>Ga0114946_10003788_pt1 | contig 10098 bp, 7 predicted proteins | sample WalLakDeSediment_FD_88676 | JGI IMG/M metagenome (GOLD analysis project Ga0114946, IMG submission 88676) | Lake sediment microbial communities from Walker lake, Nevada to study Microbial Dark Matter (Phase II) - Walker Lake 11/02/13 Deep Sediment | ecosystem: Environmental > Aquatic > Freshwater...
GTGTACGAGCGGCTGGGCGACGTGCGCTCGCTGATCGTCGGCAGGACGAATCTAGCGATCGTGCTCCTTACCCGCGCACAGAATAGCGATCGACCCGAGGCCGTCGCGCTGCTCGGGCAGGCGCTACGAGACGCTCGTTCGCTCCGCCTCCGCGAGGCCGAGCAGATCGCTGCGATCATCCGTCAGCACGGCCTCGATCCCGAGCAGCCGCCCTTCGTCTAACCAACGTTGTGCTCGCGGGCGACGCCGGCCCGCAGGCCATGGCCGATCACATACTGCTCGCGACTCTGCTTACGCGTGGAGTCGGGCCGGTACGCCCGCGAGATCTGAAAGCGCTGCTCGACCTCGCGCAGGATCTCGGGGAACCGGCCGCCTTGAAACACCTTCGCGCAGAAGTGGCCGCCGATCCGCAGGGCCGAGCACGAGATGTCGAGGGCGGTCAAGAACAGATCCTCGCTGGTCGGGATGTCGAAGTCCTTGTTGCCCGTGGTGTTCGGGGCCATGTCGCTGATCACCAGATCGAAGCGACCGAAGCGCTCGACCAGCCGATCGATCTTGAGCTTGGTGACGTCGCCGACGAAGGTGTGGACGTTGTTTGGCAGGGCCAGCTCGACGGCCTTGAGGTCGATGCCGACTAGGGTCGCCTCGGGGCCGGCCCGTTGCACGGCGTACTGCAACCATGATCCGGGCCAGCAGCCGAGGTCGAGGATCGAGATGCCTGGCTTGATCAGCCGAAAGCGCTTGTCGATCTCCTCGAGCTTGTAGACGGCTCGACCGGCGAAGTTTTCGCGCTTGGCGCGAAGGTACGCCGGGTCGTGGCGGTTGCGTTTGTCGCCGAGTCCTGACCTGGCCATCGGGGGAGTGTACGTCGAAGGGAACAAAAAACCCGACAGGCCGAAGTCGGCGCTGTCGGGTGATTTGCGCGAGAGTCCTAGTTCTTGCCGGCGCGGATGGCCGTCTTGACCGAGTGGCGGATCTGAACGTAGCCGTTCTTGCCGCCGGGGACCGGGCCGTGCACGAGGATCAGGCCCTTCTCGGGCAGGACCTTGGCGACCTTGAGGTTTTGGATGGTGACGGTCTCGTTGCCCATCTGGCCGGGCATGCGCTTACCGGGGAGCACGCGACCGGGGGTCAGGCGACAGCCGATCGAGCCGCCGTGGCGGTAGACCTCGTGCTGACCGTGGGTGCGCTTCTCGCCGCGCATGTTGTGGCGCTTCATGACGCCCTGGAAGCCCTTGCCCTTGCTGATGCCGCTGCAGTCGACGATCTGGCCGGGCTCGAACAACTCGAGGGCGACCTCGCTGCCGATCGGGAACTGCTCGAGGGTCGCAGCCGAGACGCGGAACTCTTTGATCTGGCGCTTGGCCGGGGCTTCGACCTTTTTGAACTGGCCGAGCTTTGGCTTGCTCAAGCGGCTGGGCTTTTGATCGTCGAACGCGAGCTGGATGGCCGTGTAGCCGTCGCGCTCCATGGTCCGGTGACCCAAAACGATGTTGCCCTTGGCGAGCAGCACGGTGACCGGGATCCGGTCGCCGTCTTCGGTGTAGAACTCGGTCATGCCGAGCTTCTTGGTAAGCAGACCCATTTGGTTGTTCATGGTTGCCTCCTCCTGATCGTGGGCATGTGCGTGCGTCGCAAGAGCGCGAGTGGCCGCAGGGGTGCCGTGAGCGGCGGATGATGGGGGAGGGCCCCCCGGCCGTCAAGCGCCGCTCGAGCGCGAGTCAAGCGGGCAGGCGAAACAGCGCGCGGGTGTTGTTGGCGGCGGCTCGGGCGAGGGTCGCGGGGTCCTCGCCGCGCAGCTTGGCGAGCGCGGCGCAGGTGAAGGCGACGTTGGCGGGCTCGTTCTTGCGGCCGCGCAGGGGCTCGGGCGCGAGGTAGGGCGCGTCGGTCTCGAGCATGATCCGCGCGAGCGGGACCAGGATCACGGCCTCGCGCACCTCGACGGCAGCCTTGAACGTGGCGATGCCCGAGAACGAGATGTGCCAGCCGAGCTCGAGCCAGCGCTCGGCCTCGGCGGCGTTGCCGGTGAAGCAGTGGACCACGCCGGGGTTTGTCCGGGGCGGGTGCGCGGCGAGGATCGCCCAGGCGTCGGCGTGGGCGTCGCGGATGTGAAGCACGAGCGGCATGTCGAGGCGGCGGGCGAGCTCGATCTGCTGGGCGAAGGCGCGGTGCTGATCCTCGCGGGGCGAGAGGTCGTAGTGATAGTCGAGCCCGGTCTCGCCGATCGCGACCACGACCTCCGCGCCAGCGAGCCGCTCGATCTCGGCGAGCAGCGCCGCGTCGAGGTGGCGGGCCTCATGCGGGTGGATGCCGACGCTGGCGTTGAGCTGCGGGTGGGCGTTGGCGATCTCGACGGCGCGCGCCATGGTGTCGGGGCTGCAGCCGATGTGCACGCAACGCTCGACCCCGGCCTCGCGGGCCCGGGCGAGGGTCGCCTCGATGTCCGAGCCCATCGGCTCGTAGTCGAGGTGGCAGTGGCTGTCGATCAGGCCCGGGATGTGGGGCGGCTTGGGCCGCGGCTTGCTGGACTTGCCCATCGCGGGCGGAGGGTAGCAGGCGTGGCTCACCCAGTCGCGGCGCGGGTGATCGAGGACGGCGGACTTGCCGTCACGGACCTCGGTGTATGGCTGAGCTACAGCGCTTCTTGATACTCCGCGACCGCGGGGTACTTCGCTTCGAAGCCCGCGAACAAGTCCGGCCCCTCGACGCACTTGAGCACCTCTTCGAGCACTGCGGTCGTCGAATAGTTGATGATCGCGTTGCCGATCCCGGGGTTGAGGAAGCCCGGGCTGCAATCAAACAAGAACCCAGCAAACTGCGCGCCGCAGACCCCGGCCTCGGTGGCGACCTCGAGGATGTCTTGGCCGTCGGCGTTTTGCAGCTCGCAGATGTCCGAGAACGCGAGGTGGCCGGCGTTGTCGAGGCCGACGAGGCGCTTGGGCGCGGGTGAGCCGGCGTAGCCGTTTTGGGTGTTGCTGTAGGCGACGACGCCGTCGGCGTTGCCGCCGAGCAGGAGCGAGGACTCGAGGGCTGCGGTGGCTTGGACGGGGGCGCCCGAGGCCATGGGGATCGAGACGCGTACGCCGGGCTTGTTGGTCTGGTTGGCGGCCGCGTTGCCGCCGGCGCTGTGGCCACTGACGGCGACGCGGGCAAGGTCGACGTGGCCGGCGAGGAACGCGAGCTCGCCGCTCGGGGCGGCGAGGGCGGCGAGGGCCTTGTCGGTGTCGCCGCTGAGATCTTGGCTGGTGGCCGAGAGGCCGCAGGCAGGCGCGAGGATGTCGGCGAGCCACAGGCCGGCGTGATCGGAGCTGACGACGATGAAGCCGCGGCTCGCCCAATGGGTCATCTGCGTGAGCGACTGGGTGCGCCACGAGGCGGTGCCGTGGACGAATACGACGACGGGGTAGGGGCCGTGGTCGGCGTCGAGCGGTAGCTCCGAGTAGCAGTCGCAGATCTGCAAGGGGTTCTTGGCGTCGCTGATCTTGCCCTGTTCGCTGGGCGGCAGGGCGTAGCGAATGTCGTAGGTGCGCGGGTCGGCGTTGGCCTCGCTGCCCCATTGGGCCGGGTACCAGATCTCGGTGGTCACGCCGTCGAGCTCGACGGTCACCGCACCGACCGCCCACGGCCCGCGCTCGACGGGGTCGGCCGGGACTGCGTAGAAGCTCGCGTCATCGCAGCCAGCGACCTCGGCGGGCTCGCCGGTGTCGCCGTCGCCGGTGTCGCCGTCGCCGTCGCCGTCGCCGGTGTCGCCGTCGCCGTCGCCGTCGCCGTCGCCGGTGTCGCCGTCGCCGGTGTCACCGGTGTCGCCGTTGCCGGTCTCGCCGACCTCGTCGGTGCCCGGCTCGTCGTCCGAGCAGCCCCAGGCGGGGATCAAAAAGGGGATGACCAGGGCCAGCGACAGCGGTGATAGACGAACCATGAAAACAGGCTAAAACAATGTTTTTGGCTTATCTAGCTCAACCTAAAGTGAAGGGCAGCTCACCGGTATTTCCCGGTAAAAGCTGCGGGCCGGCGAACGCTCTTGGATCCGAGTCGCGGGCTCCTGCTGTGTTAGGTCGCGTGCATGAGCATCGAAGCGATCATGTCCCGCAACGTCCTGAGCGCCAGCCCGACCACGACCATCCGTGAGGCGGTCCGCCTGATCGAGGACAGCGAGATTCGCCACTTGCCGATCGTCGAGGGCAAGCGGCTGCTCGGGATCGTCAGCGATCGGGACCTTCGTGAATTTCGGATCCCGCTGATGGTCGAGATCGAGCGGTTCTCCGAGGCCGACCGCGACCGCACGGACGAGCTGCTCAACACGCCGCTGAGCGAGGTGATGGCCGCGGACGTGGTCAGCGTCGACAGCAGCGAGTCGATCGAGTCGGTGATCGACGCGATGATCGAATACAAGGTTGGGGCGGTGCCGGTGGTCGACCGGGTCACCGATGAGCTGGTCGGGATCGTGAGCTACATCGACGTGCTTCGCTATGCGCGGGAGCTCATCGCGGAGTAGCGCCGGTCCCTAACGGCCGCGGAGGTGGTCTTCGGCGATGTCGCGCCAGCTGGGTTGGGGTGGGCGGACGCCGTGGACCGCGACGCCGCGGGTGATCAGCGGGGCGACATCGCCGACATCGCAGGCTTTGAGGTCGAGCTTGGTCAGGGCCGGGAGCTTGAAGAGCGGGGACAGGTCGGCGACGGGGGTGCCGGCGAGGCTCAGGACGCGCAGGCTCGAGAGCTTGGCGAGCGGCCGGAGGTCGCGGGCGCGGGTGTAGCTCAGCGAGAGGCGCTCGAGTCGATCGAGCTTGGCGAGCGGGGCGAGGTTGGACAGGCCGGTGCAGCCGCTGAGGTTGAGCTCGCGGAGGGCTCGAAGCTCGCGCAGGGGCTCGAGATCGACGACCTCGCTGCTGCGCAGGTCGAGGCGCTCGAGCGCGACGAGGCCGGCCAAGGCGGCGATGGAGGGCCAGCCGGCGTCGCCGAGGTCGAGCTCGCGGAGCTGGGTGAGCCGGGCGAGGGGGGCGAGGGCGCCATGCTCGAGGCCGTGGCCGAGCTCCTCGACCTGGGCGTGGGCGGAGATCTCGAGGCTCTCGAGGGCCTCGAAGCCGGCGTGAAAGCCGTTGAGATCGCCCTCGCAGCGGCGCAGGGCGAGGGTCTGGAGCTCGGGGAGCTGCGCTAAGGCGGCGAGGGTCGCGAGGCTGGTGCCCTCGATGCTGAGCTCGCGGACCGTGGCGAGGGCGGCGAGGGGGTCGAGCGAGGTGGCTACGGGGGCGCGGATCACCAGGGCCTCGACGGCTCGATCGGCGCGGGCGCTGAGGATCTTGGCGAGCGGCGCGAGGCTCCGCGGGCGGGTGAACACCAGCCGCCGCAGCAAGGCGGCGCAGGGCAGGGCGAGCAGGGCTTCCAAGCTCGCGGCGTGGGATCGGGCGATCACGACCTCGGTCGCGAAGCCGCGTCGCCAGCTGATCTCGAGGCCGGCGTCGGCCAGCGATCCGAGCCAGCTTCGGTGCTCGCGATCGAACAGCTCGCGGGCCTGGTGCTCGAGCAACGAGCGCTCGAACGGGCGCTCGCTGACCCGGGCGCGCTGCTCGAGGGCGATCAGCTCGCCGTGGCTGTCACCGGCCTCGGCCAGCAGATCACCGAAGACGGTCCACGCGGACTCGTCGCCGGGATCGCGGCGCAGGGCCGCTTCGAGCTCGGGCCGGGGCATCGCCCCTGCATAGCAGGGTTTGCAGGGTTCTCGCAGGGCCGCTCAAGTCGAGCGCGGCGACAGCTCCAGCCAGATGCCGGCTTTGGTCGAGAGCGTCGCGGAGATCTTGGGGATCGGCTCGCGCCCGCGGATCGGCGCGAGATCCCAGCGCTGGACGATCCGGGCGAGGGCGAGCGGACCCTCGAGCATCGCGAGGTGGAAGCCGACGCACATGTGCGGACCGAGGCCAAAGGGCATGAACGCGAAGCGGTTGCGCGGCTGATCGCTGCCCTCGGCGAAGCGCTCGGGGTTGAAGCGCTCGGGCTCGTCCCAAGCGTGGGGGTCGTGGTGGACGAGGTAGGGCGAGCACAGCACGGCCGTCCCGGCCTTGACGGGGTAGCCGGCGAGCTCGGTGTCCTCGCTGGCGTGGCGCGGCAGCCAGATCCCGCTGGGGTACATGCGCAGGGCCTCCTTGAAGGCCTTGATCGTGCAGGTCAGCTCGGGCGTGGTGAGCTCGCCGCGGGCGAGGGCGTCGGCCTCGGCGACGACGGCGGCGAGCAGCTCGGGGGCGCGGGCGAGCTCGTAGAGCGACCAGGCGATGGCCGTGGCGGTGGTCTCGTAGCCAGCGATGACCAAGGTGATGGCCTCGTTGCGGATGTCCTCGATCCCGATCGTGCTGTCGGCGGCCATGTGCAGCAGCATCCCGAGCAGGTCGTCGCCGAACTCGCCGCTCGCCCGGCGCCGATCGACCATGCCGTCGACGACATCCTTGATGGTCGCGACGGCGGAGCGGTAGCGAGCGCGGCCCGGGAGCGGCAGCCAGCGAGGCAGGCGGCTCGAGGCCCAGCCCAGGGCGATGCGCCCGATCGCGTGATCGATCGCCCTCGCGAGGCCTTCGAATCGGGCCTGATCGAGGCCCTCGCCAAACATCACGCGCAGCGCGACGCTCATGGCCACGCGCCCGCTGAGCGCCTCGACGTCGCACGGGCCGGCGCGCACGGGCTCGATGATCTGCGCGAGCGTGCGCTCGATCTGCTCGGTCATCAGGGCCACCGTCTGCTGGCGAAACCGAGGCTGGACGGCGCGTCGCCGGGTCCGCCAAAAGTCGCCCTCGGAGGTCAGCAAGCTGCGCCCAAACAGGTTGATGAGCGGCTCGTAGAGCGGCCCGCCGCGGGACAGGGCCCGGTGCCGCTCGACCAGCATCTCGGCCGCCGTGTTGGCGTCGGCGACGACGACGACCTGGGCCGCGCCGAGGTCGAGCTCGAACACCCCGCCGTAGTCCCGCTGCCAGCGACGCAAAGCGGCCAACTGATTGCGCAGCAAGTCAGGCAGGGCGCCGAGCACCGGGATCCCGCCGACCTTGGGCATCCCGCCCAAGCGCTGGATTCGGCGGGTGATCGAGGCGGTGGCGGCGGGAACAGGCGGAGCTTCGGTCACTCAATCTCACGATCCGCAGGCGATGGTGCGCATCCGCAGGAAGTCATCGCTGAGCACGAACGCGAGCAGGGTCTGGGCCGCGCTCGACCGGTTGATCCGCTGCTTGAGCGAGCCCCCGACGACGCCGTCGACCAGGCAGGCCGCTCCGAGCACGCCGCCGACGTCGCCGGTGAACAAGGTTGCGAGACGCAGGTCGCTGGCGAGGGTCGCCCGGGCCGTGGCCGAGGGCGCGAACTCGTAGCCCGAGAGCGTCTCGCACACGCGCTCGAGGGTCTTGCGGTTGCGCCGAGGCAGGTGCTTGCCGAGCTGCGCGGCGAGCTCTTGCAGCCGGCGCGGGTCTGGATCCGCCGTGATCGCGTTGAACACCCGCACGGTCTCGAAGCTGGTCGCGAGCAGCAGGTCCATGTCGATCGGCGGCAGCGCGCGGACCAAGCTGCCGGACCAGAGCAGGCGAGCCATGGCGACGGCGGCGAGCCCCCGCCAGCTCTGGGGGTCGCCCTGCAGCCACAGGTTGTGACCGATGCGCAAGGTCGGCGCGAGGTTGGGGTTGGCGCTGGGCAGGAGCACGCAGGCGTTGTGGGTCGAGGACGCCTGGACGAGTGGGCGGCCGAACCCGAGCAGCTGCGCCCACTGGCCGAGCAGCACCTCGAAGGTGTTGGGGTTGGCGCCCGGCGGGAGCGCGACGGCGTCGCTGTCGGCGAGCAGCTTGAAGTCTTGGCTCATGCGCGAGAGCACCGGATCGACGGCCGACAGCAGCTCGTGGATCTCGGGGCGCTCGGCCGGCGCGAGCAGGGTCTCGCGGTAGTCGCTCGACTGCAGCCCGTCGGGGCCGGCGCCGAGCAGCCGAGTCAGGCCAGCTGGGGTCGCGGCGCGCAGGTGCCCGAGCGGCGGCGGGCGCGAGTTGGGCTCGATCGAGAACGCTAGCGACTCGGTCATGGCCGCGAGATCGGGCCGGTGGTCCTGGGCGATCTGCGTGAGCAGGTTGAGGTCGCGCAAGGACAAGGTCGCGCGGGTGATCTTGGTGATCATCGCGGCGCGGATCGACGGCAGGTAGTCGGCGATCCGCTCGCGCTGGCCGGCGCGCTCGAGCAGCTCGGTCAGCAGGGTCACGCCCTCGCGGTGGGCGGGGTTGAGGCGGACGGCTCGCTCGGCGGCGGCGAGGGCTTCGCTGGTGTGGGCCTCGCTGCTCGCGAGCAGCCGAGCCTGGCGCAGGTGGATGGCGTGGAGCTTGCCGCGGTCGCGCTCGCGGGCGCGGAGCCGATCGAGCAGGTGCGCGGCCTCGACTCGCTGGCGGTTGCGCTCGAGCAGGTCGGCCATCAAGGTCACCGCGCGGGCGTCGTTGGGCCGGGCGTCGAGGGCGACGCTGGCGTGGAACAAGCCGCGCTCGAGGGTCTGCGGATCGGTGCCGAGCGAGGCCGCGACGCCCATGCGCAGGTCGATGGCCGAAGGCTCGCCCGGCTCGTAGAGCTCGAGCAGCCGCTCGGTGGTCTCGGCGGCCTCGCGATCGTGGCCGAGCTGACGGTGGCAGCGGACCAGCTCGTGGAGCGCCTGCTTGCCCTCGGGCTTGCTCTCGACCCCGGCCTCGAGGTAGCGGACGGCGACCTGAAGATCGGCGCTGTGCTCGGCGAGCAGCAGCGCGAGGTCGTAGCGCGTGTCGGTGTCGCGGACCCGCGGGAACACGTTGGTCAGCAACGCGATCGCCGGGCCGGGATCGGCGAGCTGGTTGGTGAGGCCGCGAGCGAGGCCGAGGGCGTCGCGGTGAGCAGGATCGCGATCGAGGATGCCCGCGAGGACCTCGACGGCCTTGGCGGCGTCCTCGGCGTTGCCGGACGACCCCGCCCGGACCGCGGCGTCGCGGGCTTCGGCCATGAGGTTGTGCAGCGAGATGGTCGGGGCGGCGAGCAGCGGGCGGGGCACGCCGACGTCTTGCGCCTGCGCGAGCCGATCGACGCCGAGCTCCGCGGGGCTCAGGCCGGGCATGGCCTCGAGCGCGGCTTGGTAGGCGCGGCGGGCCGGATCAAAGGCGCCGGCGCGCTCGAGCAGCTCGGCGCTCTCGAGGTAGAAGATCGCCCGCTCGGCGTCGGACTGGGCGCGCACGGCTCGGGCGCTGACGGCCTCCATCGCCGGCAGCGGCGACTTGGGCTCGGACAGCAGCCGCTCGAGGTGGCGGACGGCGTAGGGGTTGCCGGGATCGGCGTGGAGCGCCTCGAGGATCGCGTTGGCGGCGAGCTGCCGATCCTCGGTGACGCGCTCGGGCGACTGCGCCTCGATCGTGCCGTCGGGCCCCGGCCGGCCTTCGTCGAGGAGCAGCTCGGCGGCCTCGACCAACAAGGTCGCCCGAAAGTGGGTGTCGTCGCTGGCCCGGGCGGTCTGGAGGTAGATCGACGGGAGCGTCTGGCGATCGTCGATGAACCGCAGCAGGGTCTCGAACTCGCGGCGGATCACCGGATCGCTCGGGGCCCGCTGGAGCGCCCGCTCATAGCAGCGCCGAGCCTCGATCGCGGCGACCGAGTCGCGGCGCAGCTTGGCCCCGGGCCGCGACGCGTGGAGCCGCGCGAGTTGGGTCAAGAGCGCGGCCTCGTTCGGGCCCTCGGCGTGGTCGGCGAGGGCCTCGACTAGCCGGATCAGGTTGCCGTGATCGTGGTGGGCGACCAGCAAGCGGCGCGATCGCTCGGCCGCGAGGCCGTGATCGGGCTGGGCTCCGAGCGCGGCCCGATAGTGCTGGAGCGCGTCGTCGAGGTGGGCGGCGGCGAGCAGCGCGACGGCCTGCTCATCGACGGGCTCGGGCTTGGCCTTGCTCGACGCCGGGGGCTGCGCCGCCTGCCGGGCGAGGGCCTCGGCGAGCAGCCCGAGCCGGTAGTGGTGATCGGCGAGCAGCGGGGTCGGCTCGGGGAGCTCCTGGGCCCGGAGCAAGTCATAGGCCTCGCTGATCCGGTTGTTGACGGTGAGCAGCTGGAGCAGCAGCTCGCGCGCCGGGTGGAGGTCGGGGTTGGTCA
>Ga0114946_10003790_pt1 | contig 10086 bp, 12 predicted proteins | sample WalLakDeSediment_FD_88676 | JGI IMG/M metagenome (GOLD analysis project Ga0114946, IMG submission 88676) | Lake sediment microbial communities from Walker lake, Nevada to study Microbial Dark Matter (Phase II) - Walker Lake 11/02/13 Deep Sediment | ecosystem: Environmental > Aquatic >...
ATCGCGGGGAGACCGGCGGGGTCGCCGATGGCGCCGAGGGGGGCCGCCGCGGCGCGGCGGCGCGCCGTCGCCGTGGCGGGCCATCGCGGCGACGCGGCCAACGCCCGTCGCGGTGCCACCGACCCACACCCCCGCGTCCGCGAGACGGCCCTCGGCGCGCTCGCCCGGCTGGGCGAGCTCGGTCCCGACGACGTGGTCGGCGCGCTCGCCGATCCCGACCCGGGAGTGCGGCGCCGAGCCGCCGAGCTGGCCCCCTCGCTCCCGCCCGCCGACGGCCGGCCCGCGGTGTCGCTCCTCACCCTGCTCGACGACGCCGACCAGACGGTGGTGGAGACCGCAGCGTTCGCCCTCGGCGAGCAGGACCCGCCCGAGGCTGGCGCGGTGGCCGCGCTCGCCGCCATCGTCACCGGTCACGACGACGCGCTCTGCCGCGAGGCCGCGGTGGCCGCCCTCGGCGCCATCGGCGACCCCGCCGGTCTCCCCGCGATCCTGATCGCGACCACCGACCGGGCCACCGTGCGCCGCCGGGCGGTGATCGCCCTGGCCCCGTTCGACGGCCCCGAGGTGACCGCCGCGCTCGAGCGGGCCCGGGCCGACCGCGACTGGCAGGTGCGCCAGGCCGCCGAGGACCTCCTCGCCGAGGACTGACCACCAGGTCGAGCGATCGGCGCGCTCGGCATCCGCGCCCCACGATGGCACGTGTGTCGCCATGTCATACGCCATGTAGTTGGCGTATGACGATGATGAGCCTTCGGGTCGCCGACCACGAGGCGGGGCAGGCGCAGCGCTGGGCCGACCAGCTCGGGATCGACAAGTCCGAGCTCCTCCGCGACGCCCTGCACCCCCACCTCGTGCTCCTGGCCTCCGAGCGTGATGCGGCGTCGTGGATCGGGCAGCCGCTGACCTCGGCTGAGGACTCGATCCGCGAGATCGCCGACTGGGGTCCGGCCGAGGACTGGTCGGACTGGGCCGACGCGGCGGGGTGAGATCTGGTTCGCCGCGACCCCGAGCGGCGACCGACCGGTTCTGGTGCTGACGCGTGATCCGATCGCCGACCGCATCGGTTCGATCCTCGTCGCCGCGCTCACCCGCACGGTTCGCGGCCTCGTGTCCGAGCTCGAGCTGACCGCGACGGTCGATGGCGTTCCGACCGACTGCGTCGTCAGCTTCGACAACCTCCATACGCTCCCCCGCGACCCGATCCGGCGGCGGATCGTTCAGCTCGGGCCACGACGGATGGCCCAGGCGTGTCAGCGGATGCGCGACGCTACGGGCTGCTGACGTCCCCACCCCCCCGTCGTCGGGGACCGGCTCACCCGCCGTAGGGGCGCGTGATGATCTCGAGCAGATGGTCGTCGTCGTTCGCGAAGTAGACGCCGCGCCCGCCGTCGTGATGGTTGATCTCGTCGGGACGGGTCCGACCGGGATCGGCCCAGTGGCGGATCCCTCGCTCCCGGATGCGGGCGAAGATCGCGTCGAAGTCCGCCTCGCTCACGAGGAACGCGTAGTGATGCGAGGGGAACAGGTCGTCGCCGTCGCCGTAGGTGTCGAAGTCGAGGTCGACGCCATTGGCCGTGGCCACCTGCCAGAAGGGGCCGAACCGGGTCGGCTCGGGCATCGCGAACAGGTCGGCGAGCCACCGGGCCGACGCCTCGCCGTCGCGTGCCGGGACGATCGTGTGGTCGAGCTGGATCCCCACCGCCCGAGTCTGCCCCACGACGAGGCCGACCGCCCGGGGTACCGTCGGCGCGATGACCGGTGCCGAGCCTGCCCCCGCCGGCCCCGCCGGCCCCGGCGACCAGGCCCGGAACGGTGCCGGTGCCGGTGCCGGTGCCTTGCTCCGTCTCGTCACCGCGCTGCCCGGGCAACGCGACCATGGGGTGGCCGTGGTCAACGGGCTGTTCGGCGACGCGCTCGACGACCAGGGCTCGCCGCTCGCCACCCCCATGACGATCCGGGCGGGCGCGACCGTGCTCCCGCTGGAGCGCCGCCCCCTGGCCGACGCGCTGGCCACGGCCCTCCCCGACGCCGGACCCCGGATCTGCCTGCTCGTCCACGGGCTGATGTCGACCGAGTCCATCTGGCGCTTCCCCGACACGGCGGCGACCACCTACGGCACGCTGCTCGCCCGCGACCACGGAGTCGTCCCGCTGGCGCTGCGGTACAACACCGGCCGCCACATCTCCACGAACGGGCGCGAGCTGGCCGGGTTGCTCGCCCGGCTGGTCGCGGCCTGGCCCGTGCGGGTGCGCGAGATCGACCTCATCGGCCACAGCATGGGTGGCCTCGTCATCCGCTCGGCCTGCCACTACGCCCGCGCCGTGCGACCGCGCGGTCGCTACCTGCCGATCGGCCGCCCCTGGACCACCAAGGTCCGGCGGGTGGTGCTGGTGGGCGTGCCCAACACCGGCGCACCCCTCGAGGTGTTCGTCAACCTCACCAGCGCGGCGCTGTGGACGCTGCCGGTGCCCGCGACCCGGCTGGTGGGCCTCGGGCTCGACCGGCGCAGCGCCGGCATCAAGGACCTCCGCTTCGGCGCCCTGCTCGACGAGGACTGGCAGGAGCAGGACCCCGGCGCACGCGAGCCCACCCCACCCCGACCGGTGCGCGGCCTGCCCCGGGCCCGGCACCTGATGATCGCCGGGAGCGTGACCGCCGATCCCGAGCACCCACTGGCCCGGATCATCGGCGACGCGCTGGTGACCCCGTCCAGCGCCACCGCCCCGGCGGTGGGTGCCACCGGCATCGATCCCCTCCCCGACGCCACCCTGCGCCACTTCCCGCAGGTCACCCACCTGGCGCTGGCCAACCGCCCCGAGGTCTACGCCGCCATCGGCGACTGGTGGGAGCCCGCGGGGCGATGACGAGCGACGCGACCGGCCCCGCCGGCCCCCACCGATCGTTCTCGGACCGGCCCCCGGTCCCGCGGGCGATCTACCGGTGCTCCCAACGGGGCGGGCGCTTCTCCACGAAGCTGGCCATCCCCTCGGCCGCGTCGTGGGTCTGGCTGGCGGCCGCCATCACCTCCACCGCGTACGCGTAGGCCTGGTGCTGGTCCATCCCGAGCTGGGTGTGCAGCGCCCGCTTGCCCACGGCCTTCGACGCCGCGCTCCCCCGCGTGGCCCGTCCGACGAGGTCGGCCACCGCGGCGTCGAGATCGGCATCGGGCACCACCGCGTTGACCAGACCCCACTCGAGGGCCGTGGCCGCGTCGATGTCGTCCCCGGTGAGGGCCATCTCGAAGGCCCGCTTGCGGCTGACCGCCCGGCCGATGGCGACCAGGGGCGTGGTGCAGAACCACCCGCCCTTGCCCCCCGGGGCGGCGAAGCGGGCCGACTCGGCCGCCACCGCGAGATCGGCGGTGGCCACCAGCTGGCACCCGGCCGCGGTGGCCACGGCGTGCACCCGGGCCACCACCACCTGGGGGATCTCCTGCAGCAGCTCCATCAGGTCGGTGCACGCCCACAGCAGCCGGCGCATGGCGCCGAGGTCGGAGCCGGCCATGTCGGCGAAGTCGTGCCCGGCGCAGAACGCGGGACCGTTGCCCGCGATCACCAGGGCCCGGGCGTCCGACGCGGCCACGGCGCGGGTGGCGTCGAGCAGCTCGAGCAGGTGGGCGAGCGACAGCGCGTTGCGCTTGTCGGGGCGGTTCATGGTGACCGTGGCCACCGGCCCGTCGTGTCCGACGACGATGTGCTCGTATCCCATCTGCTCTCCCCTCGCCCCGCCGACGGCGCCGGCGGGTGGACTGGTGGGGGCGACGCCGACCTCGGTACCGTGCGCCGACCCGATCGTCACCGGAGGACCCCCGTGCTCGCCACCGCCCCCGTCGTCACCCTCGCTGACCTGCTCCCACGCACCAGAGTACGCACGGCGGCGCTCGTCGTGGCCGGCGCCGCGCTCACCGCGCTGTGCGCCCAAGTGGTCGTGCCCGTGCCCGGGACGCCGGTGCCGGTCACGTTGCAGACCTTCGCCGTGCTGCTCACCGGTGCCGCCCTCGGCGCCCGCCGCGGTGTGGCCGCCCAGGGCCTGTACGTGGCCGTCGGCGCCCTGGGCCTGCCCGTCTACGCCGACGGGGCCGGCGGGTGGAGCGCGACCGTCGGCGCCACCGGCGGCTACCTCGTCGGCTTCGTGCTGGCCGCCGCGGTGGTCGGCACCCTCGCCGAGCACCGCCGCGACCGACGGGTCCACACCGCGGTGCCGGCGATGCTCGCCGGCAGCGTCATCATCTACGCCTGCGGCGTGGGGTGGCTGAGCGTCCACCTCGGCGTGAGCCTGGCCCGCGCCGTCGAGCTCGGCCTCACCCCGTTCCTCCTGGGCGACGCGCTGAAGCTGGTGGTGGCCGGCCTGGCCCTCCCCGCGGCGTGGCACCTCGCCCACCGCGAGAGCTGAGCCGCCCGACTCGGGTCGGACCGACGAAGGTCCGGGTCAGCGGCGCGACACGTCCATGAACATGGACTTGAGCGCGTCGTAGGCCTCGATGCACCGGCCCGCGCCGAGCACCACGGCCTCGAGCGGGGCCTCGACGAGGTGCACGTCGACCTCGGTCTCCACGCTGAGGCGCTGCTCGAGGCCCTTCAGCATCCCGCCGCCGCCGACGAGGTGGATGCCCTGGCCGATCAGGTCCTGGGCCAGCTCCGGCGGGGCCGCACCCAGGCAGGTGACGACCGAGTCGACGATGGCGCTGACCGGCTCGTCGATGGCGTCGCGGACCTCCGCCGGCGTGAGCAGGATCGTCTTGGGGAGGCCCGACACCAGGTCGCGGCCCCGCACCTCGGCGTTGAACTCCTCGGCCACCGGCCACGCCGAACCGATGGTGATCTTGATCTGCTCCGCCGTCTGCTCGCCGATGGCGATCCCGTACTCCCGGCGGATGAAGGTCTGGATCGAGGCGTCGATGTCGAACCCGCCGATGCGCACCGCCTGGATGGCGACGATGCCCCCGAGCGAGATGAGCGCGGTCTCCGACGTGCCACCGCCGATGTCGACGACCATGTTGCCGATGGCCTCGTTGATCGGGAGGCCGGCGCCGATGGCCGCGGCCATCGGCTGCTCGATGAGCTGGGCGTCGGCGGCGCCCGCCCGCCGGGCCGCCTCGGTGACGGCGCGCCGCTCGACCGCGGTGATGGCCGACGGCACGCAGATCACCACCCGGGGCCGGTTGAACCGGCTCACGCCGACGCGCTGCAGGACCAGGCGGATCATGCGCTGGGTGATGTCGAAATCGGTGATGGCGCCCTGACGGAGGGGACGCACGGCCACGATGTTGGACGGCGTGCGGCCGATCATCTGCCAGGCGTCGTGACCCATGGCGAGCACGTCGCCGGTCTGGTTGTTCAGCGCGATCACCGTGGGCTCGTTCATGACGATGCCCTCGCCCCGGGCATAGACGAGGGTGTTCGCCGTGCCGAGGTCGATGGCGAGGTCGCGAGCCACCGCTCAGCGCTCCCCGGGGTCGGGGCCGGGACCGGGCCGTGGCGCCGGCGGCTGGCGCGGCGCGAGGGCCTGCATCTCCCGGGTGAACGAGTCGATCCCCGAGCCGTGCGAGCGGGGCGTGCGGTGGCGCAGCACGGCCACGACGATGCCGAGCGTGGTGCCGGCCAGGGCGATGAGCAGGAACGCGATCGGGCTCACGCCCCACCTCCCGTCGGGACCTCGGCGCGCCCGACCTCGGTGACGGGCTGGGCCTCGACGCCCCAGCTCTCGCCGCCCGACCACGTCTCGCGCTTCCAGATCGGCACGGTGGCCTTGAGCGTGTCGATGCCGAACCGGGCCGCGGCGAAGGCCTCGGGCCGGTGCGGCGCCGACGCCACGACGACCACCGACGACTCCCCCACCGGCACCACACCCACGCGGTGCAGCAGCGCGAGGCGCCCGAGATCCGGCCAGCGGTGGCGGGCCTCGTCGGCGATGGCGAGCAGGCGGGGCTCCACCTGCTCGGTGTAGGCCTCGTACTCGAGGCGGGACACGTCGGGACGGCCCGGGGCGTGGTCGCGGGCGGTGCCGCTGAACAGCACGACCGCGCCACAGTGCGGGCGCACCGCCCAGTCGGCGGCCGCGCCGACCGGCAGCGGCCCGTCGGTGAGACCGACCCACGTGTCGCCGGGTTCCGGGGGGAGCATCGTCGCCATCGTACGAGAGATCGACGGGGTCGGGGCCGGGGGGCGCGGTCACGGCGCCGGGTACCGTCGGTACGCTGCGGTCCATGCCGGGCGAGGACTACGACGACGCCGACGACCTCGGCCCCTCCTCACCCCTGCATCCCGACGACCGGCTGTGGCGCCATCCCTCGGAGATGGCCCGGCTCGGCCCGTCGGGCGGGCCCTGGCCCATCGGCCCCGACCCCGACGAGGTCCCCACGGTCACCCGACGCCGGGCCCCGTGGGCGCTGCTCGTCACCTCGAGCCTCGTGGGCGCGTCGGTCGCGGTGGTCGCCATCTTGGTCACCGGCCTGGGCGAGCGGGTCATCGAACGCGAGATCGTGCAGCCCGCGTCGGTGGTCCCGGCCGTCACCACCGAGCCCCCGGCCACACCCACCACGGTCGCGTCCAACGGGCTGGCCGAGATCGTCGACCGGGTCCTGCCCGCGCTCGCCCGGATCCAGGTGAGCGCGGGCGAGGTCACGGTGTACGGCTCGGCCGTCGCCATCCGGGCCGACGGCCTCCTGCTCACCGACGCCGCCGCGCTGGCCGCGGGCGGCGACATCGAGGTCCGCCTGGCCGACGGGCGTCGCCTGCCCGGCACCGTCGTCGCGGTCGACCCCGTCACCGAGCTCGCCGTGATCCGTGTGGAGGCCGACGACCTCGTCGTGGCCGAGCCCGCCGAGCGCGCCACGCTGCACATCGGCGAGGTGGCGGTGGCGGTCGGACTGCACGACGGCGGCGGCCCCACGCTGTCGGCCGGGGTGGTGAGCGCGACCGGCGTGCGGGTGCGCCGGACCGACGGCACCACCCTCCACGGCATGATCCAGACCGACGCGGCGATCCCCGAGCCGTCGGCGGGCGGCGTGCTCGTCACCGCCGAGGGCGCGGTCATCGGGCTCACGGCCCGGGTCGGGGCCGGCACGCCCTTCGGCATCGCCACCCCCATCGCCGTTGCCCTCGACGTGGCCCGCGAGCTCATCGAGCACGGCCGGGCCCTCCATCCGTGGCTCGGCATCGAGGGGCGAGACGGACCGAGCGGCCCGGTCGTCGTCACGGTGATCGACGCCGGCCCCGCGGCCGCGGGCGGCCTGACCGCCGACGACGTCATCCTGCGCATCGACGAGGTCGACGTCGTCTCCATGTCGTCGCTCGTCGTGGCCCTGCGCGCCCACGAGCCCGGCGACACCGTCACCGTCGCGTTCCGACGCGGCGGCGAGGACCAGACCTGTCGAGTGGTGCTGGCCGAGCGGGGCTGACCGGCCGCCGTCGCGTCAGCGCCGCTGGAGGCGCCGGACGGCGAACCCGGCCGCCACGCCCAGGCCGACGAGCGCCGCGCCGGCTGTGGCGAGGGCCAGCTCCTGGCGGCGCTTGGGGCTGAGGGTGGCCCAGGGACCTGCCGGGTGGCCGGCCACGTAGGCCTCCTCGTTGGTCCACGTCGGCTCCCAGCCCTCGGCGCGGAGCCGGTCGTTGGCCACCACCCACGGGTGCATGGTGAGGGCCAGGGCCTCGGGCGGCGCGGCGGCGAGCCTGAGTCGCCAGCGCGCGCCCACCCACGCGCCGACGAGCCGCTCGGGCAGCCGGATGCGCGGCGTGCCGGCGAGGGCCCGGTGGGCGTCGGGGGCCAGCCAGCCGTCGGGCGCCACGTTGTACGGCCCGTCGAGCGGACGGCACGCGGCGAGCGCGACCGCCGCAGACAGGTCGTCGAAGTGCAGGAACTGGACCGGCGGGTCGCCGTCACCGGGTTGGACCGGTTCGGCCTCGTCGAGGACCCGGGCCATCCAGCTCCCCTGGCCCTCGGCCACCGCGGTGGTCGGTCGGAGCACCGCCACGGTGCTGTGGGCGTGACGGTGCCGGTGCTCGGCGGCCAGCGTCTCGATCCGGGCCCGCGACTCGGCGAACGCGAAGCCGGGGTTCGGCCGGATCGGCGCGTCCTCGGTGAGCGGCACCGGGTTGTCGGGCCAGGCCCCGTACACCGACGCGCTCGACACGAGCACGACGTGGTCCACGCCGGCTCCGCCCGCGGCGGCGAGCACCCGGCGGGCGAGGTCCACGTCGGCCGGCGCGTCGGAGTCGTCGCGGGTCCCGCTCAGCACCGACGCCAGGTGGACGAGGACGTCGGCGCCCGCGAACGACGGGCCGAGCGCGTCGGCGGCGAGGTCGATCGTGCGGTGGTCCACGCCGGGCACCGGGCGCCGGGGCACGGCATGGTCGAGGCCCACCACGTGGTGGCCCGAGGCGGCCAGCGCGGCCCCGACCCGACGCCCCAGGGCCCCTGAAGACCCGGTGAGGACGACGGTACGCACCGGCCTACGATGCCCTCGTGAGCGGAATCGGTCCATTCGGTGCCGGCGACCCCTTCGAGGGCATGCCCTTCCTCGCCGATCTCGCCCGCATGATCTCCCAGCAGGGTCCGGTGAGCTGGGACGCGGCCCGCCAGCTGGCCATGTCGATCGCCACGGGCGGCACGGTCGAGGCCAACGTCGACCCCATCGAGCGCATGCGGCTCGAGCAGCTCGCCCGCGTCGCCGACCTCCACGTGGGGTCCACCACCGGCCTGGTCACCAGCTCGTCGGGCACCGGTGTCACCGTCGTGCCGGTCACCCGGGGCCAGTGGGTCCAGCGCTCGGTCGACGCCTACCGACCGCTGTTCGAGGGGCTGGCCGAGTCGCTCGGCCGCACCCCGGCCGGCGACGCCGGCGAGGTCACCGACGACGATCCCGACGCCGCCGTCGGCGCCCTGCTCGGCGGGATGATGCAGGTGCTCGGGCCGATGATGCTCGGGATGGCCGCCGGCTCGATGCTCGGCCACCTCGCCCGACGCTCGTTCGGCCAGTACGACCTGCCCGTCCCCCGCTCCGCCGACGAGCTGCTGCTCGTGGTCCCCACCCTCGACGAGTTCGCGGCCGAGTGGAGCCTCGACGGCGACGAGCTCCGGCTGTGGGTGTGCCTCCACGAGATCGCCCACCACGCGGTGCTGCGCGTCCCCCACGTGCGGGCTCGCCTCGAGGCGCTGCTCGGCGAGTACGTCCGGGGCTTCCGGCCCGACCCGAGCGGCCTCGAGGACCGTCTCGGCGCGTTCGACCCCACCGACCCGCAGGGGCTGGCCGGGATCCAGTCGATGCTCGGCGATCCCGAGGTCCTGCTCGGGGCGCTGCGGTCGCCCGAGCAAGAGGCCATGCTCCCCCGGCTCGAGGCGCTGGTGGCTGCCATCGCCGGCTACGTCGACTGGGTGATGGACAGCGTGGGCGAGCGGCTCATCGGCGGGTACGGCCGCATCACCGAGGCGGCCCGGCGGCGTCGGGTGGTCGCCGCGGCCGACGACCGGTTCGTCGGCCGGCTGCTCGGGCTCGAGCTCACCCAGGCCGGCTTCGACCGGGGCGCGGCCTTCATCGAGGGCGTCGTGGAGCGGGCCGGCACCGAGGGGCTCGACCTGCTCTGGCGGTCCGAGCGCCACCTCCCCACCCCGGCCGAGGTCGACGCCCCCGGCCTGTGGCTGGCCCGCATCGAGATCGACGACCCGCCCACCGCCTGAGCCCGGGCCGGCTCGGCGTGCGGGCTCGACCGCCCGCCGGCGCAGTCCGGGCGCGCCCGTCCACACGAGATGTGGACACCTACGCCCAGACCGTCGACGCAGGCGTCCCGTGCCACCGTCTGGGCGCGTCCACCCACACGAAGTGTGGGCTCCCGCGCCCAGAGCCTCAGCTCGGGGGGACGGTCCGATCCGGCCCGACCGTCGGCGCCGCCGGCGGGGCGCCCGGGTCGTGCGCCGCGGGAGGCTCGGGCCGGACGGGCGGCGCGGGCAACCCGGGCACGGTCGAGTCGGGCCCGGCGGTCGGGTCGGGCGCGGCGGGCGGGTCGGGTCCGGTGGGCGGGGCCTCCGACCCGGGGGGTGGGGTGGCGCGGCCGACGCGGCGGGCGGCTCGGGCCGCGGACCGGGCCGCCC
>Ga0114946_10003791_pt1 | contig 10086 bp, 11 predicted proteins | sample WalLakDeSediment_FD_88676 | JGI IMG/M metagenome (GOLD analysis project Ga0114946, IMG submission 88676) | Lake sediment microbial communities from Walker lake, Nevada to study Microbial Dark Matter (Phase II) - Walker Lake 11/02/13 Deep Sediment | ecosystem: Environmental > Aquatic >...
AACTCGCCAAGACGATCGGTAAGCACCGCGACGGGATCCTCGAGTACGTCCGCGAGCGACTCAACAACGGCAGGGTCGAAGGTCTCAATGGTAAGGCCCGAACAATCACTCGTCGATCTCATGGCTTCCACTCGGCGTCCGCGCTCATTGCCATGATCTTTCTGTGTTGCGGTGGCATCCGTGCGAGCCCCGCCCATGTCACCCCATTGGCGACCCACTAAAACTACAGGACAGCCGAATTCTTCCAATCGTCGCGTAGCTCGTCGAGTGTCTGAGCGATGACGGCGCCGGGCTGCTTGGCGATGGATGTGCGCTCGAAGAGCATGCCGTTCAGCTTGTCCTTGAGCGTGCGGGTGCTCCAGCGCTCGACTCGGCAGAGCTCGGTGTAGAACTGGCGCTTCAGGGGGTCGTCGATGGCGATGATCTCGCGAAAGTGGGTCCAGCTCAATTGTCCACGCAGCGCGTGGACAATCTCGGGGTCCGGAAAAACCTCTGCGAACTTCATCATGTAGTAGAGGTTGCTTCGGCTGAAGCCGCGCCCGAAATCCACGGAGAGCGCGCCGGCGACCGCGCGCACGATCTGTTCGCCGTACGCGGCGCGCTCATCGCCGAGAACCTCGGTCCGGAGGCGAGCCCCTACTCGCCAATGTAGCCACGCGAGCTCGCTGTTGATCGTCTGGGCGACCCGGGTGCGCGTCCGTTCGATGAGCGCACGCAGCTCGTTGACCAGCGCATCGGTCGTAAACGGTTGGAGGTCGGTCATCGCGTCACCTCAGAACATCTTCTGCTGCTTGGCCGCAGCTCCGTCTTTCTTCTTCGGTGCCGGAAGCGAGCGCGTTCCGACCAGGAAATTCTCGTAGAGCGCGCGCTCCTTGTCACCCGGAGGCAGCACGTCGACGATGCTCTGCGCGAGCCGCTGCATCCGGTCCGCGCCGCCGGGCGGCAACGCGGTGGCGAGGAAGTCGGCGAGGTCTTGCCGCTCGCCGCCAGTCCAGAGGTTGGCCGCGCGGTGCAGCACGTCGATGAGCGGTGCGAGGGTGCCCGTGGCAGCCGGCTCGCCGAGCCCCTTTACCTTCTTGCGGTCGAGCGGGCCCCTGAGGCTGACCTTGGCGCCCTGCTTGTGGAGGACGCCCTTGTCGGCCACGAGCTCGTTGAACTCGACGCCCATGGACTGGGCCATGTGGATGGCCTCGCCGCTCTCCACTTCGGCGGTGCCAAAGGCCCAGCGCCAGGCCCCAGTCTATGAGAGGCCAACCGGCGATGCTTCCAGTCGGAATTGAAAGAGCCCGAGAACAAGGGTTCTCGGGCTCTTAGCAGACAATTTTGAGCTCCGGCAACAGGACTCGAACCTGTGACAAGTCGGTTAACAGCCGACTGCTCTACCAACTGAGCTATGCCGGAAAATGGCTGTCGTTCGCGGGAGCAGCGGTCTAGCGCACAGCTCCGAAGCCGTCAAGCATTCTTCGCGGGGCGCGGCTTTCGCCGTGTGAGCTAGCACGCGTCTGGTCGATCAACGCGGACCCAGACCTCGGTGATCGGCCCGCGGGGCTCGACGGCGAGCAGCGTGGCGGCGGCGCTGGGCTCCCAGGCCAGGGCCGTAGCCGCGGTCGCAGCTGGGCGCATGAACAGCGGGACCATGACCGGAGCGGGGGGCGGTCGTCGGGCGCGCAGGCGCTTCGCGCTCAGGCGACGGGGTGGAGCGGGTTCTTGGTCGCGACCACGTGGCCGCGCGTGGTCGGCTCCATGACCAAGCCTCGACCCCAAAGCACGAAGCCGAGCAGCGAGAGCATCGCGAGGGGGACCAACGCGACGATGTATTCGCCGTGGGCGACGTGGGTGCCGATCGCACCGAGCATGACCACGCTCAAGCCCAAGGCGGACCACCCGGCGGTGCGCGGGAGCAGCAGGCCGAGGGCGCCGACGAATAACAGCACGCCAATCGCGAGGGCGAAGTTGGCGGTGTAGCCCCACGCGAGAAATTGTGCGCTCATCGAGCTGTTGAGGTGGACGAACGCGCCGATCAGAAACAAGATCGCGGAGAAGAGCGCGGCTAACCATAGTCCGGCATTGACGATTCGACGGGTCCGGTGCGGTGACATGTTCATGCGCTCCTATCTCGATCTATCTAGCTGTTTGGCTTTGACGTTGGGGGTTAGTGGTCGTGGGCGGCGATCAGCTCGTGAAAGTCGATCCACCGGACGAGGTCGCCGCGGCGGACGAATCCGAGCAGCTTGCGACCCTCTAAAATGACGAGCTGGTCGACGTCGCGGTTGGCGAGCTCTTGTAAGGCCCGCTCGGCGCCGGCGTCGGGGGGTAGGGCGGGCAGCTGGGCGACGGGGGTCATGATCTGTTCGACGGTCGTGACCGGCCAGCGCTCGCGCGGGACGCCGCGGACATCATCGATGCTGACGGTCCCGAGCAGCTGATCGCCGAGCTCGACGGGGAACAGCTCCTGCTCGCTGGCGAGCGCGAGGTCGCGGACAAATTCATCGACCACGAGCGTGGGCGGGACGGTCGCAAAGCTCGAGCGCATGACCTGGTGAATGGGGACCTGCTCGAGGGCCTGGCGGATCAGCAGCTGCTGGTAGCTGGTGCGCGCGGCGTGGTTGAGGAACCAGCCGATCAGCAACAGCCACAGGCCGCCGAGCCACACGCCGCTGAAGAAGTTGATGACACCAAAGGCCATCAGCGCCCAGGCGAATGCCTGCCCGACGCGCGAGGCCCAGCGCGTGGCTTTGCGCAGGTCGCCGGTCGCGGCCCAAATTATCGCGCGAAGGACCCGGCCGCCGTCGAGCGGGAACCCGGGGATGATGTTGAACAACCCGAGGATCAGGTTGATGGGCCCAAGCCAGAGCAGCAAGGTCGCGCCGGGGCCGGCGGCCGCGAACGCGGCCTGCAGCGCCTGGGGATCGCCGGCTTGCGCGGCGCTTTGCAAGGGCTCGCTAATTAGCGCGACCCCGGCGACGGTGGCGGCGACGCCGATCAGCACGCTGACGATGGGTCCGACGATCGCCATCCAAAACTCGGCCTTGGGCGAGGCCGGCTCGGCCTCGAGTTGGGTGTAGCCGCCGAATAAAAACAAGGTGATGCCGTGGACGGGGATGTCCTGGGCCTTGGCGACGACGGCGTGGGCGAGCTCGTGGACGAGGACCGAGCCAAAGAATAAGACGGCGGTCGCGGCGGCCATGGCCCAGACCAAGGTCGCGCTCCACTCCGGGTGCCAATTCGGGAACACCCGGGCGCCGAGCTCGAACAAGACCAAGGCGAAGATGATCAGCAGGCTCCAGTCGATCCGTACGCTGACCCCGAAGATTCGGCCAAGCCCAATTCCGGCGCTCGACACCACCCGGCGCTCGGGCCCGCGGTGTGCTCCGACCTCGGGTCGGTCTTGTGGGCTCGGCATCCGTCGCATAAACTAAGCAAGCGGCGTGCCGGGGTGGTTGGGGAGCGAAACGCTGCTCGAGCCGCTCGGCCCGTGTCAGCGGAACACGGCCGGCGAGGGCCAAACGCTCGCGTGGCACGCTCGAACCGTAAGCAGGCTGAATATGCAGACGACCGATGAACCTGATGAACCACCGGTGCGGGTGAGCGCGGCGCACGGGCGCGACGCCGAGGCGATCGCCGAGCTCTTGCGGCGAAACAGCGGCGAGCCGACGCTGCTGCTGCAACCGGCGGGGCGCGTGCTTCGACAGATCGACGAATTCGTGGTCGCCCGGAGTCGCGGCGAGAGTCGCGGCGAGAATCGCGGCGAGATCATCGGCTGCGCGCAGCTGCACGAGCATCGCCCGGGGGTCTTCGAGTTGATGTCGGTGGCCGTCGATCCCGAGCACCACGGTCGCGGGGTCGGCCGGGCGTGCGCGCGGGCGTGCGTCGATCGGGGCCTCGGTCGCGCGCCGCGGCTGCTGTGGCTAGCGACGACGAGCCCGGGGTTCTTCGCGCGAATCGGGTTTGTCCGGACCTCGATGGCGACGATCCCATTTGCCGTGCTGCTCGCCAAGCTCGGCGCGGTCGTGGCTCAGCCGGCCGGTCGCTGGCCGGCGGCGTTATTTGGGGGCCAGATATTCATGCGCTGGCCAAACCGACAATGACGACCACCGCGCGGGCGCGTCGTTCGTGACGTGTAGATTTGGCACGGTGGCACTGATCCTGCTCTGGAACTGGAGCATATGCGATCATCCCAACCACGCCCTAGCCACCCGCCAGACCCAGACCCAGACCCGAAGCCGCGGGAGGTGCCCGAGGAGCTGCCGCCGCCGAATGAGCCCGATCCGATCCAGCCGCCGAATGAGCCCGATCCAATTGGTCCGCCAAGCGAGCCCGACCCGCTCCGATTTCCCCGGGATCCCGAGCCGGCCCAGGCGCCGCCGGAGGTCAATCCGCCGGCGCCGGGGCCGAGCCCGCGCCCGGGTGATCCGGTCATGTGATCGACGATGAAAGACGATAAAAATGAGAAAATGAGGGGCGGGCGCCGTGGCGCCCGCCCCGATGGCTCAGCTACGGGTTAAACCTGCGGGACCGAGCCGCGCGGCGGCGGCACGGTGCGGGGGACCTCGGCGCGGCGCTGGCTCTCCCAGCTCAACCCGCGGCCCCAGGTGACGACACCGAGCAGCAAGAACACGACGATTGGCAGGGCGAGCATGGCGTACTCGCCGTGGGTGCCGTGGGTCCACATCGCGCCGAGCATGATCACCATGAGCACGAGCGCGGACCACCCGGCGGAGCGCCGAAAGAGCAGCCCGACCGCGCACACGACCTCGACGATGCCAATGAAGATGGCGAATCCGAGGCTGTACCCCCAAGCGAGAAACTCCTCGTTCATGCCGCCGGCGAACTTGGTGATGCCGGATACGAAGAACGTCGCGGCGAGTAGGCCCTGAAGGACCCACAGCGTGACGTTCATGGCTTTTGTCTGTGTTTTCATATCGTCCCTTTCTTGGGCGAGCGAGCGCGGCGTTGCTATTGTTCCTCGTATTGATCGAGCGCGCGCTCGAGTTGATCGAGGGTCTGCTCGAATTCGCCGATGACGCGGCCGGCCTGCGCGCTCGGGGCCGCGCGCACCTCTTCCATCTTGGCCTTGGCCTGCATCCTGGCCTGTTGGAGCTGGGTTTGGGCCTCGGGCGGGACCTCGCGGTCTTGGCCCTGAGCCTCGCGCTGGACCCGGGCGGCGCGCTGCTCGAGCTGCTTGTAACGATCCTTCGCGGCCTCGAGCCGCTGCTGCATCTCAGGGGAGAGGTCTTGCTTGTCCCAGTCCTTGTCCTTGTCCCTGGTGCCGGGGCCCTGGAGGTCGTGGCCTTCGTGACTGGGGTTTAGGGCGGTCCCTTGCGGTCGTGGCTGGCCGGGGACACCCTGGTGGCCGGGGGTACCCTCGCCGCCGGGGTGGTCGGCGCCGGGCTGGTCGCCGGGCTGGAGGCCGGGGCGATCACCGGGCGTGCCGGGGTCGCCGGGCGTCCCGCCAGCGCCGGGGCCGGTCGGATCGTCGGGGCCGGTGCGATCGCCCGGCGTACCCGGCGTACCCGGCTGCTGGGGCTGGGTCGTGGTGGTCGTATCTTGCCTGACGTCTCCCGCCGGCCGGTCGCACGCGACGGTGGTCAGTAGCGCCGCGGCGGCGATTGCGAGTGAGAATGACGGTTTGGTCATTCACTCATCCTGGCTCTATTGACGGGTCTGTCAAACCGCCGCTGCGGCGCCGTTTGTGTGCCTCCAGGGCACGCTGGCTGGGTATGGCACGGTCGGTTAAGTAAGACGAGCGCGCCTGGTTGGGCGCGCTCGGGCTGCTAGGTTGACCTTCGCGTGTTGCTCGGGCTCGTCGGGGATGTCGATGGGCTGGTCTTTGAGCCGGGCCTTGAGGGCCTCGAACGCGAAGCGGGCGCCGTTTGGGAAGGACTGATCCCAATATTCGCCGCGGATCGGCCGGACTTGGATCAGCGCGATGTCTTCGCTCGCGGGCCCGTCGGGGAACCATATCTTCCAGGCGTCGGTCCACATCGCGTCTATCTTGGCCCGGTCGATGACGACCGTGGCGTGGCCGCTGACCGACAAGAACCGCTTGTCGTCGGCCATGATCACGGCGACCCGGGGCTCCTCGCGGATCTCCTCGATCTTGCCGGCGTCCCTCGAGGTCACGAACCATAGGTCGTCGATGGTGTCTTGGTTGTGGGCGGCGACGCGCATGGGCCTGCCGTGGGGTTGGCCGCGCTCGTCGGAGCTGACGAGCATGGCGTTGTCGAATTTGTTGAACAGCTCGCGAAACTTGGCGAGGGATTCGGATTGATTGTCGGTCATGAGTTGCTTTCGTTCACAGGGTCCCGGCATCGAGGGCGCCGTGACGGGTGAGGGTGCGGACGATGTCCACGGCGCGTTTGCGCGAGGACTCGAGGGTGACGAGGGCGTGGCCTTTGTCGATCTCGCTGCGCAGGTTTTGAACCTTGGTGCGGTTGCCCGCCGCCCCAGCGATGCCGGCGAGGATCCCTCCGAACGCGGCGGCGGCGAGGGTCAAGAGCACGGCGTCGAGCGGGCGCGAGCCAATGATGGTGGCGGGTCCGCCAGCACCTGCGAGTGCGCCGGACATCAACAGGGCCAAGAACAGGCCCATGCTCCCGCCAACGAGCAGCGCGCCAAATATGGCGGCGGGCTTCGAGATGTTGCCGGAGCGCGGGAGGTCCTCGTTGCGCAGGTCGATGTCGTGGATCGCGGCGCTGACAACCTCGCCTTCGGTCGACGGGCTGCCCTGTTGCAGGTTAGTGATGGCTTGTTCGGCGGCCTGACGCCCTGTAAACACGCCGTAGATGAGTTGCATGATGCAACTCATCGCAAGAACTGCGCCAGGCCAGCGCGCCAGGCTAGCGGGGCGGCGCAGGTGGCTGCGGCGGCCACTGGTCGACTGTGCCGGGTCGAATTGACACGCCCGCGCCGAACCAGCACGAATGAGCGATCAGCTAGGCGCAGCCAACGGAATCGTAAAATAAAAGCGCGCGCCCTGGCCGGGGACCGACTCGACGCCAATCTCGCCGTCGTGACCGACGACGAGGGCCTTGGCGATTGCGAGGCCGAGGCCCGAACTCGAGGAGGCGCGATCCTTGGCTCGCCAGAATCGGTCGAATACGAGGGTTTGGGCGTCGTGGTCGAGGCCGGGGCCTTGATCGCGGACCGAGAACTCGACGGCGTTGGGGCGCGCGCGCAGCTCGACGCCGATCTCGCCGCCGCGCGCACCGTATTTGATGGCGTTGCGCAAGAGGTTGTCGAGGATCTGAACGACGCGGTTGCGATCGGCGAGGATCGGCCCGAGATCGGCGGCGACGTCGACTTGAATCGTGAGCCGGTGTTGCTCGAGGGCGGGGCGCACGTCGGCGATCGCGGTCTCGACGATCTTGGCGGGGCTGATCGGGTCTTTGTCGAGCTCGAGGGCGCCGCCGCTGAGCCGGGCGACGTCGAGGAGATCACGGATCAAGCGGTCGGCCCGGGTGATCGCCCGGTGGACGCTGGCGATGGCCAGGGCCCGCTGCTGCTCGGGGACCTGCTCGGAGAGCAGGCCCATCGCGAGCTCGATGTTGTTGAGCGGGCCGCGGAGATCGTGGGAGACGACGGCGAGCACGCTGTCGCGGCCGGCGATGGCCCGAGCAAGCTCGGCCTCGGCGGTCAGCGCCCGCGCGCTGGCCTGGTGAAGCCGCTGGAGCAGGCGGAGCTTGGAGGCGAGGAGCTCGGCGTCGTCGAGCTTGGCCTTGGGCAGGTAGTCGGAGGCGCCGCCGGCCAGCGCTTGCATGGCGCGCGGCTGGTCACCGGGGCCCGTGAGCATGATGATCGGGAGGTCGAGGCCGGCGGCCGCGAGCCGCTCGAGCACCTCGAAGCCGTCGATGTCGGGCAGCGAGGAGCTGAGCACCACGCAGTCGGCGGGCGCGGAGCGGAGCCGGGCGAGGCCGGCTTCGCCCGAGTCAAATTCTTCGATCTGGACGGAGACGCCGGGGGCCTGGGTGAGCGCCTGCCGGAGCTTGCCGCGGTCGTCGGCGTCGTCGTCGATGAGGATCAGACGGATTGGATCGGGGTGGGTCATGCCTCGTCCGTGCTGACATCGGGGTCGGCGTCGAGCCGGTCGAGCCGCCGATACAAGGTCCTGCGGGCGAGCCCGAGCACTTGCGCGGCTTGAGTCTTGTTGCCCTTGACCGCGCGCAGGACCCGACGAATGTAGCGGCTCTCGAGATCGGCGAGGGTCGGCAGCTCGGACGGATCGTCGGCACCGATGACCAGCTCACCGCGTTCGTAGCGGCTGATCTTGTCGGGGAGATCGGCGACGGTGATCTCGTCGTAGCGCGCGAGCGCGACCGCTCGCTCCATGCAGTTCTCGAGCTCGCGGACGTTGCCGGGCCAGTCGTAGGGCAGCAGCTTCTCGGCGACGTTGGCGGCGAGCCGCTTGACCGACTTCTTGTTGCGTCCGGCGATCTCCTCGAGGAAGTGCTGGGCGAGCAGCAAGATGTCGGTCCCGCGGGCGCGCAGCGGCGGGACGTGAATGTTGACGACGTTGATCCGGTAGAACAGATCCTCGCGGAACCGGTGCTCTTCGACCTCGAACTCGAGGTCGCGGTTGGTCGCGGTGATGATCCGCGCGTCGTAGTCGACGAGCTGATCGCCGCCGACCGGCCTGACCTTGCGCTCTTGCACGGCGCGCAACAATTTGGGCTGCATCTCGATCGGGAGCTCGGCGATCTCGTCGAGGAACAAGGTCCCGCGGTTGGCCTGCAAGAACAGCCCTTCGCGGGACCGGCGGGCGTCGGTGAAGGCCCCGCGCAGGTGGCCGAACAGCTCGCTCTCGAGCAGCTGAGGCGGCATCGCTGCGCAGTTGACCGCGATGAACGGGCCGTCGGCGCGGGTGCTCTGGCGGTGGAGCTCGCGGGCGACGAGCTCCTTGCCGACCCCGCTCTCACCGGTCACGAGCACCGGCGCGTCGGAGTCGGCGACGCGCTCGATCATCGACTGCACGCGCTTGACCGTCGAGCTCTCGCCGATCATGGTGGTCGGCTCGGTCCGGTGCAGGACCCGTTGAAGCCGCTTCACCTCGGTCTCGAGCTCGGCGTGGCGAAGCGCCCGGTCGAGCCGATGCAAGAGCCGCTGGATGTCGATGGGCTTGGTCACGAAGTCGTGGGCCCCGGCCCGCAAGGCCGAGATGGCCATCTCCATGCTGGCTTGGCCGGTCATCACGATCACCGGGACATCGGGCTGGCCCTCGCGGACGCGGGTGCACAGCTCGATGCCGGACATGCCGGTCATGTGGATGTCGGTCAGCAGCGCGTCGAAGCGCTGGGACTCGAGAGCCGCGAGCGCGGACTGAGCGTCCGAGCGCGACTCGGCTTGGTGTCCATGCGAACACAGGGTTGCCCTGAGCAGCTCGCAAGTGTCAGGATCATCGTCGACGATCAATACGTGGCCGTGCATGGCGGCACGACAATAACACGGCCGCCGCCGACGACGAGAGTGTGTCAAGTCGACTCACCGTGTCGTTCGTGCCGATCACGGCGATCGCCCGGATTACGCGGGTTGGTTGCGAGCGCAGGCGGCAAAACATGATTTACCCGAGAGCGATTAAAACCGGCTCCAAACGGCCGCTTGGCCTTCATTTGTTGAAGACGGGGGCGTGCGCAGCGGGCCGTGACGGCGGCCGCGGATGCGAGATCGCCAGCGCAATTGCCGGCCGAATGGACGATCGTGTGCGTACGCGGAGGTTGATGGTTTCGACAGGCGAGGCCGCGGGCGCGAGGGCAGGGGCCCCGGCGGGGGCGGCGTCGCGCCGGTTTGGGCCACGGCTTTGGGTCAGTCCGCGCCCACGCGCTCACGGGCCTCGACGACGACCCGTTGAAACCCGGCACCCGGGGCCGCGGACGCGGGCGCTCCGCTGGGCGCGGGGCCGGCCTGCGGCGAACGGGTCGCGGGTGTCGAGCTCGAGCTGGTCGCGACCGCGAGCGCGCCCAAAGCTCCGACGACAAAGGCGATCGAGGCGGCGCCGATGTAAGGTAGCCAGTGGTTGTCCACCACTCGCTTGATCAGCTCACCCACGGCGGTCTGCTCGTGCTCGAGCTCGGTGTCGGTGTCGGTGTCGGT
>Ga0114946_10003792_pt1 | contig 10086 bp, 6 predicted proteins | sample WalLakDeSediment_FD_88676 | JGI IMG/M metagenome (GOLD analysis project Ga0114946, IMG submission 88676) | Lake sediment microbial communities from Walker lake, Nevada to study Microbial Dark Matter (Phase II) - Walker Lake 11/02/13 Deep Sediment | ecosystem: Environmental > Aquatic > Freshwater...
CGCGTGGATGTCCCCGGTGACCACGACCATGTTCTCGATCTTCGCGAGCTCGCTCAGGATCGTCTCGCGGCGGTTGCGGTGGCCGTCCCACAGGTCGAGGCTCAGGTAATAAAGGTTGTTGAACGGCTCGGGGGCCAGCGTCCGGACGTCGATCGCGATTTGGCCGAGGGAGAACTCGTTGCCCCAGACCTTCCAGGTCCGGTCGGAGTTGCTCAAGGTGTCGACGAACCACGCCTCTTGGACCTCGCCCAGGACGCGCTCGCTCGCCCCGCCGCTTTGCTCGTAGCGCAGCCGCGTCCACAGATCGTAGGGCGGCTTGTTGACCAGCAGACGCGAGCCAAAGCTGGCGTAGAAGCTGGTCTTGCCCATGCTCACGTAGGACAGGCCGCGCGGCAAGGTCGAGAGGTCCTCGACGCTGATCGGCGCGGGCGGGTTCAGCTCGGCGGGGATCGAGGCGATCAGCTCGTTGACGAACACAGCGTCGAGATCGCCGGTGATCCACGCGCCGTCGTAGCCAAGCTCATCGGCCGCGGCGACCAGCGCGTCGCGGAGCGTGCCGCCGGCCCAGCTGTCGATGTTGACGTAAGCGCGGGCCCACGTCGGGAGCTCGCCGAGCTCGGCCATGACCGTGGCCTCGTCGACGACGACCGTGGCCGGAAACGCGTCTTCGCGGATCGGGTGGTCGTTTCGCCAGGTCCGCTCGTCGGTCATCGCGAGGTGCAGGTGCTGGCCCCAGACGAAGTCGCGGTAGATGATGATGTCGCCGGGGAAGTCGGCCGCCGAGTCGTAGACGAAGTCTGGGTCGTCTTGGTAGTCGACGGGCATGTATTCGAACCACGCTTGGTTCGCGGCCTTGCGCCGGGCGACGTCGGTCTCGTCGACGCGCCCGCCAAAGTAGGTGCCGGTCGCCCCGTGGCAGTCGTTGGAGAATTCGTGATCGTCCCAAGTGACGATCATCGGCGCGCGCTCGTGGACCTTTTGCAGGGCCCGGTCGCCGCGATAGGTCTGGTAGAGCTGGCGGTAGTTATCGATCGACGCCGCGGCGTAATACTCGTTGGCCTCGCCCTCGTTGAACACGATCGCGCCGGCCTTGTCCTCAAAATCGATGGTCCGCCCGGGGATCGGCGACTGAAACTCGGGGTCGCCGGTGGTCTCGTAGATGTAATCGCCGAGGTGTATGACAAAGTCGAACTGCTGCTCGGCGAGGGCGTGATAGACGTTGTACCAGCGGGTGTAGTCCTGGCACGACACGAACGCGAACCGGGCGCTGGCGTCGGCCGAGGGCGCGGGCGCGCTCGCGGCTCGGCCGACGCGGCTGCCGAGGTAGACCCCGGCTTTTTGGTAGACGAAGCGGTAGTAGATCGTCTGGCCTGGGTCGAGGTCGGTGACCCGCAGCTTGACGCAGTGATCGTGCGCGGCGCGGGCGGTGACCGTCGCGGTCGCGCCGAGCAAGCTGGAGAACTCGGGATCGGTCGAGAGCTCGAACTCGAGCTCGATGTCTTGACCCGCCGGGAGCTCGGGGTCGGCGACCCGGGTCCAGACGATCACGCTCCCGGGTCGGGGGTCGCCGGACGCGACCGACTGCGGGTAGAACTCGAAGCCGTCGACGACCTCGCCGAGCTCCTCGCCGCCGGTCTCCGTCTCGGTCCCGGTCTCGGTCCCGGTCTCGTCCCCAGTCTCGTCGCCAGCTTCGGCACCCGGCGAGTCGGACTTGCAGGCGGCCCCGGCGAGGAGCCCGGCGGCGGACACCAGCGTGGCACGGAGGAAGTCGCGACGGCCAAGGTCGACGCGGGGCGGAGACGGGCGGGAATGACGAGCCATGCACCCATGCAACCCGACTCCGACGATCTCGACAAGTCCCCGATCGCGATTGCCAACCCTCGCGCGCTGCCGCGTGGTACCGTAGCGGTTCATGACGCGGCGAACGGCACCCCGGCGACGTGTGGTCGTGAGCGACGGTGAGGGGGGCACGCGTCGGACGATCCTAGCCCCGTCGGTCGCCCCGCTCGACGAGCTCGCCCTCGACGATCGGCCCTTGGCGATCGCGCGCAGCCGCGATCGTCGGTACTTCATCGTGACGCTCCCCTACGAGCTGTGGATCGTCGACGCCAAGACCCTCGCCGTCCAGCGCACGATCCCCTTGACCATGGCCCGGCCGTCGGTCGCGGAGGGCTGGGACGGCGCGCTGTGGGTCGGTGGCCAGCACCTGTTCCGCGCCAGCATCAACACCTCCACCACGACCAAGATCGGCAGCAAGCTCGGGGGCTACGTCGATCACGTCGCGCTGATCCGCGACGATCTGCTGTGCGGGGTCGGGGGCCAAGGCGAGCTGCTGTGGGACATCGACCGCGACAACCACACGCACAAGCGCAAGTCCCCCGGGCCCGCGGCGATTGGCGTGGTCGCGAGCGCCGACGGACGCGCGGTGTTTTGCGACGGCAGCTCGACCGCCTGGGTGATCGCGCCGGCCCACACCGCCGGCTACGCGCAGCTGCGCCTGGCGAACACCAGCGCGGTCCCGGTCGAGCGCGAGGCGATCATCACCCTCGGCAGCACCCAAGCCACGCTCGGTGGGCGGGTGCTGCTTGGCGCCCGCGACGGCGCCGTCGCGTGGACGAGCCGCGACCTTCGCCTCGCCGGTGAGCGCGTCCCGGCCGGCGCGGGCAGCCGCGACATGACCCCGCGGGCGCTCGTCGGCGACGAGCGGTGGGTCTACGCCCTGCGCGGCCGCGGCTTGCTTCAACGGTTCCTGATCGCCCAGCCGAGCGCGCCCAAGCCCAAAAAATCCATGGCGCCTGGGCGCCCTGCGAGTGAGGTCGAGGCGCCGCCCCTGCCCGAGGCGCAGTGGGTGCGGCTGCCCAAGCTGGCCGAGTGCATGGCGCTGATCATCGAAGAGGATCGGCGCACGCTCGTGCTCGGCGGCCCCAAAGCCGACGGCCAGCTCGGCCGGCTGTGGACCGAAGATCCCGAGTCGCTCGCGTGGGAGACCCTCGAGCTCACCGCGCGCACCCTCGTCGAGCCCCCGCCGCCGCCCGATCCAGACGCGGAGCCCACCCCACCGCAGCGGCCCAGCTTCATCGCGACCAAGAACAAGCTCACCGGCCCCAAGCTGCGCGAGCTCGCCGTCGACGAGATCGTCGGGGCCCTGACCAGCACCCAGCCCAACTATTGGGTGACCCATGGCGCGGGCACCTTGCTCGATCGTCCGGTCCAGCGGCTCGCGGCCGACGCCATCCTCCCCGGCGACGCGATCCTGCTCCCGGCCATGATCCGCTTCGCCGAGGGCACCGCCCGCCCGGCCCTGCTCGTGTGGCCCGGCGTGGTCGACGACCCGAACAAGCACGCCGACGCACCGGACCTACAATGGTTGGTCTGGGGCGACGACCCGCGGGCGTGGATGGCCCTCGAGACCCCCGAGATTCGCGCGCAAAAATGGGCGCGGACCGACGTATTCCCGATCCGCGTGGCCCTGCCCGGCGTGCCCGAGGGGCTCCCCGGCAAGCGCGTGCGCCTCGATCCCAAATGGATCGACGCCGAGCACTTTGGCGCCCTCGCCAAAGAGTGCAAGAAGCTGCTCAAGGTGCTCTGGTAGCGCTGATCAGGCCTTGAAGGTCAGCAAGGGCCGCATCCGAGCCACGGGCGCGACGATGCCGGCCTCGACCTGCACGTCGATCACCGGGGTGATCGCCTTGTACGCCGCGGGTGCCTCCTCCCGGAGCCGTTCGGCGTGCAAGGCGATGCATTCGACGTCGGCGAGCCCGAGAGTCGTATCGTCGAGCTGCCGGGCCCGGTGACGGGTGAGCGCCCGACCGGCGCCATGCGAGGCCGAGGCCAACCACTGCTCACTGCCCAGGCCGACCATGAGAAACGACGCCTGGCCCATGGACCCGGGGATCAGCACGGGCTCGCCCGCGCGGGCCGGGGTCGCGCCCTTGCGGTGCACGTTGTGGCCGTTCTCGACGCTGACGAGGTTGTGCGGGCCGTCCCAGATCAGCGGGGCCGCGAGCTCGCCGTAGTGCTCGCGCAGGCGCAAGCGGACGAGCTCGGCGAGCAGCAGGCGATTGACGGCGCCATAGTTGGCGGCCGTCGCCATGGCCTGCATGTATTCGCGGGCGGCGTCGCCGTGGACCGTGAACACCCCTGCCTTGGGGTGCGCCAAACCGGCGGGCCACAGCGCCCGGGCGCGCTGCCGCCAGTGCTCACCGACCGCCACGCCGACGCTGCGCGAGCCCGAATGGACCATGAACGCGAGCTGCCCCTCCCGCACGCCCCAGGCGTGGGCCGTGGCCCCGTCGAGCACGGCCTCGACGACCTGAAGTTCGACAAAGTGGTTACCGCCGCCGGGCGTGCCCAAGCACGGATCGCGGATGATCTCGCGCTTGCCCTTACCCGGCGACAACCAGCTCGCCGAGCCTTCGAAGCTGCCAAGCTCGTAGCTGCGCTCGAGCTCGCCCTCGAGCTGATCGAGATCGGCGAGAGCCATGCGCCCGAGCGGACCGAGCGGATCGCTCGCGAGGGCCTCGAGCCAAGCCGGCGCGCCCCCTCGATACAAGGCGGCGAGCGCCCCAGGGCGCATGGGCAGGTCGCGGGTCCCCAGGAGCAGGTCACCGCGCAGGGCCGCGACGAGCTCGGGCTTGCGGGCCAAGAATTGCTCGAGATCGAGGTCGACCACGTGCAGGCGCATGCCGCAATTGATGTCCGTACCGATCGCCTCGGGCACGACCATCTCGGGGCTCGTCGCAACCACGGCGCCAACGGGCACCCGCGCCCCCCCATGGAAGTCGGGCGTGGCTCGAGCCGCGAGCACGCGGCCGCCCTCGGGGTGATGGGCGCTGGCGAAGCGGGCGAGCTGCTCCGCCGCCTTGCCCGAGAGCGGGAAGTCGTCGGGCAGCAGGACCTCCGCGCCCGGAGCCCAATGATCGGACTCGCGGCGGATCGACCACACGGGGCCCTCGCGGGTGACGGTCAAGCCACGACGGGCGAGGGCCGCGAGCATCCGACGGAGCTTGGCAGGGTTGCCCGAAACGGGCGCAGTATTGGACATGACGAAGATCTCTGGCTGATAGAGCGGGGTCGACGAATACCGGACCGGGGCATGAGCAACGCCCAGCCAAAACCAGATCCGAGTTATTTGCCCGCAGTCAGCAGCCAGCCACCAACGAGCACCGGCACAATAGCCGAGCTTCGTGCGCTGTCAAAGCCCAACTCATAGAATTAAAAAAGGCCGCCTCGCAGCGCGGGCGGCCTTTTGTAGGTCTCGTTCGAGAACCGCGGGCTCAGCTGTTGGCGGCGAGCTCGACGGCGGTCGCGTGGAGGAAGAACTCCTTGCGCGCTTCGTCGCCCTCGATGGTCTTGTCGCCATCTTCCTTGAGGTGCTTGACGTTGGCCTCGCTCAGCTCCTTGACCTCGAGGGTGCCCTCGACGATCGCGGCCTTGCCCTTGCCGTCCATGGGGATCGCGAAGGCGTGGTCCTTGACCAACACCCGGGCCTGAAAGTCGCCCTCGGTGATGACCATCCAGCAGCCCTTCGCTTGGCACACGCTCTCGACGGTGCCGCTGACCTTGACCGCCTCGGTCGGCAGGGCGCTGGCGAGCACGGCCGAGAGCGGCTGGCTCTGGGCGACCGCAAATTCGGCGCCGAAGTGGCCGGTGGACTCGCCTCCGGCAGCGGCGGCCGCGTGATCGCAGCTCCCGGCGTCCTTGGGCTTGTCCGGGTGGATGCAGCCCGACTCGGGATCGGCGGCCTCGGCCGGATCGTTGCTGGCCACGGCCTCGGCCTCGCCGGCCTTCTTGGCGTCGGCCTTGGCGGCGTCGGCGTTCTCGGCGACCTTGTCTTTATCGTCACCCGCCTTGTCGCAAGCGGTCAGGGCGGTCAACACGAGGGCGAGGGAGAGCATCGGCAAGGAACGCATGGCCGGGAGTGTGCCACGCGGCTTGGGGTGGTCAATCCTGCGACAAGCTATTTAAGGGCAAAAGTACGGGCCCAAACCGGGGAGAAGCTCACATGCTCGCCCTCGGTGGGGTTAACGTGGGGCCATGGACGCTCACTGGCTTGCCTTGTTCGCAGCATTGACCGGCGTGGCCTCGGCTTGCGCGGTGTCGAGTCCAGACGCCGACGGAGCCGGCGAGACCGGCGAGACCGGCGAGACCGGCGAGACCGGCGAGACCGGCGAGACCGGCGAGACCGGCGAGACCGGCGAGACCGGCGACGGATCCTGCGAGCACGACGCCGAGCAAACCACCGTCACCACGACCCTCGGACCGGTGACCGGCGTGAGCGAAGCCGGCGTCACCCGGTTTCTCAACATCCCCTACGCCGCCGCGCCGCTCGCCGAACGGCGCTTCCGCCCGCCCGAGCCCGCGCAACCCTGGGCCGAGCCGCGCGACGCGACGACCCTTGGCGACGCGTGCGTGCAGCTGCTCGGGCCGAACGGCGACGCGAGCACGGGCAGCGAGGACTGCTTGCAGCTCAACATCTGGACCCCTGAAGAGGAGGCGTGCGAGGGCGCCGAGCTGCCGGTGCTGTTCTTCATTCACGGCGGCGGCAACTCGGTCGGCAGCGGCGTCGATCCGATCTACGCGGGCTCCAAGCTCGCCGCGGCCGAGCAGGTCGTGGTCGTGACCTTCAACTACAGGCTCGGCGCCCTCGGTTACCTCGCGCTGCCCGAGCTCGACCTCGAGAGCGGCGAGGGTGTATCGGGCAACTATGGCCTGCGCGATCAGATCGCCGCCCTCGCTTGGGTCCACGCCAACATCGCGCGATTCGGCGGCGACCCCGAGCGGATCCTGGTGTTCGGAGAGTCGGCCGGGGCGGTCAACACCTGCGCGCTGATCGGCGCGCCCACGGCCGAGGGCCTGTTCGGGCGGGCGCTGCTGCAAAGCGGGACCTGTGCGCAACCGAGTCGGGCCACCGTCGACCCGATCGGCGCCGAGCTGGTCCAAAGCGCCGGCTGTGCGGGCGACGATGTCCCAGCCTGCCTGCGGGCGATCCCAGCGGCCGAGCTCATCGCCCTGAGCCCGACCGGCTACCCCACCAGCGTCGCCGGCCTCGTGCGCGGCTGGGGACCCCACGTCGACGCCGTCCTCGTTCCGCAGCGCACCCTCGAAGCGATGAACCAGGGCGTGCCGGGCGTGCCCTTGGTCGTCGGCAGCAACCGCGACGAGACCGCGAGGGACATCCCACCCAACCTCAGCGAGGCCGACTACCAAACGCTGGTCACCGCGACCTTCTCGACCCTCGCGGCCCAGGTCCTCGAGGTCTATCCCCTGTCCGACTACGCCAACCCAAGCGCGGCCTGGTCCGCGCTGACGACCGACTTTAAATTCATATGCAACGCCCGGCGCGCGGCCGTCGCCTCGAGTGCTGGCGGCGCCCCGACCTGGCGCTACCAGTTCTCCTACGACGCCTACACCGCGGCCCCCGGCATCCCAACCTTCGCCTTCCACGGGCTCGAGTTGGTCTACCTGTTCGCCAACTTCGACGCCCTGCGGAGCGGCGGCGCCTCGTACCCGCCCAACCCCGGCGACCTCGAGATCAGCGCCGCGATCCAAGGCCGCTGGGCCCGGTTTGCGGCGGGCGGCGAGTTCGACGGCCCCTTCTACGTCGCCGCCGACGATCCCTACCTCGAGCTCGACGTCCCGCTGTCCGAGGGCCTGGGCTTGCGCACCCAGCAATGCGACTTTTGGGACCAGTGGATCCCATAAAGCCCGTCTCGATCGGCGCGCTCGAGCTGTGGCCTCCGGTCGTGCTCGCGCCGATGGCCGGCGTCACCGACTACCCGTTCCGCGCGCTGTGTCACCGGTTCGCGTGCGAGGGGCTCACCCGCGCCCGTGCTTGGCAGCCGGCCCCCGACCGCGTCACCGTCCCGGGCTTGTTCGTGAGCGAGATGATCACCGCGCGGCCGCTGGTCGAGGGCGATCGCAAGACCGCCCGGCTCGCCAGCTTTGGCCCGAGCGAGCGCCCGCGCAGCATCCAGCTCTACGGCGTCGATCCCCACCACGTCGGCGAGGCGGTCAAGCGCCTCGTCGGTGACGGCCTCGTCGAGCACATCGACATGAATTTTGGCTGCCCGGTCGCGAAGATCACCCGGCGCGGCGGCGGCTCGGCGATCCCGGCCAAGCCCAAGCTGCTCGCCGCGATCGTCCGGGCAGCGGTCGGCTCCGCGGGCGCGACCCCAGTCACGATCAAGTTTCGCAAGGGCATCGACGACGGCCTGCTGACCTACCGCGACGCCGGTCGCGTGGGCCAAGAAGAGGGCTGCGCCGCCGTCGGTCTCCACGCCCGGACCGCCGAGCAATTTTATGAAGACGGCGCCGACTGGGACGCGATCGCCGATCTAGTTGGCCGCCTCGACATCCCGGTGTTCGGCAACGGCGACATCTGGGAGGCCCACGACGCCCTGCGGATGATGGCCCAGACCGGCTGCGCGGGGGTCATCATCGGCCGCGGCTGCCTCGGCCGCCCATGGTTGTTCGCCGAGCTCGCCGAGCTCATGAGCGGCGCGACCCCGAGCGAGCCCCCGCGGTTTGGGGTCGTCGCCGCGATCATGCGTGACCACGCCGAGGCGATGGTCGAGTGGTACGCCCGCGCCGCTGCCGGTCCCCGTGTCCGTCAGGATCAGCGCCCGCTGACCCCCGAGCAGCTCGCGCTCCGAGCGTTTCGCAAGCACGCGAGCTGGTACACCAAGGGCTTTCGCGGGAGCACGATCCTGCGCGAGGTCTTGATGCACGTCGACAGCCTCGCCGAGCTCGACGCCGCCGTACGCGAGTGCGACGGCGCCGAGCCGTTCCCCGCCGACGCGCTCCGAGCCGTCCGCGGCAAGCGAGGCCGGCTCAACAAGGTCGTGCTCCCAGCCGGCTACCGCGACAGCCTCGACGACGACCGGCCGCCCGAGGCCGAGGCCGAGCAGCTCAGCGCCGGGGGCTGAGCGAGCGGTTCGCCCGCATCACCCCACGCATGACCTCATCGAAGCCCTCGCCGCGCATGACCCCTTGTTGGGACAGATCCTTGCGCAGATCGACGTCGACGACCGCGAGCAACCCAGGCTCGCCGCCCTCGATCGGCACGCTCTCGGCGAGCACGCCCCGGGTCACGAGCAGCAGCGTCGCCGGCTCGAGCTCCGAGCGGATGCCGGCGAGCCCGACGATCCTGCCCCCGTCGAGGCGCACGCGCTCGGTCCGGAGCCCGAGCAAGGCTTGGCGCGGGCCCGCGCTGACCTGGTTGCCGTAGAGGTTGACCGTGAAGCTCGCGTAGCGGCACCGCTCGCGGATCAGTCCGACCTCCTGGGCCTCCCGCGCGGCCTGCCCCGCGCCGTGAAAGGCGAAGCGCGTGCGCCCGCGCGTGCCTTCACCGATCGCGACGCACGCGAAGCTGCCGTCAGCTTCGACCGACATCCGGTTGCGTTGGCCCTGCCCGTCGACGTTCTCGATCTCGATGCGCGTAGGCGCGAGCGAGAGCGCCGCGTTGGCGGCGATCCCGAGCATCTGCTGGATCCGGCTGGCCGCTAGGGTCGCGCCCGTGAGCTCGCTGGTGTCGAGGAACACCGAGGTGAACACGTTCTCGAGCTCCGAGCGCGTCAAGCTCAGGCCGACAAACTCGGCGATGGTCGTTGGTCCGCAGCTGATGTTGATCGCCGCCTGGCCAGCGATCCACGCGGCTTCGACCATGAGCAGCACATACGCGTGGGCGTTGACGAGCTGGTAGGCACGCAGCTTCTCTCGCGCCTTGCTGGGATCGAGGGTGAAGCCGCCCTCGTCGATCAATCGACCCCCTCGCGTGAGCGCGCCTACGAGTCGCCCGGCGACACAGTTTGGATCCTCAACCTGCTCGTCGTCAGCCTCCGTCACCGTGGGAGCCTACCATTAACAGCATCCCGTCCATAGCGCGAGATCGGTGTATTGAAGTGTCAGCATCTAACCATATTGCCACGTCGATTAAATCACTAGGTACGCGCGCTGACGGTCCCCTAGCACGGTAGGGACCCGGGTTACCCCGGGCCCCCCGTACAGATCCGGACGTGCGGGCACTACCGCATCCGGCTCCTGCCTCGGGTCCTGACGGCGAAGCGCTCCGAAGGGTGTGGATGC
>Ga0114946_10003793_pt1 | contig 10084 bp, 7 predicted proteins | sample WalLakDeSediment_FD_88676 | JGI IMG/M metagenome (GOLD analysis project Ga0114946, IMG submission 88676) | Lake sediment microbial communities from Walker lake, Nevada to study Microbial Dark Matter (Phase II) - Walker Lake 11/02/13 Deep Sediment | ecosystem: Environmental > Aquatic > Freshwater...
TGCTGAACACCGGGAACAGGTTCGTCATCAATTTTGGGTACATTGTAAAGCCTTTGTCCTGCCGGATGCGGATTTAGTTCAAGCCTGATTTGTTCTGCCGCGCGCTTCACATCTTCAGAATCAGCATCTGATTTCCTGAGCACATCAGCCATTTTATTGAACTGCGAATCTGTCAGCATTTCCTTCTGCATAAATGTAAGCTGATAAATCGGGTCATCAGGTATACTATTCCAATCAATCAAATCTTCAACAACATAATTATTCACACGGAATGGTAAAACATTCGATACAACTTTAATATTAAAAATTTCGTCTTTAGATAAGAGTTTTAATTGATGGATATCATCAATATCCTTCAATCCGTAGAATTTCATTTTTCTTGGTTTAATCATTTATAAACCTCCTTGATTGGTGAAAAAAATATGCCCCCTTAAATAGTGGAAAATAAATGCAATAAGTAATCGGTTTTTAAAATTTTAATTAAAATAAAAAATTTTACTATTAATGCAAGTAAAAACAGAAAAAAGTTTGAAGCAGACGGGAAAACAGCAGGAATTGAAATAAAAAAAGCGGTTTCGGACCGCTCTTTTTATTATTTTATGTCTGTTACTTTGCTTATATCGGAAAGCTTAACGTATTTTTCGTTGAATTTGTAAGAGCCTTTTTCTGATTTGACAGATTTTATAACCTTTACTGTAACACCTTCAACTTTTTTCTTTCCTTTAGCTTTATCTGCAAAGGATTGCTGTTTAGCCATTTCTACTCCTGATTAGAATTATTTTAGGGCACAAATATAAGTCATATGACTTATAAATAAAAGAAAATTATTAGTATAGATAAATCACTGTTTTTTCATAGTTTCAGGGGTAAATTTTATAGATTTTATGCAAAATTCAGATAAAACCGCCGCATATTCATTAAGATTTCCCGGGATGAAAAATAAATCTCTTGGAAAGACAGGATATACCGTTTCAATATGCGGTTTTGGCTGTTACAGAATTGATATTGGTGTTAGATCACACGAAAAAGCTTTAATTAAAGCTATCAAATCTGGTATTAATATAATAGATACATCTGCAAACTACTCTGATGGCGGTAGTGAAAAACTTGTTGGCAAGGTTGTAAACAAATTGATATTAGAAGTTAAGATATCCAGGGATGATATTGTTATCGTTTCAAAAGGCGGATATATCCAGGGTAGTAATCACGATATGGCTTTGGAAAGAGAGAACAACGGTAAACCCTTTCCGGAGGTGACAAAATGTGCACCTGATCTGTGGCATTGCATTCATCCGGAATTTTTAGAAGATCAGATAACGCGATCTCTCGAACGTTTGAATCTTGAAAGAATTGATGTTTACCTTCTTCATAATCCGGAATACTTTCTTACTTACTCACAAATAACAGACGATGAAAGAAGAAAGAAAGAATATTACAGAAGAATAGAACAAGCGTTTATTCATCTTGAAAAAGAAGTAAGTGAAAAACGAATAAATTATTATGGTATTTCTTCAAACACTTTCGGATTACCATCAGATAAACCAAACTTTACTTCATTAGAGCGGGTTATTGAGATAGCCAAAAATATTTCTGAGAATAATCACTTTGCTGTAGTTCAATTACCTTTAAATTTATTTGAGCAAGGCGGGGCACAAAATAAAAATCAGACTAATGATCAAAAAACTTTTTTAGAATTGGCAGAAGAATCCAATCTCGGAGTGCTTGTTAATCGTCCTCTTAATGCTATCATTAAAAACCAGTTGATACGATTAGCTGATTTTCCGGTAACAGAAAGTAGAAGTGAAGTTGAGATCAATGAACTGATTGAAGATCTTTCGAAACAGGAAAAAATATTAATAGAAAAATATGTCAGCTTCATAAACGTATCGTCATCCGAAAGAAAAAATCTGGTTGAATCTCTGTCCCTCGCCCGGGTGATAAGAGCCAACCGGCAGAATTTTACCAGTCCCGGTAATTTTAAGGATGTAAAATTATATCATTTAATACCGCGAGCTAATTTTGCAATAAATCTTCTTGGCAAACACTTTGACGAAGATAATATTGTGCGTTCTTTGCGAAATTATGCCGTAACAGTTAATATCCTGCTGGATTCCATTCAAAGCTCTCTGGCAAAGAAGCAAAATGAGAAAAACAGACATATACACCAAAAGCTGGATGCATATTTATACAATGAACAAAAGAAATTGACATTGTCTCAAAAGTCTGTTTTAATGATCAATTCTTTATCAGGAGTAACATCAACTTTAGTTGGAATGCGTAATGAAGAATATGTAAATGATGTATATGGTTCAATGCACTCAGATTTTATTGAGAATCCGGTGAATTTCTGGGAAAAAGACTTTACTAATAGCTGAATCTCATTAAATATTGGGGAATCTAACTACTTGTAGTTTAAATATTATTGTTTCTGAGATAATAATTATTTAGGTTTATACACTTTTTATAGGATATTCTAATGTTTTTACTGGCAATAATTGTAATACTATCTTATCTGGTAGGGGCAATCCCGACAAGCATTATTGTAAGCAAGGCCGTAAAAGGAATAGATATCCGTCAGCATGGCAGTGGTAATGCCGGCGGAACTAACGTAATGCGTGTACTTGGCTGGAAACATGGTGTTATGGTTATTATCCTTGATGCTATGAAAGGTGTCCTTGCTGTTATAGTTGTTGCAAGACTTCATTATGGCGGGCTGCCGTTTGCAAACGTTTCCCCATTTGATGATTTTACTCTTGTTCAGATAATTGCAGGTATCTCAGCTGTGGTTGGACATATATGGACTGTATTCGCAGGATTTAAAGGCGGTAAAGGAATAGCAACTGCTCTCGGTATGCTTTTGATGATAGTTACCATTGATATGCTTATTGCAGTGGGTGTGTTTTTTATAGTTGTTACAATATCAAGATATGTTTCGCTTGGCTCAGTATTAGCCGCAGTAACAGTTCCTACAGCAATGTTTTTCAGGGAAAATGTTTTGCACGATAGTATAACCGGTTATAACACTTTGCTTCCATTTGTAATTGCTGTTTCCCTTCTAGTGATTTACACGCATAGAAAGAATGTTATTCGTATTCTTAACGGAACAGAAAACAAATTCTCTTTCAAAAAGAAAAATTAAAAATGAAAATTTCAGTTCTTGGAGCCGGAGGGTGGGGAACCACTCTTGCGGTTCTGCTTCATTTTAACGGACACAAGGTTACCCTTTGGGAATATAAAAGAAGTTATGCCAAAGAGCTTCTTAAAAAGCGCGAGAACATTCAATACCTTCCAGGAATAAAAATCCCCCAGGAAATTTTTATTACTCACGACCTTGACGAAGCATCTGATGACAAGAACATGATAGTTCTTGCAGTACCTTCCCAGTTTTTACGCAGTGTTGTTGATAAAATAAAATACAGCGATATTAAAAACTCAATTCTGGTTAGTGTATCTAAAGGTATTGAAAACAAATCTCTTCTTACAATGTCGCTTATGCTTAAAGATGTTCATCCTTTACTTGATGATTCACAGATTGGAGTTCTGTCAGGTCCTTCACACGCTGAAGAAGTTAGTAAGAGAATCCCAACTGCTGTTGTTGCAGCATCAAGAGATCACGAGGCTGCAACTTCTATTCAAGCAGCATTTATGACTTCTTACTTCCGCGTATATTCTTCAACTGATCTAATTGGTGTTGAGCTTGGAGGTGCATTTAAAAACGTTATTGCAATTGGCGCTGGAATTATCGATGGCGCCGGATTCGGTGATAATACTAAAGCTGCTATTATGACAAGAGGCGTTGCAGAAATTTCCAGACTTGGTTTAGCACTAGGTGCTCAACCTGAAACTTTTGCAGGCTTATCAGGTATGGGCGATCTTATTGTTACTTGTATGAGCCGGCACAGTCGTAACCGTTATGTTGGTGAACAAATTGGAAAAGGAAAAACTCTTAAACAGGTTTTAAAGTCAATGGATATGGTTGCCGAAGGAGTTGAAACAAGCCGATCAGCATCGCAGCTTGCAACAAAGTATGAAGTTGAAACACCAATTACTAACGAAGTGTATAAAATACTATTTGAAGATAAAGACCCCATTAAAGCCACTACCGATCTTATGACCCGCGATATGAAAACGGAAGGGAACCGTTAATTGCTATAGAGCTCGGAACCCGCGTCATCCACGTTTTTTTATTCTGTTATTTTTGATCCCGGTAACGATATTCCTTTTATCTTTCTGAACAATGATATTGCAAATGAGTCCGTCATACCGGACACAAAATCAATTATCATCAACATACGTTCATAAATTTCTGTTTCTTTATTTGATGAATTAAGAATTCGTTTGGGCAGGAGGTTTACTGTTGTACGGTTTTTAAGACTGACATTTCCATTAAGCCATTCATTAAATGCAGTGATGAAAGAATCAAGTAATCCGCTGAGGACTTCATATCCGGCGGCTTCTCTTTCAACAACACTTCGGTGACGGTAAATTATTTCAATAGATAGTTTTTCAATTTCCTCTAACCCATTTGCTCCTGGTATTAACGATATCAGTTCATCTTCAAGTTTAGCGTTCAGTATATCATCTTCATTATCCAGGAAAACCTGAGCAAGTTCTTTTATAAGTTCATTAATTGATTTTGCACGCAGGTATCCAATCCTGTCCGATTCATCTCTTTCATTATAATCTTTTACAATATCAACTCTGATTAAATTATTTAGAAGTTCTTCTGTTTCTCTAAAGGAAACTAAACCAAGACTGAAACCATCTTCAAGATCCATAATTCTGTAGCAGATATCATCTGCGGCTTCAACAAGAAAACTTAAAGGATGACGGCACCAGAAGTTTTCTGATGGATTGAATTTTTTCAGTCCTGTATGCTCTGCAATATTCTGAAAAATATCTTTCTCCGATTGAAAGAATCCAAACTTTTTATAAATTTTTTTTTGTGAAGCTGAATTGTCTGTTAATGATTCCTTAGGATACTTTGTTAATGCAGCAAGAGTAGCGTGAGTTAATCTTAATCCGCCGTTTACTTTTGGATTTTGAAGCTTTGTTATAATTCTGAAACCCTGTGCATTGCCTTCAAATTTTATCAGGTCATTCCATTTATTCTTATCGGTAATAATATTTTCAAACTTTTTTGCATTTCCGCTTCGGAAATATTCAGATATTGCATCTTCACCTGAATGTCCGAACGGAGGATTACCAATATCATGAGCAAGACAGGCTGCAGCAACGATTTCACCAAAGTGAAACTGGGTGTAGTCTTTCTTTAACTCTGAATGACGATTTACAATTTGTTCACCGACAAGATTACCGAGTGATCTTCCGACAACAGAAACCTCAAGACTGTGAGTTAACCTTGTATGAACAAAATCACTTTCCGGAAGAGGAAAGACCTGCGTCTTATCCTGAAGCCGTCTGAAAGCGGGAGAAAATACTATCCTGTCAAAGTCTTTCTGAAATTGACTCCTGCCGTCAGGTTTTCCTGTTTGTGAAGTATTTTCAGTCCCAAGCTGTGTGTCTGATAAAAGTTTTTGCCAGTTCAATTCATAATCCTTTTATAAATGATATAAAATTTAACCAAAAATATTTCATAATACATTATTAAGAATAAATTGCTTATTGAGTTTACCACTTCCGTAACCTATTTTTCAACCAATGATTTCCTCAAAAGAGAAAATACTTGACAGCTCGGTTCAATACATTAAGTCGGTTGGTCCAAAGCGTGCTCAATCATTTCATAAAATCGGAATAAAAACCATTCGTGATCTTTTATTTTATTTCCCTTCACGTCATCTTGATCGCACAACAGTTCTTACCGCTGCAAAAGCTTATGGTTATGTTATAAATGGCTACAAAGGCGAAGTTACTATAATAGGAAAAGTTGAAGAGGTTGAAAGAATAAGATTCAAAAAAGAACTTCTTAAAGTTCACTTTCGCGATGCAACAGGATTTTTTGAATGTGTCTGGTTTCAGGGAGTGAAGTATTTTGAAAAAGTTTTTAAGCCGGGAGATATATTCGCCATCTCATCAAAACCGGAAATAAATTATAACAAGCTTCAGTTTTTACATCCGGATTTTGATAAAATAACAGAAGAGGAATCTCAAAATTTTATTAATACAGGAAAGATCATTCCGTTTTACAGAATTCCTAAGGAGCTTAAAGCCAGGAACATCGGCGATTTATCTTTAAGAAGAATAATTAGTTATGCAGTTGAAAATTATGCTGATCATCTTGAAGAAACGTTACCACAAACCATAATAAAAGATGAAAACCTTGCAGATATAGTTATAGCAGTAAAGAACTATCATTTCCCTGAATCAAAAGAATTATTTGAAAAGGCAAAACATCGTTTCAAGTTTGAAGAGATGTTTTATATAGAAACTCTGGTAGCACTTCGTAAACATAATTACGGAACAAAACTTACGGGCAATGCTCTTTCAATTAAAACAAAACTAATTCCGGATTTCCTTAAAACACTTCCGTTTGAACTGACAAAAGCCCAGCTAAAAGTTTTAAGTGAAATTAAAAATAATATGATGTCCGATAAGCCAATGAATCGTCTGCTCCAGGGAGATGTTGGCAGCGGAAAGACTATAGTATCTCTCATCGCAATGTTAATTGCTATTGACAACGGATACCAGGCAGCGATTATGGTTCCTACAGAAATTTTAGCAGATCAGCATGCAAAAAATATTTCTGCAATGATGAATAAACTCTGCGAAGTTTATAAAGAAAAAAATATTAAAGTAAGTTTATTGCTTGGCGGACAGAAGAAATCTGTTCGTGATAAAAACCTTGAGGCAATTGAACTTCAGGAAGCTGATATTATTGTTGGCACACACGCCCTCTTCGAGGAAAAAGTTAAGTTCAGTAATCTGGGATTAGTTGTTATTGATGAGCAGCATCGTTTTGGAGTAAGACAAAGAGCACAGCTTCAAAGCAAAGGTAAAACTCCCGATATACTTGTAATGAGTGCAACACCTATTCCAAGAACTTTATCAATGACTATTTATGGTGACTTAGATCTCTCAGTAATTGATGAAATGCCTAAAAACCGAAAACCGATTAAGACAGTATTGCGTGGCGAGAATAAATTGCCGGAGATTTATAAGTTCATAGTTGATAAAAGAAAAGAAGGATATCAATCATTCTTAGTTTATCCTTTAGTTGAAGAGTCTGAAAAGTTAGAGCTTAAAGCAGCAACAACTTTGTTTGAGGAGCTCAGTAATTCTCATTTAAGAGAATTGAAGCTGGGATTAATTCACGGGCGAATGTCCTGGCAGGAAAAAGAAGAAGTGATGCACAGGTTTCTGAGAAAAGACTTTGATGCACTGATTTCTACAACCGTTATTGAAGTCGGCATTGACATTCCTGATGCTAACATCATTTTAATTAATGATGCACAAAGATTCGGCTTATCGCAACTGCACCAGTTGAGAGGAAGAGTTGGCAGAAGTGAGAAACAGGCATACTGTATTCTTGTAGCGAAGGATTCTTTAGTTTCAAAAACTAATCAGCGTGAACTTGACCTTGAATATTTACCGCCGGCTCAAATTGAAAAGCATAAATCTACAGTTCGTCTTCAGGCAATGGTTAAGCATACCGATGGTTTTAAAATTGCCGAGATGGATTTAAAACTGCGAGGTCCCGGCGATATCTTCGGAACAGTACAAAGCGGTTTCCCTGAACTGAAGTATGCTGATATACTAAATGATAATCAGATTATCACTGATGCAAAACAAAAAGCTTTTGCCATTGTTAAGAAAGATCCGAAGTTTACCCTACCGGAAAATCAAATCATAAAACAAAATCTTCTTACACATTACAGTGAAAGTCTTAAGTACGCTACAATAGCTTAGCGGCAGGCTTATGATAAAGATAATGCGGAGGTTTATGTGCATAGTCCTCCGAGCAAAGTAAACTAACGAACATAAGGGATTATTAGTCATTGATAGTAATAAGGGTGTGTTGAAAAGCAGCCAGTCATTCATACATAAGTCATTCAAATATTCATTCTCTAAACCGTGTAACGAAAATATTTTTTTGGTTTAGCCTTATAAAATTTCCATTGACAAAAATTATTACTTGCACTTTATAAAATTATACTTAAAAATTTTTTTTCTGTTGAAGTTGTAAACACTTGCAAATGAATTTTTAATAATTATATTTGGTAAAAATAATTATAAAAATTTTTCAAGGACAAGTTATCCTATCATCAAAGTTCAATGTTAGACTTAATGTGGCGTTAACATTCAACGTTAAACCTGAAAGTGAAAACACTTTCCCCGCAATCGTACCCCCTAACCCAAAAATTCCAGCCACTAACACACAACTCTCCACAGATACCTACGCTGAATGGGATACCTGGGAAACAATTAATGCTCTTAAAGAAGCATTAGAACAATATCATGATGTTACTTTGATTGAAGCAAACGAAGATGCATTCAATTATTTCAGAGAAATAAGACCTGATATCGTTTTCAACATTGCCGAAGGTGCTTATGGTGTCAGTCGCGAAGCACAAATACCAGCGATGCTTGATATGCTTCAAATACCTTACACTGGTTCGGATGCGCTTACACTTGGAATTTGTCTTGATAAGGCACGGACAAAAGAAATTCTATCCTACTATGGAATACCGAATGCAAAATTTAAAGTTGCGGACAGTATTGATGATGTGAAAAATCTTTCATTCGATTTTCCAGTAATGGTAAAACCTGTTTGTGAAGGGTCAAGCAAAGGAATTTATTCTTCTTCCTTCGTTAGAAATGAAGAAGAACTGTATAGTGAAGTGAACAGAATTATAAACGGTTACAATCAATCTGCATTGATTGAAGAATTTTTGCCCGGTAGGGAGTTTACCATTGCTGTTCTGGGTAACGGTAGTGACATAGTAATACTTCCAATAATTGAAATTAAATACGATCGTTACCCTGAAGGTGTCGTTCCATTATATTCTTACGAAGCTAAATGGATTCTTGATACCAAAGAAAGTGATTTTGATGTTTTCGATTGTCCGGCAAATCTTGATCCGGGTCTGGAAACAAAAATTAAAAATGTGGTGCTGGACACTTTTAATGTTCTTAAATGCAAGGACTGGAGCAGAGTTGATGTCCGGTTAGATAAGAACGGTGAGCCAAGTATTATCGAAATTAATCCTTTGCCCGGAATAATGCCTGACCCAACAGAGAATTCAAGTTATCCTAAAGCAGCAAGAGTGGCGGGAATAACTTATGATCAGATGATAAACTCTGTTCTGTATGCAGCGGCAAAAAGATACAACCTGGTAAAATGAAAGAAGCTAAAATACTTGTATGTTATAATGCACCGGTAAGTGTGTTCTCTTTATATAATGGCCGACCTGAAGATAAAGATCAGGGAATAAAAGATCTTTCAGAAGAAGGTTTTGCAAAAGAGATGGACTATATCATCAGCAGTTTGAAGGAAAATTATACCGAAGTGAGGTCGTTCGCTGTTGATAGAAGAGTACAAAGAGTGGTAGATGAAATAAAAAGCTTTAGTCCAGACGCAATATTAAATTTTGTTGAATCTGTTGAGGGAATAGCTCATTATGAATATTGTATGACAGCTCTGTATGAATTGCTGGGCTGCCATTATACTGGAAACATACCCTCAACTCTTGGTAATTGTTTGGATAAAGAGAGAGCAAAAAGGATTTTGAATTCATTTGGTATAAATACACCGGGTTCTTTGACATTAGAAGTACATAAAAGATTTTCGGAAAGTGATATTGATATCCGTTATCCTCTTATTATGAAACTTCTTGATGAGGATGCAAGTATTGGAATTTCCGAGTATTCGGTTGTTAATACCTTTAAAGAGTTGAAGAAGCATTATAAGTTTTTGTCAGAAACTTATAATAAAAGTATTCTTGTTGAGGAATACATTGATGGCAGAGAACTTAACTGTGCAATACTGGGAGATATAGTTCTACCAATATCAGAAATTGTTTTTGATGGATTGCCTGATGATTTTCCGAAAATTGTTACCTATGATGGTAAATGGATTGAAGGCAGTACTTATTATAATAACACAAAACCGAAATGCCCGGCTGAA
>Ga0114946_10003794_pt1 | contig 10083 bp, 9 predicted proteins | sample WalLakDeSediment_FD_88676 | JGI IMG/M metagenome (GOLD analysis project Ga0114946, IMG submission 88676) | Lake sediment microbial communities from Walker lake, Nevada to study Microbial Dark Matter (Phase II) - Walker Lake 11/02/13 Deep Sediment | ecosystem: Environmental > Aquatic > Freshwater...
GGATTAACGTGCTTGAACCCAACTTAATAAATTCGGCTGTTAAATGCTACAATATCGTGAGTTCGGGATAAGAAAAACCAGGTTGAATTTTTGGATGGGAGACGACGATGGATGACCACATATTACGTAAGCTGCTTGATAGCGTCCAACGTGGCACGCTTGAAGTAGATGAGGCCATCTCGCAACTACGCAGCCTGCCCTACGAACAGGTGGGGGATTTCGCCCGAGTCGATCACCACCGCACCTTACGCTGTGGCTTCCCAGAGGTTATTTTTGGGAGCGGGAAAAGCCCTGAGCAAATCATCAGAATCCTACAAAGTATGATGGACAAGAGTGGGCGCGCCCTGGTTACACGTGTGGATGCGCAGACCTATGCGGCTGTACGAGCGGAATTCCCGCAAGCAATCTACCACGCCAGCGCGCGAGCCATCACACTGGGCCAGATGCAGGAGCGTGATCTACAACCCGGTGTGCTGGTGATCACCGCAGGGACAGCCGATATCCCGGTAGCCGAGGAGGCGGCCTTAACCGCCCAGATGACCGGTAGCCAGGTAGAGCGGCTGTACGATGTTGGCGTGGCAGGGCTACATCGCCTGTTGGATCAAACACAATTGCTGCAGCAAGCCAATGTCCTGGTGGTGGCGGCTGGCATGGAGGGGGCTCTGGCGAGTGTGGTAGGGGGATTGGTAAGCGCTCCAGTGATCGCCGTGCCAACCAGCGTTGGCTATGGGGCCAGCTTTCAAGGGCTGGCAGCCTTGCTTTCTATGTTGAATACCTGTGCTCCAGGTGTGGCAGTGGTGAATATAGATAACGGTTTTGGGGCCGGATATATGGCGGGGATGATCAACCGGAGGTTCGCTCAGGGACAGAAGCCTGACCGTGAAAGGAATTGTAATGACGAAACAGGCTAGCCGCGAGGCGTTGCTGCTTTCACCCCGGGACCTTGAGCCCTCCCTGGCAGAGAAATGGCACAGGCTATTGGAGATCCTAAATGAGATACGATCGGCGGCAGTAGCTTATTCGGGCGGTGTAGACAGCGCCCTGCTGGCAACAGCGACCTACCTGGCGCTGGGCGAGCGGATGGCAGCCTACACGATCCGCTCGGTGTTAGAGTCACCTGAGACCATACAAGCGGCGGCAGAGCTGGCGGCCCAGGTCGGTTTCCGGCACTACTGTATAGATTTTGACGACCTGGCCCAGCCGGCCTTCCGCGCCAACCCACCCGAGCGTTGTTACTACTGTAAACTGGAACGATTGAGAGCAGTGGGCAAGCTGGCTGCACAGAACGATCTGGAAAGTTTGCTGGAGGGCTCGAACGCTGACGACGAAGGCCAGCGCCGCCCGGGCCGGCGGGCGTTAAAGGAGCTGGGCGTACAAAGCCCACTGGCACAAGCCGGTTTGGGGAAAACGGAGATTCGTGCGCTGGCGCGGGCTCTGGGATTGCCGGTGTGGGATACGCCAAGCTTGCCTTGCCTGGCGACGCGCTTCCCGTATGGGATGCAGATTACGCTTGCTGGTCTTGAACGAGTGGCGGCAGCAGAGGCAATTTTACACGAACGCGGCTACCGGCTGGTGCGGGTGCGCGATTACGGCAGCATGGCGCGCATTGAGGTGGACCCACAAATGCTCGAACGCCTGGCAACCGACCATCAAGAAGTGACTGAAAAACTGCTCGAGCTGGGCTATAAGCATGTCGCGTTGGACCTGATGGGCTACCGCTCCGGCAGCCTGGATGAGGTGTTGGAAGAATGAAAATCGCATATTGCGACTGTTATTCGGGAATCTCGGGAGATATGTTCCTGGGCGCGCTGATCGATGCGGGCCTACCACTGGATGACTTGCGTGCAGGGCTGGCGGAGCTGGGCTTAAATCAGGCCTTTCGCCTGGAGGCGCAGGAGACGCGCAAGGGCAGCCTGCGAGCTACCCAATTCAAGGTGGTCCTAACAGAAGAAGAACCTGCTTATGAACGTAACCTGAGGGCTATAACGAGGATCATTCAGAGCAGCCGCCTGCCGCAAAAGGTCGTTGAGCAGAGCCTGGCGGTCTTTCAGCGCCTGGCTGAAGCGGAAGCGCGCGTCCATGGTATGCCTGTAGAGCAGGTTCATTTCCACGAGGTGGGGGCAATCGATGCAATTGTGGATATCTGCGGCGCGGCCCTGGGTCTGCAGCGGCTGGGGATCGATAAGCTGTACGCTGCCGCGCTCCCGCTAGGCCGCGGCCGGGTAAAAAGCGCCCACGGGGAGTTGCCCCTGCCGGCGCCGGCGACCCTGGAGCTGCTGGCCTCCGCCAAGGCCCCAACCTACTACCGCCAGACAGAGATGGAGCTGGTGACCCCCACCGGAGCAGCCATCCTGGCATCTCTGGCTGAATTTACCCAGCCGGAGATGCTCTTACAGCAAATTGGCACCGGCGCTGGTGAACGAGAGCTGCCCTGGCCGAATGTGTTGCGGTTATGGATCGGGGAGAGCGGGGCTGAAGCACAGAATGGCTTGAGACTGCTCGAAACCAATATCGATGACATGAACCCAGAATTCTACGGGCATACGATGGCTCTCCTGTTCGAAGCCGGCGCGCTGGATGTTTATCTGACGCCAGTCTACATGAAGAAGAACCGACCTGGGACGATGATCAGCGTAATCGCTCGCCAGCAAGATGAGCAACAACTGGCCCAACTCATCCTGCGTCAAACCAGCACCTTTGGCGTACGGGTGCAGCCGCTTCGCCGCTATGAGGCGGGGCGGTCCATAGCAATGGTCAGCACCATTTACGGAGAGATACCGGTAAAGCTAAAGATCATAGAGGGGGAAATTATCTCAGCAACACCGGAGTATGATATTTGCAGTCAACTGGCGCTACAGCACCAAACGCCCCTGGCGACGGTGTTCAACGCCGCTTTGGAGGCGGGCAGGGCTTATGTATTGGGGCATTGATTTATAGCTGGAGCTTGGTTTTACAGTATAAGACCGTGTCAGGACAGAAATATAATCAGCACCCTGCTCCATCAAAAACTAGCCTAAATATTTGGGTTCCGGTAGACCTGGATGAACCAGTTTTAGCTGAAAGACATCACCGGCCATGGGTTGGTCAGCACGCTCTACATCACTCAGAGCAACCCATGCAGATGTGATATATAGATCTCTTAAATCCTTACCTCCAAAAGTACAACTGGTAGGGCATGCCACTGGAAGATTAACCTTCAGGTCCTCTTCCCCATTTGGCGTATAGCGAACCAATTCCCATCCAGACCAGCGAGCACTCCACAAATATCCCTGACCATCGATCGTCAGTCCGTCTGGGTAACCTTGTTCTTCTGGAACGGTGGCAAATACCTGACGATTGCTGATTGTTCCCGGACCTGGATCAAAGTCATACACATAAATCACCCGGCGGGGGCTATCCGTCAAATACATTTTTCGGTTATCCGGACTCCATGCTATTCCGTTGGAAATTGTTAAACCCGATTCCATCAGGTGTACACCCCCATCGGGGTCCAAGCGGAAGAGGAGACCCTCTGGAGGCGAAACAGTTTGCGGGCCATCATACATTGATCCCGCCCAAAAACGCCCCTGTCGATCTACTGCCCCATCGTTGAAGCGGGTAAAGGGTTTATCGGCGATTGGATTGGAAAGCATTTCCAGTTTTTCAGAGACGCCATCCCAGAGCGCAAAGCCCTGAGTTGTGGCAGTGATAAATCCCCCGCGAGCTCGAATGCCCAAAACCGTAATGCCTACATCAAATTGAAAAGTCCGCTTCTGTTGAGATTGCAGGTGATAACGTTCCACGCGAGCTTGGAGAATGTCCACCCAGTAAATGGCGCCCTCTTCCGAATGCCAAAGAGGGCCTTCGCCTAATTTATTTTGTGAGGAAATTAAGTGTTCAGCTTTTAGGTCCACAATACGCCTCTCATCATCTGGTCTGGTGTAGCTATTCGTAAGTTATCCTTTACGCGCTTCGAATTACCAGGTCTTACTTCCGCCCGCATCAAAAGCCAAATTGCCTCCATCCACTGGCAAATTAATTCCGGTAACAAACCAAGCAGCATCCGACGGAAGAAACATCACCGGGCCAACCACATCATTAGCTTTCCGGCCAAGACTGGATACCTGATCTTCCGTTCCCGCTAACCGATTTTGGCCATTCACCGGCAAAGCCAAGGTGACCAATTAGTCGATGACCCGAGGGATTCCGATCGAGGCCGCCAGCGCCTGCCTCACCGGATCCGGAGCGCTAGCGGCGAAACTTGCGCAGATTGCGCAAGGTGTTTTCGAAATCTTTCGGGTAAGGCGCTTCCAGGTTGATGAGATCACCTGTGTCGGGATGCTGGATCTTCAACGCGCAGGCGTGTAAGCCCAGGCGCCCTAACAGCGGCGCTGCCTGTGTCCTGGAAGGCTTATAGCGCGGCTTGATTTGGGATAAATATACCCCCGCGCCGCTCCCATACAGTCCATCTGCAACGACTGCCAGCCCCAGGGAGGCCAGGTGCACGCGGATCTGGTGAGCGCGCCCGGTTTCAGGCCGGGCCTCCACCAGGGTGAACAAACCAAAGCGCTCCAACACGCGCAGATTGGTGACAGCCAGCTTACCCTGGCGGGCGTCGACCAGTGTGCGGTGCTGCCGGTCGGCGTCCGGGCGTAGCGGCAGGGCCACACGTCGCTCTTCCCAGGGCGGGCTGCCGCTCACCAGGGCATGGTAAATCTTGGCAGCCGTGCGATTCTCAAATTGCAGGCTCAGGTAACGGTGGGTAGCAGGGTTACGCGCCAGCGCCAGGACTCCGCTGGTATCGCGGTCCAGACGGTGCACGATCCATAACGGCCCGTAGCGCCCTTCCAGGAGGCCTTTGACGTGGGGCGCGGTTTGGTCATATCCATCCGGCAGGGTCGGCAAACCGGGCGGTTTGTTGATCGCCAGGAGGTCATCGTCGATCCACAGGAGCAGCTCGTCCGGATCGATCTTCAGGGTGACGGCAGATTTCATCTGGCGACCGGTCTAACCCACCACCTGGCCCTGCAAGGGGGCTTTGCGGATGACTTTCACGCGCGTCATGGTCAGGTAAGCCAGGGCCATGAAGACCATGCTGAACAGCCACATGAAGCGGTATTGCGAGCCCATCGCTTCCACAAACCCACCCCCCAGGGTCGGCCCCAGGATGGCGGCTGACTGAGAAGCGAAGTAATACAGGCCAGTATAAGCTCCGATGCGGGCTTCGTCGCCATAGTCATATACCAAGGGCAGGCTGTTCACGTTCACCATGGCCCAGCAGGCGCCAGCCAAGACCAGCACAACCACAAACACGACCGCGCCCTGGATAAAGAAATAGCCGAAGACCATCAAGAGGGTCAAACCAGCCAGGCCTAGCATGATGGGCAGCCGGCGACCCATTTTCGTCCCCAACAAGCCGGCCGGGACGGCGAAGAGGATGAAGGACACCGTGACCGAGCCGGAATAGATGGAGGCCGTGCCCGGGCTGATGCCCAGTGTGAAGACGGCAAAGGAGGACAGGGCCGTCTCCAGGGCGTTGAAAGCCATGAACCAGAACAGGATGCTGATCAGGACGAACAGGCCGCTCTTGTCCGATTTGCGGAAAACAGTGGTCAGATTGGCAAGCACCCCCACGCTGGCTGTGTTCTCTGAGGCGATATTGCGCGGCTCTTTAACATAGACCAGCACCACCACCAGCGCCACCGTCATGGCAATGGCGCCGGCAGCAAAGGGAGCTTCCCGGCCGAAGGAATTGAACAGCATGCCGCCGCCGAAGAAAGCCAGCAAGCCGCCCACCCCGCCCATCAAATTGATGACGCCGTTGGCTTTGCTGCGATCATCAGGCTCGAACAGGTCGCCCAACCAGGCGATGGTCGGGGAGCGGAAGAGGGACATACCGATGTTGGTGATCAGGATAAAGACCGCGATAGCCAGAATGGATTGAGCGATCGGGATGAGCACAAACCCCAGCAGGGCGATGGGCGCGCCCAGGATGATCCAAGGTTTGCGCCGGCCCAAACGGGTCCAGGTGCGGTCACTGCGCTCACCCACCAGGGGCGAGACGAACACGTTGATGATATTGTCCCAGGTCATGATGAACATGGCCAGGGCCGGAGCCAGGCCAAAGCCGACTATCTTTGGCACTTCCTGCCCGGCCTCCAGCAGCTGGCGCTCGAATTCCGGGTTTCCGGCCTGCAGGAAAATGGGGATAAACTGGTTGAAGATCGGCCAGACAATACTGATGCCCAGAAAACCGAAACCAAGCAGGAACGTCTTTCTGTAGGGAAAACTTTTCTTCATTGGGTCCTCCTCATCAGCTCCGTATCTAATTATGAACGATCTTGAGTAGTACGATTTCGGGAAATCCTACCGGCAGTTACACAGGACCGGCATCTGTCTCGGCCTCCAGCCTGGCCAGGAAGGCCAGGTCTGCGGGGGTCAGGGCAGCAGAGGCCAGCAGGTCGGGCCGGCGCTGCCAGGTGCGCAACAAGGATTGCTCCCGCCGCCAGCGCTCAATACGGGCATGGTCGCCGGACAGCAGCACCTCCGGCGCCTTCCAGCCGCGAAACTCGGGCGGGCGGGTGTAATGCGGGTATTCCAGCAAGCCGGAGGCGTAAGAGTCGTTCTGCGCCCCGCCCGGGTCACCCAACACACCGGGGACCAGGCGCGTGACGGCATCGATGACCACCAGCGCCGGCAACTCGCCGCCGCTCAGTACATAATCACCGACAGAGATTTCTCCGGTCACCAGGTACTGGCGCACCCGCTCGTCCACGCCTTCGTATCGCCCGCACAGCAGGGCCAGGCGCGGTCCGTCGCCGCCGGGCGGAGCAGGTAAATCGGCCAGCTCTTGGGCCACCGACTGGTTGAAAGTGCGTCCTTGGGGTGACAACAAAAATACCAGACAGGCCGGAGGTGAGCCCAAAACCCCCTCCACTGCAGCAAAGATCGGCTCGGGCTTCATCACCATACCCCCACCCCCGCCATAGGGGGTGTCATCCGTCACATGGTGACGGTCGGAGGTCCAGGCGCGGATATCATGCAGGTGGACCTGCACCAGTCCACGCTGGCGAGCGCGCTGCAAGATGCTGCTCTCCAAATAAGGCTCGAAAACTTCGGGGAAGAGACTGAACACTTCGAAGCGCATGATCTCCATTCTAGCCGTAAGGGGATGGATTGGCAAGTGGAACACCTGGATTAAGCTCGGATAAGGATAAAATCACCTACCTTGACGCTGCTTCACATAAAATGGTAAGATGCAGGTATGTACCTGCGAGGCAATAAGTGGAATATGACCCGCCGCACGCGGCGCCCCTCCAGCCCCTGGCGGCTGGCAGGGCTGGTTATCCTGATCGGCGCGGCTATTTACTTCAACCAGTTTGTGATTCCGAACACACCCATGATGCTCGGACCCACGCCTACCCCTACCACCAGCCCAGAAGCCTTCATCAACGAGGCTGAGAGCCTGTTCTCACAGGGTAAGCTGCTGCCGGCTATCCGCGCCTACGACCAGGCCATCCAGGCCGACCCGCAGAACAGGGCGAACTATGTGGCAATGGCACGCGCCCAGATCTTTGCCCAGCAGTATGAGGAAGCGCTGGAAAGCGCCGAACGAGCCCTGCTGGGCAATGAGAGCTACGCCCATGCCCACGCTGTGCGCGGCTGGGCCTTGACCTTCTTGAAGGATTATTTCCCGGCGGAAGTGTCCATCAAGCGAGCCCTGGAGCTGGACCCAAACAACGCCCTGGCGCACGCCTTTTACGCCGAGCTGCTGATCGTACGCGGCGAGTACGGCGACCGCGAGAAGGCCATCGAAGAATCGCGCCTGGCGGTGTCTCTGGCGCCCAGCCAGTTGGAACCCCTGCGCGGTCGAGCCATCGTGCTGACCCAAACCGGTAATTACCAGGAAGCCATCGAGAGCTACAAGGCTGCCATCAATATCAACAAAAATATCGCTGACCTGTACATGGGACTGGGATACAACTACAGAGCCCTGGACGACTACGGGCAGGCTATCGAGTATTTCTCGCAGGCCAACGCCCTCAACCCTTCTGACGCGATCCCTGACCTGGAGATCTCGCGCATTTACGCGGCAGTGGGTGATTTCGGCAAGTCCGTCCAATACGCCGAAAACGCCGTTAATGACGACCCCGAGAACCCTCACCGTTACGGCAACCTGGGCATCCGCCTGTACCAATCGGGGCAGATGGAAGAAGCCAGCCAGATCCTGGCATATGCCATTCGCGGCGGGACTAGCGAAGAAGGCGTGGTGGTGCGCGGGCTGCCGTTGAATTACGGTTTTGAAGCCCAGTATTACTGGTTCTACGGCTTTGCCCTGGCGAAATCCATCCCCCCCAAATGCGATGAGGCCGTGCCGATCTTCCAGGCCCTGCTGACCGGCGTGCCAGACGACGCTGACGCTGTTTACAATGCCAATTTTGGGCTTGACTTATGCCGGGAGGCCATGAACGCCTCCATCCTGCCCAGCGAGGCTACCCCCAGCCCGTGAGCTCATCCCAAGCCGACAGACCTTTATCGATATTATGAACCGTTCTCTGGTTGGCAAACGCCCCACCTTTCATCGCTCTCAGCAGCGCTCCAACTCCTACCGGCTGATGCTATGGCTGGTATTGATCATGGGCGGCTTGTGGATGATGCTGCAGGTGCAGAGCGGGGAGGTCGAGCCGCTCTTCTCACCTACCCCCACCCCCACGCGGGTCTTCCACTCCTATGTCCAGGAGGCGCAGGCCTATTTCGAGGCCGGCAAGATCGACGACCCCAACTCAGAAAATGACGCCATCGACACCTACCGGCTGGCCCTGCAGGTAGACCCCAATAACGCGGAAATCTGGGCTGAGCTGGCCCGCATCCAGACCTATTCATCCAGCCTGCTGCCGACCCGCGGACAGGTTGTGACTCGCTTGGGCGAAGCGCTGGAGGCCATCGACAAAGCCATCGAGCTGGACCCAGATAGCAGCAATGCGCACGCCATCCGGGCCTTTGTGCTGGATTGGAGCGCTCCCTATGCCGAGGAGACCCGCGATAGAGACCGCCTGCTGACCGAGGCGCTCAATTCGGCCACGCGCGCCATCCAGCTCGACCCGGACAACGGCATGGCGCTGGCCTTCCTGGCAGAGGTGCAACTGGACAACCAGAAGTGGTCGGAAGCCCAGCGTTACGCTGAAATTGCCATCCAAATCTCGCCCGATTCGATGGATGCGCGGCGGGTGTACGCCAGGGTGCTTGAATCGCTGGGGGCTTACCGGCGGGCCATCGAAGAATACCAGGCTGCAGTGGACATCAACCCCAAGTTGACCTTTCTGTACATCAAGATCGGGGTGAACTTCCGCCACCTGGAGGTGTACGACAAAGCTCTGGAGTATTTTGACATGGCGGTCAAGATCAACGATCAATTGGGGATCAAGGACCCCCTGCCCTATATCGCCATTGCCAAGACCTACTCCCGCACGGGCGACTTCTTTATTGCCGCCCGCAACGCGGAAAAAGCAGTTTCGCTGGACCCCCAACAGGCCAACACCTACGGGCAGCTGGGCATCATCTACTTCAAGTCGCGTAACTATGAATATGCCCTGCCAGCCCTGAAATGCGCGGTGGAATCTTGCAGTGCAGAAGAGAACGAGCTGCTGGCGCGGCTGATCGAAGAAAACCCGCTGTGGGAAATCGAGCTGGTGGGGGTAGAGGCGCTACCCCTGGACAACGCTGAGATCGCTTATTATTACGCTATTTACGGGCAAACGCTGGCTTACCTGAGCCGGCCGCGCGAGAACTTTTGCGGGACGGCTATGCCGGTGTTGAGCGCTGTGCGGGATAAATATCCCGACGACCCCAGCCTGATGAGCATCGTCAACGGCAGCGAGCAGATCTGCCGCAACCTGGCCAGCGTCAACTCTCCCTAATCTGAGGGGGTAAGTATCAGAATTTTGTAAGAATCGCTCAAAATACCTCTTGACTTTAAAAACAAATCTAGGTATGATTAGCAGGCAAGTTAGCACTCACCCCCTTAGAGTGCTAACTTGTGATCATGTAAACTCGTAATCCAAATCCTGATGAAGGAGGCAAGTATGTCCATTTCTCTCAAACCCC
>Ga0114946_10003795_pt1 | contig 10083 bp, 8 predicted proteins | sample WalLakDeSediment_FD_88676 | JGI IMG/M metagenome (GOLD analysis project Ga0114946, IMG submission 88676) | Lake sediment microbial communities from Walker lake, Nevada to study Microbial Dark Matter (Phase II) - Walker Lake 11/02/13 Deep Sediment | ecosystem: Environmental > Aquatic > Freshwater...
CCGAGGTCGGCGCAAACGACGATGTCCTGAAGCGGATGGCGGCCCGTGTCTACGACCTCGAGTCGCCCGTCCGACAGCTGCCACAACCACCACTGTTGACCGGAATAGTCGCGATAAAAAACCAAACTCCCGGATCCGAACGGGACGGGTCGCCAGCGAGCAGCAAATAGTCCCGAAGCAGCTGTCCGTGGGGATTGAGGGTCAGCCGATCGAGGCCGAACCACGTCCGGTAGACGTCGGTCCCGCTCATCGCGCGAGGATCCGGGGGCGGGCCCGGTTCGGCCACCTCGCTGGCTGGTGAGAACCCGCCAGTCTCGGAGTCGGGCAAATAGCGCTCGACGTCGCCGGTGTCGGGGTGTTGCCCGAGGACGACGATCTCTTCGGGCTGTAGCGCGGCGAGCACGACCGGTGAATGTGTGGTCGCGACAAACTGAACCTTGGGGAATGTGCGCCGCAGCGCGGCGATCAGCCCCGCTTGCCATTGTGGGTGCAGATAGAGATCGATTTCGTCGATCAGCACCAAACCTTCGATGTCGGCGGCTTCGATCGTGTCGGCGGATTCCCACATCACGTGGCCAATCAAGTCGGCGATCCATGCGAGCGTCGACTGATAGCCATGGGAGAGGGCGACCGCCGGGAGCTTGTAATTTTTCCGACCGATCTCGAGCTGAAAACGCTCCCGATCGATGAGCGTGTCCGACTGGCTCACGCCGCCCCGGCCGGCGAGTTCAATACCCTTGAGCGCCGGTACCAGCTCGTCGACGCCAATCAGCGTGTCGCGCAGCAGCTTGGCGAACTTGCGCGCCTTCTCATGGGGAAGGTGGTCGAGGAACCCGAGCGAGGTCAATCCGGTGGTGTTGCGAAAGAGCGGCTCGAGTCGCTCAATCGACGGCTGTACGAGGGGTGGCCGCGCCTGCGGCTCGGGCAGGAACCGGCCGACGCCATAGCCCGCGACGAACCAAAACGGGCGCTTGCCGGCCCGCGCGTCATCCAACGGACTGAGCTTGGCGGTCGATTTGACCGGCACAGGTCCCTGGGGTCCGATGTAGCCTGATGTTCCGAGCAGGGTGCTCTACTTGTACTTGAGGGAGAGCGACGAACGCAGACGCTCATCCTCGGCCAACTCGCGGCCAAGCAAGGGGTGCAGGCGTGGGTCCCCCCCTCGCTTGGAGAACCGAAAATCTACGTCGATCTCCATCAACTTCCGGCCGCCGCCGCGGCGATCGACGAGGTGCCCGACGACCGACTTGGCGAGGCTGTTCGCCTGCAGCGGACCGGCCGCCGCCAGCGCGATCGCTTGGAGGATGGTGGTTTTGGCCGTGCCGTTTGGGCCGATGATCACCGTCCACATCCGCGGCGCACCGTCGGCGGTGTTAAAGTCGAGGGTGAAGTCCCGAAGGAGCTTCATGTGCTTGACGTGGAGGCGTTCGATGAACCTTCGACGTCTCTCGGCGCTCTGGCGGGAGATGCGGAAGCATCTTCGAGTGGGGATCCTTACCAAAACGAGCCAGGGGAAGAACAGAAGCCGTTGCCAAGCGTGGGGGGTTCATGCTAGCAGCCCTGCATGCTCAGCCGCGTTCGCGCTTGGTTGGTCGGGGAGCCCGTCGCTGCTACGGAGCAGGCGCCCACCGCCAACCCCCAAGCGGGCGCCGAGCCCGACACCGAGCTCCTGCAAGACCTCAGCGCCCGCCTGCAAAAGGTCGCGCGTGCGCAGAGCAAGCTGTCCTTGCGCCTCGATGAGCTTGGGAGCCAGGCCGAGGCCAACCATGCGGCTTTGCTGGCGCGGCTCGAGGCTCCGAGCGCGAGCGCGAGCGCAGCTGAGCCGCGCTACGACGATGTGCTCGACGCCCTCGATCGCCTCGATGACGCGACCCGATCGCTGAGGGCTGAGCACCCGGAGGCGGCTGGCGGGCTGGCGGCGATCGCGGCTCGGCTCGAGCGCTTTGTTGCGAGCCGCGGGGTGGTCCGGCACGCGACGCTGGCCGTGATCCCCGATGGCCAGCGCTTTCGGGTGGTCGGCACGGAGGCCCGCGAGGAGCTGCCGGTCGGGGTGGTGACTCGGGTGGTGCGCTCGGCGGCCACGCGGGGGGATAGCTTGCTGCGTGAGGGTGAAGTGATCATCAACGATTGGGTGCAATCATGACGTCTAAGAAATCTGCGAAGTCGGCGAAGTCTGCGAGCAAATCAACGTTTGGGATCGATCTGGGTACGACCAATTCCGTCATCGCCCAGCTCGTCGATGGCGTCCCCCAAGCGATCGCGGTCGATGGCGACCCGGTCGTGCCCTCGATCGTGCTCTACGCCGAAGATGGCCGGGTGATCGTCGGCCGTGAGGCCCGCAACCTCGCGCTGCTGCACCCCGATCGGGTGGTCAGCTCGGTCAAGCGGCGCATGGGCGAGGACGAGCCCGTGCAGGTCGCCGGGCAGGCCGTGACGCCCGAGCAGGTCTCCGCGCAGATCCTCCGGGCGCTCGCCGGTGCAGCCCAAGCGGCGACCGGCGAGGTGGTCCGCGATGTGGTGATTACGGTGCCGGCGTATTTCAATGACGCGCAGCGGCGAGCGACGCTCACGGCCGGGGAGCTCGCGGGGCTCCACGTGCTGCGCCTGCTCAATGAGCCGACCGCCGCTTCGCTGGTCTATGATCGGGTCGGCGACGCCGAGGCCCTCGACGCGAGCGAGCTGATGCTGGTCTATGACCTCGGCGGCGGGACCTTTGATGTGTCGGTGCTCGAGGTGTTTGGCGAGGTCCGGGAGGTCCGCTCGACGACCGGCGACACCCGACTTGGCGGCGATGACTTTGACGAGAAGCTAGTCGAGCGGTTCGTCGACGCGCTCCGCGGGCTCGGTGCGACCGAGCTCGATTCGGCCGCGATGGCCCGGCTGCGGCGGGCGGCCGAGACCGCCAAGATCAGCCTGTCCAAGGAGCTCGAGGTCGAGATCCACGAGGAGTTCATTGCGACGGTGAAGTCCAAGCCGGTCCACCTCGAGCTGACCCTGACGCGCCGGGAATTTGAAGACATGATCGAGGGGATGCTCAGCTCGACGATCGAGCTGGCCCTGCGCGCCGTCGAGGAGGCTAAGCTGAGCGCGGACGAGCGGATCACCCGGATCTGTATGGTCGGCGGCTCCACGCGGATCCCGATGATCCGCGGCTTGCTCAGCGAGGCGTTCGCCGCCGACATTCACGAGGAGATCGACGTCGATCTCGCGGTCGGGCTCGGCGCGGCGGTGCAATGCGGGATGCTGACCGGCGCGGATTGTCGCCGGGTGCTCGTCGATGTCGCCGCGCACACCCTGGGCTTGCGGGCGTTCGGCGAGTTCGATCGCGATCGGATGCCAAACCAGGAGCCCGACACCTTCGTGCCGATCCTGCGCCGCAACACGGCGCTGCCGGCCGAGCGGACCGAAGAGCTGTACACCACCTGCGACGGCCAAGAGATGGTGCGGGTCGCCGTGTTTCAAGGCGAGGCCGGGCGCTGCTCGCAAAACCTGAGCGTCGGCGGGTTTGACTTCGATCTGGAGCCGGCGCCAGCCATGACCCCGGTCCGGTTTCGGATCGCCTATGACCTCAATGGGATCGTCCGGGTCACGGCCTCGCAAGGCGGGGGCAAGGACAAGACGGTGGCCTTGAAGCTGCCCGACGCGACCGGTGGCGAGGTCAGCGAGGTCAGCGAGGTGGCCAGCGAGAGCGCGCTGATCCGGCGGGCCAAGCGGCTGCTCGACGAGGTCGAGGGCGAGGTTCATGACGAGCTCGCCGGCCTAGTCGACGCCTGGAATCGCGCTGCGCCAAGCGAACGCGGCGAGATCGAGGACGCGCTCCTCGACCTCTTCCTCGACCTCGAAGCGGAGGATTGAGCCCGTGGGAAAGCGTGATCGGCAGCAGCGCAAGCAGGACAAGCGGGCCAACAAGCAGATCGAGAAGGCCCAAAAGCGCGGGGACGCGATGGCCCTGCTCGCGCTCAAGGGCCCCGTGCCCGCGCCAGGAGCCGCGCTCGAGCTGATCATCCATGACGCCCAGGCCAGCCTCCGGCGCGGGGACGAGGGCCGGCTGCTGCGGCTCGCCAACGGGACGGCCGGCCGAGCCGAGCTGCTCGACGCGCTCGCCCAGGCCAAGGGCGCGGGCGCGGCTTCGGGCGCGTGGGTCTTGCTGGGCGCGGCCCTGCGCTCGTCGCAGTGGGAGGCCAGCGAGCTGCTGCTCGGGGCCGCGACCGCGCTGCTCGGCGACGAGGCGCCTGCGCTGCTCGCCTGGGCAAGGGCGTATGCGGCTGACCGCGGGGCGATCGCGGACGAGCAGCTCGATCGGCTCGTCGCGCTGCCCTTGTCGGGCGCCGTCGCGCGGACGGTTCGGGCGAGCGCGCTCGATCTCGAGGAGCTCGAGGCGGCGTTGCTCGCTGCGGCCGACAACGAGGCCGAGCTCGACGCGTTGGTGCGCTCGTTGGGGTCGCTCGATCGTTCGACCCGCGCGGAGCTCGCGAGCCTCGCAGCCAAGCTAGCTTGGCGCGGGGCGTTGGTGGCCGTGCAGGCCGGCCGGTCGCCAAGGGCGGCGCTGGCTACGGTCGCGCAGGTCGCTGACGCGGATTCGTCGGTGCTGCTCGGGGCGCTTCGGCTCGCCCGCACGCACCTGCGGCCTGGCGAGGACGTCCGCGATCTACGGATCTTCAGCCCCTTGCTGACGGCCACTCACGGCTTGGACTCGGGGTCATCGCTGCGTCCGGTGGTGCTCGCGGTGCTCGCGACCATCGAGCGCGACGACGACGACGACGACGCCGACCTGCGCCAAGTCGCGATCGAGCTCGGTCGGCGGCTGCTGGCCCAGACCAGCGACGCCGCGATCTGGGTGTGGACGATCAGGTGGCACCTCGATGCGAGCGGTGAGCCGCTCGACGAGTATCCCCCGGCATCGATGCTCGATCAGGGGCTCGAGCTGGTCAAGACCGGCGCGCTCGTGGAGCTGGTCAAAGGCGCCGATCACCCAGACCTGCGCGTGGTGCTCGACGCCGTCGCCTGCCTCTCGTGGAAGATCGGCCTGATGTTCATCGAACAGGCGCTCCCCGTGGTCGAGGGCGAGAACCGGCGAGAGCTCGCGTTGTTCGCCGCGGGCTGCCTCGAGCCGGCCGAGGAGCGACTGGGGGTCAAGCCCAACAAGCTCACGATCAAGGAGCTCCTGGCCCAGCTCGAAACCCAGCTCGTGATCGAGGGCCCCGATCCTGATCTCATTGTCATGATCTACGAGCTTCGCAAGCTGCCGCCACATTTGATCGTGCCCGATCACATCGCCGATAGTTTGGGTGGCGTGGAGTTCCAGCTCGCGCCCAAGCAGCTCGCCTTCATCGAGGCCCACGCCGCCGCGCTGCTGCCCTACAGCTTCGAGCTCCTCAGCGATCTGGTCCACACGCCCCAGCTCGCCGACCGCTGGCGTGAGCTGGTCAACCTCTATTTTGGGGACGAGCCGACCTCCGAGAGCATCGCGCGGGTGCTCGCGCTCAGCTCGAATCGTGGGTTGATAGACATGCGGGAGGCCGCGACCATCCGGTTGCTCGAGCGCTATGGCGACGACCCGGTCCGCCTCGCCTTCGTGGTCGACGCGCTCGACCGCGCTGGTGAAACGCCGGAAAACTTGCAGCGGATCGCCTGTGCCGCTCTGGACGCGATCGAGGCTGGCGCGAGCGTGGCCACGATGCCGCATCCGCTGTTTCGGCTGCTCATGCGCATAGCTGGCAAGCGGCCGGCGAAGAAGAAGCCTGCGGCGAAGAAGAAGCCTGCCGCCAAGAAGAAGCCTGCCGCCAAGAAGAAGCCTGCGGCGAAGAAGAAGCCTGCGGCGAAGAAGAAGCCTGCGGCCGAGGAGAAGCCTGCCGCCAAAAAGCCCGCCGCCAAGAAGCCTGCGGCCAAGAAGAAGCCCGCCGCCAAGAAGAAGCCTGCCGCCAAGAAGAACGCTCCGCCGAAGCAACTCTCGCTGCTCGGCGAAGGAGACGCCCCATGACCGAGCAAGCTGACCCTTACGAGATCCTCGGGCTCGAACCGACCCTCGATCGCGCGGCGATCAAGCGCGCCTACTTCGTCTTGCTCCCGCGCCACGCCCCGCACGCGGACCCTGAGGGCTTTCGCCGGTTGCGCGACGCCTATGAGCTCTTGATGGGCCCGGGGCTCGTCGGGGCTTGGTCCTCGGCGAGGGTCGACGTCGCCCGCGAGCGCGAGGCGCTTGACGATGTGTTCGGCGCGCGCATTGAACAGGCCAAGCAGGAGCGAGCGATCCGCGAGGCCCGGCGCTCGGCGATTGCGACCTTCGAGGGCCTGCTGCGCCTCGATCTCGCTGAAGCGCGGCGGCGAGCGACGCCATCCGATTAATCGAGAGGCTTAAATAGTCGTCGCCCACGCCATCGAGTGATGGCGTGGGCGACTGTAGCAGGGCGTCGTTTGGTTATTTGACGATTTTCAGTGTGCTGACTCCTTCGACTGAGAGGTGATCCTTGATCTTGGCGTAGGTCTTTTGCCCGATGCCCTTGACCCGCATGATGTGGCTGGTCTGCTTGAACGGGTTGTCCTGGCGGTAGGCGAGGATCAGCGCCGAGGTCGCCGGGCCGATGCCGGGCAGCAGCTCGAGCTCGGCGGCGCTGGCCGTGTTGATGTTGACCTGGCCCTCGAGGATGTTGGCGGCGTCGAAGCGGTCGGTCTCGTGGAGCTCGACCGTGGGCTCGGCGGCGGCTGCCGTGCTGGTGGTGGCGAAGAGGGTGACGAGGGTCAGGGCGAGGGTGCGGGCGAAGCTGGACATGGTGGGTTCTCCTTGTGGGCCGCGTCGTTGCGACATCCCCTTACAAAGCAGGGGGCGGGCCATTTATTGAAATTGAGTAATTTCAAGGAGTTGCGCAGATCGGGGCCAAAGAAAGTGGCCCGCCGGTCGGACGGTGGCCCGGGGGCGGGCCACTCGGGGTGGCCGTGGGGCCGGACGCTTGGGTCGGCGACTGGACGACTGGGCGAGGGGGGGTTAAAAGAAATCGCCCACGCCATCGGGGGATGGCGTGGGCGATTGTGGCCGGGCAGGGGTGGGTGATTACTTGACGATCTTCAGGGTGCTGTTGCCTTCGACGGTGAGGTGGTCCTTGATCTTCTCGTAGGTCTTTTGCCCGATGCCCTTGACCCGGACAATGTGGCTGGTCTGCTTGAACGGGTTGTCCTGGCGGTAGGCGAGGATCAGCGCCGAGGTCGCCGGGCCGATACCAGGCAGCAGCTCGAGCTCGGCGGCGCTGGCCGTGTTGATGTTGACCTGACCCTCGAGGGTGTTGGCGGCGTCGAAGCGGTCCGCGTCGTGGAGTTGGACCGTGGGCTCCGCGGCTGCGGCGACGCTGGTGGTGGCGAAGAGGGTGACGAACGAGAGGGCGAGGGTACGGGCGAAGCTGGACATGGTTGGTTCTCCTTGTGGGCCGCTTTGTTGCGACGTGCCCTTACAAAGCAGGGGGCGGGCCAATCGGGAGAATTGAATGATCTCGATGGGTTGCGCGGATCGGGGCTCGAGAAACTGGCCCGTAGCGCGGACGGTGGCCCGCGGGCGGGCCACTCGGGGTGGCCGCGGGCGCGGACGGTTCGCAGGCATCCGGTCGAGACCATCCCCTCACACCACCCGCCCGCGGACCACGGTCGCCGTGACCGGCCCGGCGTCGTGGCGAAACAACAAAGCGTCGATCAGCGGCGCGAGCTCGAGCTGCTCGGGCGCCTGAACCACGGCGAGGTCCGCCTCATAGCCCGGCGCCAAACAGCCCAAATCGCGCTTGCGCAGGGCCCGAGCGCCGCCGCGGGTCGCTAACCACAGCAGCACCTCGGGCGCGACGCCGGCCCCCTGGATCAGCGACGCATCATGAGCCGCGGCCGCGGTCCGGCGCAAAGAGAAGGTCCGGCCCGCGCCGACGTCGGTGCCCAGCCCCACGCGAACGCCCCGATCGAGGGCGGCCTGCAAATTCATGCAGCCGCTGCCGAGGAAGAAATTACTGTCGGGGCAATGCGCCACCGCGACGTCGCTACCCGCGACCCGCGACCACTCATCCTCCGAGAGGTGAATGCAATGCGCCAATATCGTCCGGTCTGATGCGCAGCCGTGCGATTCGTAGACCTCGAGATAATCGCGGGCCTCGGGGAACAGATCCAAGGTCGCCGTAATCTCGTCGCGGTTCTCGGCGATGTGGGTCTGTACGCTGAGCGCGTGCGCGTCCGCGAACGCCCCGGCGGCGCGAAGCAGCGCCGGCGTGCAGCTGATCGCAAACCGGGGGATCACCGAGAGCCGCAGCCGATCATCATCGTAGCCATGCCAGCGAGCGAGCAGCTCGGCGCTCGCGGCCATCGCCGGGCCAACGTCGAGGAGCACGTCGGCGGGGGCGTGGCGATCCATCAAGGTCATCCCGGCCTCGGCCCGCAGCCCGCGACGGGCGAGGGTCTCGAGCAGGATCTCGCACGCGATCGGGTGGCTGCTGCTGTAGATCGCGGCGCAGGTCGTGCCTTGGCGGATCATGTGATCGCAAAACTCGTCAGCGACCGCCGCCGCGTACTCGCGCTCGGCGAATCGAGCCTCCTCGGGGAACACCGAACGCTCCAACCACGGCAGCAGCGGCCCGCTAGCGCTGCCGATCACCCGGGTCTGCGGGTAGTGCAGGTGCACGTCGACGAAGCCCGGCAGGACCACGGCGCCGGGCCAGGTCTCGGGCACCTCGCAGTCGGGCGGGGCGTCGCTCAGGCGGGTGATCCGGCCGCGCGCGTCGATCTCGAGGAGCGCGTCGGTGTGCAAGCGCAGCGTGGCCGTGTCGGGGTCCGGCGCGAGCATGCGGCCGCGGATCGTCTGGAGACGCGTGGACACAGGCGTTGGTAGCACGCAGGGCTCACTTGCCGATGCAAAAGCGCGAGAAGATCGTTGCGAGGACCTCGTCGCCGACGGGGCCGAGGCCGGTGTGCCCGGTGATCTCGCCGAGCGCCCGCTGAGCGACGGCCAAGCTGAACGCGACGAGCTCGAGGCCGGAGCCGGCGGCGAGCTCGGCCTGGGCGGCCTCGAGGGCCTCGAGGGCCTCGAGGGCGCGGTCCCGGTGGCGGGCGAGGCCGATCCACTGCTCGTCGTCGAGGCCGGCGCTGAGCCGCTCGGCGATGCGCTCGCGCAGGCGCTCGAGGCCGGCGCTGGTCTCGGCGCTGACGGGGATCCACGTCGGCCGGCGCGGGCCGAGGTCGGACTTGTTCTCGACGTGGATGACCGGCGCGCCGTCGAGCTGGGGCTCGACGGGTCCGACCGCTTGGTCAGCGCCCTCGACCCACACGATCAGATCGGCGCCGGCGATCTGCTCGCGGCCGAGCTCGACGCCGGCGAGCTCGATGCTGTCCTCGCTCGCGCGCAGACCAGCGGTGTCGATCAACGCGAGCTCGCGGCCGCCGAGCACGAGCTCGGCTTCGACGTAGTCGCGGGTGGTGCCGGCGGTCGGCGAGACCAAGGCCCGGCGGCGGCCGAGCAGGGCGTTGAACAGGGCGCTCTTGCCCGCGTTGGGCGGGCCGGCGATGACCACTCGCGCGCGCTCCCTCGCTCGGCGGCCGCGTTCAAAGCCGGCCAGCCAGGCGGCGACCTCGGCTTGCAGATCAGCGGCCGTGGTGAGGAAGCGGGCGTGGTCGCGGCTGTCGACGTCCTCGGGGAAGTCGAGGTTGGCCTCGATCTCGACGCGCAACAGGGCGACCCGCTCGCGCACGGCCTCGACGGCGCGACCGAGCTCGCCAGCGATCAGGCGCCGGGCTTGATCGAGGGCGGCTTGGGTGCGGGCGCCGATCACCGCGGCCACGCCCTCGGCTTGGTCGAGGCTCAGCCGGCCGTTCTCGAACGCGCGCCGGGTGAAGTCGCCGGCGCCGGCGGGCGCGGCTCCACGCTGGATCAGGCGCTCGACGAGCTCGGCGACGTTGCGGGCGCCGGCGTGGATCTGCAGCTCGACGGTGTCGTCACCGGTGAACGAGCGCGGGCCCAGCATCACGGCGACTAGGGCCTGCTCGCCGTTGACCAAGCGCCGCACGGCCAGGGTCCGCGCCGGCGGCAGCTCACCGTGGACGACGAGCCGGGCGATCCGCTGGGCG
>Ga0114946_10003796_pt1 | contig 10079 bp, 7 predicted proteins | sample WalLakDeSediment_FD_88676 | JGI IMG/M metagenome (GOLD analysis project Ga0114946, IMG submission 88676) | Lake sediment microbial communities from Walker lake, Nevada to study Microbial Dark Matter (Phase II) - Walker Lake 11/02/13 Deep Sediment | ecosystem: Environmental > Aquatic > Freshwater...
ATGCCTGGAACCGGTTGTCCGCGGCGCCGGACACGTCCGGCGCACCGGTACCCCCGTCGATCGCACCGACGGCGCGGAGCTCCCCAGCGCCCGGGGTGGCGCCGTCGGCCACGGATAGCCTCCTGCTCGCCCGGCGCGAGACGGCGTCTTCCACCAGCCCAAGCACGCCGTCGGCGGCGCAAGCTGGGGCCGAACTCGAGGCGGCAACACCACGCACTACGCGCGGCGTGCGGCAAGCCGCCGCGCCTGCCCCCCTCCTGCCAACGGAGAGGCCGCCGGGCACGCACACGGAGGCATCGCCCGCTGACGATGGACCTCTCTGGATCGAGGTCCGACCGGCGGGCGACACGCCGTCGAGCCTGGCGGACGGGCCGCTGGCGGCAGGCAGTCCCTTCTTCTCCTGGAGCCGGCCCTTCGACGCCGACCACGAGACCCGCGCCAGCCGCTACTACCCGTATGGAACCACGGCCGGCGGGCAGTACCTGCTTCACCACGGCGTGGACATAGGCAACCCCATGGGCGCCCTGGTGCGCGCACTGGCCGACGGCGTGGTGGCCTATGCCGGCAGCGACGAGGCCGGCGGTTGGGGCCCGCAGCCGGACTTCTACGGCCGGCTGGTGGTGCTGCGGCACGAACGGGCACTCAGCGCCCGGCCCCTGTACACCGTCTATGGGCACGTAAGCGCCGCGCTGGTGACGCGCGGTGAGACCGTCCTTGCCGGACAGCCGATCGCCGAGGTCGGTATGGGGGGCGTGGCCCTGGGCCCGCACCTGCACCTGGAGGTGCGAACGCGGGAGCGGTCGTACGCGTCCACCATCAACCCGGAGCTGCTTCTGGAGCACCTGCCCGGCCACGGAGCGATCGTGGGTCGGTTGGAGAACGCCGTGGGGGCAGCGGCCAGCGTACAGCGGGTCGACCTCTACGCGCTGGACAACGACGGTCCCGGCGAGTGGCTGGGCCAGACCACCACCTACGCCGCGCGGCACGTCAACTCGGTGCCGGGCTGGGGCGAGAATTTCGTGTTCGGCGACACGCCGGCCGGCCGCTACTGGCTTGCGTCAAGCCCCGACGGCCTGCTGACCGCCGCCCCGGTGACGGTCACCGCCGCCGCCGCGGCGTTCGTGCGCCTGGGCGGTCACGGGCGGTGACCGCTGCCGGAGGTCGGAGGTCGGAGATCCTCGGTGGAGCAGGCGTGGGACCAGCGCCGCCCGACTGGTGCCGTCAGGACGTGTCGGCGTCTGCCTCCGTCGCGCCGCCGCCCGCCTGTTGGGCCTCCGACCAGGCGCGGACGTCCAGCGACTGCCCCACGTCGCCCGCCTCGTGGGGAGCGTCTGCCGGCGGTGGCTCGGGCATCAGCACGAGCGCGGCCACGTAGGCCAGGATGCCAAACCCGAACGACAGGATGGTGACCACAGCCCACAAGAGCCGGACCACCGTGGGGTCCAGCCCCATGTACTCGGCGATGCCGGCGCAGACGCCCGACAGCATGCGGTCGTCCCTGGAACGGGTGAGGCGCTTGGACGAGGCGGTCAACGGATGCTCCTTTCCCAGTGCACAACGTGCGTGCCACGGCGCCGAGCGGGGCCGTCCCTGCCGGCGCCAACAACATCTACGCATCGCGGCGCGTCGGGTTGCGGCGGGGTGGGGAGGCACGTGCGGGTCGCGGATTGCACGATCGCGCGGCGTGGGTAGGATTGCCCCGACGCGACCGGCGTCGTGCGTGGCGAGGACGGGCGCATGTGCGGAGTGATCGGCGTGGCCACCGAACCGGGGCACGATGCCTTCGACGACGTGGTGCACGGCCTGTTCCAGATGCAGCACCGTGGGCAGGACGCCTGCGGCATCGCCCTTTCGGACGGTCATCACCTGCGCGTGCACAAGGGCACCGGCTACGTGCGCGAGGTGTTCCACGACCGACCCGCTCCCGAGTTCCTGGGCCATGTGGCGTGCGGGCACGTCCGCTATCCAACGCAAGGCGCAAACCGCCTGGCGAACGCACAGCCCCATCTCGTCACCCTGCCGGACGGCCGCGAGCTGGCCGTGTGCTCCAACGGCGACCTGACCAACTACTGGACCGTGCGCGGCGCCCTCCAAGCGGCCGGCACCACCTTCCTCGGCACGAACGACGCCGAGCTGCTGGCCAAGTACCTGGCCCAGGGCATCACCGAGCTCGGTCTCACCCTTCCGGGCGCCGTTCGTCGGCTGCAAGCCGAGGTCCGCGGCGCCTTCAGCGTCTGTCTGGTCTTCGACCACCGGCTGTACGCCCTGCGCGACCCCTACGGCGTGCGACCGCTGGCCTTTGGTGCCGACGGCGGGCGCTGGATGGTGGCCAGCGAGACCACGGCGCTGGACATCTCCCGCATGGACCTGGTCGACGAGGTGCGACCCGGCGAGCTGGTGGCCTTCGGGCCGGACGGACCGTTGCGGATGCCGCACGAGGACGTTGTGGCGGCCCGACACGGCCGGGTCCACCCGGCCCATTGCGTCTTCGAGTACGTCTATTTCTCGCGACCCGATTCCATAGCCAACGGCCGGCGCGTGTACGACGTGCGAAAGCGCATTGGCGCATGGTTGGCCGAGGACGACCCGGTAACGGGCGACCTGGTAGTGCCGGTGCCCGACTCGTCCAACGCCGTTGCCCTGGGCTACGCGCAGGCCAGCGGCCTGCCGCTGGAGTTCGCGCTGGTGCGCAACCACTACGTGGGTCGGACGTTCATCAGCGGCGACCAGCCGCGGCGCGACGAAGGCGTCAAGATGAAGTTCAACCCGGTGCGCAGCGTGCTCCAGGGCAAGCGCGTGATTCTGGTCGATGACTCCATCGTCCGCGGCACCACATCCCGCAAGCTGGTACGCATGGTTCGATCGGCCGGAGCCACGGAGGTGCATCTGCGCGTGGGAAGCCCGGTCATGCGCCATTCCTGCTACTACGGCATCGACACGCCGGACGCGCGGGAGCTGATCGGCAACCAGATGGCGGTGGACGATATCTGCCGTCACCTGACGGCCGACTCGCTGCGCTACATGACGGTGGAGGGGCTGCGAGGCGTGGTGGGCCATGCCGAGAGCTTCTGCATGGCCTGCTTCGACGGCCGCTACCCCATCCCGTTGACCGAGGTCAAGGTGGCGCGTGAGGCCGGCACCTGACGCGAGCGTCGAACCCGCGGTGGTCCGACGGTGTCGGAACGAGGCGTCAGACGGCGTCGGGCCGAGCGAGGTTGCGCTCGATGAGCGCCAGAACCTCGACCTCGGCCGCCGCTGCCCGGCGCTCCAGCTCGAGGGCCTCGGTGCCCACCCGCTGCGCGTACGCGTCGTCGGTGACGCCGCGCAGGTTGATGCGGACGTTGAGATGGGCGCCCCTGGCGGCCGCGTGCGCGCACAGCGCCGCCACCCCCACGTCGGATGCCGAACTGGACATCCCGCTCTCCGCCATGGCGCGCATGACGTCCATGGACTCCACGGCCGCGCGCATCACGGCCAGCGGCACCTCGATGGCCTGTCGTGTCGCGGCCTCGATCGCGGCGTCCCTGGCGGCCGACTCGCCCGGGCCCGAGGACGGGAGTCGGAAGGCCGCCATCAGGCCGTCGAAAGCCCTCGTGTCCTCGTCCACCAGGCGCACCAGCGCGTCCTTGTGCCGCATGCCGCGTACGGCCCAGCCCGAGAACTCCTCCCACCGATCGTCCCAGCCGCGCCTGTGCGCCGACAGGTTGGCCACCATGGTCCCCAGGGCCGCGCCCAGCGCGCCAACGTACGCCGCCACCGAGCCGCCTCCCGGCGCCGGCGACTCCGACGCGGTCTCGTCGGCGAAGGCCGCCAGGTCAAGCCCCGCCAGGGGCCCGACCCGCCGCTCGGTCATCCGGTACTCGATGATCTTGGCCGCCGGGTCGAACGGTGCCAGATCGTCCAGACCCAACGAGCGCACCGCAATCTTGACCAGCTCCGCCTCGGGCACTCCCAACGAGCGCTGTTGCTTGCGCAGGAAGTAGCGCCCAGCCTCCAGAACCGCCTCCAGCGGCACCAGGCCCACCAGCTCGGACCCGGTGACGCGCATGCCCCGCGCCTCGGCCGAGCGCCGCGCTTCCTCGAACGCCATGTGGACCGGAGTCTCGTGAATGTTGGTCAAATTGCACGACACCTGCGCGATGCCGTACTCCTCGATGAACCAGCCGATGGCCTTGACGTGCTTCAGCGCCCCCGGCTCCCAGATCACCTCTCCCTCCTGGTCGCGCGCAATGGGGCCGGCCAACGAGTCGCCGACGCGCGCCATCCGGCCGCGCTCCCTGATGTCGAAGGCCACGGCGTTGGCACGCCGCGTAGAGGTGGTGTTGAGGTTGATGTTGTACGCCACCAGGAACTCCCGGGCGCCGATCGCCGTGGCGCCGGCCGTGGCATGCGGTCGGGCCGGGCCAAAGTCCGGGCGCCACTCCGGACGCTCCAGCTTGGCCGCCAGACCCTCGAACTCCCCTTCGCGCACTTTGGCCAGGTTGGCCCGATCCGGCCGTGTCGCGGCACGCTCGTACAGGAACACCGGTATGCCCAGTTCCTCGCCCACTCGCGCGGCGAGCTCGCGCGCCAGTTCGGACGCCTCGTCCATGGTGATGCCGTTGATGGGCACGAACGGACAGACGTCCGTCGCGCCCATGCGCGGGTGTTCGCCGCGATGGCGGCGCATGTCGATGAGCTCGGCCGCCTCGCGGATGGCCTGAAACGCGGCCTCTACCACCGGCTGCGGCGCCCCCACAAAGGTGACGACCGTCCGATTGGTGGCCCGCCCGGGATCCACGTCGAGCAGGCGCACGCCCTCCACCGCAGCGATCCGCGCCGTGATGCGCTCGATCACGGCCCTGTCACGGCCTTCGCTGAAGTTGGGCACGCATTCGACCAGCGGTGGTTGGGCGTACATCCTGTGAGCTCCCGGGAGGTTGGTGTCTCTGTGGCAGCCGACGGCTCTCCAGCCGGCTCCGGCGCGGCGGTTGGATGATGCGGGGACCGTGCCGGCCGCCACGCGGCCGCCGGCACGGCCGTCAGTTCAAGGTCAGGAGAAGGTGACAGGCGTAAGCCAGCCGTGCTTGTCCGGCGCCGTGCCGTCGATCAGGCCAAAGAACCGCTCCTGCAGCGCCGCCGCCACCGGGCCGCGATGGCCGCTGCCCACACGGATCTGGTCCACCGAGCGGATGGGCGTGACCTCCGACGCGGTGCCGGTGAAGAACACCTCGTCGGCCGTATAGAGCATCTCGCGCGGGATCATGTGCTCGCCGATCTCAAAGCCGAGGTCGGCCGCGATGTGCAGGATGGTGTCGCGCGTGATGCCGGGCAGCACGCTGTTGCCCAGAGGCGGCGTGAAGATGACGTGGCGCCCGTCCTGGCCGCGGTTGTGGAACACCACGAACAGGTTCTCGCCCGATCCCTCGGACACGTAGCCCCCGGTGTCGAGCGCGATGCCCTCGCTGTAACCGCTCTTGAGGGCCTCCATCTTGATGAGCTGGCTGTTCATGTAGTTGGCGCCGCACTTGGCCAGCGCCGGCATGGTGTTGGGCGCGATCCGCGACCACGTGGAAACGCAGACGTCCACGCCCTTCTCCAGAGCTTCGGGCCCCAGGTACTTGCCCCAGCGCCAGGTCATGATGACCACGTCCACGGGACAGGGGCGCGGGTCGACGCCCAGGCTGTGGTAGCCACGGAAGATCACCGGCCGGATGTACGCAGCTGGGTCCCCATTGGCCTGCACGGTGTCGATGCAGGCCTGCACCAGGTCATCCACGCTGTAGCTGAGCCGCCTGTCGGCCTCGTCGACCCGCCCGCCCAGGAGCATCTCGTCGGGGGTCATGCGGTAGATCTTGGCCGAGTTATAGAGACGCACGATGTGCTCTCGCAGCCGGAAGACCACGCTCTGGCCGTCGGTCTGGTCGCGGTGGTACATCCTGATGCCCTCGAACACGGACGTGCCGTAGTGCAGGACGTGTGCCCCCACGTGAATGGTGGCGTCGTTCCAGTCAACGAGGCGGCCGTTCATCCAGATCTTGCCGCTGCCGTCGAAGCCCATGTCAGCCATCTCCTTTGCCGGGGTGGTACCGTGCGGAAGGCGCCTCTGCCGTGCCCGGACGTCGGGCCGTCGCGGCCGGGGCGAGCGGGAGCCACGCTCCGCTGGCCGGCGACGCCGGGATTGTACCACGCGCGGCGGGTGGTGGGTAGAGATGGCGCCCGCCGCGACCACGGTGGACGGCCGCCTTTGACGGCCGGGCCCGCTCGGCTTAGGATTGGGCGCTACCACCCGGCGCGGACATGCCACCCACGCGCGCCTCCGCGCCTCCCACACCGCCTGCGAGTCGCCACATGTCCATCAGCTTCGACGTTGCCACGCGGGACCTCATCGCTCTGGAGGACCGCTTCGCCGCGCACAACTACCATCCCCTGGACGTGGTGCTGGCCCGGGGACGGGGCTGCTGGGTCTGGGACGTCGAGGGCAATCGCTACCTGGACTGCCTGGCCGCCTACAGCGCGGTCAACCAGGGCCACTGCCATCCCCGCATCGTCCAGGCGTTGGTGGAACAGGCCGGCCGGTTGACACTGACGTCACGGGCCTTCCGCAACGATCAACTCGGCTCCTTCGCCCAGGAGCTGGCGGGCATCACCGGCTTCTCGCGCGCCCTGCCCATGAACTCCGGGGCGGAAGCCGTGGAGACCGCGCTCAAGGCCGCCCGCAAGTGGGGCTACAAGGTCAAGGGCGTGCCGCACGACCAGGCGGAGATCATCGTCTTCGGCGGCAACTTCGCCGGTCGGACCATCACCATCGTCTCCTTCTCCGACGAGGCGCAGTACCGCGACGGGTTCGGGCCGTTCACGCCCGGCTTCCGCAGCGTGCCGTACGGCGACCCGGCCGCGCTGGAGGCGGCCATCGGCCCTACCACGGTGGCCGTGCTGATGGAGCCGGTGCAGGGCGAGGCCGGCGTCGTGATCCCACCGCCCGGGACCCTGCGCCAGGTGCGCGAGATCTGTGACCATCACGAGGTGCTGCTGATCTTCGATGAGATCCAGTCGGGCCTTGGTCGCACGGGTCGGATGTTCGCCTGGCAGCACGAGGACGCGCGCCCTGACGGCATGACGCTCGGCAAGGCACTGTCCGGTGGGACGTTCCCGGTGTCGGCGTTCGTGGCCGACGACGAGTTGATGGAGGTGTTCCATCCCGGCGACCACGGCTCCACGTTCGGCGGCAACCCGCTCGGCGCCGCCGTGGCGCGCGAGGCCCTGCGCGTACTGGTGGAGGAGGGCCTTGTCGAGAACGCCGCGCTCATGGGCGAGCGGTTCCGGGCCGGCCTGGAGACCCTCGAGGCGCCCTCGGTGCGCGAGATCCGGCAGATCGGTCTGTGGATAGGCGTAGAGCTTCATCCGAGCGTGGGCGGCGCCCGCCGCTACTGCGAGGCGCTCATGGGCCGCGGCATGCTGTGCAAGGAGACGCACGTGCACACGCTGCGCCTGGCACCGCCGCTGGTGATCACGCCCGAGGAAGTGGACTGGGCGCTGGAACGTCTGCGCGAGGTCTTCGCCGAGCTGGGCTGATCGGCCCCCTCCTACCCCGCTCGCGCTGCGCGCGGCTGCACGCCGGGCCGGAAGCGACGCCATGACCGCACGCGCCCTCAAGACCGTTCTCAGCCTCGACCTGGAGCCGCGCCTGGACGGGCCGGACTTCCGCGGTCCGCAGCTCTACCCGGACGGAACCCCGGTGACGGTGGTCAAGGCGGCGCTCGACGGCGTGCCGCCGAGCGCCGCGCCGTTCTCGCACCTCGTTTTGTCGGGCAGCACGCACTCCATTCTGGACGATCACCCGCCGACCCACCCGGCCATGGCGCTGGTGCGCGACGCCGTGGAGCGGGGCGTGCCGGTGATGGGCGTGTGCTACGGTCACCAGCTGATCGTGCGCGCCCTGCTGGGGCAGGCGCACGTTCGGCGCAGCGTGGCGCCGGAGTTCGGCTGGCTGCCCGTGCACTGGTCCGGGAGCGCGCGCTCGTGGTTTCGCGGCCTGCCGAACCCGTTCCGCGTCTTCGTCGGGCACTTCGACGAGGTGACCGACCTGCCGCCGGGCTGGCAGGTGCTGGCGCGCACGCACGCGTGTGGCGTTCACGCCTTCGTCCAGCCAGCGCTCCGCGTCTTCGGCGTTCAGTTCCATCCGGAGATGGACGTGGCCACCGGCAACACGTGCTTTGCCAAGGACGCGCCGGCCCTGGCCGCAGCCGGCGCCGACGTGGCGCGCATCGTGGCCGACGCGGCCGAGGACGGCAGCGGACACGTGCTCTTCCGGCGCTTCCTGCGCCGGCGCTGGGACGGCGCCTGAGGTCGACGGGGCTTCACCGCGGCCTCGAGAGCCTGCGTCACGAACACGACGCCGGGCGCGAGCGAGAGCAGGCGGCCGAACTGCGTGCGTGGGCATTCCGGCCGATCCGGCCACCCGTTCCGAGGCCGTGTCATCCGCGGCCGCATTCCGTCCGATTCCGTGGCCGGACTCCCCCGCAATCGGTGGACGCATCCGGTCGGGGCACCCAGCGGAGACAGCGGTCGCCGAGGTTGGATGAACGGCGACGCGAGCTAGGGGTTCCGGTAGTATTCGGACAGGAACCTGTGTTGAACGAACCCCGCTACGCGGGGAGGCGGCCCGAACGTGGCTCTATCCCCCCACCTCATTCGCGCGGCCCACCCACTTGCTTGCCAAGGACGGGAGCGTGGGGTAGCATATGGGCCGTGGTTGCCTGGCGGTGCTCGATGGAAGCCCGTTCTCGCAGAGCCCTGAGGCCGCTGTTTACTGCGGTCCCCCGGCCCAATGACGCGCTTGCGAGCCTCCGCTTCATACTATCCCCATAGCTCGACAGGCCGGGCTTTGTCAGACGGGTTCGTCCAACACAATCAATGCCGACTGCTTCCGGGCGCGCTCGGCAGCTTGGTTGTCTATCAGGCACTCGGCATAGATCCCATTGCAATAAGGAACCTCCAACGGCTGCCTTATGTCGTGTAGCGGTGCCCGTAGGACGCAGCTGCCGGTCTGACGGTAGCCGATAGAGACATCAGAAGCGCGATCCGCCGCCCGGCACCACGCCATCTCGCCCGCTGCAGGTGGAGCTGGGTGAATCCACGGGCCACGCAGCCCATCTCAGGACAGCATCCGCCCGGCCTATCGCTGTTTTCGGTCCGAATACAGGGTCCAAAGCTCACCCGGACGACAATCACCGCGCTGCCGAGAGCCGCATGGGGTGGTCCACCAAGCAAATGGCGCGGCGCTCATCGGCGGCGACGGGCGGCGGAAGCTCGAAGCTGTAGTGGCCGAGAAGGTTGATGTGGGCGTGCAGCATGGGTGACAGGCGAGCCAGGGGTCCCGGGAGCATCCGGACGAAAACCGCCGCGGCGGCGTCTCGCGTGTTTGGGCTCCTGACTCGGCCAACCGCACCGGGAGCCGCAGATGGCCGCCAAAGCGGCGCTTCGCGTCATCCCGACAGGGTCCGGCAGCACCACTGGACTTCGGATGGAGCGGTACGGATGAGACCCCGGCAACTCTCAGGAGCGGAATTTTGCCCGTGCCGCTGGCCTTCCGCTCTCGCGCCAAGCATGGCCTCCGAGCTGCTGCAGCTGTGGCGCGCCAGGCCTTGCTGCGCCTGGGTCTTCGGGGCACAATGTGAGTCGGTGCACAGCGACACAGTGGTCGACCGGGTAGCCCACCGGAGGCATCGTGGAGATTTCCGTCCAGTTGCTCCCGGGACCCCGTCCAGGACATTGGCCACCTTGTGCTACCAACAGAGTTGGTGGCCGACTTCCGGGAAGACGCTATCCAGGGCATTCCAGAAGGCCAGGGCGGGACTTGTGCCATTTCTGTGAGGGCCGACTTCCCGCGCGTGGCATCGTGTCGGAGCTCCTGGCAGTTTTGGGCGTCCCCGGCAACAGCATCAGCCTGCTGGACAAGTGGACAGCCGCCCCGTGCCTGACCACTTGACCACAGGCTCGACTGCGGCGGCTGCTGGAGTGGTCACGTCGCCCGTTGGACGCGGGACGGGGCCTCAAGGACCGCCTGAACCCTCGAGCGTGCGGCAAGCTGTTGATGG
>Ga0114946_10003797_pt1 | contig 10078 bp, 12 predicted proteins | sample WalLakDeSediment_FD_88676 | JGI IMG/M metagenome (GOLD analysis project Ga0114946, IMG submission 88676) | Lake sediment microbial communities from Walker lake, Nevada to study Microbial Dark Matter (Phase II) - Walker Lake 11/02/13 Deep Sediment | ecosystem: Environmental > Aquatic >...
TGATTACACGCGCAGGGAAAAGAGAAAGGAACGCCAGGATTTTCCGGTGGCTCAGCCCTTCGGCTTCGCTCAGGGACCATGGAGCCGAAGCCCCGGAAAATCAGTGCACTTCGCTGACCCTTCGGCTCCGCTCAGGGTCCGGATAGATAGACCTTCAGACTCTCAGACCTTCAGACTTTCAGACCTTCAGACTTTCAGACCTTCAGACATTTAGACATTTAGACAACTACAAACCGATGAAACAGCTACCCAACCTCATCACACTTCTCAACCTGTTCATCGGCTGTATGGCTGTGGCGGCGGCTTTCTCGGGTCAATCTGACAGGGCTGCCATGCTGGTGATCGTCTGTGCTGTGCTCGACTTTCTCGACGGTACCCTTGCGCGGGTGCTCAAGGCAGAATCTGAACTGGGCAAACAGCTGGATTCCCTTGCCGACCTGGTCAGCTTCGGACTGGCCCCGGCCGCCATCATGTATTATTACATGAGAAGCAGCCCTGACTTTCCGCTCTTCGGCGCCGCCGCCGCCATCCATCTGCCTGCCCTGGCCTTCCTGATCACCGTCTTCTCGGCCCTGCGCCTGGCACGGTTCAACACCGACCCGCGGCAGAGATCCTCCTTTATCGGCCTGCCAACCCCTGCCAATGCACTGTTCTTCATATCCATCCCACTTACAATAAGCTTCTCTGCCCAACAAGGCCTCATTTACGGCATGCTGGTCGACATCACCCGCAGCAGCCTGGCCATGGGAGCCATCATCCTGGTCTTTTCGTGGCTGCTGGTAGCGCCTGTCAGGATGTTCTCCCTGAAGATCACATCACTAAAACTAAAGGAGAACAGCATGCAATACCTGTTCGTGCTAACGGTCATCCTCCTTTTTATTTTCGTGGGATGGGAAAGCATCACACTGATCATACCTGTATATATCCTGATATCTGTCCTGTCGGGGCTGCGCAGTAATCTCTGAAGCCGGGGCGCTCCAAAACCCCGGCTGATGCCTGAAACGGCAACAGCCGGGAAAACGCTGCAGGCGAAAAACAAACCATGGCTGAATCACACGAAACCGGCAAAAAGGGGGAACAAACCGCCATAAAATACCTGGAGGAAAAGGGTTACCAGGTTTTGCACTGCAACTGGCAATCAAACCACCAGGAGGTTGATATCGTAGCAAAAAAAGACGGGTATCTCATCATCGCAGAAGTAAAAACCAGGAAATCCGCCGCATACGGCGACCCCGAAATCTTTGTGACCCGTCAGAAACAGAAAATGCTCATCAAAGCCGCCAACCACTACCTGGCCTTGCACAAATCAGACCTGGAGGTGCGTTTCGACATCATCACCATCCTGATCAACGGGGAAGACCATCACCTGAAACATATAAAAAACGCATTCTATCCAACACTTCTTTAAGAATTGACCGGCAATGATCATTGGTTTTTTTTCTTATTTGTAACCTCGAAAGAAAATATATTTATTTTTACTGGGAAATCACTGTTTTTTGCTTCGTAAATCCTGTTATTTCTCAAACCAACCTGTCATGAAAAGAGTGATTGTCTTTTTCTGCTTGAAGTTTTTTATTTTTCATGGAGCAAATGCCGGCAGTCAGCACCTTTTCAGCATCGACGTGGTGCATATCCGTTCGGAAATGGCTTGCCTGACCCAATTGGAGAACTATCTTGCTGACAATGATTATACCATGATCGAAATATTGGATCAGGGAGTCTTTATGTTGTCGGGGATTAACACCACTGCAGAAGGGATGCATACGATGTTCGGATTTAACGAGCCAGCGCTTGGCTTTCCCAGCTTCCTGTGGGGGCTGTGCCTGAGCCTGCCTGGTGTGCTGGTTGTGCACTTCGTTGCCCACGACAGGGCTGAAACCGCAAAAGCCATCCTGGGATGCATCGTAGGCGCGCCTGTCTATCTCGTGGGTTATGCTGTATTTTATTTTATATACTATATGTTTTATGGTGCCTGGGTCGTTGCACTTTAACCGCAAGTGAAAAATTTGCTGAAAGCGGATTGCTCACCAACAATTGAAGGTGGCTATTACCCCGATTTTTGCTTCGCACCGCGAATTTTTTCAGCCGCGCGGGCTTTCCGGCAAAGCCCCGCCAGAACATGACTGCGCCCAAGCAACATCGATTAATAAGTCACAGCAAACACAGGGCGGTGGCCTGTGATGTTGCGGCCGTTGTGCGCCAGAGCAGAGCACCCCTGAACATGCGGGTACGTTTTCAACAGGAGAACCCAAGACCGGAAGACCTTGCAGATGAAATGCACCCTTTGAAACATATAAAAAACGCATTTTATCCAACACTTCTTTGAGAAGTGATCGAGAGGCGACTGAAAATGATCATGGGAAGTGTTTTTTTTTCGGATTCATTGCCCTGAAAAAAAAATTAATTATTTTTACGGGGAAATCGCTGTATTTTTCTTCGCAAAACAAATTATTCATCAAACCAAACCAATCATGAAAAGAATGATCGTTTTGTTCGCTTTGTCCTTTTTTATTGTTCAGGTGGCATATAGCGGCAGTCGGGATTTGTTCAGCATCGACGAGGCGCATATACAGGCCGAAATGGCCGGGCTGACCGAGCTGGAGAGCTATCTGTCTGACAATCAATACACCATGGCCGAAATGCTGGACCAGGGGCACTTCATGTTGTCAGGGTTGAACAGCTCTTCCGCGGGAATGCATACCATGCTGGGGTTCTATGAGCCACCGCTGGGCTTTCCGAGCTTCCTCTGGGGCCTCTGCCTGGGCATACCGGGGGTACTGGTTGTTCATTTCGTTGCCGAAGACCGGGCTGAGACCAGGAAGGCCATCATGGGCTGTTTAATCAGCAGTATCGCATACACTGTTTTTTATATAGCTTGGTACGCAGCCTGGGCTGGTACATTATAGTGACGATCCGACGGTTAAAATTCATTCTGCCTGCCATTCTCCTGGCATTGCTTCCCTGTATCTCACGGGGTCAATACTATTTCAGGATAGAGTGTGATATTTCCATCAAATACAAGGTTGATGGCGGTGAGGGTATGCTGGTGCTGGGCAGGGCTTATTACGACAAGGGCAGGAACACCCTGATCTACGACATCCGCTTTCCTGAGCGGGAGGTCTGGGCCATCAGGGATACCTCCCTTTTTATGGTGAAGGGTGAAAAAACCGAGCAGACAAGGGTCATTGACCAGTACAACCAGTCGACCATCTTTCATAAGATCCTTGAAGGGCAGCTCAGCAACTATGGTTTGCAGGGCAGCGTGTATGCTGTTGACAGGGTAGAAAGGGATGGTGAGCTGGTAATCACCACCTGGAAGCCGTCCCAGTCGGCGCCCATGTTGGGAACGATCCTCACATCCACCCTGGATAACCAGCTCTACGGCGTGGTGTTCATGGATGCACAGGGGGCCGTTATCGGCAGGCAGTTATTTAAAGACTATGTCATTGTGAGAGGTCTGAGTGTGCCGACCGGGATCATCCGGGTTTTTTACCGGGATACGGGTGAGGAATACCAGGTCTATTCACTTTCCAACATCGTTATCAATAATCCGGGAAATGAGAGTAAGTATAATTATCCTTTGCCTGGGATGTAATATCCTTGTCAGTGCGCAGGGCTTTGACGAACAGGCGTTGCTGATGCGTTATGCGACGGCTTTTGAGGCCGGGGCAGTGTCGGAAGCAGGCAGCGGTGCCTACACCGGGTTCATCGGCTCTATTTTTTCCTTTTACAAAAAGTACATCTCCACCCAGGACCATATGTCGTGCGTGTTCGCCCCATCCTGCTCAGAATATGCCTACACCGCCATTCGCAGGCAAGGGCTTGTTGCTGGTTTGCTGAACGCGTTCGACAGGCTTACGCGCTGCAACGGCCTGCGCCCCGGCGATTACACCCTCGACCCCAGGCTCAAAAAACTTTCTGACCCGGTCAGAGACATCCGGTATGAATTGCATTGACAGTGTTTTCAGCTATGTTACACGGCTGGCAGGCCGCAGATCCTTTATGTACCCGGGCTTCGCGCTGTATGTATGGGTGGCCGTCATGCTGTTCCATGCCTCTGCGCTGACAGCGCAAAACCTCTTCGACGGCCCACACACCGCGCGCTATGCAGACTTTTTGTTTCAGTCGGGCAATTACCGGGAAGCCATCGAGGAATACGAAAGGCTTGTGTTTGGCTTCGCGGCCGGGGAAAACGAGAAGCTTCGGCTGGTGAAGGCTTACCGGCTGTCGGGCGAGCCGCAGCTGGCCCAGAAGAGGTTGTCATCGCTGTGGGATGACCCGCCCAGCGTGTCAGGGCAGGTGTCGTTCGAATACCTGGCACTGCGCATCATCAATAACGACTTTGACAACCTTGAACAGGCCACCCTGCAGAGTCTCTGGCTGACCGACAGCGAGAAGTCATTCATGCTGGTGGCATCCGGGCTGTTCCAAAACGATTACGAAAGGGCCAGGCTGTTGCTCGACAGCGTGCATCACACCCATGATGCTGCCTTGCAGGCTTTCGGCCACCTTGGCAATGAAGCCCTGACGCTGTCGTTTAAAAGCCCTGCCCTGGCCGGGCTCATGTCGGCCATCGTCCCCGGTTCCGGACGCATCTATGCCGGCAACTGGCAGGACGGCCTGCTCTCATTCGTCATTATCGGCGTATCGGCCTGGCAGGCATACAGGGGCTTTGAAAGAGGAGGAACAGCCAGCGCCTACGCATGGATATACGGGCTTACCGGACTGGGGTTTTACGCCGGGAATATCTACGGAAGCATCAAGGAGGTAAACAGAACCAACCATCTCAAGCGTGACAGGATCAGGATACGTGTGGAAGCTGTTTTTTATAACAGGCTTTAAGCTGCTGCTTACCCAGGCGGTTTTTTCGCAGGACATCGTGCAGACCATGCAGCTGGCCGGTCATTACCGTGACCAGGGCATGTACGATGTAGCCGAGAAATACTACCGCCGTGTTATTTTTTTTGGTGACGATTCCATGCAGGCGGCATGCTTTCCGGCCATTGCCGAATGCCAGCTGCTTGCCGGCAACTACGAAGAAAGCATTTTTTTTTACAACCTGGCGGCAAATACCACGACCGATGACAGCCTCAGGGTGGAATATATTTTCGGCAGGGTGATGGCGGCTCTCTTCTCGGGCAATCAATACAATGCGTTGCAGTACCTGTATGCGGTGCCGCTCGATAAATCGCCCCGGTTCACAAGGAAGTACCATTTTTACCATGGCATGATCAGCCTCCACATGTCGGCGCATGACGAAGCCAGGAAGCATTTCATGCTGTCGGCCACCGACACCGGCGAGGCAGCAGCCATCGACTCGTTGTTCGCTGCGGCCAGGCTGCACCGGCCCGACCCCGCCAAAGCACGGCGGCTGAGCATTTTCCTGCCGGGCGCCGGCCAGGCCTATGCCGGAAACAGCCGGGCCGCACTCAACTCCTTCCTGCTGAACACCGGCCTGGTAGTGCTTGCCATACTCACAGCACAGCAATACTCATTCTGGGACGGCGCCGCAAGCGTTGTGCCCTGGCTGACAAGATACTATATGGGAGGCTACAGGAACGCCGAAACATCCGCCATCGAAAAAAGAAAGACAAAACAAAATGAACTGCTGCAAAAGATCATCGACAACCATCGCTTCAGATGATTAAAAAAACCAGGGAAAAAATAAAAAAAATGGGGAAAACCGTATAAATTATTATATTTGTATTTCAGTCGTCTGACAAACTTCATTTCTATAAACACTAACCCAACAGTCTATGAAAAAACTCTTTACCCTTGTTTTACTGGTACTTTTTGCCGCCACCTCAGTATTTGCAGGTGCAGCACAGTACCGTTTGGATCACTCGGCCGTCGATGATATGTTCGCCCGTGCCGAAGTCGTTGATTTTCTCGCTCCGAATGCCATGGCCCCGTTCACCGACATGAGCGGCACAACGCATGCTTTCATCAGTCAGGATAAAAGCCCTACTATCGCTTTTGTGCTGGCCTGGGCACTTGGCTACCTCGGAATCCACAGGGCCTACCTGGGCACGTCGACCGGCACCATCATTGCCTACATCCTGACGCTCGGCGGGTGCGGGATTGTGGCACTTGTTGACTGGGTCGTGCTGCTCATCGGGCTTATCAACGATGATATATCGCAATATGTCGACAACCCGAAATTCTTTATGTGGTAAGGAAGATCGGGGTTCACAGTTAAAAAAGGATCCGGCAGGGCTGCCGGATTTTTTTTTGACCTTATGGTTCGAGCAGGGAAAGGAAATACTCCCTTTGTTCCTTCAATATATTGGGATTTCTGATGGCCGCGGCCCTGATCTCTTCTGCCTTGGCCTGTGCAATGCCTTGATCTCCGAGGGCTTTTAAAACCTCCAGGTGGTAATACTGGAAGATAAGGTTGGCAGGAAACCGCCGGGTAAGCCATTCGGCATGGGGCAATGCCAGCCCGGGCAGCTCTTCCATCTCCAGGTAGATGCGCATCAGGAAGTAGTGTGCTTCCGTTCGCCAGATCAGATAATCGCTGGCAGCCGCTTTTTTCAGCTGCGACAAGCCAAGCTCCCTGTCCCCTTCCGGAAAGAACAGGGTGTAAACCTTCAGAAAAGGGTATCGCTGTCCGGCCTGCACCGTCATATAATTATAAAGCCCGGAGGTGAGAAAGAATCCGGAATACCGGTTCTCCATCCCGGTTGTTTTTTCAACGAGATGCATGGCATTTCTCCCGTTTCGCAGGGCCCTTACATAGGCCTTGTTCATGATGTCGATCCTGGTGTGCATGCCATAAATGCCAATGAGATAAAACAGGTCTGTGGGATCAGGATTGCCCTCCGGCCGGTTGCGTGCGATCGACAGGGAGCGTGAAATGCTTGTTCTGTACAAGCCTTCATAATCATTGGCTTTCGACCCGCTGATGATCATCCACCAGTAATAGTGTGTCCGGGCAAAATGCGACAGGTAATGTCCGGGATGGTTTGTTTCCAGGCTTTTACTGATCGAGTCGGCCAAATAGAAGTTGAAATTATACAGGGCCAACAGGGTATTTTCCAGGTGTTGCGCGGGCATCATGCTTCCGGTGTTGGCCTCATTGGCGGCCAGGGCGTTCTGGAATTCAATCAGCATCTCTCCCACGTTTTGCTTGTAGGTGGCAAGCCTGTTGGTGCTCTTGCTGGTGGCCAGGCTTCCTGCCTGCCTTATCCCGCCGAAATAAAAAGACTGGAAGAGGTGCAGGCCGACGGTCACCGTTGCCACATAATACCCGTTGAGCAACAGCATGGTTGCCGCGCCCAGCGCCAGGGCCTGCGAGGACGCGTTCAGCAGCCCTTTGCCGGGTTCTCCTGCATAAAAATGCCCCAGGCCGGGCAGCAAGGTGGAATACAACCTGGCCTTTTCCGGCTTGCGGAGGCGGGGGCGGTTTTTTTCTGCAAGCGCCCCGGTGATCCTTTCTGCCTGTTCCATGATGGCTGCATCGCCTGTGCTGCCGGCCAGCTCCTGCACATATGCGGCAAGGCCTTCCCGGTCGTCGAGCTGCAGGAGGTTCATCGCAGACAGCAGCCTGACCCTTGGCTGGGGGGCCCCTTCCGGAAATTGATGGGCAATCAGTTGCAGATGCATGGCCGATTCCCTGTACGACCCGGCCATATGGGCGCAGAAGGCAGCCTCGTACAGCACGTCCAGCCTGACCTGCCTGTCGCCCGTGTAGATGAGCGAGCGCTGAATATCATCCCTGGCCTTTTGATAGTCGCCCATCTGTTTGAGGGCATGCACCTTGCCCAGGTTGGCAATGGTTTTTCCGTGCATGTCTTCGGAATAATAGAATGCCCGCTCATACCCGATGGATGCCGCAAAATAGTCGCCGGCCAGGAACAGGCTGTCGGCCCTGAGCAGCGGCAAAAGGCCCGGGTCGTAGCTGCCATTGTCTGCTGCAGGGCCCTCATATGCATGGTGAGGCACAGCAGGAAGGACAGTCTCACCGCTGCAGGCCGGTTTGCCGGCGCAGGCGCCATCAGTTGAAAGCGTTGCGCAGAGGGATATGAAGATCAAAGAGTATGCGCTGGTCCAATTCATGATTACGTTCATATTTTTTTCTGTTAACAGCTACCGCGCTGCCCCAAATGTTTCCGGCATAAAATACGCTTGCGATGCCGGCCGACACAATAAACAGTGCGCTTTGCGGCCCTGCGCCCCGGTAAAAGTCATAGGCCGTGAACCCGAAAGCCATGGTATAGATAAAGGCGGCGATGCCTTCGCCGGTTTTGCCGGCATAGATCTTCCCGAGCCCGGGCACGGCGGCCGACAGCACGCCGGCCACCAGGGGCGACCTGGCCGGCAATGCCAGCAATGACTGATGATGCACCTGCAAGCGGGCTTCCTGGGTGGCAAAGGCATGGTAGCGCCCGGAAAAGGAGGCCGCATGGGTGGTAAAAGCGTCATAGTCGCGGGCAAGCAAAGCCATCCCACCCAGCTGAAAATTCTTCATCGCCGGCTCCATGCCCTCAGGCAAGCCGTTCATGGCGGCCACGATGCCGCGGGCGCGACGTATATCGCCTGTATGGGCAAGGTTGTAGGCCGCAAAGAACCTCGACCGGATGTACAGGGGGCTTTTCTCTGATACATCCAGCAGGGCGGCGGCCGACGGACCCAAAATCTTCTGGCCGTAGAGGGCCCAGCCCTTCAGAAAGGCAACGGAATCGTTACGCTCCGGGGTGCTGCCCGGCAACTCTTCCAGCAGGAACAAGGCTTCATTGTTATCGCCACGGGAGAGCAGGTAGCGGATAAAGTCCAGCCCGTCACCGGCATGCTCCTCTTGCCAGACAAAGGCAGCGGCAACCGGCATGGTGCCTTCCTGCCCGGAGGCAAACAGAAACCACAGCCATGCAAGACAGGATGTCAGCACCTTTGTCACTTCGACTTCATTTTATAAATAGCGGCCGGCTCCTGCACCTTCCCTGAGGCCTCCCCGATGGTGAGCGGATGGACATCCAGGGCGGCGATCCTGTTGCATCGCATCAAACGGTCGGCCGTAGATATAACCCCTTTGGTTACGCCATATTCGCCAATAAGGGTGATACTGAAAGCTGAGCAGCTGTGCTCATACAGGCACTCTGATGGCAGCTGGGGCGAGATCACCCGCTGGTACACATGCATCAGGCCCGCAAGGGCCAGGCCAAAAGGGTTGTACCTTGCAAGTCCTGTGCGCCGGGGCTGCCGCAACCCGGCAGCACCTGCCTGCCCCGCCGATGACTCCACCCGGATGCCGGCCGCCAGCAATTCGGCATCACCCAGGGGCGGAACCGCCGTTTCCCCTGCCACACAGGGCAGACAAAAGAGGAGAACCACACAGGCCATCCAAACTGACTTACTCAATGATCCTTGCATCGGCCGGTATCGTAAAGTTAAACCACGGACTGTTCGCATTCCGGTTGACCCTGACATCTGACAAGCGCATCCGGTTCACGATGGAGTCATTGCCGGGCAAATAATTGAACTCCGTAACGTTCAACGGAAGGACAATTTGCGGGAAATGCTCATAATCAGTGTAATATATTTTTTTGACCAGCTTCTTTGAACTGTCGTAATAACCGGCATATATCGGCAGGCTGTTTTCGTGCACCAGTTCGATCTGACTGAACAAGCCAAACAGGCTTTGGGGCGGAAACCAGGTCGTTTTCACCAGGCCTTCGATCAATTCGGTCGCCATCAGCTCAAACCCCATCTCCCGCAATCCCAGATCCTGGGTTTTCCCGGAAAGAAAAAAATAGATCAGGTGGTTATCAGTGCTGTAGTCAAGGCTTTGCTCACGGTATACCGTGTTGTCGGCCTGGTTATAGATGACCAGCTCACCCTTGTTGTTGGTGATCATTATATGTTCGGCAGGCTGCTGGTACCTGGTGATCATGCGGCCATCGAGCGACCGGTAAAATATGTCGGCAATCACGTCGGCCCGTTTCCCCTTGTGCAGGCTCTGGGTCTCCATACGCATCATGATGCGGTCGGCACCGGATTGCCGAAAGCCGCCCGTCAGCACTGCCAGCAGGATAACCAGCCCATATATCATCATCTTTTTCATCGTCATGCAGCTCTCAAA
>Ga0114946_10003798_pt1 | contig 10077 bp, 6 predicted proteins | sample WalLakDeSediment_FD_88676 | JGI IMG/M metagenome (GOLD analysis project Ga0114946, IMG submission 88676) | Lake sediment microbial communities from Walker lake, Nevada to study Microbial Dark Matter (Phase II) - Walker Lake 11/02/13 Deep Sediment | ecosystem: Environmental > Aquatic > Freshwater...
GTCTTTTTTCACCCTTCCCGGAAATCGAGCGGAAGAAAGTGGAAAGATAAAATAAAATAGAATATTTCAACAGGAATTACACCTTTTTTTGCTATAAAAATTTATCTTTGCTAATCAGAATTTTAAAGCTGTAAGTTATGAAATTTATTGTGTCCAGTTCTTTGCTTTTAAAGCAATTGCAAGCCATCGGCGGAGTGTTGAGTTCGAACAATACGCTTCCGATTTTGGATAATTTTCTGTTTGAACTGACAGATAGCCAGATCAGTATATCTGCCTCGGACCTTGAAACCACCATGATATCCCGCATCAACGTTGATATGTCGGAAGGGGAGGGTAGTGTGGCCATTCCTGCAAAAATCCTTCTGGATACCCTGAAGACATTTTCCGACGTTCCTGTGACGCTTGAAATAGACGCAGAGAATTTCGCCGTTACGCTCATTGCCGGTGAGGGAAAGTACCGTCTGGCCGGTCAGAACGGGGAGGAATATCCCCTGGTACCGCCTGTCGATAGCGCATCCAGTCTGATGATCGACTCTGAAATTCTGTTCCATGCCATCACCAAAACAATATTTGCCGCCAGTACCGACGACCTGCGGCCGGTGATGTCGGGCGTTTTCTGCGAACTCTCACCCGACGATATCACCTTTGTAGCCACAGATGCACACAAACTGGTACGTTACAGAAGAAGTGACGTAAAATCAGAAGAATCAGTCAGTTTTATCCTGCCCAAAAAACCCCTTAACCAACTCAGGCATATCCTCGCCCATGAGGAGCTGCCGGTGAAGATTGATTACAGCAGCACCAATGCACGGTTCGAATACAAGAATATCACCTTGATATGCAGGCTGATCGAAGGCAGGTACCCCAACTATACGGCTGTCATTCCGACAAACAACCCCAATAAACTTTCGATTGACAGAACACCCTTCCTCAACTCTATCAGGAGGGTTTCAATATTTTCCAACCAAACCACCTACCAGGTGAGGTTCAAAATTGCCGGCAGTGAATTGACGCTATCGGCAGAAGACCTTGACTACAGCAACGAAGCACGCGAAAGGCTCAATTGTCATTACGAGGGGGAAGATATGGAGATCGGATTCAACAGCAAGTTTATGGTTGAGATGCTTAATAACCTGGATACGGAGCAGGTCATGCTGGCTTTATCTGAACCCAACAGAGCCGGCCTGATCACCCCGGTGAACAGTGAAAATGAACATGAAGACATACTGATGCTGGTCATGCCGGTTATGCTGAATGCCTGACAAGATGTGCCAACAGGCATTTGCAGGCTGCTTATAGCCCCCTGAATAAAAACATCACACCCACTCCGACAATTCCAGCCAGCGGTCACCCTTGATCTCCAGATCAGCCTCCACCTGCCTGTAACGCTCAGATACCTGTATCAGTTCCTCCGCTGACATGCCAGCGCGGTTGAGGTCGTTCAACAATGTCTCCTTTTCTGCCTCAAGGGCTTCGATCTCCTTCTCCAGGGTCTCATATTCCTTTTGCTCTTTGTACGACAGTTTTACCTTCTCCCTGGCTTGCACCCTGTCAGGCCTTTCAGAGGAAACCCTGGTCTGTGGCAGTTTCATTGCAGCCTTCTTCAGGCCGGCCCTGTATGCCGAATAGTTTCCAACATAACCCCTGATCTTTCCGTTGCCTTCAAAAACGAACAACTGCTCAACAAGGTTGTCAAGAAAATAACGGTCGTGGGTTACAACAAGCAAACAGCCGTTGTAGTTGGCCAGGAAAGCTTCAAGAATGTTGAGGGTTTCAATGTCAAAATCGTTGGTTGGCTCATCCAATATCAAAAAATTCGGGTTCTTCATCAATATGGTGAGCAGGTAAAGCCTGCGCTTCTCACCCCCGCTCAGCTTATACACCCAGTCATACTGCATGGCATGGTTGAAGTTGAAATGATGAAGCAACTGCGACGCGCTTAAGCGGCGCCTGCCATCCATATCGATGCTCTCTGCAATATCCGTGACGACATCCAGTACACGCTTTGACTCGTCGACCCGCAGGCCCTCCTGGCGGTAGTAACCAAACCTGATCGTTTCGCCGGTGACCACCGTGCCCTTATCTGGCTGCAGTTTGCCGGTAATGATATTCAACAGGGTGGTCTTGCCGCAACCGTTCGGACCTGCAATGCCAATGCGGTCGCCACGCTTAAATACATAAGAAAAATCACCAATATAGCCAATGCCTCCGAATTGTTTTGAAATGTGCTCCAACTCCAGGATCTTTTTGCCCAGGCGAGACATTTGCATGCTGATCTGATCCATCGCACTTTCTCTCTGTAAACCAGCTTTTTCCTGCAGGTCGAAATAGGCGTCGATACGTGCTTTCGACTTGGTGGTACGTGCCATGGGTGTCCTGCGCATCCATTCGGTTTCCTTGCGTAACAAATTGACTGCCCGATCACTGCTGGCTTTCATGGTTTCAAGCCTCTCCTGCTTCTTCCCAAGAAAGTAGGTGTAATTGCCCTTGTGCTGATATAGCTTGCCATGGTCAAGCTCAAAAATGCCGTTGCAGACTGCATCCAGAAAATACCTGTCGTGGGTAACAATAAGCAGGGTGGTCTTCTTACGGCTCAGGTTGTCCTCCATCCACTCGATCATGTCCAGGTCAAGATGATTCGTGGGCTCATCGAGCAAAACCAGGTCAGCATCTTCCAGGAGGATACGCGCCAGTTCAATGCGCTTCTGCTGTCCGCCCGATAATTGCTCCACCTTGTCATGAAAGTCGCCAATGTTCAATAGCGTAACGACTTGCCTGACCCGCTGCTCATAATCCCAGGCGTGGCTGCTGTCCATGCGCTCAACCAGGTACTGTAACTTCTTCTGACCGCCAGGCGTATCAATTTGGCCGTCATTCATAAAGTCATGATATTCAGTTATCAAGCTGTTGATCTCACTGCCTGTGTGCAACAATGCCTCTGAAACCGTGGTGCCGGGCTCAAATACCGGCTCCTGCCTGAGGTAGGCAATACGCAGTTCATTCTTGTAAGTACAAACACCGCTGTCGGACGGTTCAATGCCCGCAATGATATTCATCAGGGTGGTTTTCCCGGCACCGTTGCCCGCAATAAGCGCTATTTTGTCACCCTGTGTTATGCTGAAGGATAAGCCGTCATATAAAACCTTATCCCCGAAAGATTTGCTGATATTTTCTGCCTGGAAGTAAATCACAGCGGCAAAAGTACAAAAAAAACCCCGTCGCTGTCGACGGGGCTACGTAAAAAGATCTTTTCAGTTAGCTGAACCTATTCTTTTTTTACGTTAATGGCTTTTTTCCCTCTTTCATCCTCGGAAATCTCAAAAACAACACGGTCGTTGTTGGCGATCGGGTCAATCAACCCGGTGTGGTGAACAAAAACATCTTTCTCTGTCTTGTCATCAACGATGAACCCATACCCTTTCTTTTCATTAAAAAACTTAACAGTTCCGGTTTCCATAACAGTAGAATTTATTGTAATTAAACAAACGACAATCAAAATTAATACTTTTTGCTTCATTTGCAAGAAAAATAACAAAAAATATCAGGTCAGCCGGCGGTTTTTTTTGTTTATCCGGGTAAATTAATAATTCTTAATAAATAAAAAGCCGGCGGTCAGTCATTTCCCTTTGGTGCAAGCAGAGAGGTATAAATTGAAATGATCTGACACGCCGGTTTAGCTTTTTTTGTATTACCTGCCTGTTAACCGGTAGGGAGTTGCCTTCCTGTGATCCGTTTGTTAACAATGGCCTTGAATTTTTTCTTGGTGGTTAAAGTGATCTGGTACATACAGGGTACAATTACCAGGGTAAGAAAGGTCGCCACCGTTAGTCCGAATATAACCGTCCATGACATTGGTCCCCAGAACGCGGCGTTATCACCCCCGAAGTAGATCTGCGGGTCAAAACGGCTTATCAAGGTGACAAAGTTCAGGTTCATGCCGATTGCCAGCGGGAAAAGGCCCAGCACGGTGGTGATGGCGGTGAGTATCACCGGCCTGAAACGTGTCATGCCGGCCTCTTGTATGCACTGCAATGATTCGCTATGATCGAGATATCTTTCCTGTGGGATGTTCAATTCGGACTTCCTTATTTTTTGCAGATAATCGGTGTAGTCTATCAGTACAATGGCATTATTTACCACCACACCTGCAAGGCTCACTATTCCTATGCCCGTCATGATCACCACAAACTCCATATTGAAAAGTGCCAGGCCAAAGAAAACCCCGGCAGTGCTGAATATAACGCTTCCGATGATGATAAATGGTTTAAAAACGGAATTGAACTGGGTAACCAGTATCAGGGCGATCAGCGAGACAGCAATGAACAGTGCCCTTGTGAGAAAGGCCATGGACTCTGCTTGCTCCTGCTGCTCACCGGTAAAGGCGTAGCGGTATCCATCGGGCATGTCAAAATCGCGCAGTACTTCCCGTATCTGCTGGTTGATCCTGGTGGCGTTGTACCCTGGTAAAATATTTGAGCTGAGCGTGATAACCCTGTTCATGTTGATGCGGTTGATGGCACCGTATGTCTTGTTATATTCGGCGGTGGCAACGGCCGAAATGGGGACCTGCATCAACCTGCCTGTGCTCTGGCTGCGGAATGTGATACGCTGGTTCAGCAGTGAAGCAAGATTATGGCGATACTCTTCCTTAAGCCTGAGTTGAATGGGGAACTCTTCCTCTCCGATTTTAAATGTCGATATTTCACGACCAAAAAGTGCCGTCCTGATATTGTTTGCGATGGTATAGGTAGATACGCCGAACCTCCTTGCTGCCTCCCTGTCGATGTGAATGATGATTTCGGGGTTGTCCGTGTCAAGGTCAATACCGAGTCCTTCGATACCTTCTATGCCGGAACTTTCAATAATGCGCTGCATGCTGGTGGACAGGCTGAGAAGCCGGTCCAGGTCACGTCCGCTAACCTCTAAGTTGATGGCCCGCCCGGCAGGGGGGCCCTGTGAATTTTTCTCAATCATAATGTCCATGCCCGGGTAATTCCCAGTCAGGGCTTCGCTGATCATGGCCATGATGTCATTGGTATTGATCCCCTGCCTGTCCTTAAACTCGGCAAAGGTGACAGTAATCCTGGCCCTGTGGGGTGTGTCGCCTGCATCGAATTCCATCTCGCCCACAGCACCGCGTCCTACGGTGGTAAGCACCGAGCGCACAATATGCCTGTAGGGCCGGATGATGTCTTCCACCTGATCCTCCACCTGGCGGATGCGGGCGTCAGTTTCCCCGATGTCAGTGCCAATGGGCATCTCAACAAGGATATTGATAAACTTCGGCTCATTGTCAGGGAAGAATAAGACGTTGGGGCTCCTGATGCCAAAGAAGATTAACGACACAATAAGAAACACAACGGTGCCGCCAATAAATTTATAAGGGTTGCGACCACGAAGCGCAAAACGCAGCGTCCGCTCATACAGCCTCTCATTGAAAGGCAGTACTGCCGACTGAAACCAACGGGCCAGCGACCTGAGCAGAAACTGTCCCACAATAAATAATAGGGCAGACAGAAGGAAAAGATTTCCCGCAGCCGTTATACCCGCAACATGGAATAAAATGCCGGTGATCGCCAGGATGGCAGAAATGATCAGTTTTTGTTTTGCCGGCCTTGCAAGGGCCTGGTTGTGCGGTTTGTCAGTAAGACCATGCCCTGCAGCCTTGGAGCGGAAGAAAGTATAGGAGAACACTGGTATGATTACCAGTGCCACGAAAAGCGAGGAAGTGAGTACGATGATTAGGGTGATGGGCATGTATTTCATAAACTCACCTACGATGCCCCCCCAGAAGGCAAGTGGAAGGAAAGCCGAGAGGGTAGTGGCAGTGGAAGTGATGATTGGCCAGGCTATCTCACCAATGGCACGTTTGGCTGCTTCAAAAACAGAATAGTCTTTTCCTGCAAACCGGAAAATGTTGTCAACGGCAACAATGGCATTGTCAACCAACAGCCCGAGAGCCAGTATGAGTGAGAATAATACGATCATGTTGATCTGCACATCGGCGATGCCAAACACCAGGAAGGAAATGAGCATCGACAGCGGTATGGCAATGCCGACAAAAAGAGCATTTTTAAGGCCAAGAAACAGGTACAGCACAAATACCACCAGGATAACAGCCATGATCACACTATTCTCCAGGTTGTTGAGCTGGTTACGGATCTCTTCCGACTGATCGTTGGTGATAGAGATGCTGAGTGTTTCAGGTATGGCACCGCTGCGTTTAGCCTCGTCGAGCAGGGCGAAGACCTTGTCAGTGGCGCTAAGCAGGTTCTCACCGGCTTTCTTCACCACCTGAAGCGATACGACAGGCTGATCGTCAAGCCTTGCAAAACTCATGGGATCGGCATAGGTGTCAAGCACTTCAGCCACATCGCGCAGGTAAACGATCTGCTGATCTTCGTATTTAATAATGATGTCTTCTATCTGCCTGACATCCGTGAATTCTCCGATGGTGCGCACAGCCCAGCGTGTATTGTCGTCGAACAGGACCGACCCGCCTGACATCGAAATGTTCTCGGCGCGAATTGCGTTGTCGATATCGTCAAAACCAAGCTCATAAGCGTCAAGCTTCAAAGGACTGACCAGGATCTGTACCTCCCTTTCTTCAATGCCTGTGATCTCTACCTTGGATATCTCGGGAATATTTTCTATCTCTCCCTCCAAATAATCGGCAAAACGTTTCAGTTCGTTGAGTGAAAAATCTCCTGAAAGGTTCACACTGATGATGGGAAATTCTGAGAAATCGATATCAAGCACAACAGGATCGGTGGGCAGGTCACCGGGAAGGTCGCCCCTTGCCCGGTCTACCGCATCCTTAACGTCCTGCAAGGCTACCTTTATGTCAACATCTGTTTGAAACTCGACGAAGATGTCTGAATTGTCCTGTGTCGATGTGGAACGCAATTCCTTAATACCATTGATGGTGTTGATCTCGTTCTCCAGGGGCCTGGTAACCAGATTTTCCATGTCCATAGGCGGGTTGCCGGGGTAAATGGTCTTGACCAAAACGGTCGGGATGACCACATCCGGGAACAACTCCTTGGGCAAGGTACGATAGGATAGTATCCCGAAAACAGCCAGCAACACAGCAATCAGAAAGACAGTGTTCTTGTTTTTTAAGGCCGCCGTGGTGAGTTTAAACTCCCTTGCAACTTTTTCCTGGGCATTTATATCTTGAGCCATTATCAACCAATTTTTATAGGGAATCAATCATCAGCTATTGCGGCCGGGCAATCGCCGCCGTATTATCTTCAATCCGGATCAGGCTGCCGTCTGTTACCTGGTTATGACCCCTGTTTATCAACAATTCGCCAGGCTGCAGACCAGATAGTACCATGGTACTGCCTTCTCCATCGTATCCCCGTTCAATATATCTTTTGGAGACCAACATATCGCCGTTGCTTGTTACAGCAACGTATACATGGTGCCCCTGCAAATCCTGCCTGACGAGAATCGAAGGGATCACAACAGCGTCATCAATGGTATTGATATTGATTGCCATACTTGCCATCATGTTGGGTTTAAAATTTCCCGAAGGGTTATCGATGAGCAGCTGTACCCTGAAGGTACGGTTTTCAGGATTGATTACATTGCCTACCCGGTGAACCGGAACCTGCATCTCCATGCCGGGGAATGCAGGAAAGCGCAGTCTTACCAGATCTCCTTTCTTTATGCGGCCCGTGTTTGATTCTGACACATCGGCGTTTACATACAGCCTGTTAAGATTGATCATGTGCATCACCCTGGATCCCGGCATGGCCAGCTCACCTGCCTTGAGAAATATTTCGTCAACAATGCCGCTGAAGGGTGCACGCATAACTGCCATCTCGAGCTGTGATTCCAGGGTTTTTAACCGGGTCTGAAGCGACTCGACGGCATTTTTTGCCTCCAGATACTGCATCTCGCTGCCTATGCGCTGATCCCAGAGGCCTTTCTGACGCTGGTAAATGGTTCTGGCAAGTGCCAGGCTGGTCTCCACTTCCTCCATGCTGCTTTTTACAACGCTGGTGTTGAGCCGGGCAACCACCTTCCCGGCTTCTACCTGCTGCCCCTTTTCTACCAGTATCTCTTTGATCTGTCCGTTGGTTTCCGGACTGATGATGGCTGTCTGGACAGCTTCCACGGTCGAGGTGGCATTGATATACTGCCTGAAAGAAACAAGCCCGACCTCCATTACCGATACCGGTATCCGGGTACGGCTCCTCGGTCGCTCACCCATGCGCTCCAGCTCACGTTCAAGCTCATTGACCTTTAAGGTGAGCCGGTTGATCTGGGCCTGATATTCAGAAATCTGATCCCTGATTTGTTCAGGCCCCGGCTCCGGCTTACCACCGCATCCCACAAAGGTAAACATGGATAGTGCAACGATAACGAACGCTGCTGACCGGTAATTGCTTCTGCTTGACTTGTTGTTCATTTTTAATGCAATAATATTTTGTGACAGATTAATGATTTAAATGGGTGTTTCCTGTAGCCAGGCCTTACTGATTTTGACGCCCTGCAGCCTTTTCAAGATTGTTTCGTGCGTTGAGCACATCAAACATTGAACCCAGATAATTAGACTGAGTGGCAAGCAACTGGTCGCTGGCTTGCGTCAACTCCAGACTGCCTGCCAGACCCTCACGGTGCATGATGGAGGTACGTTCAAAGATGCGTTTTGCCAGTTCAAGATTTTCTTGCTGGTTCTGGTATTGTTCAACAGCGGTCTGGTAATCCGCCTGCGCTTTCTGCATCTGCATGATCAGCGACTGCCTGACCTGTTCTGTGGCAAGATTGGCTTTCTCCAATTCTACCCGCGCCTGTTGTACCCGGGCAGAGCGCATGCCACTCGAGAAAATGGGAATCTTAAGGTTTAAACTGAAAAAGGTGGTCGGAAACCATGGCGAACCACTCCTGAAAAAATTGAATTCATTGCGCATTGCCATCTCCTGACGCACAAAAGTGGCATCCAGGCTGGGAAGATAAAAGCTCTGTTCACGGCGCAGCACCATCTTGCTGAATTCAGCCTGGGTCGACAAGAGACGGAAATCAATATGGAACTGTGGATCAAATTCAGCCACCAGGACAGCCTCCAGGGTCAATCCGGCAAATAATTCTTCCATGGTGTCTGAAAGTACAACCTCCTTTTCAATATCCACGCCCATCTGAAATTTTAATAAATTCAAGGACAGCAGGCGCTGGCGCTCAAGATTGGCAATGCTGTTCTGCATATTCGCAACCCCAAGCCTCAACTGATCAACATTGATCGGATCGGTAAAACCTGCTTCCATCACTTTTTCCGTCTCAAACAGGGTTTGCCTCATGTTCACAAGGTTCTCCCTGATAATTTGCAGGTTGGCCACAGTCATTAAAACAAGAAAATAGGTTTCGGTTACCATATTCCTTACTTCCAGCTCTGTGCGTTTCAGGTTGTGATTGGCCAGCTCCCGGTAAATCCTGGCAGCACGCAGACCAACAATGTATTCTCCACTAAAAATGATCTGGTTGAGGGTGGCTGTGGCAACAAGGTTCTGCTCGGTGCCAAACTGTATCTCGGCGAATTCACCCGGTAGGCCTCCGAAAAATTCTGCAGGTACCAGGGAGGTGGGAATGTCAAAAAAATATTGATATCCTGCCGATGCACTCAGCTGCGGAAGCCCTACGGCAGTGGTCTCCCTGATCTGCTGCTGCGATGAACGAATCTCAAGCCGGCCCGCCTGAATATCCATGTTTCGCTCACTGGCCAGTTGCAACGCCTGTTCAAGGCTCAACACCAGGGTGGAAGATGCTCTCAGAGCCCCGACATTAAAAAATACGGCCGTTATTGTAATTAAAAATAAGTAAGGTGTGCAGGCTGAAAATATGCACTTTATATAATTTTTCATGTGTTTAAAATTTAGTCGAACAGTAGAACAGTCGAACAGTCAAAAATATAGCCGATAATATAATCCAGCTAAGAATAATCGGTGAATGGCCGGAATTGAACGCTGACTGGCAACCTGGAAAAGGATTGGGCCTCCTGCCTGGCTGTTACCTTAACAGCCAATTTGCCGGTTTTGTTTAATCTTTTCTGTTGGAAATAGCATGCTGTAAATA
>Ga0114946_10003799_pt1 | contig 10074 bp, 18 predicted proteins | sample WalLakDeSediment_FD_88676 | JGI IMG/M metagenome (GOLD analysis project Ga0114946, IMG submission 88676) | Lake sediment microbial communities from Walker lake, Nevada to study Microbial Dark Matter (Phase II) - Walker Lake 11/02/13 Deep Sediment | ecosystem: Environmental > Aquatic >...
CATCATTGAATACTACAAACTTTAGATCCGCAAGATTCCAAATACAGATAGAACAAGGAACGGATTATCAGTCAACGGATATTATGTCTATTCACAATGGAACGACTGCAAGTTTGGTTGAATATGGATCCATCGCAACAAATGATTATTTGGGATCATTTGATGTAAGTATCAGTGGATCTGATATGATTCTTCAGGTCTCATTAACTAGTAGTTCGAGTGCAAAAGTTTCAGTTGCCCGATACGCACTCAAAAGTATGCTATAATATTGTATATTTTAGTTTTGTTTTATATTTTTTATCTCTATGAACTTCGCTGTATATTCTAAAGACGATTGCCCCTTTTGCTATAAGATTAAGCAAGTTCTTGAGTTGACTTCAAGTAACTTTGTGGTGTATAATCTAGAAGAACACTTCACAAAAGAGGAGTTCTATGCCGAGTTTGGAGAGGGTTCTACATTTCCACAGGTTATTTGTGATGATACGAAACTGGGTGGTTGTAATGATACCATCAAGTTTCTCAAAGAAAATCATATTGTATAATGTCAGACCTAAATAACAATATCACGCCGAATCGTGGTATTGAACTGCTACTAAATGGAGGGAAAATAAAGCAAGCAAAACCGTTTCATATCATTTACGAAAAGATGGTTTGCTTTCTTAAAAGAGAAGTAACTATCTATTTCGAGTTCTCGATTAAAACCCGAAAAATAAAGTAGTTTCCCGGAGAAAAAAATGTTAGCAACTAGTCTCGTTTTCGGTTCTTTTATGACCGTTCTCTTTTTTATTGTTGGTCTTGTAGTTGGTTGGGTTGCAAGAGAATATATGATGAACTATCGCGAAATCCCCAGACAACATCCAGAACTCTTTGATAAAGAAGGAAATCTGATTCCAGATGAAGTTGTTGCTCTAAGCGTTTCTCCTGATTTTTATGAAAACTTCCAAGACGAATATGGCGAACTCTTCGATGAAGATGACGATGAAGAATAACATCTAAATATCAATAACTTATTATTCAATACAAAATAACTATGACTGCGACAAAACCAAAAACAACAACAGCAAAACCTAGAGCAGTTGCCAAAAAAACTGCTCCTGCGATTGATAGTTTACCTGCAAATCCTTTTGTGTTTGAGGTTCTCAATCTTGCATCAAAACAAAGGACGAATGCAAAGAAGGCAGAAGTTCTTCAACGATATGTGGATCCTTCACTCAAGGCAATTCTGATTTGGAACTTTGATGAAAGCATTACATCTGCTCTTCCTGAAGGTATTGTTCCCTATTCGAGTGTAGGAGAACAAGGTTCTTTTAGTGGAACTCTTTCAGGAAAAATCGAAGATGCTGTGGGTAAAATGGAAGAACTAGATTCGCGCTCATTAGGAGCAACAGATCAGGGGCGTTCTTCGATTCGTAAAGAGTATTCTAAGTTTTATAACTTCATCAAAGGCGGAAATGATGGATTGAGTTCTCTTCGTCGTGAAACGATGTTTATTAATGTTCTCGAAGGTCTTCATCCTCTTGAAGCAGAGATTCTCTTTCTTGTCAAGGATAAAAAACTTGAAACTAAATATAAGATAACAAAGGAGATTGTTTCGACGGCATATCCTGATATTAAATGGGGAGGTCGTTCGTGAGTAGATCTTCTAGCACCATTTCTAGGACAGAGGAAGAAATAATGGAAAATTGGTCTGCAGAAGAAATGAAATCACTTCCTCCTCGATATGGGTGTGAAATACTTGTTGAAGCTGGTACACCAGAGCAAATCAAAGGAATACAATATCCAAATGATGCTTATATTATTACCTATCAAGTAGACGGTAAGAACTATCAAGATTTATGTAGAGGAAGGAGAGTAGGTATCTTTGATCTTTATTATGATAAGTTTGGTCCAGGAACAGTATTGAATATTGATTTTGGATATGGCAAAATAAGTCCAAAAGTATGGGGTTATAAATCTCCCGAAAAGAAAAAGAAGAAGTAGTTTACCGAAAAGGGGGAAAAAAATCCCGCCAAAAAATCCTCACGCGAAGGTTTTATAAAATAGTAACATTTGCTACTATTTTGGTCTTATAATGCTATATAAAATACGTTCATCTGGGATCCCAGACGCAAGTAGGACGGCGCAAACCGCCCGAAGGAACGGGACTAATCATCTCATTCTGGAGGAAAATCCTAATGTCTAAAGTCGTTTATCGTGGTGTTGAATACGACACCGAACATCGCCGCCAGGCACAAGCACAACAACAGCAACAACCTCAACATTATAATGAAACTTATCGTGGAGTTAAGTTTGTCAAGAGGGTTCGCTAATGAAAACCATTTTTATTCAATATCTAAAAAACAAAAATAAAAAACAAACCAAACTACATAATGCCGAACTAAATATGGCTAAAAGACCACAGGTCTCGTGATTGAAGATTTCTACTACGAAAAAGATCCGGACAACAGACCATTTGCTTGCTATCTCTGTACTTATAGAGGTATCAAATATTGGTCTTGTTATGGCATACATTTAGTAGAATGGTTTGACAAAATATTTGAGATCGAGAGAGAGGATTGACTAATCCTCTCTTTTTTTGTATAATGAATAAAGTGATTTACTCAGAAATGGATAGAGAAAAACTAAAACTGATTTTACGAAATATGGAGTTACTTCTTGATAGTCTCAAGGCAGAACTTTTGAGTGATGATACTTATAAAATCTCAGACATCATTCCGCTAGAAGATGATTATGATGAGGTTTTTGAGGGATGACTAATCGTGCAAAAAAACTTGTAAAACTTCTGGAAAGATTGATACACCAAGATCATCTTTATAGTGACGAACAACTCAAACAAATGAAATCTCAACTGCGAGTTGTCAAGCAAGAACTTGCAGATCTTGAAACAAAAACATCGAAAGGATTTGGAAAATGAAACCGATTAAAGCAAAAGACCTACTCGAACTTGATCGACATATGAAGGTTGTGATGATTCGTCAGACACAACTTCCACAAACTCTTGTTTGGCAGGCAGGTAAGAATGACTATAGTGAAGACCCTATTCACACCAAGTTTCCTCCTGCGGAAAGGGAATGTGGTAAATGGGCGGTGGAAAGACTTTTGGCAAATGAACGAGGACATTGGGGATGTTATTCTTCAGATACTGAAGTATTAACTGAAAACGGATGGACTTATTGGAATGAAGTCGTAAAAGAAACTGTTCTCGCTGCATATAACACCAAAAGTGGTGTGGTTGAATTTGAAAAACCATCGGCAGTTCAGAGATGGGATTATGATGATAAAATGTATTCTCTTTACGGGCAAGCACTTGACTTTCTAGTAAGTCCAGATCATCGTATGATCGTTCAGAGTAGAAAAAAAAATGGATCTTGGAGTGAAAGTTATGCTGTTACCGCCGAAGAGGTGTATGGGAAACCGGTCAGGTACATTACAACAGGAAATCTTTCCAAAAATGAAAGAGTTGAGTTTTCTACTCCAATTGAAGATCCTTTATTTTGGTCTTTGATTGGTTTTTGGATTGGTGATGGCGATAAACATTCTAGTACTAATGTTATTAGATTTCATCTAAGATTGCAAAGAAAAATTGATTATTTGAAATCTATTTGTGACTCTCTTGGAATTGAAGTTTATACCACTGAGAATGATAAGTATAATGTTTCTTTTCCAAACATAGGAGAATGGATGAGAGAAAATTGCTTAGACGATGGTGGTAATAAAAAAATTCCAAATGGTTATATGAGATTGGAAACTAATTTAGTTCAAAACTTATTTGATGGTTTGAGAAACTCTGATGGCACTACTCGTAGAAATACTTGGGCGTATTCCACCACTTCTAAAACCCTTGCCGATCAAATGCAAGCAATTGCATCTGTAAATGATCTAAAATTTACTTTGAATGTTGAAATGCGAGAGAATCCAAATCATAGTGATTTATACATTCTTAGACTGACTGATAGAATTTATCCAAGAGTTGAAGTATCTCAAAATTCAAGATCAAGAACTTATATCGAAGAATGGGTCAATTACAAAGGGCAAATTCACTGTGCCACTGTTTCTACCGGTGCTCTTATTGTTCGTCGTAACGGTAAGGTTGCTATTTGCGGAAATTGTCTAGAACATCCTGCCATCACTTTAGATTGTGTTGGATTCGTTCATAATGTGATCGTTCAGGCAAGAACTCATCGTGTTGGTGTAAGTTTTGATGTTCAATCACAGCGTTATACTGGTCGTCGTGTATTGAAGGTTGCGAAGGGTGAACTGAAACCCGAAGAGGTTTTCTATGTGCGTCCAGAAGGTCTCTACCTGGACCGTAAAGGGCACAAGTACGAATGGACGAAGGATGACTACGAAAGGCAGTTGAAGTTCTGTCTAGCGGCATCTGAGCGGTATACAGAGGGTTATGAGAAGCGTGGTATGGCAGAGGAACATCTTCGTGATTATCTTCCACAGAATATTCGTCAAAACTTTGTAGTTTCATTCTCTCTTCGTGCCGCTCTACACTTTCTCGATCTTCGTGCAAAACTAGACGCTCAAGTAGAGATTCAGGCACTCTGTGAATCTATGATTCCTGTAATGAAGGAATGGGTTCCTGAAATCTTTAGTTATTATGAGGATCGCCGTCTTCATAGAGCGCGGTTGAGTCCCTAATAAATATCCTTACATATCATTAGTTTTATGCCAACTTATCGCTTCGAGAATACAGAAACAGGTGAAATCTTTGAGAAATGGATGCTTATGGCAGAAAAAGATCCATATCTCAAAGAAAATCCCAATCTTAAACCTCTCATTCCAACTCAAATGAATGTTGGAGAGGCATCTGATTGGAGGGACAAGTTAACACAAAAACATCCTTCGTGGAACACAATTTTGGATCGTGCCGGAAAGATGCCCGGATCAACTGTAAAGAAACTCTAAAAACATATGGCAAGAAGAAAAAGAACAGAGCAACCAATTGGAGTTGGTCTTACTGCTAAACAGGCAAAGCGTAAAAAACCGATTAGTTTAGATTACCTGATTGATATCGATCCACTTACAGAGAATCAAAAACTCTTATTCAAGTATTATGATGAGGGGAAAAACATTTTCGCTCACGGTGTTCCTGGTTCTGGAAAAACTTTTTGTCTTCTTTATAAGGCACTCAAAGAGGTTCTAGATGAAAGAACCCCTTATGAAAAGATTTATATTGTCCGTTCATTAGTCCAGACTAGAGAAATCGGTTTTCTTCCTGGTGGTGAAGATGATAAAAAGTCTTTATTTGAGATTCCATATAAGAATATGGTAAAGTATATGTTCCAGATGCCTTCTGATGTTGACTTTGAGATGCTTTATGGTAATCTAAAGGCACAGAATACTATTTCATTCTGGTGTACTTCTTTTATTCGTGGCATCACTTTAGATAATGCAATCATTATTGTAGATGAGGCGCAAAATTGCAGTAGCCACGAGAGCTTCTCTGTAATCTCAAGATGTGGCGAGGATACAAAGATTATGTTCTCGGGAGATATCGAACAGAGTGATTTAACAAAAGCAAATGAAAAAACGGGTATTATTGACTTTATTCGGGTAATCGAAGCGATGCCTTCTTTTGAGAAACTTGAGTTTGGTATTGATGATATTGTCCGCTCAAACTTAGTTCGCGAGTTTGTGATCGCCAAAAAATCATTAGGTTTATGATATAATATAAAAAACTGGAAACATAATGTTTACTCATATTGATATTGAACTTCCCCAACTCGAAAGAGAAACAATAGATGGGGTCAGATATTATACTTTGCCTTACGGTAATAAAAAATTAGTGTCCATCACTTCTGTTATTAGTCATTATAAAAAAGATTTTTTTGATGGATGGAGAAAAAAAGTAGGTATAGAAAAAGCGAATAGGATTACAAAAAGAGCAACAAGTAGAGGAACTGATACTCATTCTTTAATAGAAAGATATTTGTTGAATGAAGGTTTACCATCTGTTCAACCAATATCAGAGCATCTTTTTAATATAGCAAAACCTACTCTTCGTCGCATTAATAATATTCACTGTTTAGAAAGTTCTTTGTATAGCGAAGTTCTAGGAGTTGCGGGTTCTGTTGATACAATTGCGGAATTTGATGGCGAACTTGCTGTAATAGACTATAAAACTTCAAAAGAACCCAAACCAGTTGATTGGATAGAAGGATATTTTGTTCAAGCAATGTTCTACGGAATGGCGCTTTATGAAATGACTGGTATTCAGGTTAAAAAATTGATTATTATAATGACTTGTGAGAATGGTGAATGTGTGGTTTATGAAGAATACGACCTTAAAAAATATATGAAGTTAGTAGTTAAATACATCAAAAAGTTTGTTGATGATAAATTAAATGAGATTAATAAATAAAAGTGCCTGTAGGTCGCATTATAGGTAGAGAGGGAGCAGAAATGCTCCTTTTCTTGTATAAATAGTATTGCGATCTACAGAGAAGAACTATGGAAACTCCAAAAGAGTATCACTATGTCTATTACTCCTATGAAGAATGGGGTAGAGGTTATTTTGGTAGTAGAACCTGTAAATGCTTACCCGAAGAAGATGTAAAGTATTTTGGTTCTTTCAAGGATAAAAACTTTAAACCAACTCAAAAGATAATTCTTAAAGACGACTATTCTACAAGGGCAGAAGCATATGTTGATGAGATTATCTTACAGCAATATTATAAGGTAGTAGAAAACCCACATTTCACTAACAGAGCATATCAAACTTCTACTGGGTTTTCCACAAAAGGAACAAAACATTCTAAAGAAAGAATATTAAAATTAAAAGAAAGATTTTCCGGAATTAATAATCCAATGTATGGAAAAACGCATTCAGAATCTGCAAGACAAAAAATAAGTGAAAATCTAAAAAATAATAACCCTATGAAAAATTCAAAAGTCGTTGAAAAATGGAAAATCTCCAATAGTGGAAAAAATCATAGATTATATGGAATATCTAGATCGCAAGAAGAGAGGAATAAACAATCAATTTCTAGTTGTAAATATTTTTATGAAGTAATTGATCCAAATGGAAACATTTTTTATGTAAGAAATATGAAAAAATTTTGTATTGAAAATAAATTAGATGATGGCGCTATGGGTAAAGTTGCAAATGGAAAAGCAAAACATCATAAAAAATGGAAATGTAGGAAAATAAGTGAAGATGAATACAATAGTTTTGTTATTTCTTCTTGACTGATTAGACTTTTTAATGATATAATAAATACAACATTATTAAACTTATGAATAATATTATAGAAAGTCTTTTAGAGATTAAAATAGAGAATATGAAACCAGAAAAAAAAGATTCTAATGTGTATGACGACATATTAAAAAAAGAAATCAGCGACAAGTTTTTAACACCTTCCAAGTTTTCATTAGAGATTGAGAGGATTGTTGTCGAAGAAGAATGTAATCACATCGACGCCATATTGATGTTTTGTGAAAAAAATGATATTGAGATTGAATCAGTAAGTAAACTAGTCTCAAAACCATTAAAGGAGAGATTAAAGTATGATGCGATTAGTCTTAATTTTATGAAGTCTGTTTCTAAATCCAAGTTGCCTATCTGATCGTGAATAAATATTAGTGCCTGACTTAGGTGACACTTTTCAGGTGGAAAAGGGCATCAAATGCCCTTTTCTTGTATAAATACTTATGTCACCTAAGTTAACATTAAATGAAAGTAATTATTTACTGCGCCCATTGTATTTCTACTGGAAAAAAATATATCGGGCAAACCAGAAAAGAATTAAAAGAAAGAATAAGACAACATAAAAACTCTTGTTATAGGAAAAAATGCAAAAATGTTAAATTTTATAATGCCATAAAAAAATATGGCTGGGAAAATTTTATTTGGGGAATTGTGGAGGAAGGTGATATTGATATTTGGAATGTTAAAGAAATTTATTGGATTGAAAAATATAAAACATATGAAGATGGGTATAATTTAACTAAAGGTGGAAATAATAGAATAGTTTATGAACCACAATGTAAAGAATTTGAATTGATGTCGCCAACTGGTGAAATAGTTAGAGGTAAAAATATTAGAAAATTTTGCTTAGAAAATAATTTAAATTCCTCAAACATTTATAATATTTTATTAGGTAAAGGGAAATCTTGTAAAGGATGGAAATTGCCAAATACGGAATTAGTCGGCAAAAAATCATATGCCTTGACAGCATCACGAGAATATGAGATAATGTCACCAGACGGGAAAATAATTAAGGGTAGAAATGTTAGTGAATTTTGCAGAAAAAATAATCTAGAATCTAGTGCTATAACTAATATTTTGAATGGAAAACTTTATTCTTATAAAGGTTGGAAATTACCTTCTACAAAATTAATTGGTGGGGAATTAACTACTAAAAGATTGGAAAAAGAATATAAATTAATTTCTCCTGATGGGATTGTATTTCAAGGTAAAGGTGTTAGGACATTATGTAAAAAATTTAATTTAAATGAAGGTTCTATAAGTGAAGTTTTGAATGGAAAAAGAAAGCACTATAAAGGATGGAAAAAAATTTAATGGCACCTTTTCAAGTTTTTTGCGAGTATCTTGCTTTAAAATCTCATTTCACAAATCCCAAATATGATTATTTTAAGTACAATAAAAAAGTAAGAGCATCATTAACCTCATTTAATAAACGCAAGGACCGATACTTCTTCGAGAGAACATCTAGAAAGTATCAAGACAAAGAAATCGTAGACTTTCTGGTATCAAACTTTATATCTGCCGACAATCCTAGTAACTTATGGATCGGTGAGATCATCAATTCTGGAGAAAAAATATATACCGAATGGATGAAACGGCAGCAGAGCTTGTCGTACTTATTCAAGGAACAATCGACAGAGTTATTCTCAAAGGTAAGATTAGAAGATATCTTTGATTGCTCTAAAGGTCATCCAGTTATTCTGAAAACATTCTTAAGAAATGAGTTATCGATTGAAAATCTAGTAATCTATGAGACAATATTTTCTTTCCGTAGTATCTTTGACAAAAAACTTTTAGATCCTATGTGGGAGACAGTATCTCTAAAGATCCGAAAGTATAAACCCTTTATACATATTGATGTGTTTTCTTATAAAAAAATCTTACGAGACATTATAAATGAGTAGTTTTTTTAACTCTGAACTGATTCAGAAAGAACTTAAAGAGATTAGTGAACTTCAAGAGTTTCTTTATGGAAGTATATTTACTTTTGCGATTATGCCTCGTGAGGAAAAAATAAAACACATCGATAAAATGACCGAACTGGTTGAAAAACAGCAGATTATGTATACTCGGCTATCTTTGTCTGATGATCCTGAAGCAACTGAAATCAAGGAAAATCTAAAAAAGTCAGTTATATTAATGGGATTTGCCGAAGACACCGATATGAGTGTTCTCTTTAGCAATATAAAAAAAACAATCGAGGAACTTAAAAAGTATCTTGACTGACCGGTCATTCTTTGCTATAATATTCAAGTACATCAAGCACATCTAACTTATCTAAAAAATCTTATGTCTTTTGCAAATCTAAAAAAACAATCTAAACTTGGTTCTTTGACTGAAAAACTAGTCAAAGAAGTCGAAAAAATGAATACCTCTGGTGGAAATGATGATGATCGTCTATGGAAGTTGACTGTAGACAAAGCAAATAATGGTTATGCCGTGATTCGGTTTCTTCCTGCACCCGATGGCGAAGATCTGCCGTTTGTAAAACTCTATTCTCACGCTTTTCAAGGACCTGGCGGTTGGTTGATCGATCAGTGTGCGACTACTCTCAATCAAAAGTGCCCTGTATGCGAACATAACGGGCAACTATGGAACTCTGGAGTTGATGCAAATAAGGAAGTTGCCCGCAAACAAAAGCGCAAACTGACTTATATTAGCAATATCTATGTTGTCAAAGATCCTGCGAATCCCGAAAACGAGGGTCGGGTGTTCCTCTTTAAGTATGGTAAGAAAATCTTTGACAAACTTACTGCTGCGATGCAACCAGAGTTTGAGGATGAGGAATCAATCGATCCATTTGACTTCTGGAAAGGTGCAAACTTCAAGCTGAAAGCAAAGAGTGTTGCTGGTTATCG
>Ga0114946_10003800_pt1 | contig 10073 bp, 8 predicted proteins | sample WalLakDeSediment_FD_88676 | JGI IMG/M metagenome (GOLD analysis project Ga0114946, IMG submission 88676) | Lake sediment microbial communities from Walker lake, Nevada to study Microbial Dark Matter (Phase II) - Walker Lake 11/02/13 Deep Sediment | ecosystem: Environmental > Aquatic > Freshwater...
CGCCGAGGGCGGTGTCGCCGAAACTTGTAGTACGCCCGGTACAACTGCGTTTCGGCTCCTAGCCCTCGACGAAAATTCCGGCGCGAGGCGCCACGAGGACTTCCACCACGGGCTGCTAGCGCTTGCCACCGAAGATGTACAGGAGTAGGTTCCTAACCGCTTGTTGATCGCCCGTCGGCGCGCACCCTCGCGCCGCCCGGTGTTGGCGTTGGCGCCAGACAAAGAGACGAATCATGCGTATTTTGAAGCACACCCCGACCGCGTTGGTGCCCCTCCTAGCGGCAATTGCCCTGACCGGTTGCGAGACCCCGGCGCCCCCAGCCGGACAGCCGGATTCTTGCTCAGGCGAGATTGAGCCGGGCCCCGCGCCGATCCGGCGATTGACCCGGGTCGAATACAACAACACCGTTTATCAGCTGCTTGGTGACACCAGCTGGCCCGCGAACGCGTTCCCGCCCGACGAGCAGGCGCTTGGGTTCGACAACCAAGCGACCGCGTTGGTCGTCAGCCCGCTGCTCGCCGAGCACTATCTAGGCGCGGCCGAGGCCCTCGCCCACGCCCACGGCCCGAAGCTGCTCGGGCAGCTCCCCGCTTGCGTGGGTGACTCTATCAGCGCGTTGAAGTGCAGCGCGGACGCGCTTACCTTCATTCGCGAATTTGGCAAGCTGGCCTATCGCCGCCCGCTCACGGACGCCGAGGTCGCAATTTACGACGGCCTGTTCCAGGACGGCACTACGCTAGGCCAAGAGCCCTACACGCCGCAAGTCGGCGTCGAGATGATCGTCGAGGCGATGCTCCAGAGCCCGCACTTTTTGTACCGGGTCGAGGTCGGCGTGCCTGATCCAAAGGCCGGCGACGTGGTCCCGCTGAGCTCCTACGAGATCGCTTCGCGGCTCTCTTACCTGGTTTGGAACACGATGCCGGACCCGGCACTATTCGCCGCCGCCGACGCCGACGAGCTGCGCACGCCCGCGCAGATCGAGGCCCAGGCCCGGCGAATGCTCAAGGCGCCCCGGGCCCGCGAGGCCGTCAAGAATTTTCACCGGCAATGGCTGAAGCTCGACGACATCATCCCGCGGATCGCCGCCAACGGTAAAGACTTCGACATTTACCCAGATTATCGCGCGAAGTACCTGCCGCTGTGGCAAACCGAGGCCGAGGCGTTCTTCGACCACGCGATCTTTGAGGAGGACGCGAGCGTCGAGGCCTTGTTCACCGCGAGCTACTCGATGATGAACAAGGAGCTCGCCGACTTTTACGGCGTGTCTGGCCCGACCGGTGACGAATTCGTCCGGGTCGAGCTCGACCCCACCCGCTACGCCGGGTTCTTGACCCAAGCGGGCCTGCTCGCCCTCCACGCGAGCCCCGATCGCTCGTCGCCGATTCACCGCGGGCTGTTCGTGCGCGAGACCTTGCTGTGCCAGTCGCCGCCGCCGCCGCCGGACATCGTGCCCGAGGCCCCCAACGTCGACGAGAGCCAGACCACCCGCGAGCAATTCACCGAGCACTCCGAAGACGCGCTGTGCTCCGGCTGCCACCGGCTCATGGACCCGCTCGGGTTTGGGTTCGAGCACTTCGACGGGATCGGCCGCTACCGCAGCAACGAGTGGGGCCTGCCGATCGACGCCAGCGGCGAGCTGATCAGCACCGACGTCGACGGGCCGTATAACGGCGCGGTCGAGCTCGCCCACGCGCTCGGCAGCAGCGAGCAAGTCAAGAATTGCGTCGCCACCCAATGGTTTCGGTTCGGCTACGGCCGGGTCGAGACCGAGGCCGACACCTGCTCGATGGACGTGATCCGCGAGGCCTTCGCGGCCGCCAATTACGACGTCAAGGAGCTGATCATCGCTTTGACCATGACCGACGCGTTCCGCTACCGCCACGTGGTGCGCCCAACCGAAGGATCGTCCAATGACTAGCCGAAAGCGCCCCATTCATCCGCTCAGCCGCCGCACCCTCGTTCGTGGGCTCGGTGGCGCGGCCATCGCCCTGCCCTTGCTCGACGCCATGCGCGGTCGCTCGGCCCGCGCCAGCGGTGAAACGCCGCCCAAGCGGCTGATCGTCATGTACACGCCCAATGGCACGATCGCTAACAACTTCTGGCCGGGCGGCGCCGAGGCCGACTTCACGCTCTCGCCGATCCTCCAGCCGCTCGCGCCGCACAAGCAAGACCTGCTCATCATCCGCGGCGTCGACATGCTCTCGTCGCTCAGCGGTCCGGGCGACGCCCATCAAAAGGGCACGGGTCAATGCCTGACGGCGACCGAGCTGCTCGAGGGCGACTTTTCCGGCGACGCCGGCCAATCCGCGGGCTGGGCCGGCGGGATCTCGGTCGATCAGCTCGTCGCCCAGCACATCAGCGAGGGGACCGCCTACGCCTCGCTCGAGCTCGGGGTCGCGGTCCAAGGCTCGACGGTCAGCTCGCGGATCTCCTACCTCGGCGCCGGCCAGCCCCTGCCCCCGGAGAACAGCCCCTACGCCGCGTACCAGCGCCTGTTTGGCGACGCGCTCGGCGATCCGCTCGTGATTGAGCGGCGCGCCGCCCGGCGCCGCTCGGTGCTCGACGCGGTCAGCGAGCAGCACCGCGCGCTCAGCAGTCAGCTCGGCCCCGACGATCGCGAGAAGCTCGAGAATCACCTGCTCGCCGTCGAGAACATCCGCGCCCGGCTCGAGCAGGCGGCCACGACCTTCGGGGGTGAGTGCCAGCCCCTCGATCAGAGCGAGATCGTCGACCCCAGCTTGGTGTTCAACATGCCGGTCGTCGGCCGCCTGCAGATGGATCTCTTGGCCATGGCGATGGCCTGCGACGTCACCCGGGTCGGCTCGCTGATGTGGACCAAGTCCGCGTCGAACCATGTGTTCTCGTTCCTCGATCCCGCCATCAAAGAGGGCCACCACTCGATCGCCCACAAGGGCGACGAGGACACGATCAAGGTCGCGCAAAACTCTCAGATCAACACATGGTTCGCGGAGCAGCTCGCCTACCTGATCGCCAGGCTCAAGGCGATCCCCGAGGGCGAGGGCACGGTCTTCGATAACACGGTGATCCTCTGGACCAACGAGCAGGCCAAGGGCAACAATCACAGCCGCATGGAGATGCCCTATGTGCTCGCCGGCAGCGCCGGCGGGTACTTCAAGACCGGCCGCTACCTCGTCCAAAACTCGCAGACGGGCCACAACAAGCTGCTGATCTCGGTGCTCAACGCGATGGGCGTCGACACGGACGTGTTCGGCAACGTCGAATACGGCAAAGGCCCGCTCTCCGGTCTGACCTGAGCGGAGGGACAGCACGAATCGGCCATGACCCACGTCCCGCTCATAGTCGCCCTGATCCTCGCAGCGGCGCCGCCGGCGTCGCCGCTCGGTGACGACGAATACCCCATGGCCGATCCTGCGCCCGAGCCGGCGACGCCCGACGCGCCGAAGAAAGCGAAGAAATTAACCTTCAAATATCGGCTGCGGGTCATCGCCGGGGCCCGGCTCACGGACCGGGGGACGGGGGTCGACGCCGACGGCGGGCCGATTGGGCTCCCCCAACGGGCAGGCTCGATTCAGCTCCGCCAGGCGCGCGCGCGGTTCGACGCCAAATACCGCGACATCTTGCGCGTGCGCCTGAGCTTGGAGGCCTCGGACTTCGTCAAGTCGGCCAAGGCCGGGCGGGTCCTGCGTGACGCGTGGACCAACGTCAAGATCCGCCCAGGCTTCCAGATCCGCGCGGGCAACTTCAAGCGGCCCTATTCGAGGATCGAGCTGCGCGGCATGTCCAAGCTCGCGTTCATCGGCCGCGGGCTCTTTAATGACTATGCCGTCGAGGATCTCGGCTACGGCGATCGGGCGGTCGGCGCGGGCATGTGGGGCGCCGTCGACCTCGAGCGGCCCGGGGCCCACGCGTTTAGCTGGGCGGTCACGGCCTCCAACGCGGCCCTATCAGGCGCCCCCAACGGCGTCGATCTGCACGCGCGCTTGACCTGGGATCCCGTCCATTGGCTCTCGTTCGGGGGCGCCGGCGCGTTCAAGAGCGTCCAGGATCCGCTCGCCAATGAGGCGGTCTGTCGGAGCAAGTGGACCCGCGGGGCCGAGTGTCGGCGCCGGGTGTTTGGCGGGGGCATCGACCTCGCGGTCACGATCAAGGGCTTGTACGCGAGCGCCGAGGCCAACCTCGCCCAAGACTGGCGCGGCGCCGACGACTCGCCGTGGATCCTTGGCGCGCTCGCCCACGCCTCCTATGACCTTCAAGTTGGGTCCAACGTTCGCCTGCAACCGGTCGTGGTCGGCGAATTCATAGACACTAATTTATCGTACGCTGAGACCGAAGCAATTCGCGCGGTCGCCGGGTTTAATGTGCTATGGAAGAAGCGCCTGCGGATCATGCCGCAGGCCTCCTGGGTGATCCCGCTCCCCCCGGTCACGGCCTACAATAGCTTCGTCCCCCGGCGGATATACGGGGTTTGGCTCGCGGTCCAGATATGAACAAACCATCCTCCAACATGGCGCGCCCCGGTCGGCCGCCGCGAGTCATCGCCTTCGAGGGCGTCGACGGGGCCGGCAAGAGCACGGTCCTCGAGCTCGTCGCCGAGCACCTGCGCGCGCGCGGTCACGACGTCGAGACCCCGCGGATCGGCAAGGACCACACCTCCAAGCCAATCCGGGCGATCCGCAGCCTGACCCGCGATCGCACCAACCTCGAGCTGTGCGCGCGGGCCGAGCTGCTGCTCTATGCCAGCCGCGAGGCCCAGGTGATCGAGCAGCACGTTCGCCCCGCGATCGCGCGCGGGGCCACGGTCTTGCTCGATCGCTCGCTGCTGACCCCGATGGTGCTCGGCGCTCATGGTCGCGGGCTCGAGCTCGGCGCGTGCGAGGCCCTGGTCGAGGCGGCGTCCGGCGGGCTGGCCCCCGATCTCACCTTGATCTTCGACGTCGAGCCACGCACCAGTCGAATCCGCAAGCGACTCGCCAAGGTCCGCAGCGGTGAGACCCGCAACGCCGGACGCAAGGGCCTCGCGGGCTCGGGGTTTAGCGAGCGGGTCCGAGCGGGTTACCTCGCGATCGCGGCGCGCGACGAGCTGCCCGTGCTCCACACCGAGCGCCGGTCCCCGCGAGCCGTCGCCGACCAGGTCATCGCCCTGCTCGAGACCGGCTCGTTGGTCGCGGACGCACGCGACGCGGTGCCGGTGTGGATGGTCGATCCCGCCGCGTCCTACGCCGACGCGCTCGAGACCCTGCCGCCGCTCGTGCGCCTGTACTTCACCCGCAACAGCGCCGGCGGTCGCCGCTTGCGAGCCGAGCTGTTCGAGCACGAGCCGGCCCTCGCGATCTGGGCCGCCGATCGCGACGATCCGCTGCTCGAGCGCGCCTCGATGCTCGCGCCCGAGCTCGTGCTCGAGCGCATCGCAAACACCTCCGGCCTGCTCGACGACCGCGCCGCCGCGAGCTTGCGTGAGCGCATGGCCGCGAGCCACCCGGCCGCGGTCGCCCGCAGCCTCTGCCTCGTCGCCGGCGACCAAGCCGATCGGCTCCGCGAGCGCCTCAGCGAGGCCGCGCCAGGGGCCGTGTTCGAGAGCCTCAGCGGGCGCAGCGATCGGCTCGCCCTCGGTCTGCGCGAGCGGCTGTGGAGCCACGCCAACGCCTACGAGCGGGCGATCGGCTTGCGCGGCTGCGACGACGCCGACGCCTGGCGCCGACGCGAGCGCTTGCTCGGCAAAGACCCGGCCGTGCTGCTCGCCAACCTCGCGGGCGCCTGCTCCGAGCGGGTCGAGCCGATCTTGCGCCGGTTCGCCACGCGCGCGCCCAAGTCGGCGCTCCGAGCCTTGCGCGGCCGCTCCGATCGCCGCGCTCACGCCTGGCGCGAGGAGCTGCTCGAGACCGGGCGCGAGGTGATCGACTCGATCGTCGGGCTCGACGATCCCGGGTCGTGGGCGCTGCGCGAGCGCTGCCTCGAGCGCTGGCCCTCGACCGTCGCCGCGAGCTTGACCGGGCTCGCCCGGTCAGCGCGGGCGACCGCTCTGCTCCAGCGCTGCCAAGCGTGCGCCCCCGGTGATCTGTTCTTAAAGCGCCGACTTTCAATCTTGGCCCCCCACCACCAATGAGAGCTTCGCCATGACCACCCAACCGCTTCGCAACCCCCACCTATTTACGCTCGCCGGCGTGCTCGGATTGAGCCTCGGGCTCACGCTCGGCTGCAATCAACCCCCACCGCCGGGCTCCGAGGCCGGAGATTCGAACGACGAGCTCAACGACGACCCCAGCGACTCCTCGGACATGGGCGATGGCGAGCCCGGCGACGAGCCCGGCGACAACACCTTGTATCCGCTGGTCGACGGCGCGAGTTGGACCTACCGGGTGACGACCATCAGCGGCCAGGTCTTGGGTGAGAAGGGCGCCACGCTCAGCGAGGTCACCTGGAATGACCAGCAGGCGTGGCTGCGCTCGGGTAACGACGAGGACGACGACGACGGCCTGTGGAGCGAGAGCGTGATCATCCGCGAGGGCCCGCTCGCCCTGCGGGTCCACAAGCAAGAGAACGGGCCGACCGGGATCATCGCGCTCAAGGACTATGATCCGGGCTTCGCCCGGGCCAGCGAGCGGTGGGATACGGTCGGCTATAAAGAGGAGCTGCTCTACGTGCGGACCGAGACCGATGAATTCGGTCAAGAGCCCGACTCCAAAGATCGCGGCCACACCTATGAGGTGCTCGCAATCGAGCCGCTCGTGGTCCCGGCCGGCACGTTCGCGGCCGCGGTCAAGGTCGAGCGAATCCGAACGGTCGGCAAGTCCTCCGGCGAGGTCGTGGTCTCGTGGTACGTGCCCGGGGTCGGCAAGATCCGCGAGTATCGTCCGGCCGACTCACGCGTCGAAGAGCTCACCCAGGTCACGATCCCCGGAGGAGTCAATCTGCCATGAGCCGCTCGCCGACCCCTGTCTTGACCTTCACCGAGCGAACCGAGCGGGTCTATTTCCTCAGCTCGCAGAGCGCGCAGGCGTTCGTCGGCGGCATCGAGGCCCACCTTCGCCCCCACACCTTCCGTCCCGATCTCGACTTCTCGTCGGCCCACTACATCACCACGCTCTACTTCGACTCGGACGCCCAAGCGATCGCCCGCTCGTGTGAGCGGGGCGACAGCGTCAAGCTCCGCGCCCGCGAATACTACGACCGTGAGGCCGACGACACCGTCCGACGCGAGCCGTTCTTGTGGCTCGAGGTCAAGACCCGCGAGGGCTCGACGACCCGCAAGATGCGCGTTGGGATCCCGATCGCCGAGGTCGCCTCGTTCTTGCAAAATGGCCTGATCACCCGGCGCATGATCGGCTTGCGCCACTGGCTCTGGGGCGAATCGGCCGAGGCCATCATCGACGCGATCTCGAAGCTGTGCAGGCGTACGGCCGAGCCGCTCCGGCCCGATTGCCTGGTTCACTACCGCCGCCGGGCTTGGCAAGACCCGAGCGAGGCGGTCCGCGTCACGCTCGACTCCGAGCTCGCGTTTTATCGCGCGCCGCTCGACATCTTCAAGACCAGCCATTCGCTGAGCGAGGCCCTGATCGGGCCGCCGGTCCGGCGGCTGCACCAAGAGCTCGTCGAGATCAAGATCCGCGGCGCGCCCCCAGCTTGGCTCGAGCGGCTGATCCAAGCCGGCGGGCTCCAGCCCGCCGGCGTCGGCCGCCGCCCGTTTAGCAAGTTCATCGCGGCGTCGCACGCCGTCCACCCCGTCCCCTGCTAGAGACCATCACGAATGTTTGACAAGCAAGACTCCATTAGTCGGTATCTCATGGCGCTGTCGTGCGGCGCGGCCTTGGCCTGCGCCCCAGACACCAATGGCAACGACCCAGCCGATTCCGCCGATTCGACGGGCGCGGCCGACACCGGCGACCCCGAGGACACCGACGAGAGCCCGGATCCACCGGGCGAGCTGCCGGACATGGGCACGACGCCCAACCCCAACGAGCAGATCCCGCCGCCCGACGCCGAGGGCTGCCACGCCATCTATGCCCAGGACATCCTGCCGACCTTCGAGCTCGAGATCACCGAGGTCGTTTGGGAGCGGCTGATGTTCGAGTGGAACAACGGCTCCGCGCTAGAGGAGATGGGCATCAACCCCAAAAAGCACCACCCGCTCAAGGAGTTTCGTTACGGCGAGGTCGCCATCCACAACGCCGAGATCCGCCTGCGCGGCAACCCCAGCTATTGGGAGACGACCCCCGGGGACAAGATGCAGTTTCAGATCGGGTTCCACCGCAACGACCCGGACGGCAACTTCTGGGGCATCAAGCGCATCTTGTTCGACGCCGCCACCTACAACCGGCACATGCTCCGCGATCGGCTCTCGCTGACGATCATGCGCGACGTGGGGCTCCCGGCGCCGTGCGCCAATAGCGCAAGGGTCGTGGTCAACGGCGAATATTACGGGCTGTTCACCAACATCGAGAAGGTCGACGAGGTCTTCCTCGAGCGCGTGTTCGACGACCCAACCGGCGACCTGTTCAAGCGGGCCGGCTGGGACCTCAAGACCAATCGGGACACCAGCAACAAAGACCGAGCCAAGCTCCTGCGCGACGTCGAATCACTCGAGGAATTGGACGCGTTGCTCCACGTCGAGGACGCGCTGCGCGTGTACGCGACCGAGGCGATCATCCCCAACTCCGACGGCGGCTGGGCCGGCGGGCTCAACTTCTATTTTTATGACGATCCGCTGACCGGCAAATTCGTGCTGATCCCCTGGGACCTCGACAACACCTTCGAGCGCTTCAACCATGAGCCCGACGGCGAGTACCCGACCAACCCCGATCCGATCGTCTGGGAGAAGTGGAAGACCCGCGGCCGGCCTTGGTACGACCTCGCCCTGCAAAAGCCCGAGTGGCACGCCTCTTATATCCAACAGATCGACGAGATCGTCCACACCGGCTACGACACCGCCAAGCTGCACGGGCACATCGACGCCTATACGGCGCAGATCAAAGAGTCGGTGCTCGAGGACTACAACAAGCCGTTTAGCAACGAGAAGTACCTCACCAAGGTCGAGGAGCTGTACGGCTTCGTCGAGGGCCGCTACGCCTTCATCGAGGACTGGCTGGTCTGCTGGCAAAACGGCGGGGTCGCCGACGCCGAAGGCTACTGCGTCGCGCCCTGAGCTGAACGGGCGCTGGCGCTCAGGGCATGCACTCGGTCTTCGTCGTCAAGCCGACGAACTTGCAGGACAAGCCGGGCTTGCAGGTGTCCCACAAGTTGCACGGGTCACCCTCGCTGCCGTCGTAGCACTCACTGCTGAAGCAATACAAGAGCCCGTTGGGGCAGGGGTCCAACAAGCCGCAGCTGTCCCCCACGCCGGGGGTCAGGCACCCTTGGGTGTCGTACTTGCAGCTGCCGTCGCAGCTCAGCTCGCCGGAATCAAGCTCGAAATCGGTGCAATCTAGGTCGTCGAGGTTGGCGCCGTCGCACTCCTCGCTGCCCTCGATGATGTCGTTGCCGCAGATCGGGGACAAGCAGCCGGCGGTGTCGAAGGTGCAGTTTGGGTTGCAGCCGAGCTCCCCGCCCACGAACCCAAGCCCCATGCAGCTGCCGGAGCCGAGTTCGCTGCCGTCGCACTGCTCGTCGGGGTCGAGCACACCGTCGCCGCAGGTTGGACCGTCGCCGTCACCATCGCCCGTGTCCGTCGATCCGTCGCCGTCGCCGTCGCCGTCGCCATCACCATCACCATCACCATCGCCAGGCGCGTCGCCCGTATCCCCGGAGCTCCAGCCGGCCTCGCCGTCCTCGCTGCCGCCGGCCTCGCTCGTGGCGGTGTCCGCAGCGTCGGCGTCCTCGCCGGCTCCCCCTTCGCCCAAGCCCCCGGTCGCGGGGGAGCAAGCGAACAGCGCGAGCACGCAGATCGTAAACTGGGGCGAGAGACGCGGAGCCACGGCCCAGTTAAGCCTGTTAGCGCCGGCTCGTCCAGCGCCCCCGCGGGCGCGCGTCAAAATCGCGCAGACCAAGCTTGCTCTCGCGGGGCCAGGGAAGCATCCTTGGCCGCACGGCAGCCATGGATCTCGCCTACTTCTTCGAAAAAGGCGGCCCGCTCATGTGGGTCATCCTGATGGCCGCG
>Ga0114946_10003802_pt1 | contig 10067 bp, 8 predicted proteins | sample WalLakDeSediment_FD_88676 | JGI IMG/M metagenome (GOLD analysis project Ga0114946, IMG submission 88676) | Lake sediment microbial communities from Walker lake, Nevada to study Microbial Dark Matter (Phase II) - Walker Lake 11/02/13 Deep Sediment | ecosystem: Environmental > Aquatic > Freshwater...
CGCGCCAGCGTCTCGATCGTTTCCTCATAGATGGCGATGCCGGTGAGGCCGAGACGCTGGTAGTGCAGTCCCAGCTCGAGCGTCGTGGTGCCGAGCAGGGCGGCCTGCTCGGCCAGGGCGAGCTCGTCCATCACGATCGCCACCGTGCGCGAGCGGCCCTCCGCGGCGGCCCGCTCCGCGATCAGCGCGGCGGCCGCGGGGAGCGAGGCGAGGAGCAGCAGGCCGGCCGCGAGCACGATGGTGCGGCGCGGCGCGGCGCCGGGTCGCCGGTCGGGGCCGGTCATGCCGCGCCCGCCGTCTCGGGCCGGCCGTTCGTCAGCAGGTCGCGCACGAAGCCGCGGAGCACGCCGAGCGCGGCGCGGTTCGACCCTCCCTCGGGCACGATCAGGTCGGCGTAGCGCTTCGAGGGCTCGCAGAAGCGGTCGTGCATCGGCTTGACCGTCTGACGGTACTGGTCGATGACCGAGTCCGCGCTGCGGCCGCGCTCGCGCACGTCGCGCTGCAGCCGGCGGATGAAGCGCTCGTCCGCTGGCGCGTCGACGAAGACCTTGAGGTCGAAGCGGCGGCGGAGGTCGCGGTCGACCAGGACGAGGATCCCCTCGACCACCAGCACCGGGGTCGGATCGACGCGCACCGTCGCGGCGGCGCGGTCGTGGACGACGAAGTCGTACACGGGTCGGGCGACCGACGACCCCCCGCGTAGGGCGTCGATCTGCCCGATCAGCAGCGCGGTGTCGAAGGCGCCGGGTTCGTCGTAGTTCGTCGCGGCACGCGTGGGGAGGTCCAGGGTCGGCTGGGCGCGGTAGTACGCGTCCTGCGGCAGCACCGTGACCTTGGACGGGCCGGCCGCCTCGACCAGGGCGTCCGCGACCGTCGTCTTGCCTGATCCCGTGCCCCCGGCGAGCCCGATGACGAGCATGCGGTCGGGCCTACCCTGCGGCCGACGCGGCGCGCCGGCGCTCGACGGCCGCCCGAATGAAGCCGGTGAAGGGTGGGCTGGGCCGCATGAGCCGTGAGGTGAACTCCGGGTGCGACTGCAGGCCCACGAAGAAGGGGTGGTCGGGTACCTCGACGGCCTCGACCAGGCCCGCCCCGCGGCCCGCCATCCCGGGCGTCACGCCGGAGACGACCAGGCCGGCGTCCGTCAGCCGCTCGACGTAGGCGGGGTTGACCTCGTAGCGATGGCGGTGGCGTTCGAGGACCACGCCAGCCCCCTCGCCGGCGCCTTCGAGCCGCCCGGCGTAGAGGGCCGCGATCCGCGTGCCCGGCCGTACCTGCATCGGCCACGAGCCCAGGCGCATGGTGCCGCCCATGCCGTCGACCTCGAGCTGTTCAGGCATGAGGTCGATCACCGGATGCGGCGTGTAGGGGTCGAACTCGGTCGAGTTCGCGGCCTCGAGTCCCGCCACGGCGCGCGCGAAGTCGATGACGGCCACCTGCATGCCGAGGCAGATGCCGAGGTAGGGGACGCCGTTCTCGCGCGCGAAACGCGCTGCCCGGACCTTGCCCTCGATGCCCCGGACGCCGAAGCCGCCGGGCACGAGGATGCCGTCGAATGCGTGGAGGTCGGCCTCGTCACCGTTGGCGACGCCCTCCGCCGACACCCAGTCGATGTCGACGCGGGCGTGGTTGGCGATGCCGGCGTGTTTGAGCGCCTCCATGAGGCTGAGGTACGCGTCGGGCATCGCGACGTACTTGCCGACGACGCCGATCGACACGTGGTCGTCCGGCTGCCGCAGCACGCGGACCGCGTCCTGCCAGACGCGCAGTTCGGGCGTCACGCGCTCGAGGTCGAGGTGGCGCTCGATGCAGCGCGCCAGCCCCTGCTGCTCGAGCATCTCGGGCACGGCGTAGACGTGATCGGCGTCGTAGGCGCTGAACACCGCCCCGGGATCGACGTTGGTGAACAGCGCGATCTTGCGGCGCGCCTCGTCGGGGAAGGGGCTCTTGCTGCGGAGCACCAGGCCGTCCGGCTGGATGCCGACGCCGCGCAGGGTGGCCACCGAGTGCTGGGTCGGCTTCGTCTTGAACTCCTCGCTGGTGCCGAGGTACGGGAGCAGGGTGACGTGGAGGTACATGGAGCGCTCGCGCCCGACCTCGAAGCGCATCTGCCGGATCGCCTCCAGGAAGGGCAGCGACTCGATGTCGCCGACGGTCCCGCCGACCTCGACCAGCACGATCTCCGCCTGCGTCACCTCGCCGGCCTCGTAGATCCGGCGCTTGATCTCGTCGGTGACGTGCGGGATGACCTGAACGGTCTGCGACAGGTAGGTGCCCTGACGCTCCTGCTGGATCACGGTCAGGTAGACCTGGCCGGTGGTGACGTTGTTACGGCGCTCCAGGTCCACGTCGAGGAAGCGTTCGTAAGTGCCGATGTCGAGGTCGGTCTCGGCGCCGTCGTGCGTCACGAAGACCTCGCCGTGCTCGTACGGGCGCATGGTCCCGGCGTCGACGTTGATGTAGGGGTCGATCTTGACCGCCGTGACGCGGTAACCGCGGGCGCGAAGCAACGCGCCGACGCTCGAGGTCGTGATGCCCTTGCCGAGGCTCGATACGACCCCACCCGTGACGAAGACGAACTTCGTGTCCACCGTCTCACCTTCTCCCGGGACCGCATCGTAACATCGGCCGCCGCGGTGACCGGGGGCGCCAGGCGCCGCGTGCCCGTGCCGCATCCCGGTGCGCGCGTGCGTGCTACCGTCGGCGTCGGCGGCCGGGCGGCCGCCGGGCGCGTCGTCCTCCAGGCGGTCGCCCTCGAGGCGGGACCATGGAACAGCGACCCGCGCGCGGCAGGCGCGGCATCCTCTTCGTCTTCACGGGCGCGTCGGGCGTAGGCAAGGGCAGCCTCAGGGCCGCGGCGGCCGGCGCACTGCGGACCGTGACCTACTCGGTGAGCGCCACCACCCGTGCACGGCGGCCGGCCGAGGTCGATGGCGTCGATTACCACTTCCTGGAGCGCGCGGCCTTCGAGGGGATGATCGCGCGGGGCGAGTTCCTCGAGCACGCCGACTACGTCGGCGACCTGTACGGCACGCCGGCCGCACCGGTCGACACGGCGCTCGCAGCCGGGCGCGACGTCCTGCTCGAGATCGAGCTCGCCGGCGCCCGGCAGGTCAAGGCGGCCCGGCCCGAGGCGGTGATGATCTTCATCGCGCCACCGTCGCTCGCCGAGCTCGAGCGGCGACTGCGCGGCCGCGGTACGGACAGCGAGGCCAAGATCCAGCGGCGGCTGGCACGTGCTCGGGAGGAGATTCGCGCCTTGCGCGAGTTCGACTACCTGATCGTCAACGACCGCCTGGAGGAGGCCGCGGAGACGCTGCGGGCCGTCCTGGCGGCCGAGCGAGCGCGGGCCTGGCGCGTCACCGACGACGAGATCGACGGCTTCCTCGCGTCCTGAACCCCACGTCGCCGTCCGCTCTGGTAGCATCGGGGTCGCCGCCGGACGGCCCGGACCGGGCCGGCGGACGGTAGGAGGACGTGCGTGGCACAAGAAGGATACGACCGCCTGATGGCGTTGACGGATTCGCGCTACCGCTTGTCGATGATCGTCGCCCGCCGGGCGGCACAGCTCAAGGGCGGCATCCCGACGACGCTCGACCATGAGGAGATGCCGGAGGCGGCGCAGAACACCGTGTCGGTCGCGATGCGGGAGTTCGAGCTCGGCCGCGACGTGCGCTGGGGCGACGAGCTCCCGACCTTCGACGAGCTCAAGCGAACCGTCGTCGAGGAGCGCCGGCGCGAGGAGCCCAGCTTCACGGTCTCCCGCGTCAGCTTCGAGAGCGACGACGAGGACTGAGCCCAGAGGCCTGGTTCGTGCGGCGGCGCGACCGGGCCCATGCCTTGGCGCGATGGCGTATCATGCATGCATATGCCGAGTAAAGAGTACCGCCAGCGCCTGATCGAGGAGCTCGTCGAGAAGGAGTTCATCTCCACCCAGGCGGAGATCGCGGAGCACCTCGCGCGCCGCGGGATCAAGGTCACGCAGGCCACCATCAGCCGCGACGTCAACGAGTTGCGTCTCGTTCGCCTGCCGGCCGGCCCGGGCCAGCATCGCTACCGCTCCACCCCACTGGCCGCCCAGGAGGACGTCGTCGGAGAGTTGTCGCAGCGTTTCCGGCTGTTCGTCCGCGACCTGGACCGCGGCGACAACCTGCTCGTCGTCAACACCGACGAGGGACACGCCAGCGGCATCGCCTACGTGATCGACAAGCTCGATCGCGAGGAGATCGTCGGGACGCTCGCGGGGCAGAACACCATCCTCGTCGTCGTGCGCAGCGTCGAGGCGGCCGCCGACTTGCTCGCCGAGTTCGAGGGCCTGTTGACCTGACGGCTCGCGCCGACGCGAGGCCCTTCTCGTTCCGGTGAGGGCGTTCGTGCGAGTCCGAACGTGTGGGCGGCTCCAGGGTTCTCACCGGCCCCGTGCTAGCGTCACCGGCAGTTCCGGAGGTGCCTCATGGTGCGTCGCACGCTGTTCACGCTCATCATCGCGCTCGTCTCCTGGGCGGCGGCCGTCGACGTCGTCGTTCACCCCTTCCGCAGCCAAGATCCGGTGGTCGGCGTGGCCGTCGCCGAGCGCATCGCCTCGTCGCTGGCCGACGTGGTCGTGTTGGGCCCGGAGGTCGCCCCGACGCTCGTGGCGCCGGTCGTCGTGCCCGGTGGGTTCATCAACCCCATGGTCGTCGCCCCGGACGGCGCCTTCGACCTGAGCGGCGTGGCCCTTCTGGCCGGCGGAATCGGGGTGCCGGTCGTCGTCAGCGGCGTCCTCGTCATCGAGGCCGACGGGCTGAGGCTCGACCTCGTCGCTGCGGTCGACGGCGCCCTGCGCAGCGCGACGGTCCGCGCGCCGATGGGCGACCTCGACCGGCTGGTAGCCAGGGCCGCGCCCAGGGTCGCGTGGTGGGTCGGTGCTACGGTGCTGCCCGCGCGGCCTCTGGACCTCGCCGGTGACGATCAGGCGCCCGCGCGAGCCCGCGCGCTGATCGGCGCCGGTTTCATGATCGAGGCGCTCGAGCTGCTCGAGGGGCTCGACGATCCACACCCGATCGACGCGCGGCTGCGCGACGACCTCCGCGCCGCCGTTGCAGGGACCGCGGATGGCGACCCGGCGCTGGCGGCGATGGTGGCGCTGTCGGCGAGTGACCCCGAGGTGCCCAGTCGCGCCTTCGCGCGCTGGCGCGCCGAGGGTGGGCCCCCCGTCGCCGACGTGTGGGCGGGCGCTTGGGCTCGCGGTGTCGGCGACGACGAGGCCGCGGAGCGCGCCTTCGCGGCGGCGGCGGCGTCCTACCCGTTCGGACGCGCCGCGCAGGCGGCCCATCGCGTCACCGCTGCGCTCGACGCCGACGACGCCGACGCGCTGGCGTCGGTGCGCCAGGACTTGGTCGGCCTGGTCGACGCGGGCGAGCCCGCCGCCCTGCTGGCGGCCGCCTTCGCTGCCGGGGCGCTGGATGACGACGAGCTCGAGGACGGCCTGCTGGCGTCCCTGGGTCGGGCGGCGCCCTTCATGACCTACCCGTTCGAGCGACGCTCGTTCCTGGCCTTCGCGCGCGACGACGCGCTGACTGCCGCGCAGACCCTGGCGGTCGCCACCCAGCTGGCGCCCGACAGCGACCTCTACTGGACCAACCTCGGCTGGTCGTGGTACCTGCTCGGCTTCCTCGACCGCTCCGAGGAAGCCTCGCTGCGCGCCATCGAGCTGGACCCGAGCCAGTACATCGCGCGCTTCAACCTCGGGCTGGTGCGGGTGGTGACCGATCGCCTGGAGGCCGCGCTCGGCGACTACCGCGAGGCGATCCGCCTCGACCCGCAGGTCGACCGCGAGGCGATCGCCGACCTGGTCGCGGCCGAGGAGGACTACCCCGAGGCCGTCGGCGTGTCCTTCGCGCTCGGCTTCCTGCGTGATCGGGCCGGGCTGCGCGACGAGGCGGCCGAGGCCTACGAGCGCTACGTCCAGCGCGTCGCCGCGCAGCCCGACGCCGCCGGCGCCGACGCCGCGCGCGCCCGCGAGGCCGAGGCCCGGATCGTCGCCCTGCGCGCACCGCTGCCGCCGATCGAGATCCAGGACCCGCCCACGCTCAGCCTGGGGCGCCGCGGCCCGGCCGTGGAGACCGCCCAGCCGGGCGACCCGCTGACGGTGACCTTCGAGGTCGGGACGCCGGGTGACGCGTTGCCGCGTAGGCTCGACCTCGGTGTCGAGCTCCTCGGGGCCGACGGCGAGACGCTCGTCGCAGCCAGTGCGTCGGTCGACGTGCCGACCGGCGCCATCGGTTACGTCCTCGACCTGCTCGAGATCGAGCTTCCCGAATCGCTGGCGAGCGGCGACTACACGCTCGAGGTCGTCGCCAGAGGTGACGGACAGGAGGCGCGCGCCTCCCGCGAGGTCGCCGTGACCGGCGCGCCGGATCCTCTGCGGCGCTTGGTCGGACGCGGACTGGTGCCGACGACGCTCGAGACGGGTCAGAACCTGATCTCGACGCGCGATCTCGACGTCGCCCCGGGCACGGTGTGGGCACGCTGGCTGGACGAGCTTCGCGCCACCGCCGCGCTGGCGGAGGAGGCGCTGCCGGTCGCGACCAGTGGGCGCTTCGCCGACATGTCGGGCGGCGAGGTGTTCGCCGCGGCCACCGAGGCCGACCTGCTCGACTTCGTCGACCACCTGCTCGCGAGCGGCGCGAGCCGCTCGACCTTCGCCCTCGCCGACGCCTTTGCGCAGTGGGTGTTGGACGGCGCGCCCTGAGCGACGGCGCGCCCTGAGGGACGGGTCCGGCCTGGCGGCGGCTCAGCCGATCAGGCGCTCGATGATGCGGAAGCCCGCCAGATAGGTGCCGACGACCGATCCGGTGGTCGCCAGCACGAACACCAGCAGTGCACGCGCCGCGCGGTTGGACCACCAGCCGCGCGGTGACGTCACCGCCTGCCGTAGGTTCGCCAAATCGCCGACGCGCGGGCGGCGCAGGGCTAGCTCGACGCCGGCGGCCACGAAGCCCGCGCCGACCATCGGATTGAGCGAGGTGAAGGGCGCGGCCACCATGGTCGCCAGGACCGTCAGCGGGTGGCCGAGGGCGATGGCCGCGCCGAGGCCGGCGAGGCCGCCGTTGATCAGCGTCCACTCCAGCAGCAGGCGCCAGCCGAGTTCCTGCTCGCGGCCGAAGCCGATCGCGAAGCCCGTCACGATCAGCGCCACCAGCAGCCAGGGGAGGACGCGCTTGGCGATACCCGGTGGAGGCGTGCGCTGGAGGCGCAGCAGCTCCTCGGCGGTGGCCACCTCGCCTGGATCGGGTGCCTCGAGCTCGCGGGCGATCCCCGCAAGGTGACCGGCGCCGATCACGACCAACACCGACTCGGGGGGCGAACCGCGGCGCCGGGCGCGGGCGATCTCCTGACGCAGCCGCGCGGCCATGAAGCGGTCGCGCTCGGCGATCAGCGGCTCGTAGACCCGCCGCTCGTCCTCGGCGAACTCCGCGAAGGTCGACGCCAGCACGTCCCCCTCCTTGAGCCGTTCGATCTCCGCCTCCTCGATCGGCTGGCGGCTGACGACGCTGCCGAGGACGCCGGCGAGCAGGGTGGCGCGCTGCCACCAGGGGACGTTGGCGACGACCCGACGAAGCGTGACTCCGAGGTCGCGGTCGACCAGCCACAGCGGCAGTCCGTGGGCGCCCGAGCGTTCGATCGCCTGGCGCATCTCGGCGCCGGGCTCGATCCCGAGCTGATCGGCCAGCCGCTGTTGGAAGGCGCCCAGGGCCAGGCTGACCGCGACCATCCCCAGCTTGCCCGCCTTCCACGCCTGCCACAGGTCGAGCCTGGCGAAGCTCTCGCGGTCGGCCAGCGCCGCGTGGCGCGCGGGGTCGAGTTCGATGGCGACGGCACCGAAGCCGCCGCCATCGATCGCCTCCGCCACCTCCTCGGCACTGCGTCGGGAGACGTGGGCGGTGCCCAGCAGCGTCAACCGCACGCCGTCGACGTCGAGCGTGCGGCGCGGTCCCTCCACGGGCATCGGGGTGGTCGGCTCGGGGGGCGTCGCGGTCATGGGCGCGAGTGTACCGCCGCACGCCCCGCGCCGCGGTCGGCCTGGGGCTAGGATGGCGTGGATGGCCCACCCCAACCCCGAGACCGCTGGCGCCGCTCGCAGCTCGCTCTACGCCCAGGTTCGCCTCGCACGTCTGTGGCTGCCGGTCGTGATCGTCGGGGTCGTGCTCGTCCACCAGCTCGTCGTGTTGCCACTCGGTGGGGCCGGCTTCCGCTTCTGGGGGCAGCTGCTGTTCTACGCGCTGCTCGGTCCCATCGTTACCTTCGTCGTGCTCGACTGGATCGCGCAGGCGTTGCGCGAGCGCGAGCAGGCGCAGCAGGAGCTCCAGCGGCTGTACCGCGAGCTGAGCGACAGCTTCGCCCTGCTGCGCGGACTGCAGCGGGTGACCGAGCGCTTCGCGGCGGCCCCCGATCTGCAGGCCGCGGTCGCCGCGGCCGTGCAGGGCGCGCGCGACGCGACCGGGGCCCGAGCCGCCGTCCTGGTCTTGCGTCAGGGCATCACGTCGTCCGACGGGGACCCCGCCATCGCGGGGGAGGCGCCCGAGCTCCGCGACCTCGAGGTGCACGCCCGCGAGGTCGACCGCGGTTGGGCGTCGGCCGGTCCGGCCGAGGGGCGCTGGCGTGGCGACGGCGTGGCGGTTGCGTACCCGCTCGTGTGGGGCGGGCGTCACGAGGGCAGCCTGCACGCCTGGTTCGCCGAGGACCCCGATGCCAAGGCACGCGAGACCCTGTCGATCCTCGCCTCCGAGTTCGCGGCCGCTGCCGAGGCGGTGCAGGCCCGCACCCGCGACCTGCTGACGCTGTTCGAGGTCGATCGCAGCATCCGCGCCGAGGGGAACCTGGCGCGCCTCCTCGACTCCCTCCTGACGCAGATGGCGGCCAGGGCCGGGGCCGAGGGCGCGGGCGTCTTCCTGGTCGACGAGGACGGCTTCCTCCAGCTGCGGGCCGCCGTGGGTCATGCGCGCCCGGCCGCGGCCGCGTCGGGTGTGCCGCCGGTGCGTCTGGGCGAGGGCGTCATTGGCCGCGCCGCGGCCGCGGGCGAGGCGCAGGTGGTCGATCGGCTGAGCGAGCTGGCGGACGACGGCTGCGACCCGTTGCTGCGTGGGGCGGGTTCGGCCGTTTTGCTGCCACTGCTCGCCGGCGACGGCGCCGCGGTCGGCACGCTGACGGCGATCGGCCTGGTCGCCCTGACCCACCCCGACCCGGACCGCTTCGACGCGGTCAACGTCCCGTTCCTGGCCCTCCTGGCGGGTCAGGTGACGCTGGCGGTGCGCAACGCCGACGCCTACCTGCAGTCGGAGGAGCTGGCGATCGCCGAGGAGCGCGCGCGGATCGCGCGCGAGATCCATGACGGCGTCGCGCAGTCGCTTGCGTTCGCCGCGCTCAAGCTCGACCTGGTGGCGCGCATCCTGCGGCGCGACCCCGACAAGGCCGAGGAGGAGGTGCGGCGGGCGAAGGACACCATCCGAGAGATGATCCGCGAGGTGCGGCGAAGCATCTTCGCGCTGCGCCCGATCGACCTCGAGCGCTTCGGGCTGGTCGAGACGGTCCGCCGCTACGCCGTCGACTTCGGCCAGCAGAACGACGTGCGGGTCGAGCTCGAGCTCGCGCCGGTCGAGGGCGTCTCCATCAAGACGGAGGCGGTGCTGTTCCGCATCTTCCAGGAGGCCATGCACAACGTGGCGAAGCACGCCAAGGCCGTGAGCGTCCGCATCACGCTGCACGACGGCGAAGGCGGGGCCGAACTCGAGGTCGCCGACGACGGCGTCGGCTTCGACCCGCGCGAGGTCGGCGATCGGGTCACGACGGCCGGCAGCCTCGGCCTGCGCCAGATGCGCGAGCGGGTCGAGGGGCGCGGCGGGCGGCTCGAGGTCGTGAGCCGCCCAGGCGAAGGGACCCGCGTGCATGCGCGGGTCCCGGGTTGATCGACGACGCTGGCGGCCGCCGCCGCGGCACGCCTACTTGCGGTAGCTGGTGCCGAAGCGCTTCTGGAACTTCTCGACCCGGCCCTCGGTGTCGATGAAGCGCTGCTGGCCCGTGTAGAA
>Ga0114946_10003803_pt1 | contig 10065 bp, 10 predicted proteins | sample WalLakDeSediment_FD_88676 | JGI IMG/M metagenome (GOLD analysis project Ga0114946, IMG submission 88676) | Lake sediment microbial communities from Walker lake, Nevada to study Microbial Dark Matter (Phase II) - Walker Lake 11/02/13 Deep Sediment | ecosystem: Environmental > Aquatic >...
CCGTCATGCAGCGCGGCCTGCAGAGCGCCCTGATTGCCATTGCCATCGTCACCATCCCGGTTTACGCGCGGGTGGTGCGGGCCAGTGTGCTGTCGGTGAAGGAGCAAGAGTATATTGAAGCGACTCGGGCGCTGGGAGCCAGCCATTTTCTGATCCTGTTGAAGCATATTCTTCCCAACGCCGTTCCCCCATTGATCGTGGCGGCTACATTGGGGATTGCCTCGGCCATTTTGGATGCAGCTGCCCTGTCCTTCCTGGGCCTGGGCGCCCAACCTCCCATGGCTGAGTGGGGCACCATGCTGGGCTCTGAGCGCAACCAGGTTTTCACCGCCCCGCATTTGGTATTCTTCCCAGGCATTGCCATTATGATCACCGTACTGGCTTTTAATTTGCTGGGTGATGGGTTGCGCGATGCAATTGACCCGCGCCTGGCGCAAAGTGGTTATTAAACCGAAAAATTGATCGGCGTGCAGGGCAAGCGCCCGCACGCGGACTAATATTTCGGGTGTTTCTCAGATGAAGCTTATATTTTGGTGAGAGATGCGCCAAAATATAAGCTCTTTTACGTTTTTGGATATACAATTATGGTAATTGATCAGTCAATCCCGATAAGGCTGAGCAAGTGCTAAAGTGTCTGGGAAATCAGAAATGATCCTGGCTACAATGAGATACAATACGGGATAATCTGCGAAGGATTACGTTTATGTTATTGGAGACCCGACACTTGAGTGAATGGCGAGTGGATAAAGCACTGAAGGATCGCTTTCTGTCGAGCGAGGCGCTGCCATGAAAGCCTGGCCGGGTAAGTTTGTGATCGGATTAACCGGTAATATTGCCACCGGCAAGAGCGTGGTCCGCCGCATGTTTGAGCACCTGGGCGCCTACGGCATCGACGCCGACGCGCTGGCTCACCGGGCCATGGCCAAAGGCGCTCCTGGATACCAGCCGGTTGTAACCCTTTTTGGGAAGTGGCTGCTCGGACCGGATGGGCAGGTCGAGCGGGCTAAGCTAGGTCGGATTGTTTTCTCTGACCCACAGGCGCTGGCCCAATTGGAGGCTATCTTGCATCCATTGGTCAGAGAGGCAGTGGATGTGCTGGTACGCCGCTCAAAACAACCTGTTATTGTCCTGGAGGCGATCAAGCTCCTAGAATCACCCTTGAGGCTGAACTGCGACCGGATTGTGGTGGCTTATGCGCCAGAAGAGGTCCAGTTGAATCGCCTGGTTGAGAAACGAAAGCTGAGCCACGCAACCGCCCGGCAGAGAATCGCAGCCCAACCGCCCCAAAGGGATAAGATTACTGCGGCTGATTATGTCATTCGCAACGATGGCCCCTATGAAGACACCTGGCACCAAGTCAGCGTGTTGTGGCAGGAACTCTTCCCCACAGGAGAATTGGCTGCGCGGGAAGCCTCAGTAGGAGACAGCGTTAGCATTGAACGGGCCCGCCCCAATGATGCGGCTGAGATCGCTGCTTTTTTGAACCTTTATCGGGTGAAGAATACCCCCATAAGCGCCAGTGATATCATGGCAGTTTTTGGGGAAAAAGCCTTCCTGCTTTTGAGGGTCGGCGACAAATTGTCTGGCCTGGTGGGTTGGCAGGTCGAGAATCTGGTATCCCGCACCGATGAGGTCCACCTGGATCCATCCTTACCTATTACGGATAGTATGCGTAAAATCCTGGATAAGGTGGAGCGCTCATCGCGAGATCTACAATGTGAGGCGTCCTTGTTGTTTTTACCTCCAAAAATGGCCCGCCGGGAAGACATCTGGCGCGGTCTGGGTTATGAAACTCGCACGATTGAGAGCCTGGGAATACGAGCCTGGCAGGAAGCTGCCCAGGAATCGATGCCGCATGGTTCGGTGTTATTATTTAAGCAGTTGCGCAAGGACAGGGTGCTGCGCCCCGTTTGAGGATTGCATTTCTGGCAGGGTCTAATATGCCCTGGGGTGAACCCTCTAGAGTAAGCTAATTCGCGGTAGGATTTATTCTGTGTCTGAGCTGATCGTCGATTTCTACAACAATCTAGTATTCATCTTTGAGCGTTTAAATTTAATAGGCGTGGTGGATATCTTTCTGGTCACCATGATCTTCTTCAGCATCCTGCTCCTGTTGCGTGGTACCCAGGCCATGGTATTGCTGCGAGGTGTGCTGTTACTGGTGGCGTTGGTGGGTTTGCTCAACAGCCTGGAAGTCCTGCCGGCCTTTTCCTGGTTAGCCAGGAACGCCTTGCCTGCCCTGGTGCTGGTCATCCCTGTGATTTTCGCGCCTGAGATCCGGCGGGGTTTGGAGCGTTTGGGCCGGGCCGGAAGTTTACTCTCGGCTACCAATGCGACTGCAGAATCCGAAGGTGCAATTTCTGCGGTAGTGACTGCTGCGATCCGCCTTTCGGATCGCAAGCACGGGGCGTTGATCGTCATCCAACGCCTGGATAGCCTGGAAGAATATATTCGGAGCGGGGTGCAGTTGAACGCCCGTGTGACTCCTGACCTGCTGATGCAGATCTTTTACCCCAACACTCCCTTGCACGATGGCGCCAGCATTATCTCTGGATCTGAGATTGTGGCGGCTTCTTGTGTGATGCCGCTTTCGGCCAGCGGGGTACTGACTCGCTCTCCCGAACGGCGCATGGGTCTGCGCCACCGGGCTGCCCTGGGTATCTCGGAGGTCAGCGACGCGGTGTCTGTGGTGGTGTCGGAGGAGACCGGCATCATTTCTGTGGTGCATGGAGGCCGGATGATCCGTCGCTTGGATTCGGAAAGGCTGGAAAATATTTTACGGGCCTTCTACTGGCCGCTTCAAAAAAAGCGCGGCATGTCTCGCCTTTTAGCTCGCCTGTTTCCCGAAAAGCCCCGCTCCAGGCGAGAGGAAGGTTAGGTCATAGTGGCAATATTGAGATGGTTCGGTAAGAATCTTGGTACGCTGTTGATGGCATTTATCCTGTCAATGGTTGTGTGGATCTCAGCTGTTATCGCTGCCGATCCCAACGTGGAGAATTCCCTGGGGCGTGCAGTCACTATTGAAGTGGAGAATCTTGCCCCTGGTTTGTTGATCATGAATGAAATACCAACACAGGTGCGCATAACGCTCAACGCGCCCAATAGCCGTTGGAGGCTGTTAACCGGCGACCCGCGTTCAATCCGGGCCTGGATCGACCTGGACGGCCTGGGTGCTGGTGAGCACCGCGTGGAGATAGAAGTTCAACCGGCCATTAGCCCGGTCAGGGTGGTTGATATCGACCCTGCTGAGATTGTGGTTGTGTTGGAGCCCCAGGTGACTCGCACCGAATCCATTAACTTAATTGTGGAAGGGGAGCCGGCTTTAGGCTACTCGGCTGGCTCGCCTATACTCAATCCGGATGAGGTGATCATTTCTGGACCGGCTACGCTGGTTGGCAGGGTGCTAGAAATCCAGGCCTATTTAGAGATTGCTGGAGAGCGGCAGACGATTGAATCTAGCTTACTTCTGCGGGCATTGGATGAGCTGGGCGAAGAGGTGCAGGGTATTACCCTGGCGCCTCAGACGGTTACTGTCAGCCAACCGATCACATTGTTAGGCGGCTACCGGAACGTGATCGTCCGCGTGGATACGCAGGATACTTCTCCAGCCCCAGGATACAGGTTGACCAATATCGTTGTGACTCCCCCCTCGGTGATTGTTTTTTCCAGCGATCCTGCCCTGGTGGAAGGCTTGCCTGGATATATCGAGACTCAGCCGCTGGACCTGACCGGGGCAGAGGAAGATATTGAGACCTTTCTGGAATTGCAAACGCCCGAAGGGATCACTGTGGTGAATGACCAAAAAGTGTTGGTGCAGGTCAGCATTTCGCCGATTGAAAGTAACCTGAGGATTGCTGTCCCAGTTGAAGTTATTGGGATGACGCCTGGGGACAAAGCCGTCATCTCTCCCGATGTGGTAGATGTGATCCTGTCGGGTCCGGTGCCTGTTCTGGATGCGCTGAAACCTGGGGATATCCGTGTAGTGGTTGATATCAGCGGGCGACCCTATGATACCTATCAACTTGTACCGACGGTCTCGCACCTTCCCAACCGCTTGCAGATCGAATCGATTTTACCCTCCAGCGTGGAGGTAACCATCATGCTCGCGCCAACGCCCACCCTGACTCCGGCATCATTAGAGCCTACGGCTACGCCGACGAGTTCTCCCTGATCGGATGATTTCTATATGAAGAAACCCGTTGTAGCTCTGGTTGGACGCCCTAATGTGGGCAAGAGCACCCTGTTTAACCGCCTGGCAGGTGAGCGCCTGGCGGTTGTTGATGCTACCCCTGGCACCACTCGCGATCGCTTGTTCGCAGAAGCGGAATGGGCCGGGGTAGTTTTTGATGTGGTTGATACGGGGGGGATTGATCCCACCCACATTGGACCGGGGCGCAAAATTGAGCCTCTTTCGGTAGGCTCGGCAGATTTTATCAGCGAAATCAGGGAACAGGCCGAGGTGGCTGTGCTAGAGGCGGACGCGGTCATTTTAGTCACCGAGGCGGAAAGTGGGGTTACCCCTGCTGACCAGGAAGTGGCTGGAATCTTGCGCCGGTTACAAAGAGAAGTGGATGGGGAACGTTTGCCTCCGGTGCTGCTGGCGGTCAACAAGGCCGACAGCCCGGCCCGACGTTTGCAGGCCTACCAGTTCTATGAGCTAGGCTTGGGAGACCCTTTTCCCATTTCTGCCTTGCATGGCACCGGTACCGGGGATTTATTGGATGCGCTGGTTGATTCCTTGAAGGCTCAAGGTATTGAAAATGATGAGGAAGATGAGACGGTCAAAATTGCCATCGTTGGGAAACCCAATGTTGGTAAATCCAGCCTTTTAAACCGGCTGTTAGGGCAGGAGCGAGCTATCGTCAGTGACATTCCTGGAACGACCCGGGATGCAGTTGATACCCAACTCATGTTTGAAGGCGAACTCCTGACCTTGATCGATACAGCGGGAATTCGCCGGCGAGGCCGGATTGACCCGGGGGTGGAAAAATATTCTGTCTTGCGATCCTTGAAGGCCATTGAGCGTTCGGATGTGTCTTTGCTGATGGTCGATGCGACTTCGGGTGTAACTGCCCAGGACGCTCATATCGCGGGCTTTATCTTGGATGCCTGGAAATCTACTGTGGTGCTGGTGAATAAATGGGATGCCATCCCTAAAGATACATACACCATGGATGAGTTTACCAAGCATGTACGGCAGGAATTGAACTTCCTGGCTTATGTGCCGGTGCTTTTCATCTCTGCCTTGACAGGACAACGGGTCAACCAGGTCTTACCTTTAGCATTAAGGGTGCAGCAGCAGCGCTTGGTGCGCATGCCCACCTCACAGATCAACCAGGTCCTGCAGACAGCCCAAGACCAGCATGCTGCACCTTCCCACGCTGGCCGGCAGCTCAAGATCTACTATGGCACCCAGGTGCGCAGCGATCCACCGACCTTCCTGCTGTACGTCAATGATCCCAAGCTGGTGCATTTCAGCTACCAACGCTTTCTGGAAAATCGCTTTCGAGAGGCTAACAATTACCTCGGTACCCCTCTCCGCCTGGTCTTCCGGGCCCGGCGCTGATCCATTACTTTCTACCCCTTGCCCCTCTTTATGTCCGGTTATATAATGCCTTTGAAGTTACTCGGGCTTAAGCTTTGGCAGAGGAGAGGTCTATTTCCCTGTCAGAATTGGCTGAGAAAGGGTCATCAACGGTCCGGGTTGAGCAATCATTTTGAAGGTAAGATTATTTGTGGACGAATCTAAGGTTCAATCTTTCCCCGAGCAAAATGTGGCTGGTGAGCGCCGGTCCGGGTTCTCCAGCTTCTTGATTGATGTCTTGGAGGCCCTGGTACTGGCGGTGATTTTGTTTGTGGGCATCAATGCTATATCAGTGCGCATTCGCGTGGATGGCTCCAGTATGGAACCAACCGTACACAGTGGGGCTTATGTTCTGGTCAATAAGCTTAGCTATCGTCTGGGCCAGCCGACCTATGGTGACATCATTGTCTTTTATTATCCGCGCGATCCCGGACAGGAATACATCAAACGGGTGATTGGTCTGCCCGGCGATCAGTTAGAAGTGGTTGATGGAAAAGTATATGTGAATAGCAGGCTGCTGGATGAACCCTATATTGCTGCAGCGCCGATATATCCGGGTAGCTGGACGGTTCCGGATGATTCACTTTTTGTTTTTGGTGATAACCGCAACAACTCGTCCGATTCTCATACCTGGGGTCCGCTGCCGATCAGTTATGTGGTTGGTAAGGCTGTCCTGGTCTACTGGCCTCCCGCTGATTGGGGTCTGGTGGAACATACCGGAGCCTCTGCTGGATCAGCTGTTCCCTGATAAAATCATTGCAGAGTGACAATGCCGTTAATTTCTCTACCAGGTTGGTAGAGGTGGAAGTTTGCAGTCAATCAGGAGAAACATGGTATGACTGACACTGAGAACGACAATGAGGAATATTGGGTCCAGTGTTCTGAGTGTAAAGCGGGTATCTTGAGACGGCGCTCCCTGACCTATTACACCTGGTTGGACGATGAACTTATCACAGTTCCGAATTTCCCGGCCTGGGTATGTGATATGTGCGGCAGGCGCGAATATGATCCCCGTGCTATCAGTTGGTTGAACACCCTGCTGAATCCGGTGGCTGGGAAGAAGCGCTCGCTTGGCCGCAAGAGCAGCCCAACCCATCTTGACCTTCCCCCTACCTGATCCTCTTTTAGGGTTTTCATGATTCGATGTGGTGCTACCCAATTATTGAAACCCAAAATTTTGTGGAGCTGACCTATGGGAACGAACACGATCGAAGTTGAGGTCCTGACAAGCAGCTATCGACTCAAGGGGAAATTGAAAAGAAGCCATAGCGGTGTGATGAGTATCTTAAACGATCCGACCAGTTCTTTTATTGAGCTGCAAGATGTATGTATGGGTCGTATTGTGGCTGGAAATAACCTGACTCAGACCATGCCGGTTGCTCAGGTTCTCAAAACCCAAATCATGGCAATTTGCTTTGACAATCGTGAAGATCTGATGCTGCAACCGTTGACCCGCGGCACCTACTTGCGTCCGGTCAGATACCCCATTTCGGTCACTACCCCGGTCTATGAAATCGAAGGCATCTATGAATGGAACGGTCGCCTGGATTTGGCTGTAATCATGCGGAAAGATGGCAGCAGCTTTGTGCCACTTTACGATGCTTCTTTGGGTGCAATTTTATTCCCAGATTTATTCATCCAAAGCCCAGTTTTGCTCTTCAATCGCGATTTCCTAAGCACTCTTGTCCGGATCGATGAAGGATAGCAAATGTGGTCGGGCCAGGAGCAGCGCGGCCAGTGTCTTGCCATCCTGGATGGCGCCGCTTTCTGCCAACCGGTAAAGCTCCTCAACCGGCATCTGCTCTACCTCCAGGAACTCATCTTCGTCCACCTCCAAGGGGTCAGGTCTCAGCCCAGTTGCCAGGTAAACATACATATATTCGGATGAATAGCCAGGCGCCAGGTAGAACTCGCCGATATTCTTTAGCTCTGTAGCAGCCATGCCGATCTCTTCGCGCACCTCCCGGTGAGCACAGACTTCTGGGAGCTCCTGGTCGTCCAGCGTTCCGGCGGGCAACTCCAGCAGAACCACGCCTCCAGCATGGCGATATTGGCGGACCAACCAGACCCGCCCTTGATCATCCACTGGGACCAGGGTAATGGCATTGCTATGTTGGACGATATCCAGATCTCCGCGCAAGCCGCCTGGCATCTCCACTCGATCTTTGCAGACCTTGAAGGCGCGTCCCTGGTAAACTGTTTCAGAGTAAATGAGCTTGAATGGTTGCATAGTTCTTCCTGGGGTAAATAATCAGGAGCAACCACTATCTTATCCGCAGCTGCTCCTGGTTCTTATAATTGGCTGTCAGGCCATGTCACTGAGTAGGTTCCGTTAATTCTTCGAGAGGCGCAATTTCTCGAGGTTCGCTAAGGAATATAGAGCGTTTGTCCGGCTGAGATCGTGTAGGGTTCGCTGAGGTCATTTGCCAGCGCGATCATATAGGGGTCTACATCGCCAAACAGGCAGGCAATTGAGAAGATGGTATCACCGCTGCGGACCGTGTAATTGGTAGGATGTGCTTGTAAGGATCGTGAGCCCGGCCAGGGTCCGGCTGACTGCGGGATGCGCAGGACGTATCCTGGTTGTATTTGCGTGTTTGCGCCCAGCCCATTCGCGTTGAGCAAGTCGGACGGATTGATGTTAAATCTTCTGGCTATGCAATAAGGGAACTCCCCTTTCTGAATGGTGTAGGTCTCTGGCAACCCTGGGGTCGGCTCCGGTAGGACAAATGCGGGTTGCGCCGGAGGTTCAGGTTGAGGCTCGGCAGCCGGTTGTTCAGCAGCTGGCTCTTGGGCAGGGGGTTGGGCGGGTTGTTCTTGCCCCGGTTCAGCCGGGGGGGCTTCAACTGCGGGTGGTTCTGGTGTGACGGCAGGAGCAGGTTCGCCAGACAATGCCATGGCTGTTTGGGTAGCGATGGTCTCAAATAAGCCCATGGTTTCCGTGCCAGCTCCGGGGATAGGGAAACCTCCCTCCTCCACCGTAGGCGTGGGCTCAGGCGGCGATGAGGCCGGAAGCCTACAGGCTGTCAACCCAATTGCAAATAATCCAATCAGGAAAACCAGGAGGAAGTGCTTTATCTTCATCTTTCCATCTCCTTAGCAAATATCCGGTCAAGGCATAATCCGTTAAATCAATCTGCAGTGAATAGACCGCTAAATAAGCAAATTATTTTCACTGCCTGCCTGATACTAGCACAATCCATGGGTTGCGTCAAGCGAGTACAAACTACAGTTTTGTTCGTCCTGGTTTCCCGTTTGGAAACTTATCGCTTCCAATAGCTGAAATCGCTGATTCTGACGGTAAGCTGGTCAGTTTCGTCAGAGCCTATGTAAATGCCTAAGAAGCCTTCTGCAAATGTGTCATCTTGAACTTCTGCTACCTTTACGCCGTTGACATACAACTCCAGCAAGCTGCCAGTAGCCATCACGCCAACTCGGTTGGTTTGTTTCTCCCCGGAGAGGATAGCTGAGTTGGTGGTCCAGTTGATGTGGCTGGTCCATAAACCTCTGGGTTCGACGCTGCCATCCCACTCGTTAAACGTATATCTACCGTCACAGCTAATACCGAACAAGTAGCCACGATCGGCGGGGTTCCTTTCAGGAACGCGGACGATCAGGCCAAAATGGTCGCTGCCCGAACACGTCTCAAAAGCTCCTGAGACTTCAGCATAGAAGTTGGTCAGGCTGGCGGGCATGGTAACCAGACGCCAGCCATCTGTACCGGTTAGAGCAGTAATATACAGGTTGTTGTTTCTAAAAGCTGCATCAGTGAAATCATCCGCGCCGGTTGACCAGTAAGTGCTGGTGTTCATATTATCTGTAAAGGTCGGGGATCCAAGCTGGGTGCGCGGGTCTGTCCCAGCCGGGATGGCAGTGGCGGGCACCGGGCTAGCAGTGGGAACACTGGTAGGGCTGGGTTCGGTGGTTGGGCTTGGCTCTATGGTGGGAGTTGGCTCCGGGGTGGGAGATGGGGTGGGTGGGGTGGGCGGTTCTGTTGGGGCAGGAGTATTAACTTCCACCGGCGCGGGCTGTGCCGCCAAGGTTTGTTGAACGATTGTGGCAACCAGGTCAAAAGTGGGCGACGGCACAGGCGCGGGAGCAGAGGAGCACGCGCCCAAAAGGATGCTTGCCAGTATGATCAGCATGACCAGAAAAATGGATTTGTTGAATAAGATGTGTTTCATTTTACTTTCCTTCCGAACTTATTTCTTTGAATTGCCTAGTATTACAGCGCAAGGTTGAGTGAAAGGGACGCGAGCCTGGCCAGCTTAGACTTGCGATGAGACAGATAAGCCTGATGGTTGCGCTTCTGGTAATAACGCACTCGCAGCAAAGCCGCACAGGCATCGAAAACGGGTTTCGGTAGTACGCTGGCTAACAGAAGGCGAACCTGGTAAACGGTCAAAGCGGGAGAACGGTGTTGAAAACGGACACGCAGTCGGACCAAGAAATGATGAGCCAAAGCCACCAGCAGCATATGA
>Ga0114946_10003804_pt1 | contig 10065 bp, 10 predicted proteins | sample WalLakDeSediment_FD_88676 | JGI IMG/M metagenome (GOLD analysis project Ga0114946, IMG submission 88676) | Lake sediment microbial communities from Walker lake, Nevada to study Microbial Dark Matter (Phase II) - Walker Lake 11/02/13 Deep Sediment | ecosystem: Environmental > Aquatic >...
CACCGAAAAGCCCCCACGACAAGGCATCGAAAATGTGAGACTTCCCGGCGCCATTCGACTCCGCCCCCGATGTGTCCTTATTCACTCCCAATATCAGATTGAGTCCGGGAGCATCCCAATGATGACGCGCCTTCGCGATGGGGCCGAAATCTTGTACCTCCATCACCCCTAGCCTAATCATTCCGCCTCCCCCTCCCACCAGCTATACATCCGAATCTTGTCTATGTCTTTCGTGATATCCTGCGTCCAAACGTTGCTCACCACGGCCACCCGGCCATCCTTCAAGATGTGAGCGATGGGACGGCCAGTGCGCGCAAACGGATTATCCACCACAACCATCGTAATTGTTGCCTCGATGCCCGCGATCTTGAGCAACGAATATGCCCCCGCGAGCATCAACGGCGCCGCGTCCGCCCCGCCAAGCTTCACCACTTCTTCGTGAACCATCATCGCCCACGTCTCGTCATCAAGCGGAAACAGATTGATCGCCCTGCCCGCGCTATCCCGTTTGAGGATGATCGGCAGCAACATCCCCATCGACGCTTTCGCCGCCGGAGTGAATGCCGGATCCGTGAAATTGTGCGCAACTTGAACCGGCGGATTCCTCGACGATGTAACAAAATACGTCAACGCCGCTACCAACGCGCCAAACACCACCATCGCAGCCACAAAGCACTTTACGCCCTTCATCTCAACCTCCCGTCGCAAATAACACCACCAAGGCGGCGCTCACGCCGCCAATCGCGAAAGCCAAAGCATCGGCCAAGTCACCAAATGGATGCCCCCATTGAAAATATGGCGCCAAACGGTGCGTCACCTTCTCCCAGAGAAAGCCAATTGTGGCCCCGGCTGCCACGGCCGCCGCGGCGCCTCCGTCTCCGCCGAGCAAGAAACCCACCACGACTAATACTGTGCCGACGCCCGCATGCGCCGCCCGACCCCAGGTCACGAAAGGCCCAGGCTTGCGCTTCCACGTTACTCGCACCCCCACCCCATCTTCTTGCTCGCGCGCACGTGACGCGCTTGCCCGCCTGGCCCTTCGCGCAACTGCGTCATCCGTTTACACCAATACTCCCCTGTTTCGCCCTCAAACCAAGGACTCGTGCCCGCAGAAGTGAACCTCCATTTGCGCAGCAGTTCCTCGTATGACAAGCCATCGATGTGCTGCTTATTACGTTCGGTCAACTTCATTGCTGCTCCCCTATGTCCAATGGACGATGCGAGCATTTTCGCCATCACGGAAAGTGCCCGAAATGATCACGATGAAATCCACAAGCGTCCAAATACCCAACCCGCCCAATGTGAGAATCTGAGCGACGCCCGAACCCACCTTGCCCACATAAAACCGATGAACTCCTATCAGCCCAAAAAACAGGCAAAGCAAGAAAGCCGGCAAAATCTTCTTCTCCGAAATCATAACGCCCTCCTAATCCTGTAACTGAACAACAACCCTGATTGACTTCGGCGCCGGATGGCCCAAAAACGTCTTGGACACATACACAGTACTTACCGGCGCCCCCTCTTCCGATGTCGCATAACGCACTACGTGCTTACACACCTTGTCCAGAATCATGACCCCGTGCCACTCCGGATTCATTTCGCCCCTCCTTCCAACATCAAACGCCCTAGCGCCAACAACGCTTTCTGCTCCTGCGCGTCCACGCCTGACTCTTCCACGTACCCGACCAACGCCCTTTCCCAATTGAAAGCACCGGCTTCCTCCGTCGCGACTTCCACGCGGCGCTTCATCTTGGGCGACAATATCGGACGAAACTGGGCCGCCCGAACTCCATGCGCCAACAACTGATCACGCACCTTTTGAGCTGATTCCGATGCCTTATCAATAACGCTCCGCTCCCCCTTCGCCACCAAGCGCACGTAATCCCCCGGCTGTATCCGGTGTGATGACTTTGTGCCCGCAATTTCTCCTATGACCCAGCGATCCTGTTCAAACACCAACGTGTGAAATCGCGACATCTCTTCGTCCTCAATCAATTTCACCTTGATGGCGGCAAGCCCCTTTCGCGCCCCCTTGACGAACGTGATATCATTGAATCCTCGCAACTCCCCCGAATCAGCAAAATGATGTTGAATCGGCGCCCCCAAATACATCCCATTCTCGAAAACTTGCTGAGTGTGAAAATGGCCCGCCAAAACCACCCGAAACCGATCAAACATAGACGGCCTCAAGCCCCCGGGCGCCTTCCAGCCTTTGGTGAAAGCACCTTTCACCGTCTGATGTATCAACAAAACATCTCTTGACGGATCCGCCGCGGCATTGGCCTCCTCGACAACCCCCTTCGCGCGCTCCTCCTGTGTGAACGGCAACACGCAAAATCGAAGCCCGCCGTATGACGCCCCCTCCACATAAGCCAATTCTTGGGCAAGCGTCGCCCGATCGTACACAACCACGGCCCCGTCCTTGGCAATCGGCGATGTGGCCGCTAACGCATCCACGGTATGATGACTTCCTGCCGCATCGTAAGCATCGTGATTCCCGCCTTGAATGTGGACTCGGCATCCCCTGCTAGTCAACTCCCGTAGCGCCAGTTGGCCGTACTTGAGAGTGACCGCGTCCAACAGGCGCCGATCGAAAAAATCACCCAATATCCACACGTGATCAATCTTGTGGTGATGAGCATATTCGCCCATCCGGGCGAAAAACGCTCGCAAATCCCGTAACCGATCTGTGACCGACACCCCCGCGGCCTCAACCCGACTATGCGGCAATTGATTGGACAGGTGAACATCCGCAGTAAACAACGCCCGATAAGCCCCTTGCGACTCACTCATCCTCCCCCTCCGCCTTCTCTTGCTCAACCACCAACTGACGATTCTCTTCCATGCTCTGGCGAATCAATGTCGGCAATTCCGGGCGCTCCTTGAACATGCGACGCATACCCGAATCCCCCTGCCACTTCACAATTTCGCCGCCAGGCAGCAAAACTCGCACCCAGCCGCCAGTAGATTGTTCGGCCACGCACCTCTTCTTCGCCACCTCAATCAGCGCCAAATCCCGATCAATCCCCGCACCCCAACGAACAACAAACTCCCCCTCCCCGAACGGCGCCGCGATTTGATTCTTGGTCACCCGACAAATGTTGACAGATCCCGCCTTCCTCTTCTGCTCCTCCAGCATAGTTTTTCTGGCCAACTCCAACACCAGCGATGCGAAAAACTTCACCGCGTTCCCGCCTCCTACCTTCTCACGAGCGCTGTACATCCCAATCGTTTCCCGATATTGGCTGATGAAAACAAAAGCCACCTTCTGGCTACCTACCCGGGCGAAAATCCTTGGGATGGCCCGGGACATTACACGCGCTTGCGCCGCCGGAGTTGCCTTGCTGTATTCCAGGCCGTATTCCGATGACGGCACGGACCCGTGAATGGAATCCAACACAATCAATACAGGCACGCTAACGTTCTTGGCGTGTACCATTCTCACGGCACTTTCCGCCAACTCAAACGCCCCCTCCAGCGTATCCGGGCGCCCCACGATGAGATTCTCCAAGCTCACTCCTAGCGCTCGTGCGTAATCCCTGTCCAACTTCTTCTCCGTGTCCAGGTAGAAGCAAACGCCGCCCAAGCCGTGAACCTGAGACGCCAAAGTGAGAGCCAAGGTGGTCTTCCCGGTCCCTTCCGCGCCTGTCAAAACGGTCAACCGACCGTAGGGGATGCCCCCACGGCCGGTCGCTTCATCAATGGTCGCCACACCCGTAGGAATGACCCCCGCCAACGCAATCGTCACGCCCCGATCACTTGCGCCCGTGCCCACGTTCTCTTCGCCGTGCTGTTGGGCCAACGCTTCGGCGATCACGGCGCCAATTTCCATCCGCGCCGTCTTCAACTCCGGCGTCACTTTGCGTTTTGGCGGCACTCGCTTACCCCTTTCCGACGACCTTTTTGGTCACCTTCTTTGCCTTGCTTGCCTTGTCCTCCAACAAGCCGTCCAATTCGGCCAAAGCATCGCGATCCCCCGCGGCTTCCTCTTCGGCTTCCTCTTCGGCTTCCTCTTCAACTTCCGATGCCGTTGTGATCTCGTGCTTGGGATCCGCTTTGATTTTGACTCCATCGGCGTCCTGAAAGTACACCGCGCCCTTCGCCGTGCCTGCCGCCGTAACCAACTTGCCGTCCAACAGATAACGCTCCCCCTTCACCGCATCGGATGCCTGAAGGATTTCGCCCCCGCCGCCGGACTCTTCCACGATCAACTCCGCGCCACAAGCCGCGGCGCAAGGCTTCAGCCATTCGCAAGATTGACACTCCGCGTCATCCGGCGCGCAATCCAGCTCATAACAAGGCGGCGCTTGCCCTTCCGGCGCCGCCGCTTCATCGCCCTTCCCGCGGTCATACAGAATGGCCTTGGCGGCATCTCCGCCCTTCATGTTCGGCACGGGATTCTTCCCCGTTCCTTCGTCCTCATCATCATCTTCGGCCAACTCCACGCCTCCCAGCAACGCTTCTATCTCCGCCCGATCCAGCGCATTCTTCGCCACCAGCCGGTGGATGTCGTGATCCGATCCCGGGCGAAGGGAGCGCTTGAGTTCGGCGATGATATCTGGCCGCTTCTTGATCAGGTTCACCGGCTCTTTCACGGTGTCCAACCAAGGCGCCACCTTGTATCTTGTCTTCATGTCCTTGCCCGTGCGCGTACACAGGATGAAGCATGCTTGATCGAATCGAGTCACATCCTTCATAGACGCAAACCCGTCCATGATGCCGTCGTACAGAGTCCAGTTGCCCATCAAAGATCGCACTTCCGGATCCATCTTCTGCCACGGCAGTCGATCCGATGAACGATGAAATACGGGCACGATGTTCCAGATCCACTTCTCCATCGGCGGAGTCACGCCCGAATTGGTCGAAATCCTCCCGCTGGCGATCCCTTCGCATATCGGACAACCCCCGCTGACATCCTTCGTCATGAACGTCCGTATGGGATCCGATACCAGAATATCGTTGATCTCGGTGTTCAGACACACGACCATCCGATTCTTCTCACCCACGCCGTAGTGAACGTGAAGACTGTAGTATGCGTAGTCATCTTCCTCCCGAACCGACGGGCAAACATAAAACGCCGTGTCGCCCTCTGGAAAGGCCCACCAATCCCCCTCCTTGCGCCTTTCCCGATCCTTCAACATCTTGTCGACATTGGCCATCACTTCCTCTCTTTCTTACCGGCCTTATCCGGCTTTGCGTTCAGCACCTGACGCCGCACCGGCGCGCTTTCCGCCATGGACTTCTTCATGACTTCCTCCCGCTCCTTCTGCGTCACTTCTCGACCCAATTTCGCGGCGCTTCCATCGGCAACAATCTCGTGCGAGAAGCCCGCCTCAACGTAACGTGCCCGATCGTCCTTGGTCAGTATGGCCGCCTTCCGCCAAAACGCATCATACATAGCAGCCAACAACGTCACGACTCTCTGCGCTTCGGCGATTTCCGCCTTGTGTTGAAGAAACGCCGGATCAGTTTCTGCCGCCGTCTTGAGCACGTGTTCTGCCGGTACCTTGTTGTCAGATATCCGATATTGCTCCAACAGATCTTGACGAAACGCGCTTTGCCAAGCCCGATATCTTGCCTCAGCCAAAGCAGCCTCTTTCTCCGCCGCCGCCCGCAAAGATCCCCACCACGCCATGTCCGCGCAGACGCTCTGACGGTGTTCATCTTCGCTCCCGTGAGGCACTGACAACAACTCGTCCACGTCATGGGACTGTAACACCCCTTCTTGCGTGAAGCTAATTGCCCTGGCCATTTTCGCCCTCCTCTTTCTTGGTTCGATCAATTGCCTTCTTCTCATACAGCCTTCGACCATCTTCATAATACATGGACAAGTTGCCCCGAACCATCCCGGGCGCTCGCGCCTTCCCCGCCAACGTCCGGCGCAACGCTCCGGAACACTTGAACCGAATGGTGAACCGCGGTTCCTTGATGGTCCCCGGCTTCCCCCCGCGCACAAACGGCGTGCGATAACGCTTGCGCTTCTGCTCTGTCAACTTGAACGCGCCGAATCCCCAAATGATCACCGGACGATGCCGAATCAAACGCAATATTGCGCGAAACACCAACCGGATTTCTTCCGGGCGCAGGCCGGTCATTTTGGAAATCTGGGCGATGCCATCCGCTCTGATGCCTTTTGCCGTCATTGCTCCTCCACCAACTCAAAGCCCTCAACCACCCAATTCATGTTTCGGTCCCGTTGAGGCCCGTCTGTTTTCAAAACCCACCGCCCTATTGCGCCTGGACGAATCGCATCCCCGTGTTCGCGCCAAATCCCGTGAAACATAACCCCCTCCGCATATTGCCGTTTCCGATCGAACAAGCCCACAAAGGCCATCTCATTCCCGTTCCTGTCAATCTTCTTTGTGACGCGCGCAACAATGGCGATCACTCCACGAGAAACCCCCGCTGTTTTCGGGCGCACCAACCCCTTACCTTCCGGCAATACAAAACTGCGACTGAGCAAACGCTCCCGCCAATCGCGCGGCGCCGCTTCCCCTCCGCGCTGATAAAGCTCCTTCATGTCCATAAGGAAATCGGCTTTCAAAGATCGGTATTGCTTATTGATCGACACGTGACAAGCCAGGAAAGCCCCCTTGCCCTGATCGACAATCGCCCGATACAGCAGGAACGTGTCCGGCTCCACTCTAATGCGATGCTGAACGTCCGTCAAATCCTCCAGATTCATAGTCGCATAACGCTTCCCCCACCCCATGCGCAACTTCTCATCAGCCCCCGGCTCCGTCCCCGAGTGAAAATCCCCGATCTGGTTGTAACGCAACTCCAGCACCTGCCCATACAGCCACGCATCCGTTTGCTCCCAAAAATCCTCGCTGGCCATAGGCAACCACTTGACCGGCAACTTCTTCAGCCAAGACTCGTAACGCTCCAACGGATGCTTCGTGAATCCCAATGGAGTGATTTCCGATGCCGCGTCCTGTAGCCGATCCGCCGACCACTTCGGCGCCGCCGCACTCAATTCAATTATGCGGTCCATTCTTTCGGCCCACCCCTCTTGCGCCTTCTGAATTATGCCCCACACGCTATCGATGTTGTCTATCAACCACCCCGGATTGGGCACCAATTCCTTGAAAGCTCCCGCCCTAACCAATATGGACACCACGCGCTTATTCACCCGGCGCCGATCCGTTCTTGCGCAAAAATCGCTGAATGACTTGAATGGGTGCGCCTCTTCGATAGCCTCCGTGGTCTTGGGCCCCACGCCTTTCAAATCCTGTAACCCGCCCACAACAACCTGCCGTTTCGGATCATCGGAAATGGACCACCCGGAACTGCTCAAATTCACATCCGCCGCCCGTATCTCCACCCCCTCTTTCCTGGCCCGCTTCGCGAATCGGGCAATGGCGTCCGTGTCCGGCTCGTGTTTCAACAAACCGTAATAAAACTCAGCTAAGTAATGCGTTTTCAACCACATCTGCCAATAGCTGATCACGCCGTAACAAACTGAGTGGCTGTTGTGACTCACGATGCCGTTGGCGATAAAATTGTGATCCGGCCCTTCCATCTCAACGTCAAACACGGGCACGGCGCCGCCCGCCATCTTTACCACCCGAACCACCTTCGCGCTCCGGACCGGTTTGCCCCGCGCCCGATCCGTCTGACGGCCTTTCCTAATTTCAAGCTCTTCGCCAACAACAATCAAGGCATCCATTCCATTCAAATCTGCCGCCCGAACGTATCCCCGCTCAGTCAGGAACCGGTGCTCAGCCGTGGCATCAATCGTCCGTCCTTCCTCAGTTGTCACACGATATACCGCCGCATCCGGCTGACGATGAATCGCAACCATCCGCCCCGGCCGAATCCGCCCGTCGCCCTGATATTGAAGAATCTGGCACCCTTGCCTCCGAATCTTCTCACCCCATGGCGTATCACTTTCCTGAGCCTCCCATAACTCCCGCAGCGTAACTTCCGATGACTGATGCTGATTGCCGCTTGAACGAATGACTAACGTGTTGCCCGCCAAACATTTGTTGAATCCGTAGGAGTTATGGGAGATAGCCCCATTGGCAAGAATGTAATTGGCTGGCTCGCCCTCGCATTCCAAATCCCAGGTTTCCCTCAACCCCGCGCTTTCGACTGCAACGACCTCCCCGCCGCTCGATCCGTCCGGTGCTCCCGAGAATGACACCGTTGACAAAGCACTTCCAAATTTGACGGATGATTGTGCCCCCGATTCCGGTCCTTGTGGTGGACGTGCAAATTCTGAAGACAAGGCGCCACAGCCTTCCAATCCGGAACTGCTCCGCACCTTTGGCATTCCTTGACGCGCCTCAACAAACACCGCTTCATTGCCGAAAACACAGCAATGTGGCCGTCCTTCCAAGCCGGATTCCTCAAGCCCGTTACCGCCGCCGCCTGCGCAGCCACGCCCGAATGAGTAAACTTGGTGTGCCCGCGTTTCCATCCCTTCCCCGGCCCCGGATTCTCTGCCGCCTTCCGCCGTCTGTACTCCCTCTGGTAGTGAATCGAACAAAGCCCTTTGGCCAACACTTTCCGCTCGCATTCTCGGCAACTCATTTTGTTTCCCTCCTGGTACGGAGTCTAACCTCATACCAGGCAAAAAATCTACTGTCCGCCGCCAACGGCCCGAACTCAGCCACCAATGCCCCTCAGACGCTATTGCTTCCCGCCCATCCGACAACTTCAGCCTCAAACACCGCTTGACGCCAGATCCGCCCACGGCCTTGATTCGATTCCCGACAAAACCGCCGTTCCAACTCCAAATAATGTCGCCAGGCTTCAATTGATCGATGCGTCGCGAACCCCCAACAGCCATCACTTCGGTGTCCCTTGGGACACACCCGAAGAAGGTGATCTGATTCATTATCTTGGTGGCCAGCTGCTCATCAAAGCCCCGCTCCACGGCCCCCGCAATGAACCGCTCCCGCTCCCGGCCGATGGTCTCCTCCCCCCATTTCTTGGCAATGGCCTTGCGCAATGAGTCCGCCGTAGCAGGATCGAATCCCCCCACCTCTTGGAATATCTTCTGTACATGCTCCTGATAAATGATCACCCCGTGCGCATCCTTACAGATTTCGTCCACCACAGGGTGAATTGATACTCGTGCCGCCGGATCCTTCTTGCGCTTCAAATACTCCGCCGCCAATCCGCTGCGCGCCGTCCCCGGGCGATCCAACGCAATCATCGCAGACACGTCATCGAAAGATGTGAATTCTACTCCTTCGGAAACCTTGTCCGCCGATGGCGTATCATATTGGAACACGCCGGTATACCGGTGCGCTGTGAAATTGGCCAATGTCGCCGGATCGTCAAAATCCACCTCATCCAAATTCGGCCGATGCCCGTGACGCAACTCAATAGCATCCAGCGCAGAACGTATACAGGACAACGTCCTTAGCCCCAACACGTCAATCTTCATCAACCCAAGCGCCCCGACGCCGTACATATCGATGGCGGTCACGAGCACCTGCTTTTTCACTCCACCCCTAGTGCTTTCGCGAATCTCCAAGGGCATCATCTCTACCAAAGGCACCGGCGCTATTACAACCCCGGCCGCGTGGATGCCTAACGCTTTCGAGTGGCCTTCCAACGCTTTTGCGTGATACAGCACCGGCGGATACTTCTTGTCAAATTTGCGACACACCTCGAAATCCTTGAACGAATCCTCTATGGTCATGCTTGCTCGTTCATCTCCGCTGGACCGCTCAATGAGCGCTTTCGTCACCGGCTCCACCTCAGACATCGGTATCTCCAGCACCCGGGCGATATCCCGAATGGCCGCCTTCCCCTTCAATTTCATCACCGTAGCAATCATGGCTGTACGGTCTTCGCCGTAACGCACCCGAAGATACTCAATCACCTCTTCCCGGCGCGCATCCTCGAAATCCAAATCAATATCTGGCATATCAATCCGCGTAGGAGACAAAAACCGCTCGAACAACAACCCGTGTTCAACCGGATCCACCCTAGTGATCCCGGTCAAATAACTGACCAACGATCCGCCCGCGGACCCCCGCCCCGGCCCTACCACGATGCCTTGCTCTGTGACCCAGTGAACCAGATCCCGAATAATGAGCATGTACCGCG
>Ga0114946_10003805_pt1 | contig 10062 bp, 10 predicted proteins | sample WalLakDeSediment_FD_88676 | JGI IMG/M metagenome (GOLD analysis project Ga0114946, IMG submission 88676) | Lake sediment microbial communities from Walker lake, Nevada to study Microbial Dark Matter (Phase II) - Walker Lake 11/02/13 Deep Sediment | ecosystem: Environmental > Aquatic >...
GTGTCGAGGTTCTGGGCCTCGTCGATGACGATCACCACGCGCCGGCCCTGCGCCAGCAGCGAGCGCAGGTGGCTGCTCAGCGTGTCAAGCAGCTCGGCCTTGCGCATGTTGAAGGGGCGGACGCCGAACTGCACCAGCAGGCCCTGCAGGAACTGCACGGCCGTGACCTGGGTCTGGTGGATGCGCGCCACCGTGATGCTGTCGTCGAGTTCCGACAGGAACAACTCCAGCAGCGTGGTCTTGCCGGCGCCGATTTCACCCGTGACGACCACGAAGCCGTCGCTGAACCACACCGTCGATTCCATGTACGCGCGCGCCCGGGCATGCTGCTTGCTGAGGAACAGGAAGCGCGGGTCAGGGCTGAGGCGGAACGGCGGTTCCTTGAGTCCAAACGATTCGAGGTACATCTCGCGACCGGTTACGTGGCGCTGCTGGACGCTACGGAAACCACACTATAAGCGCCCGGCGGCTTCCTGCAACAGGAGCGGTTCACGTTTCAGGAGAGACGCAGGAGCCGTTCCAGCGCCGCGTCCCGCTCGCCGGGCGTCGCTCGCACCACGGTGCAGTGCCCCAGCTTGCGGTTCGGGCGGGCGGTCTTGCCGTAGTCATGGAAATGGGCTCCCTCGATGGCGAGCGCCTCGGCCAACGGCGGCAGGCTGCCGATGAAGTTGACCATGCCGGCGTGGCCCGTGACTGCGGTCGAGCCGAGCGGCAGTCCGAGGATGGCACGCACGTGGTTCTCGAACTGGCTGGTCACTGCGCCCTCGATGGTCCAGTGACCGGAATTGTGCACGCGTGGCGCCATTTCGTTGGCCAGCAGGCGGCCGTCGGCATGGAAGAATTCCACCGTCAGCACACCGACGTAGTCGAAGCGGTTCAGCAGGGCACGGAGGTATTGCTCTGCCTCCGCCTGGGCAGGGGCATCGTCCCATGGGGCGCGTGTTTCCCGCAGGATCCCCTCGACATGCCGGTTCTCGGCCAGCGGCCAAAACGCGGTCTGTCCATCCCGGCCGCGCACCCCGATCAGTGAGAGCTCGCGCTCGAAGCTCACGAAGCCCTCGAGAATCGCGGGTACGCCGCCGAGCGCCGCGAAGGCGCCCTCCAGGTCGGCGCGGGTCCGCAAGCGCAGCTGGCCCCGGCCGTCGTAGCCGAGGCGGCGTGTCTTGAGGATCGCCGGCAGGCCGATCTGCTCTGCGGCGGCCAGCAGCATTTCCTGGGAATCCACCGGCGCAAACGGCGCGGTGGGAATGCCGAGGGAACGGAACAGCCGCTTCTCGTCGAGGCGGTCCTGGCCCGCGCCCAGGGCGGCGGGCGGCGGGTAGAACGGCACCTTGGCGGCGACGGCTTCGGCGGCTTCCTGCGGTACGTTCTCGACGTCGAAAGTGACCACGTCCACCGAGGCCGCCAGCGCCGCGAGCGCGGCCGTGTCATCGAAACGCCCATGGATGATGCGCCCGACCTGGGCGCCCGGCGCGTCGCTGTCGGCGTCCACGAACACGAAGCGCTGGCCGAGCGGATAGCCGGCGAGTGCCAGCATGCGCCCCAGCTGGCCGGCGCCGATGATGCCGATCTTCATTCGGGTGGTGCTGCCGCCGGGTCCGGGTCGGCCAGCACCTTGCGCGTCTGCTCGGCTCGGTGCTGCTCGAGTGCGGCGAGGATTTCTGGCCGGCTCGCGCCGAGAATCGCAGCCGCGAGCAGGGCCGCATTGATCGCGCCGGCGCGACCGATGGCCAGCGTGGCGACGGGAATCCCGGCGGGCATCTGCACGATGGACAGGAGGGAGTCGACGCCATTGAGCGCCTTCGACTCCACCGGTACGCCCAGCACCGGCAGGCTGGTCTTGGCGGCGGCCATGCCCGGCAGGTGGGCCGCGCCGCCGGCGCCGGCAATGATGACCTGCAGGCCGCGCGCGCGCGCGCCCTCGCAGTATTCGAACAACAGGTCCGGCGTGCGGTGCGCAGACACGACCCGCGTCTCGAAGGGCACGCCGAGCGCCTCGAGCGTTTCGGCCGCATGCCGCATGGTGCTCCAGTCGGAGCGCGACCCCATGATGATGCCGACGAGCGTATTCATCGCGCTATTCTAGCAGCGCCGCGCCGCTCGCGGCGCGCTCCTCGACGATCGCCCGGACCATCCTGAACAAGCGCTTGGGCGCGCCGGCGCGGCCTTGCCGCGCGGCATGCAGGGTCTCTTCCAGCGCGTCGGCGTCCACGCCGGGGCAGGCGGCGAGGAAGGCGCGCAACGCCGGGTCGCCTTCCTCGAGCATGCGGTCCCGCCAGCGCTCGCTGATGCGGAACAGGCGGGCGGCTTCCCGGCTTGGCCGCTTGTGCGCTTCGATGAAAGCCTGCAGCGGCGCCGGGTCCACGTCGCGCATCAGCTTGCCGATGAATTGCCGGTGACGCCGCTGCGCCTCGTGCGTCGGGATGCTGTTCAGCTGCTCCAGCGCCAGGCAGAGGCGGTCCGGCAGGCCGAGCGTGCCGAGCACGTCGGCCGGGAGTTGCGCCAGTTCCTCGCCGAGCGCCTGCAAGGCTTCGGCCTCGCGCTTGCGCTGCGTCTTGCTTGGGGCGTCTTCGTCGTATTCGTGGCTCATAGCGCTGGCTCCAGCGCGTCCACCAGGCGCGCGACTTCGGCGGGCGTGTTGTAGTGCGCCAGCGAGACACGCACCACCCCCGTGGCGCGCTCCATGCCCAGGGCTTCCACCAGGCGTGGCGCATAGAAGTGGCCGTGGCGGATGCCGATCATCGCGCGATCCGCGTGCGCGACGACTTCCGCGGGGCTGCGCTTCGACGTGGTGAAGGACACCGTCGGCAGGCGCCCGGGACCGACCTCCGGCGACCCGATGATCCGCACGCCGGGGCGGCCGGCCAGCCAGCCCAGCAAGGGGCCAACGAGCGCCCGCTCGTGTGCGGTAATGACCTCGAACGCGGGCGCGCCATGCCGCGCGGCGAGCGCCGCCAGGTAATCCGGTACCGCTGCCGCGCCCCAGGCCAGTTCGTACGGCCATGCGCCTGGCTCGAGACGCGACGCCGCGTCAGCGGGGCGCATCCACTCGTGATTCAAGCTGGCCAGCGTGGCCGCCGCGTCCGGTGCCGAGCAGAGCAGGGCGCAGTGCGGCCCGAACACCTTGTAGAGGCTGAAGGCGTACCAGTCGACGCCCCAGTCCGCGAAGGCCAGCGCGCGATGCGGGGCGTAGGCCACGCCGTCGACGCAGGTGCGGGCGCCCGCCGCCCTTGCCCGCGCGACCACCGGGCCGAGGTCCAGCGCCTCGCCCAGCAGGTTGGAGGCATGGGTGAAGCACACCAGCCGGGTTTTGTCCGACAGCAACGCATCGAGATCTTCGAGCTCGAGCCGCATGCTCTCCGGCCGGATGCGCCACCAGCGAATGCGCACGCCCTGCGCCTGGAGCCGCAGCCAGGGGCCGATGTTGGCCTCGTGATCCGCATCCGTGACGATGATTTCGTCGCCCGGCGACAGCGAGGGCGCCAGCGCGCGCGCGAGGCGGGACAGCAGCGAGGTGGTCGAGGGACCGATGGCCACGTCGCCGGGCGCCGGGGCGGTTCCGCCGGCGGTCGCGAACAGCGCTGCGAGCGAGCGACGCGCCTCCGCCTGTCGCTCGCCGGCCTCGGCAGAGGGCGCGTAGCTGGCGCCGAGTTGCACGGGCCAGCGTCGCAGGTATTCGGCGATCCGCTCGGCCGCCGCGCTCAATGGGGCCGAACCGCCGGCGTTGTCCATCAGCACCCAGTCGGACTGCAGCGCCGCGAAGCGGCCGCGCGCCCAGTCGAGGTCCAGCGATGCTGCGGCGGAAGGGGTCACGCGTTCACCGGGCGCGAGGGGGCCGCGATGATACCATGCGGGTTTGCTAAACTCCGCCGCTCACCAGGGACCGGTATTACCCAGCGGGATACGAATTGATGTCATCGGCGGACTTGAGCGATCTCGACGGCGCGCGCCAGCGCCTGGAAAGCATGGCGGGCGATGCGCTGGCGCGGGCGAAGCGAGCTGGCGCCTCGGCCGCCGAGGTGGGTGGCAGCCTGGCCACGGGCCTTTCGGTCACCGTGCGCAAGGGCGAAGTGGAAACCCTCGAGCACCAGCGCGATCGCGGCTTCAGCGTCACGGTCTACTTCGGCAAGCGCAAGGGCAGCGCCAGCACGTCCGACCTTGCGCCGGCGGCGGTGGCCGAGACCGTGGACAAGGCTTGCTCCATCGCCCGCTATACGGCGGAAGATCCCTGCGCCGGCCTCGCCGACCCCGAGTTGATGGCGCAAGATCCCCCCGACCTCGACCTGGACCATCCCTGGGATCTCGACCCGGACCGCGCGGTCAGCCTGGCGCGGGACTGCGAGGCGGCGGGACTCGAGTCTGACGACCGGATCACGAACACCGAGGGCGGCTCGCTGTCTTCGCATCGCTCGCTGCGCATCTATGCCAACAGCCACGGCTTCTCGGGCGGTTACGCCAGCACCAGCCACAGCCTGAGCTGCGCGCTGATCGCGGGGACCGGCGATGAGATGCAGCGCGACTACTGGTACACCATGGCGCGCTGCGCGGAGGACCTCGAGTCGCCGGAGTCGGTCGGCCGAAAGACGGCGGAGCGCGCCTTGCGGCGCGTCGGGGCGCGCCGCATCGGCACTCGATCGGTCCCGGTGATATTCGTGCCGGAAATCGCGCGTGGCTTTCTGAGTCACCTGGTGGGCGCAATCAAGGGCGCCGCGCAGTATCGCAAGGCCAGCTTTCTGCTCGGCGCCGTGGGCAGCCGGGTCTTGCCCGACTGGTACGCCATCCTCGAGCGCCCGCATCTGCCGCGGGCGCCCGGCTCCGCGCCCTTCGATGCGGAGGGGGTGGCGACGCGCGAGCGCACGCTGGTGGAGGCGGGCGTGCTGCAGGGTTACGTGCTGTCGAGCTACTCGGCGCGGCGTCTGGGCCTGCAGACCACCGGCAACGCGGGTGGTATCCACACCCTGCTCGCGACGGCCGGGAATGCCGACTTGCCCGAGCTGATCCGGCAAATGGGCCGGGGGCTGGTGGTTACGGAACTCATGGGCCAGGGCGTGAACGGCGTGACCGGCGACTACTCGCGCGGCGCCAGCGGTTTCTGGGTGGAAGGCGGCGAGATCGTCCACCCGGTCCAGGAAGTGACGATTGCAGGCAATCTGAAGGAGCTGTACCTCGACATCCAGGCTGTCGGGTCGGACGTGGACCGGCGCGGCGTGATTCAGACCGGTTCGATCCTCATCGGCCGGATGACGATCGCGGGCGACTGACGGCCCCGCTCAGTCAGCCGCGCCGGGCTCACCCGCCAGCTCCGCCAGGGTGCGCCCGGCAAGCCGCTCAGACTCCCCGGCGCGCATCTCGCCGATCAGCCCGACGATCTCCCGATCGCCTGCCGGGGAATCCTCGCCGCGCACGGCGGCCAGCACCTCGGCCAGCGTAATGGTCTCGGGGCTGCGCGCCGGCACGAAGGAGCCTTCCTCGGTGAGCACCAGCAGCCCGCCTTCCTCGAGGCGCGTGGTGATCGCCTCCAGCGAGCGGGCCGGGTGATCGAGCGCCTGCGCAAGCGCCCGGAAGTCCGGCCTCGCGCCACGGCGGAAACCACGGGCCACCTGTTGCATCACGCCCAGCGCCAGGCGCTCCACCTGGGCGATGGTCACCTTGAGCTCATTGCGGCCGAGGCGCAGGCGGCGCGGATACTGCACGTAGAACGCGACCTGGGCGCCGAGCAGGAGCACCAGCCACGACAGGTATAACCAGATCAGCGCAACGATAGCGATGGCGAAGCTGGAATAGATCGCCGCGTAACGGGTCGAGCCGACGATGATCGATGCGAACAGCGAGCCGCCGAGCGTCCAGGTCGCGCCGGCGAGCAAGGCGCCCACCAGCGCAGCCCCGATCCGGACCCGGGTATTCGGCACGAAGGCATACACGAAGCCGAACACCACCACGACCAGGCTGAACGGCGCCAGCCGGGTGATCAGCGAGAGCAGCGCGCCGAACGGCTGTACCTCGCCGATGGACTGCATGATTGCGCTGGAGCTGATGGTTGCGAGCAGCCCCATGGCCGTCACCATCAACACCGGGCCGACCAGGATGACGCTCAGGTAATCACTGAAGCGACGCGCCAGGCTGCGCGATTTCTGCACCTGCCAGATGTAGTTGAAGGTGTCTTCCACCTTCTGGACCATCGAGATCACGGTGAACAGCAGCAGGGTCAGGCCGATGCCGCCGAGCACTCCGCCACGCACGTTCTCCACGAAGCCGATGATCTGGTCGGTGATCTCCGCGCCTTGTTCGCCGAGGGGCTGCAGGAATTCGTACAGCAGCGGCTCGATCTGGCGATGCACGCCGAAGCCCTTCAACACCGAGAAACTGAACGCGAGCAAGGGCACTAGCGCAAGCAGCGTCGTGTACACGAGGCTCATCGCCCGCAGGGTCAGCTGGCCCTCGGCGAGGTCGCGTGCGACTGCGTAGACGAAGCGCCCCGGCGTCCGAACCAGGCGTCCCAGGGTCGAGCCCTCCCCGGGCCTGCTGTTCCAGAGCAGTTGCTCGATTCGCGCCTGGAGGGTTTCGCTCATGCGGGGAACAGCGTCCCGTCGCCGGTCAGCTGGTGATACGCCGCGCGGTATTTCTCGGCCGTGCGCGCAATGATCTCGGCAGGCAGACGGGGTCCGGGCGCCCGCTTGTCCCAGTCGAGCGTCTCGAGATAGTCACGCACGAACTGCTTGTCGAAGCTCGGCGGGCTGGCGCCGGGCCGCCACTGGTCGGCAGGCCAGAATCTCGAGGAGTCCGGCGTGAGGATCTCGTCGATGAGGTACAGCCTGCCCGCCTCATCCAGCCCGAACTCGAACTTCGTGTCCGCGATGATGATGCCGCGGCCACGGGCGTACGCGGCGGCCTCGCCATAAATTTGCAGGGTGAGATCGCGCACCTGCGCGGCGAGGTCCGCGCCGATCAATGCCGCCACCTGGTCGTAAGCGATGTTCTCGTCGTGCTCGCCGGCGGCCGCCTTGGTGGCCGGCGTGAAGATCGGTTCCGGCAGGCGATCGGCGAGACGAAGTCCGGCAGGGAGGGCGACGCCGCACACTGCCCCGGTGGCCTGGTAGTCCTTCCAGCCCGAGCCGATCAGGTAGCCGCGCGCCACCGCCTCGACGGGCAGCGGACGGAGCCGCCGCGTCACGCTGCTGCGGAGCCGGTAGGCTGCCGGGTCCACGCCCGGCGGCAACACGGACTCCACGGGCCGGTCGAGCAGGTGGTTGGTCACTAGCGACGCGGTGCGGCGGAACCAGAACAGGGCGGTCTGGGTGAGGATCTCGCCCTTGCGGGGAATCGGATCCGGCAACACGACATCGAAGGCCGACAGCCGGTCGGTGGCGACGATCAATAACGTCTCGCTATCGACCGCATAGACGTCGCGGACCTTGCCCCGGTGCAGGAGTTCGAGTCCGGGCAGCTCCGACTGGAACATCGCATTCACCCCGCGCACCACGACGGGCCGGGCGCACCGGCCTTGCTGGCGGCGGAATCGGGTGCTGGTAACATGGGGGCTCCCGTGGAGGCACAGGCCGTCGAACCCGGATTCTCCCAGCGCGCCGCGGCGTCCGTCAAATGCATCCGTTTACCTGGCCATTCGAATCGATCACCGTCATGAACTGGACCGGCAAGCTCGTGGGCGTGATCATCGGTTCGCTGGCCGGTCCGGTGGGTGCGGCCGTCGGGCTGTTTCTCGGGCACCAGTTCGATCGTGGCATCGGCAGCGCCCGCGAGTCCGGTTTCGAGGGCGTGGGCCAGGTGTTTTTCGAGACCACCTTCGGCGTAATGGGCCACGTGGCAAAGGCGGATGGCCGGGTCAGCGAAGCGGAGATCCAGGCGGCGCGCGGCATCATGAGCCGCATGCGCCTGGACCCGGCGCAAGTCCAGGAAGCCATCCGGCTGTTCAGTGCGGGCAAGGCCGCCCACTGGCCGCTGGAGCGCGAGCTCGCCCGCTTGCGCGACGCCCTCGGCACGCGGCGCACGCTGCGGCGTGCCTTCCTCGAGATCCAGATGGAAGCCGCGCTCGCCAACGGGCAGCTGGGCGCCGAGACGCGCGACATGCTCTGGCGCGTCGCCTCGGCGCTGGACCTTGGCCGCGTTGAGCTGGCGCAGGTGGAAGCCCTGTTGCGCTTCGGGCGCGGCTTCGGCGGCGAGCGCAACGTCGCGTCGCCCCGGGCCTCGGCCGCAGACGCCTACCGGGTGCTCGGACTGGACCCCGGGGCCACTGATGCGGAGGTCAAGCTCGCCTACCGCCGGCTGATGAACCAGCATCACCCGGACAAGCTGCGCGCGCGCGGCATGCCGGAGTCGATGATCCCGGTGGCGGAGGCGAAGACGCGCGAGATCCGGGCGGCATGGGATACGCTGCGCGCCGCGCGCGGCATGCGCTAGCGCCGCGGGGATTCGGAACCGGCCGGCATTCGGGTAGAGTGTCGGCGCAGGGACTCACCATCGGGACGCCGCCATGCTGGACTACCGCATCGCTCCTTCGATTCTGTCGGCAGATTTCGCGCGCCTCGGCGAGGAAGTGGACGCGGTCCTCGAGGCCGGCGCCGACATGGTCCACTTCGACGTCATGGACAACCACTACGTACCGAACCTGACCATCGGACCGATGGTCTGCGAGGCCCTGCGCAAGTGGGGCGTCGAGGCGCCCATCGACGTGCACCTGATGGTGAAGCCGGTGGATCCGTTGATCGAGTCCTTCGCCAAGGCCGGCGCCAGCTGGATCACCTTCCATCCCGAAGCCAGCGAACACGTCGACCGCAGCCTGCAGCTCATCCGCGAGCTTGGTTGCCGGGCCGGACTGGTGTTCAACCCGGCGACGCCGCTCAGCTGGCTCGACTACGTCGCCGACAAGATCGACATGGTGCTGATCATGTCGGTCAACCCCGGCTATGGCGGGCAGCGGTTTATCCCCGCGGCGTTGCGCAAGATCGCGGAAGCACGGCAGTTCATCGACGACAGCGGCTTGCCGATCCGGCTCGAGGTGGATGGCGGCGTGAAGGTCGACAATATTGCCGAGATAGCGCGCGCCGGTGCGGACACTTTCGTCGCGGGCTCGGCGATCTTCGGCTCCAGCGACTACGCCAGCACGATCACCGCGATGCGCAGGGAGCTTGCGGGGGCCGACTACGGCGCGGATTGAGGAGCGGCGTCGGGGCAGCCGCAGCAGCGGCAGGCAGGGCGGCCCAGGCTAGGAAGCGGGCCGCACCTTGGGCTTTGGCCTGACGCCCTGCACGACGATGGTCTTGCCGCGCGCCCGCAGCAGGCCCTGCTCCTCGAGTACCTTGAGCACGCGCCCGGCCATTTCCCGCGAGCAGCCGACCAGCCGGGAGAGTTCCTGCCGGCTCACTTTGATCTGCATGCCGTCCGGGTGGGTCATGGCGTCCGGCTCGGAGCACAGGTCCATGATGGCATGCGCAATGCGACCGGTGACGTCGACGAAGGCGAGGTCGCCGAGTTTGCGATTGGTGCGCTCGAGGCGGGTCGCCAGCTGGGTCGCCAGCTCGAACAGCAGCCCCGGGTTTTCTTCCGCCACCTGGCGGAAGCGCTGGTAGGTCATTTCGGCCAGCTCGCAGGCCGAGCGCGTACGCACCCAGGCGCTGCGGGTGGGCTGCTCGTAGAACAGGCCCATCTCGCCGAAGAACTGGCCCTTGTTCAGGTACGCGAGGACCATCTCGTTGCCGTCCTCGTCCTCGATCATCACCTCGACCGAGCCTTCGACGATGTAATAGAGGGCGTCCGGCGTGTCGCCGGCGTGGATGACCACGGTCTTGGAAGGTACTGAGCGCACGCGGCACAGTTCGATAAATTTACTTATCGCGGGGATCTCCTGTCCCCTGCCCAAGGACTCCACCATGCGCTGGCCTCGCTGTTCTCTTATGTAAAGCGGTTCAACCGCAGCCCTTTTAACCTACGCGCCATTCAAGGGCAAGCGGCCGGGCCGGCCGGCACCCGCCTACAGCCAGTACGCGGTGCGCGTCATCACCTTGGAAACTGCCGCCATGAAATTCCGGGCAGGCGTCGGCAGGGGCA
>Ga0114946_10003806_pt1 | contig 10060 bp, 5 predicted proteins | sample WalLakDeSediment_FD_88676 | JGI IMG/M metagenome (GOLD analysis project Ga0114946, IMG submission 88676) | Lake sediment microbial communities from Walker lake, Nevada to study Microbial Dark Matter (Phase II) - Walker Lake 11/02/13 Deep Sediment | ecosystem: Environmental > Aquatic > Freshwater...
CGGTGACGGCGAGGACCTCCTCGACCTGCGCCACGACGTCGCGCTCCTGCAGCTGCTTGGCCGAGAGGTTGAACGCCACCACCGTGCCACAGCCCGCCTCGATCCAAGCGCGGGCCTGGCGGCAGGCCAGGTCGAGCAGGTGATGGCCGACGGCGCCGATGAGCCCCGCATCCTCCGCCACGGGGATGAAGGCGCCCGGTGGGATCCAGCCGCGCTCGGGGTGCGCCCAGCGGGCAAGCGCCTCCACCGACGTGATGCGACCGTCGGTCAGCGACACCCGCGGCTGGAAGTGCAGGCAGAGTTCGTCGCGCTCGAGCGCCTTGCGCAGCTGCGACTCGAGCGCGGCCCGCTCCAGCAGTGCTCGGTTCATGTCGCGCGTGAAGAAGCGGAAGCGGTCCTTGCCCTGGGCCTTCGCCTGGTACATCGCGGTGTCGCCGTGCTGGATCAGCAGGTCGGCGTCGGCGGTGTCGTCGGGGAAGAGCACGATGCCGACGCTGGCCGTCGCGTGCACCTCGTGGCCCGAGAGGTCGAACGGCGACCGCAGGTGCGTGAGGAGCTTCTCGGTCACCTTCCGGACGGCCTCGGCGTCGCGGACCTCGGGCAGCAGGACGACGAACTCGTCGCCGCCGATGCGGGCGACGGTGTCGTCGCCGCGCACCGACAGCCGCAGCCGCTGCCCGACGGCGCGCAGCAGCGCGTCGCCCACCGCGTGGCCGAGCGCGTCGTTGGTGACCTTGAGGTTGTCGAGGTCGAGGAAGATCGCGGCCCCGCCGCGTCCGTTGCGAACGCTGCGCGCGATGGCCTGGCCTAGCCGGTCGCGCAGCAGCGTGCGGTTCGGCAGGCCCGTAAGCGCGTCGTGGTACGCCAGGCGCTCCAGCTCGCGCTCGAGCGCCCGGCGCTTGACTAGGGTGGCGGCCTGGGCCGCGAAGGCGGCGGCGAGCTGGTGCGAGGCGTCGTCGAAGGCGTGAGGATCGCGGAACGCGTCCATCGTGAGGGTGGCCACCCGCCGACCGTCGAGGTGGATGGGCACCGTGAGCGTGGCCGCGACGGCGTAGGTGGGCCGCGTCGGATCGCTCAGCGGGGCGTCGTCGAAGCCCTCGTACCCGTACGCCGCGGCGAATCGGTAGGCGTCGTGTTCGTCGCGCACCAGCAGCGAGCCGGCGTCGGCGCCGGGCGTCGCGCGCACCGCCGCCTCCACCAGGCGCTGGTAGAACGAGCCCTCGAAGCCTTGCTCGAGCGTCTGCTCGATGAACGACATCAGCGCCTCGCGGAAGGTCGCGAGTTGACCCAGTTGCGCGTCGCGGCGGAGCCGCTCGGTCACGTCGAGGAGCGTCGCCAGGAGCGCGGGCCGGCCCGCGTGTTCGGCGTGTTCGGAGGCGAACAGGCAGCGCCGTTCGTCGCCGTCGCGGTGGCGCAGGACGACCTCGCGATCGCGGACCGTGTGGCCGGCGGCCGCCTCGCCATGGAGGGCGCGCCAGGCGTCTGGGTTCGCCCAGGCGTCGAGGTCGCCGATCGTGGCGCCCAGCAGCTCGTCGCGCGAGCGGCCGAGGAGCTGCTCGAAGGCGGCGTTCACGTCGAGCAGCTCGCCGTCGTCGAGGGCGATCAGCGCGGTCGCCGCGGGACCCGTGTCGAACAGCGCGCGCGTCTGGCGCGAGGCCTCCTCGGCCCGGCGGCGCAGGTCGCGCTCGCGCACGACCAGGGCGGCATGATCGAGGGAGACCGCCAGCAGGTTGGCCGCCGTCAGGGCGGCCGTCGCGTGCCGCTCGTCGAAGACCGTCGCCTGGTGGCCATGGAGCTCGAGCGCGCCGAGCTCGCGTTCGCCGATCCGCAGCGCGGTGATCAGGTGGGCGCCACCCCGAGCGAAAGCATCCGTATCGCCGCGCGCGGCGATCTCGGCGCCGTCCGCGTCACGGACCCGCCAGGAGCGCATCGGTGTGGTGGTGTGCAGGAAGCCGTCGAGCGGTTCCCACAGGTCGCCGGTGGAGGTGGCCTCGCCCAACGCCGCCGCCAGCTCGGCGGCGCGATCGAGCAGGTTCCTGAACTCGGCGAGCGCCCCCTCGCTCGCGGCCTGCGACAGCGCCGCCACTGCGTCTTCGGGGGAGGCGTCGCGCAGCAGGGCGACCGCGCCGATGACCTTCCCGGCCCGATCGGTGAGCGGCTCGGCGTCGACGGTGATCGGCCTGCGGCGGCCGGTCGAGGACGCACCGACGAAGCGCGCGCGCGAGAGGCGCTCGCCCGCCAAGGCCCGCGAGAGGGGATCGGCACCCGCCGGGAGCGGACGATCGCTTTCGTCGGTGAGGCGCCACGCGCCGCGCCAGGCCTCGGCGGCGTCGCCGACGCGCCCACCGAAACCGAGGCGGTCGGCCGCCCGCGTGCGCAGCGACAGCCGGCCGCTGGCGTCGCAGGCGGCCGCGCCGTCGGTCATGCCGCGCCAGGCGTGGTCGGCGAGCTGCGCGTGGCTGGCGGCCGCCGCCGCCCGCTGGCGCCAGCCGAGCGTCGGCGTCCACAGGTCGAGCAGCCAGGCGACCCTGGCGGCGCCCTCGGCCTCGTGCGCGGCCTCACGCCAACCGAACAGCAGGATGGCGGCCGGCTCGTCGTCCACGAGGAGCGGCGCCGCGTGGATGGCGCGGAGCCCGGCCTCGAAGGCCCGCTGCCGGCGCAGGAACCGCAGGCCGGGGATCGGCCCGCGTGCCGTGCGGGCCCCCGCGGACGGCGAACGCTGGCGATGGATCCAGACGTCGCCTCCGGCCGGACCCAGGTCGGAGATGGTGACGGCGACGCCGCGGTCGAGCGCCCAGCGGACGAGGGGCTCGGGCTCGCTGCCGGTCCCACCGATCGGTTCGCTCAGCCGCCGCAGGAGCGCGTCCTCTGCGGCGCATGGGCCAGCTGCCGGACCGTCGTCGGGCGACGGCGCATCGTCGAGTGCCGGCGCGTGGCCTCGACCCGGCGCTTCGCTTCTCGCTGTGGGCAGCCAGGTCTCGGCCCATGCGGCCCCCACGGCCTGCCGCATGACGTCGATGGTGCGCGTCAGCACCTCTTCGAGCGTGGGCTCGGTCGCCGCCCGCAGCAGTGAGGCGACGGATTCGGTCAGCCTCTGGGCGTCCTCGACGTCGTACGGTCGCGGCGGCCTGGGCGCTTCCGGCGCGCGACGGAGCAGCGTGTACAGTTCGGCTGCGACGTCGGCGATCGCGTCGCGCGCCACCACCAGCCGGGCCCCCAACGCCCGCCACGCCGCCCCCCCGTCGCCCGCCGCCTCATCGACGACGAGCAGGACCGGCAGCCTGGCATCGTGCTCCTGAAGCTGCGCCAGGGCGTCGCCGGTGGCCCGCGCGTCGGTCGCCACGACGACCGCCGCGTCCCAGTCGCGGCCGCGCAGCATCCCGTCGAGCATCGCCCCGTCGGCGTCGATCCGTTGCAGGCCCGCCAGTGGCGGCCGGGCGCGGCGCAACGCCCCCTCCAGCGGATCGCCCCGGGGGGCGATCAACAGGACGTGGGCGCCCCACGGTCGCGTGGCCGCGGAAGCCAGGCGATCGCTCGAGGGTGTGGGGCTCGGGTCCACGCCCCCCCATCGTAGGCGCCCTGCGGCGCGGCGTCCGCGGCCGAGTTCACGCCCTGGCGTCTGGCCCTGGCCGCGGCGGGGGTGTCGCATAGCATGTGCGCATGGCCGAGACCGTGGTCGTCACCCGGGCGCTGACCCGCGAGTTCGTCTCTGGCAGCGGCGCCGTTCGCGCGGTCGACGCGCTCGACCTCACGGTGGCCCGCGGCGAGGTGGTGGGCCTCCTGGGGCACAACGGCGCGGGCAAGACCACCACCGTGCGCCTGCTCGCCGGCGTTCTCACCCCCACCTCCGGCTCGGCGCGGGTGTTCGGCCTGGATCCGAGCGTGGACGGGGTGGCCGTGCGCCGCCGCGTGGGGGTGAGCACCGAGACGCCCGCGGTCGACGACCGCCTGAGTGGTCGTGCGGGCCTCGCGGCGTTCGCCGACCTGTACGGGGTGCCGGTCGCGCGCGTGGGCGAGCGGGTGGAGGAGCTGCTGGCCTCGTTCGACCTCGCGGAGGCCGCCGACCGCAAGGTGGGTACCTACAGCCGTGGCATGCGGCAGCGCCTGGCCCTGGCACGGGCGCTGCTCCACGACCCGGAGCTGCTGTTCCTCGATGAGCCCACCGCCGGTCTCGACCCCGTCGCGGCGCGCGCCGTGGCAGATCGCGTCCGCGGGCTGCGGGGCGAGGGGCGGAGCGTGGTGCTCTGCACACACGATCTGGCGCAGGCGCAGGCGCTCTGCGACCGCGTCGTGGTCCTGGAGCACGGCCGCGTGGTGGCGGCCGGAGCCCCCGCGGCGCTGGCGGCCGATCTCGGCGCGGGCTTGCGCGTGCGCTTCCTGGCGTCCGCACCCGCCGGCGTCGACGTCGCGGCGCGGCTGGGCGCGCTAGATGGCTGGGGCGGCGTGGCCGTCGCGACGGCCGCCGGGACGGGCGAGGCGTCGGGCGGGGCCGCGGGAGACCCGCCAGTAGACGGCGGGGCGCGGGTGGTGGCCGGCGTCGCCCGCGACGCCGAGGCGGTGGCCGAGGCGGTGGCGACCCTCGTGCGGGCCGGTGTCCGGGTGTACGCCGTCGAGCGCGAGTTGCCCGACCTCGAGGACGTCTACTTCGCGCTGCACGGGCGGCCACGGAAGCGGGCGGCCGGTGAGGGGTCCGGTGGAGCGCCAGCTGACATCGCCGTCGAGCCGCCGGACGACGAGGAGGGTCGGCGATGAACCTGCGTGCCGTGCGCGCGATCGTGCGCAAGGACCTGAGCGTGGTGCTGCAGAGCAAGGCGGTGCTGCTGCCGATCATCATCGTGCCGGCGGTGATGCTGCTGGTGCTGCCGATCGTCGCCTCGTTCGCGCCGCAGTTCGTCAACGTCCCGGGCGCCAGCGATCTCGGCGCGATGCTCGAGCGGATGCCGGAGTCCTTCCAGCAGCGCTTCGCCGGCCTCAGCCAGGAGCAGACGATCGTGACGCTGCTGCTGGTCTACCTCTTCGCGCCGATGTACCTCATCGTGCCGCTGATGGTCGCCAGCGTCATCGCCGCCGACGCGTTCGCGGGGGAGAAGGAGCGCCGCACGCTCGAGGCACTGCTGTTCACCCCGACCACCGACCGCGAACTCCTGCTCGGCAAGTTGCTGTCCGGCTTCGTCCCGGCGATGGCGGTCGCCTGGGGTGGCTTCGTCGTCTACACGGTGGTGGCCAACGCCGCCGCCTGGCCGGTGATGGGCCGGCTGTTCTTCCCGACCGGCATGTGGTTGGTGCTGGCGCTGTGGGTGGCGCCGGCGGTCGCCGCGCTCGGGCTCGGCGCCACGGTGTTGGTCTCCGCGCGCGTCAGCACCTTCCAGGAGGCGTACCAGATCGGCGGCGTCGTGGTGCTGCCGATCGTCGTGCTGCTCATCGGGCAGGCCACCGGTGTGGTGGTCTTCTCGGTGGCGCTGGTGCTGCTACTGGGCGCGGTCTTCTGGGCCGCCGCCGCGGCCCTGCTGTTCTTCGGCGCGCGCGGCTTCCGTCGCGGCGACGTCCTGTCACGGGCCTGACGTGCGGCGCATGCGCGCGGCGGTTCAGGCCGGCGGGGTCAGCCCCGCCCAGCGCTCGATCGTACGGACGGTCGCGTAGGTGCCGCGCTCGACGTCGATCCAGCGGACGTTCTCGTCGGGCGCGTGCGCGCGGCCCTCCGCGTAGCCGACGCCGATCATGATCACCGGCACGCCGAGCTCGTCGACGAAGGGCGACAGCGGACCCGACCCGCCCGAGCTGATCGTGACGATCGCCGGCGTGCCGTAGGCCTCCGCGAGCGCCGCGGCCGCGTGCTGGACCCACGGGTGGTCCGGGTCGACGCGGCTCGGGTGCTCCGGGCGCTCGGCCAGCTTCGTCTCCACGGCGCCGAAGCCGTGCCGCTCGAGGTGCGCCCGCAGCAGGCCGACGATCTCCTCGGGTTCCTGGTCGGGCACCAGGCGGAAATCGAGCTTGGCCGTGGCGGCAGCCGGCAGCACCGTCTTCATGCCGGGGCCGCCGTAGCCGCCGTGCAGGCCGTTGACGTTGACGACCGGTTCCAGCTGCAGCCGCCGCTGCCACTCCCCGCCGGTGGCGCCGCCGAGGAAGCGCTCGACCCCGATCTGGCGGGCGATGACGTCGTCCTCGCGGGGCGCGATGCCGACGTAGTGCGCCTCGCGCTCCGTGGCGGGTCGGACGCGATCGTAGAAGCCGTCGATCAGCACGCGGCCGTCGGCGTCGCGCAGGCTGGCGACGGCCGCGGCCATGAGCCACACGGCGTTCTGCACGACGGGACCGAGTCCGGAGTGCTGGTCGTAGTCCGCGGTGCGGACGCTCAGGTCGACCGTGGCGATGCCCTTGAGGCCGGAGACCAGGTGCGGCCGGTCGTGGGCGTCGACGCCGCCGAACTCCCACACGCAGGCGTCGGCCTGGAGGCGGTCGCGCATGGCGGCGACGTACGGCGCCATGTTGGGGCTGCCGACCTCCTCCTCGCCCTCGACCACGAAGACGACGCCTACCGGCAGCTCGCCGCCGTGGCGCCGCTTCAGCCACTCGAGCGCGACGACGCGCGAGGCGAGCTGCCCCTTGTCGTCGGTGGCGCCGCGGCCGAACAGCTTGCCGTCGCGCTCGTCAAGCGTGAAGGGGTCGGCGGTCCACAGCTCGAGGGGATCTGCCGGCTGCACGTCGTAGTGGTTGTAGAAGAGCACGGTGGGGGCGCCCGCCACCCGGCGCTCCGCGAACACGACCGGTGCGCCGGCGGTGGGGTGGACCTCGACGTCCAGGCCCAACGCACCCAACTCCGCGGCGACCGCCTCGGCGGCCGCGCCCTGGGCGCGCCCCTCGGCGGCGACCGAGGGGATGGCCACCCAGCGCGCGAGCAGTTCGCGGTAGCGCGTCCGAAGGTCGGGCGGCAGGCTGGTCGCGGCGCGATCGCTCATGGACGGTTCCTCTCGTAGTCGGTGACGCGGTGCGGGTCGAGCAGGTAGAACTTCTCGCCGCCGAGCAGGCGGTCGCGGAAGGCCTTGCCCTGCTCGTCCTCGGCGTCTTCGTCCCACTTGACGAACATCGCCTCGGTCTGGCTGCGGTGGGCGCGCAGGGCCTCGATCTTGCGGTCGACGGTGGCGGAGATGTCGCTGAGCACGTCGGGTTCGCCGAGCGCGGCGCGGTTGGCGTCCTGATCGCCGACCGCCACGGCCAACAGGCGCGGGCGCCGGCCGGCTGGCAGCGAGCGCACGGCGAGCTGGGCGATCAGCCCCAGCGCGTCGTGGTCGGCATGGACCGCGTAGCCGGGGAAGAAGGTGATCACGGTGGAGGGATCCTGCTCCTCGATCACGGCGCGGACGCGCTCGGCGATCTCGTACGGGTCCTCGAACTCCACGCACTTGTCGCGCAGGCCCAGCATGCGCGCCTCCGCGCCGAGGACCGCGCACGCCTCCGCCAGCTCGCGCTCACGGATGTCGCGCAGCGACTCGCGGTTCGCGAAGGCCGGGCGGCCCATGCGGCGTCCCATGTCGCCGTAGGTACCGCAGAGGTAGGTGACGGGGACGCCGGCGTCGGCGCAGCGCGCCATCGTGCCGCCCGAGGAGAAGGTCTCGTCGTCGGGGTGCGGCAGCACCACCAGCAGGCCGCGCTCGGCGGCGGGTTCGAAGGGGGCGGGCGTCGCGACGTGGGTCGCGTCGGCGGGCGCGCCGGCGGTGGTCGGGGTCGCCACGATCAGGCCTCCCGGAAGGGCTGGGTCGAGAGCTGCAGCGCCACGGTGAGGTAGCCGTCGGGGTCGTGCCCGGCGAGCAGGAGCTCGTCCCGCTCGCTCACCACGAAGTCGGTCAGCCCGTCGGCGTAGACCCAGCCGTCCTGCAGCTTGAGGCCCACGCGGTACGGGCCGGGGCCCGTGACGACGCCGCGAGCGTACGTGACCTGGGCGTTGCGCACGAAGGCGATCACGGGAGGCTTCTTGTCGGGCCCGAGAGCCGTGTACGAGCCGGTGGTGGTCTCGAGGTGCAGGAACACCGGCTGGTCGCGCCGCCGGTCGAGTTCGGCCTGTACCGCGTCACGGTCGATGGGGTGCAACGGGGTCCTCCTGCGCGCGCGCCCGCTCGCGGGCGGGGGGCGCGGTCGCGACATCGTACCCCCGACCCTCCGCGCCGAACCGTCGCCGCGCCTCGCGCCGGAACCAGCGCGCGGCCAGCCTCGCGCCGTCCTCCGGTCGCGCGGCCAGCCAGGCGCCGTCGCGGGCCAACGCCGCGATCCGGACCACCTCGCCCTGCTCGAGGAACGGCGAGGGCGGCGCTCGGGCGTCGCGGTAGAGGTGCAGCGCCTCGCGCGCGCGGGTCCAGGCGACGTAGGCCAGCCGCCGCTCCTCCGGGTCGTCGCCGAGAGGGAAACTGCCGGCGTTCATCCCGGGGACGTGCACCACCGGCCACTCGAGCCCCTTGGCGCGGTGGACGCTGGTGACGAGCAGCGCGTCGCGCGGCGCCGGTCGGCGCCAGCTCGCCAGCGCGGCGGCGAGGGCGCCGGCGCCGTCCGTCTGCGCGTCGCCCTGGCGCGCTTCGCGCTGGCGTGCTTCGCGCACGAGCGCGGCCGCGGCCGCCAGCGTGGGCGGGGGGTCGGCGGGCCAGGCGCGGGGATCGACACCGGCGGCGAGCAGGGCCCCGGCGGCGTCCGACCGCGCGAGCTCGGCGATCGTTCGTAGGCGCAGGCCGGGTTCCGGCGCCGCCCCCCGCGGGGCGGCCTCGCGCCATGCGTCGGCACCCGCGCCGGGGTGCCGCGCAAGCCGTGCGGCGGCGGCCCAGGCGGCCGGCTGGGCCAACCCGCCGGGCCCGGCCAGCCAGCGGCGCCAGGCGCGTTCGCGGGCGGCGGTCGTCTCGCCGGCGGCGCCCAGCGCCAGCGCCACACCGGCCCAGCCGGCGACCACCGCGGGGTGGCGGGCGAGCGGGGGCGCGCCCTCGACCCGGAGCGGGAGGCCGGCCCTGGCCGCGGCCACTTCGAGTGCCGTCGACTGCGCGAAACGGCGCAGCAGCACCGTCTGGTCCGACCACGGCGTCCCGCCGTCGTGGTGTGCGCGGGCGCGAGCGAGCAGCGCCTCCGCTTCGCGCTCGCGGCCGTCGGCGGCGTCGAGCGTGAGGCTGCCTCCGGCGCCGCGCACCGCGCGCGGGCGCACGGGCCAGCGCCCACCACCGTGCGCCATCAGCGCCGCGGCGGCGGCCAGCGGCTCGGCCCGGCTGCGGAAGGCCTCGGGCAGCAGCAGCACGGTCGCCCGGCGGCGCGCCGCGAAGCCGCGCAGCGACCCCGGCACCGAGCCGCGGAAGCCGTACACGCTCTGGTCGTCGTCGCCGACCAGCATGACGTCGTCGCGGTCGGCCATGAGCAGCTCCAGGGTGGCGAGCTGCACCGCGTTGACGTCCTGGGCCTCGTCCACGATGGCGGCCCGCCAGCGTCCACGCGCCCAGGCGAGCAGGCCGGCGTCGGTGTGCAGCGCCCTCCACCCCTCGACCAGCAGCTGGTCGAGGTCCAGCCACCCCAGGCCGCGGCGGACGCGCTCGAAGTGCTCGAGGAGCGCGAGATGATCGGGGTGATCGGGGTCGGGCGCGGGGGGGCGAGCCTCGGCCCGGGCGCACGCGGGCAGGCCGTCGTCGAGGCCGGGCAGCTCGAGGCGGGCGAGGCAGCGACCGCGGTAGGCGGCGAAGGCCGTGAGGTCGGCGTCGTGCCAGGCGTCCGCGAGGTCGGGATCGGTCGCGGCCGCCTCGCGCCGCGCGCGGCGTGCGACCTGCGCCACGAACGCCTCCGGTGGCGGACCCTGCGACGGGGCCGGCCCGCCCAGCCGGGTACGCGTGGCGAGGAGCAGGTGCGCCAGCGAGTGGAAGGTGCGCACCTCGACGTTGGCGAGGGTGGGGTCGTCGCGCAGCTGCGCGCGCACGGCCGCGATGGCCGCTCGCGAGAAGCTGACCACCAGGAGGCGCCCAGGATCGACGCGGCCGCGCGCCACCCGGTGACGCACGCGGGCCACCATCGTGGTCGTCTTGCCGGCGCCCGCGACGGCGACGAC
>Ga0114946_10003807_pt1 | contig 10059 bp, 7 predicted proteins | sample WalLakDeSediment_FD_88676 | JGI IMG/M metagenome (GOLD analysis project Ga0114946, IMG submission 88676) | Lake sediment microbial communities from Walker lake, Nevada to study Microbial Dark Matter (Phase II) - Walker Lake 11/02/13 Deep Sediment | ecosystem: Environmental > Aquatic > Freshwater...
ACGCGCCAAGGCGCTCGCCGATGTAATGCGCGCAGGCCCAGGCGAGTGACAGCCCGTCGAAGGTGCTGGTGCCGCGGCCGATCTCGTCCATCAGCACCAGGCTCTGCGCCGTGGCGTTGTTGAGGATGTTGGCCGCCTCGGTCATCTCGACCATGAAGGTGGAACGGCCGCCCGCGAGGTCATCGGAGGCGCCGATGCGCGTGAAGATCCGGTCCACCGGCCCGATCACCGCCGATTCGGCCGGCACGAAGCTGCCCGCGCAACCCAGGATCACGATCAGCGCGGCCTGGCGCATGTAGGTGGACTTGCCGCCCATGTTCGGCCCGGTAATGACCAGCATGCGCCGATGCTCGTCCAGCGCCAGGTCGTTCGGGATGAACGGCTCGGATGACACCCGCTCGACCACCAGGTGCCGGCCGCCGACGATGGCGAGCCGTGGCTCGGTGACGAGGCGCGGCCGGCTCAGGTTCAGTGCCGCCGCCCGCTCCGCGAGGTTCGCGAGGACATCGAGTTCCGCGACCGCCGCGGCCATCAGCTGCAGCGGCCCGAGCCGCTCGACCAGCCGTTCGACCAGTTCTTCATACAGCGCCTTCTCGCGCGCCAGCGCGCGCTCGCGCGCGGACAGCACCTGGTCTTCGAAGCGCTTCAGCTCCGGCGTGATGAAGCGTTCGGCCCCCTTGAGCGTCTGGCGCCGGCTGTAGTCGGCCGGGGCATTCTTCGCCTGCGCGCGGCTGATCTCGATGTAATAGCCGTGCACGCGGTTATAGCCGACCTTGAGCGACGGCAGCCCGGTGCGTTCCCGCTCGCGTGTCTCGAGCTCATCGAGAAAACGGTCGCCCTCGGTGGACAGCGCCCGCAGTTCGTCGAGCTCCGCGTCCCAGCCCGGCGCGACGACCCCGCCGTCGCGGATCAGCACCGGCGGGTCCTCGATGATGGCGCGCTGGAGCAGCGCCAGCGTCTCGTCGTGCTCGCCGCATTCGGCCGCAAGCTCTGCCAGCCGCGGCGCGGCCACGCCGGCGACACCCGCACGCAACGCCGGCAGCCTGGCGAGGCCCTCGCGCAGCCCGGCGAGATCGCGCGGCCGCGCCGAGCGCAGCGCCACCCGCGCGAGCATGCGCTCGAGATCGCCGATGCCGCGCAATACATCTCGCAGTGCGCGCGGATCGCCGTCCAGCAACAGTCGCTCGATGGCCTCATGCCGCGCATCCAGCACCGCACGATCGCGCAGCGGTCGATTGAGCCAGCGCCTGAGCAGGCGGCCGCCCATGGGCGTGGCGGTCTCGTCCAGCACGCCGAGCAGCGTGTGCTCGTGCCGGCCCGACAGGCTGCGGTCAAGTTCCAGGTTGCGGCGCGTGGCCGCGTCCATGATCAGTGCCTCATCGCGCGTTTCGGTCGCCAGCCCGCGCAGGTGCGGCAGGGCGCTGCGCTGCGTATCCAGCACGTATTGCAGCAGGCAGCCGGCCGCCTGCACCGCCTCCGGCAGCTCCGCGCAACCGAAGCCCGCGAGATCCACGACGCCAAACTGGCGGCACAACATGCGCGTGGCGGTGTCGAGGTCGAAATGCCAGGGCGGGCGCGTCTTGACTCCGGGCAGCTCGCACACGAAGCCCGGCAGGCGGCTCTCCTCGTCGACCAGCAATTCGGCGAGTTGCAGGCGCTCCAGCTCGGCGGCCAGCGCTTCCGGGCCGTCGAGGCGCGCGACGCGGAAGCGTCCCGCCGCAAGCTCGAGCCAGGCAATGCCGATCCCGCCGGGACCCGCATGCACGCAGCCCAGCAGTATTTCGCGCCGCGCCTCGAGCAGCCCCTCGTCGGTGACGGTGCCGGGGGTGACGACGCGCACGACCTGGCGGTCCACCGGGCCCTTCGAGGTGGCCGGATCGCCGATCTGCTCGCAGATCGCGACCGACTCGCCCTTGCGTACCAGCTTGGCGAGGTAGCCCTCGACGCTGTGCACCGGCACCCCGGCCATGGGGATCGGCTGGCCCGCGCTCTGGCCGCGCGTCGTCAGGGTGATGTCGATGAGCTTTGCGGCGCGGCGCGCATCGTCATAGAACAGCTCGTAGAAATCCCCCATCCGGTAGAACAGCAGGATGTCCGGGTGCTCGGCCTTGATGCGCAGGAACTGGCGCATCATGGGGGTGTGCTGTTCGAAGTTGTCGGCGCTCATCCGGGTTTCCGTCGCGAGACCGGGCATGCTAGCAGTTCGCGCGCGTCGGCTCACCGGGTGGCGGGACCTCTTTTTCTGCGGCCGGGATGGTGGCAGGCTACGAGGCAATGAAGGGAGGAGCAGCATGATTCCCGACGATGACCGCCTGTTGAAGCTCGCCCGCGAGGTCGGCATGTGGCTCGCCGCGCGCGACGAGAAGCTGGCCTCCGCCGAATCCTGCACGGCCGGCTGGATCGCCAAGGCCATCACCGACGTGCCGGGCAGTTCGGAATGGTTCATCGCCGGGATCGCGAGTTACGCGGACGCGGCAAAGACCGCCTTGCTGGGCGTGCCGGAGGCCTTGTTGAAATCCGATGGCGCGGTGAGCAGGGAAGTCGTCGAAGCGATGGCGCAAGGCGCGTTGGAGCGCACCGGCGCGGATCGGGCGGTGGCCGTCAGCGGCATCGCGGGCCCGGCCGGCGGCACCGAGGAGAAGCCGGTCGGCACGGTCTGGTTCGCCTGGGCGCGCCGCGATGACGGCCAGATCACGTTCAAGACCCGGCTGGAGCGATTCCAGGGCGATCGCGAGTCGATCCGGCGCCAGGCGGTCGGGCGGGCGCTGAGCGGGGTCATGATGAGTTGAGGCTCAGGCTGTTCTTCGCGTTGTGGCCGGACGAGCCGGTCCGCAATGCGCTCGGAGAAGCCGCGCGGCCGCTGCTGGAAGCGTGCCGGGGGCGGCGGGTCGCAAAACGAAACTACCACCTGACGCTCGCTTTTCTCGGCGGGGTGCCGGCGGCCCGGCTGGACGAGATCCGCGCTGCGGCCGCAGGGGTGCGCGCGGCGCCGTTCGAGCTGTTGCTGGACTGTCACGGCCACTGGCCCGGTCCGCGCGTCGCCTGGCTCGGCTGCCGCCGGCCACCGGAGGCCGCCGATGCGCTCGCCCAGGCGCTGTGGGCCGCACTGGAGCCCGTGGGCTTCAGGCCGGACAAGCGCCCGTTCAGGCCGCATCTCACCGTGCTGCGTGGCTGCCGCCAATGCGACTGGCCGGGCCCGGTGACGCCGGTCGCATGGCCCGTGCGGGAGTTCGCGCTGGTCAGCTCCGAGACCCTGCCGGAGGGGCCGCATTACACGCTCCTGGATCGCTGGCCACTGGCGGACCGCGGGCCCGGGCCCTGGGCGGACCGCGGGCCCGGGCCGTCATAGGCCCGTTGCGCTCGGAAATCTTTATGTCGCACAACGGGCCTATGACGTCCCGGCCCCGCTGCGGCGTTGCCCCTGGCCGCCCAGTGACGCCGTTTCGCGCAGCAGGCCCGCGCTCCGGCAAAGGCGTAGCGGGTGAGGGCGCGCTGGGCCACTCGCAGGCATCTGAGCCAAGAGGGGCCCGGCGCGCCCTCACCCGCGGTCACTGCCACCGAGCGCGCCGGCGGCCGAAAGCCGGTGAACCGTCCGGAAATCGGCGCTGCCCGCCGCCGCCGGATGTGAAATAATCGGCGCCTTCCCACCGTCACCCCAAAAGTGAACCCCAGCCCATGGACGATAACCGCAAGAAAGCCCTGGTCGCCGCGCTTGGCCAGATCGAGAAACAGTTTGGCAAGGGCTCCGTGATGCGCATGGGCGACTCGGCCATCGTGCGCGACGTGCCCGTGGTATCGACCGGCTCGCTGGGGCTGGACATCGCCCTCGGCATCGGCGGCCTGCCGCGCGGCCGGGTGGTCGAGATCTACGGTCCCGAGTCCTCAGGCAAGACGACCCTCACGCTGCAGGTCATCGCCGAGGCGCAGAAGGTCGGCGGCACCGCGGCCTTCGTGGACGCCGAACACGCGCTCGATCCGACCTATGCCGAGAAGCTCGGCGTCAACCTGGACGACCTGCTGGTGTCGCAGCCGGACACCGGCGAGCAGGCGCTCGAGATCACCGACATGCTGGTGCGCTCCGGCGCCGTGGACATCATCGTGGTCGACTCGGTCGCCGCGCTGACGCCGAAGGCCGAAATCGAGGGCGAAATGGGCGATTCGCATGTCGGCCTGCAGGCACGCCTCATGTCGCAGGCGCTGCGCAAGCTGACCGGCTCGATCAAGCGCACCAATGCGATGGTCATCTTCATCAACCAGATCCGCATGAAGATCGGCGTCATGTTCGGCAGCCCCGAGACCACCACGGGTGGCAATGCGCTGAAGTTCTATTCCTCGGTGCGCCTCGACATCCGCCGCATCGGCGCGCTGAAGAAGGGCGACGAGGTGATCGGCAACCAGACGCGCGTCAAGGTGGTCAAGAACAAAGTCGCGCCGCCGTTCCGCCAGGCGGAGTTCGAGATACTCTACGGCTCCGGCATCAGTCGCGAGGGCGAGATCATCGACCTCGGCGCGCAACACAACATCATCGACAAGTCCGGGTCCTGGTACAGCTACAACGGCGACCGGATCGGCCAGGGCAAGGACAACGTGCGCCAGTTCCTCGTCGAGCACCCGGACGTCGCCGCGGAGATCGAGGGCAAGCTGCGCGAGCTGCTGCTGCCGAAGAAGGTCGGCGTTGCGCAGGAGGCCGATGCGAGCGAAACGGTCGGCTGACGGCGAGGCCGAGGACTGGACCGCCGCGACCGTCGAGGCCGCCGCGGTCCGGCTGCTGGCGCGTCGCGAGCACAGCCGGGCGGAGCTGGTCCGCAAGCTGGCCGCGCGCGGCGCCCCGGGCGACCTGGTCGGCGAGGTGCTCGATTCACTCGTCGCCCGGCGACTCCAGTCCGACGAACGCTACGCCGAGGCGCTGGTCTCCAGCCGCGCCGGCCGCGGCCAGGGGCCGGTGCGCATCCGGCGCGAGCTCGCCGAGCGCGGCGTGGCCGCCGCGACCACTGACGCCGCCCTCGAGGCCGCCGACCAGGACTGGCGGCAGCTGGCCCGCGAGACGCGCCTGCGACGTTTCGGTGCCGACATCCCCGGTGAATGGAACGAACGCGTCCGCCAGTCGCGGTTCCTCGAGTACCGGGGCTTCACCAACGAGCAGATCCGCTTCGCGCTGGAGTAACGGCACCGATCCTCTTGGCCCCAGCCCCTGCTGTGACGCACAATGACGAGTTGAAACTCGCATCTGCCCCCCGTTAGTGAGCCTTATGAAAAGCGCCGAGATTCGCACCAGCTTCCTCGATTTCTTCGCGGCCCGCGGGCACGAGGTCGTGCCGTCGAGCCCGCTGGTCCCGGGCAATGACCCGACCCTGCTGTTTACCAACGCGGGCATGGTGCAGTTCAAGGACGTATTCCTCGGCCACGACAAGCGCCCCTACAAGCGGGCGGCTTCCTCGCAGCGCTGCGTGCGGGCGGGCGGCAAGCACAACGACCTGGAGAACGTCGGCTATACCGCCCGGCACCACACTTTCTTCGAGATGCTCGGCAACTTCAGCTTCGGCGACTACTTCAAGGAAGACGCCATCCGTTACGCCTGGGACTACGTGACCGGCGTGCTCGGAATCCCGGCCGAGAAGCTCTGGGTGACGGTGTTCGAGGACGACGACGAGGCAGCCGCCATCTGGCTCGAGCAGATCGGCGTGGACCCGGCGCGCTTCGGCCGGCTCGGCGCCGAGTCCAACTTCTGGGCAATGGGCGACACCGGCCCCTGTGGTCCCTGTTCCGAGATTTTCTACGACCACGGCCCGGAGATCGCCGGCGGCCCGCCCGGCTCGCCCGACGAGGACGGCGACCGCTACGTCGAGATCTGGAACCTGGTGTTCATGCAATTCAACCGTACGGCGGACGGCGCGATGACGCCGTTGCCCAGGCCCTCGGTGGATACCGGCATGGGCCTCGAGCGCCTCGCCGCCGTGCTGCAGGGCGTGCACTCGAACTACGATATCGACCTGTTCCGCGCGCTGCTGGGGCGCGCCGCCGAGCTGGCCGGGCGCGACGACACCGACAATGCCTCGCTGCGGGTCATCGCCGATCATATTCGCGCCTGCGCGTTCCTGGTGGTCGACGGCGTGCTGCCGTCCAACGAGGGCCGCGGCTACGTGCTCCGGCGCATCATCCGTCGCGCCATCCGGCACGGTTACCAGCTCGGCATGAAAGAGCCGTTCTTCTGGCGGCTGGTCGAAACCCTCGAGCAACAGATGGGCGCAGCCTACCCGGAGCTGGTCAAGGCGCGCGGCCATGTCGAGAAAGTGCTGCACCAGGAGGAGGAACGCTTCGCGGAGACGCTCGACCAGGGCATGCGCCTGCTGGACTCGGCCATCGCGGGGCTCGAGGGCGGCGTCATCCCGGGCGAGACGGCGTTCAAGCTGTACGACACTTTCGGCTTCCCGCTGGACCTCACGGCCGACATCGCGCGCGAGCGCGGCCTGGCGGTGGACAACGAGGGCTTCGAGGACGCCATGGCGGCCCAGCGGGGGCGGGCCCGCGCCGCGAGCCGGTTCGAGGCCGATTACGGCCTGAAAAAGGAGACCGACCTCGAGACCAGGTTCGTCGGCTACGACGGGCTCGGCGCCTCGGGCGTGATCCTGGCCCTCTACAGGGACGACGGGCGCCAGGTGGACGCGCTCGGCGAGGGCGACGAGGGCGTGATCGTCCTCGACGAAACGCCTTTCTACGCCGAATCCGGGGGCCAGGTGGGCGACGTCGGCCGGATCCGCGCCGCGGCCGGCGAATTCGAGGTTACGGATACCCGCAAGTGGGGCAAGGCCCACGCCCACCATGGGCGTATGCTGCGCGGCCGGCTGGAGGGCGGCGAGCAGGTGCGCGCGGAGGTGGATCGCACCGCGCGCCAGGCGACCGTGCTGAATCATTCGGCGACCCATTTGCTGCACGCCGCGCTGCGCAAGGTGCTCGGCACGCATGTGCAGCAGAAGGGTTCGCTGGTCGCGCCTGACCGGCTGCGCTTCGACTTCTCGCATTACGAGCCGGTCAGCCGCACGCAGCTCGCCGAGATCGAGGCGCTGGTCAACGCCGAGGTGCGCGCCAATGCCGCGGCCGAGACCAGGGTCGTGCCGTACGAGGAAGCCGTGGCCGGCGGCGCGCTGGCGCTGTTCGGCGAGAAATACGACGACCGCGTGCGCGTGCTGAAGCTGGGGAATTTCTCGATGGAGCTCTGCGGCGGGACGCACGTGCGGCGCGCGGGCGATATCGGCTTGTTCAAGATCGTCGCCGAGAGCGGCATCGCCTCCGGCGTACGGCGCATCGAGGCGGTCACGGGGCAGGGCGCGCTGCAATGGATCTCGCGCCACGAGGACACGCTCCAACAGATCGCGTCCATGTTGAAAGGCGGCTGGGACGAGGCGGGCGACAAGGTTCAGCATCTCATCGAGCGCTCGCGCCAGCTCGAGAAGGCAGTCCAGCAGCTGCAAACGCAACTCGCCACCGGCGGCGGTGGCGAGGACCCGGCGGATCGCGCCGAGACCGTCGGCGACTCGCGCGTCTACATCGCGCGGCTCGACGGCAGCGATCCCAAGGTCATGCGCGATGCCGTCGATCGCTTCAAGCAGAAGCTCGGCAGCGGCGTGGTGCTGCTCGGCGCCGCCGACGGCGACAAGGTCAGGCTGGTGGCGGGCGTGACCAAGGATCGCACCGACCGTATCAGCGCCGTGGATCTCGTCAATGCCTCGGCCGAGCTGGTCGGCGGCAAGGGTGGCGGCCGGCCGGACCTGGCCCAGGCGGGCGGTTCCGATGCCGCGCGGCTCGACGAGGCGCTCGAGCAGGCCCGCGTGTTTGCGCGCGCGCGCCTGGCGGTCTGAAAAGACCCGGCGGCAACGACATGGCACGCTACATCATGAAATTCGGCGGCAGCTCCGTCGCTACTGTCGACCATATCCGCGCGGTCGCCGGCGTCATCGCCCGCAGGCAGCACGAGGGACACGAGGTGGCGGTCGTGCTGTCGGCGATGGGCGACACGACCGACGAACTCCTCGCCAAGGCGTTGGCGATCTCGTCGCGCCCGAACCCGCGCGAACTCGACATGCTGCTGTCGACGGGCGAACAGGTTTCGATTTCGCTGCTGGCCATGGCCCTGCGCGAACAGGGTCTGCGGGCGCGCTCGTGGCTCGGCCACCAGGTGCGCATCCTGACCGACAGCGTGCACGCGAAGGCGCGTATCCAGGAAGTCGAGGCCGAGCGCCTCGAGGCCGACCTCACGGCGGGCATCATCCCGGTCGTGGCGGGTTTCCAGGGCGTCGACCCGAACGACCAGGTCACGACACTCGGGCGCGGGGGGTCGGATACCACCGCGGTCGCACTGGCCGCCGCGCTCGCTGCCGACGAGTGCCAGATCCTGACCGATGTCGACGGTGTCTACACCACCGATCCGCGCATGGTGCCGCAGGCCCGGCGCCTGGCGCGCGTGACCTTCGAGGAAATGCTCGAACTGGCGAGCCTCGGCTCGCGCGTGCTGCAGATCCGCTCGGTGCAGTTCGCCGGCAAGTACAACGTCCCCGTCCGCGTGCTGCACAACAGCGGCGAAGGCGAGGGCACCCTGATCAGCTACGAGGTACCTGACGTGGAAGCACCCGTCGTCTCCGGCATCGCCTTTTCCCGTGACGAAGCCCAGGTCACCATCACCGGGGTCCCCGACCGGCCCGGCAACGGCTACGCGATCCTCAACCGCGTGTCCGAGTCACACATCATCGTCGACATGATCGTGATGAATGCGCCGCGGGCCGGGGTGGTCGACTTCAGCTTCAGCGTGCCGCGCGACGAGTACGAGCACGCCATGGAACTGACCCGCGCGGCCGCGACCGAGATCGGCGCGGGCGACGTGCTCGGCAGCCCGAACGTTGCCAAGATTTCCGTCGTCGGGGTCGGCATGCGCAGCCACGCGGGCGTCGCCACGACCATGTTCGAGGTGCTGGCCCGCGAGGGCATCAACGTGCGGATGGTCTCGACTTCCGAGATCAAGATCTCCGTGCTGGTCGAGGAAAAGTACCTCGAACTCGGCGTGCGCAGCCTGCACGAGGCCTTTGGCCTGGACCGGGAACCCGCGCGCATAGAATAGGTCTCAGCCCGTACAGAAACCGTCATTTCTGCCATATCTGGGAAATTCATCCTGTTTTCAGGGGTTTGGGTTCCCAAGGGTGTGGAAATGTTGCGGATTGACTAGAATTCCGCGAATTCAGGAATACGGCAGCGGGCAGGGATGTAACCATGTTGATTCTCACCAGGCGCGTTGGCGACACGGTCGTCATCGGCGACGAGGTGCAGGTGACAGTGCTCGGCGTCAAGGGCAACCAGGTTCGCCTGGGTGTCAACGCGCCGCGCGACGTGTCCGTGCACCGCCAGGAGATCTACGACCGGATCCGCAAGGAGCAAGCCGGCGGCGAGGCCGATGCGCCCGGGGAAGGCAGCTCCGAAAGCTGAACCCTTTACCTCCCCTGCACCCCCCGCTATCATTCGTCGCCTTTCGGCGGGAGCGCTGCTCACGTCGGATAGACGGAGAGGTGGCTGAGTGGTCGAAAGCGCTCCCCTGCTAAGGGAGTAAGGGGTTAATCTCCCCTTCGAGGGTTCGAATCCCTCCCTCTCCGCCATAGTTAGAGTTGAATTTCGGGGGATTCGAACCCTCGAAGCAATAAACACCGGGTTCGACCCGGAGCCGGCGGAGCCGGCGCAGGGAGCGAGCCGCCGCAGGCGGCCGGTCATCCCTCCCTCTCCGCCAGGATCTGCAGATTTCAGAAAGACGCGCCCGTAGCTCAGTTGGATAGAGTGTCTGGCTACGAACCAGAAGGTCGGGAGTTCGAATCTCTCCGGGCGCGCCAAGCCAAATGAAAAGGGCCCCATCAGGGGCCCTTTTTGTTTGGCTCGATGACGGGAGAGGTTCGAACTCCCGACAAACAAGGCCAGTTCGAGCCGAGGCCGACGCAGTCGGCCGAGACAACGGTGCCGCGCAGCGGCGCCGGTAATCTCTCCGGGCGCGCCAAGCCAAATGAAAAGGGCCCCATCAGGGGCCCT
>Ga0114946_10003808_pt1 | contig 10059 bp, 4 predicted proteins | sample WalLakDeSediment_FD_88676 | JGI IMG/M metagenome (GOLD analysis project Ga0114946, IMG submission 88676) | Lake sediment microbial communities from Walker lake, Nevada to study Microbial Dark Matter (Phase II) - Walker Lake 11/02/13 Deep Sediment | ecosystem: Environmental > Aquatic > Freshwater...
TGCTCCCAAGTTTTGATCAAAACATCAAATCCCCAAAAGCGGATTAAAAGTAATCGCGGGCAAGGTATGTAAGCATCAACACTTGCCACAGACCTCACCGGGTCTAATCTCTGCCATCGTCCTGCCTGTCGCTTCCAGTAGGGTTTCCAGTGTATCTGTCATGGGCTTTCCTCGAAACCATGCCAGTCTCCGGAGCGTGCAACCGCCCCTGAAGGAAAGAATGGGCGTATAGGCCACAGGATCACCTCCCTTTTGTGAAATGAATTTGGACAGACTTGTCCGGTCTCGAATCGGTCCGAGATTTTAGGTAACTCCGCAAGATCGACATGCCGGGTGGGGTACGGGGGCTTTAATGAATCGCTGGATAACACCATGACCTGACGGTCAGTGGTAGGGTGGTAGATGCAATTCTTGGGGCAAAATCGGCGGTTCGACAACGATGGGGTCCCGGTCTCACTTGGGTTTGGAACCGAGCCCCCGCGGGTGATTGAACTATTATTTCCGACGGAGCAGTGAAACATAGCATGGATCCCTTAATAGAGCGATAAGCCTATTTCGAAGGTCAAGATGGTCCATACTCGGCAGTTGGCTCCTCAAAAGTACTCGCGCGATAATGACTTTTTCGAGCGGATAAGGGCGGTGGACGCTTGGCGTGTGCAAAAGATACTTGCGCAACTGGTTGTCCAAGACAGAAATCTGTGCCAACTGGTCGAGGTTGGCCAAGACGCGGAGGGCTTCCACCATGCCTGAACGTACTATGCGTCTACGTATCTCTGTTTGTTCTGTTTCCTGGAGTAGGGGGGTGGCAGCGGCCACCTGACGAGCTGCCCAGGAAGACCTTGTCCAAATTGGCTCCGAGCTATGTAGAAATGAAGATAACTGATCTGAACTGCCGTACTTTGAGAGCAACCATACAGCGGACGATACGCCAGAAACCGTAGACTGCGAGCTGGCAATGGTTTCGGATCCCAGCATTGAGATGGTTGGTATGAGAGATATGATAGCATCCTTTCTTGATCCCCTGGTTTGTCCTCTCCACGCGATAAGGGTGCGCACGACTTCAAATAAAGAGGCATCGTCCAAACACCGGCCAGACCGCAAGAAATCTCCCAGGTGCTGCACTCGCCGGGTACTGGGACCTATCAATGCATAATAGCGGCAAATTGAACCTCTAAGCGCTGGAATATTATTCAGGATCTCTGGGACAGTACGCTCCAAATAAGCGTCACCGAGCAGACTGAAGAGCGTGAAGTAGCGCTTGCACACCTTTTCCCACTGACCCACCCGAGACCTCCGATAAAACGATCGATACCGCTTCCGTGCATATGCTCGATATCTTACCGGGTTGGTTGAGCCGACAATCGCTCCCCTCACAAGATTCGTCACCAGGGTGATGGCGCGGTTTTCACTGATCCAGAAGTGGGTGAGGGCTTCCTGGGCCGGCAGAATTGTTGTTTTGGCAGTATTGAGCCGAATACCAAGGCTGTTCAATACAATCTCAAGCCCTCGTAATAGCTTCCTTGCATCATTGGCGCTTTGTACACCGCAATTAATGTCATCCATCCACCTGACAAAGTTTCCGTTGGTGCTGCGCTGCAGCTCTTGGTCAATCGGAAAGAGATAGGCATGAGCAAGCAGGCGAGGAGCGTCAAAGTTGATCTGTGGCAATCCAACTCCGGATTGTGGCATATAGAAAGGCCGCCAAGTAAATGCGTCCAGGAGGAAGAATAGGAAGTCTATTACCGTCTCGTTAAAGGCGCCGAAAGACACAATGCGGTTGCGGAGCTTTGAGAGAGGGATACAATCGAAATAGTTTGCCAGATCAGTCACTACTACAAAATCACATGCAGCAGTAAAGCCCCAGATTCTTTTCTGGAACTGGGGCCATAGAATCCACCATGGGTAAGCGAAAGTGCCATCGACATCTTCAGGTGAAGGTGGAGCATGACTTTGCGAATAGTAAGCGTTCGGATGAGGTTGTGCGGCGGCTATGGCTTTTTCAAGGATCTCGACGATGGTCTGAAGGAGAATAGCGTCCGCAGGGGCCGGCAGAGAAAGTCGCCTCGGGATTCCATCTCGCTTCTCAAGAAGGACAGTCTCTGGAATCGACGCCCTGTAATTGCCACCAAGGACTTCACTCCTCAGAACCTGTAGGAACGGCTTGAGGTTTCGATGCACATCAAGGAAGTCGTGAAGGTCGCTGAGCGGTTGTCGGCGCAGTCCTGTGCGGACATGATCGCGCCATACCCGCTTCATTCGTGGAACAGAAAAAGTTGAATCAAGGTCACGTGCGACAATCTGTGAATGCTGGCTTGTGGGCACGATATCCTCTACTGGGATTGGTCTTGGGGGTGTCCCACATATCCGCCGTCGGAAACTTGGCCAACCGACGACTAAATTGGTGGGGACCTCAATCGGCTATCGCTTTTAGAAGCGCATCTCTTGCATCTGAGTAAAACTGAATGTCGATCTTGGTTGCCATATCATCGGAAAGATCGAAGAGCTGGCGGCGGCAGGCTACAGGCATCAAGATGGCTGTAGCCCCTTTCTCAACGGCGATCTCAGTGATGGTTACCGGATTGTGGATCGGTTCAATTGAGCCCCCCAGGTTGATTTCACCGACGATTATGAGTCCCCCTCGCGTGCTTTTCTTGAGAAGTGAGGTGCAAAGAGAGATCACCGCTGCTACACCGAGTTTAGCGCCGGACCTGGATGCATCGAAGGCGCGGAGTTGGACGCTAAATTCGTGCTGCCTAGGGTCCTTGTCGCCGACCAGTTGCATTGCCCGAGCGTAGAGGTTTTGTTCCGCATAGCCTACACTTTCACGGAAGGCGGGGGGGATCGGTTTATTGAGTATTTTCACTCCAGAACCCGGGCCTTCATTGACTTCGATGCGATAAAGGCCGGGATGGTCGTCCAACCCTCCCGGGCTGATTGTCCATACCTGCCCTGGTTCGAGGGGATCGCCACCGATGGTGTTTTCACTTCGGAGTTCTGGCGTGGAGACAAACTTCTCGACACCATCGGCTCCCATAACATAGCTGAAATGGGTATTGCGAAACTCGGCTGCCCCGATCCGCTTTTGTTGCTCTTTGACTCGCCGACGGGCTTCCATGGCAACTCGGATGGCCCACTCGATATCTTCTTCAGGAACAGACATGTCACTCCCAGGGTAGATCAATTTCAGGAGTCCACTGGTGGTCTTGTTCACTGCATTGGTGTCTCGCCCGCTGAGCGCTCCACCGTAAAATACCCTGTTCTGGAGATGCGATATGCGGTTCTGGCTGCGAAGCTGATTAAAGCATTCGGACAGGAAGTCGCTTACTAGGCCGAAGTGGTCTGTAAGCAGCTCCTTGCTGATCTTGGGGACATCCCAACCAGGCAGATAGGCATGGATTCGATCCATGAAAGCAGTGTCATTCCGCATTTCAGACGGCATAGGGCCAAAAAGATGGCCAACACGCTGCTGGTGCTCTACGTCCACTTCAAAGTTGCCGACCAGCACCAGGCTGCCTTCGGCTCGGATGCTCTCCTTCCCCCGGCTGAATTCACCTGACTCCATATACCCTTTCATGATGTTCACCCCATCCTTCTGGTCGAAGGAGATGCCGGACACTTCGTCAAAACAAACCACATCGTATTGGCAGACCAAACCGCGCTGACCGGTGGCGTTGTTGACAAACATCCGTGCTACTGTGGCCTTACCGCCGGAGATGAGGTGTGCATAGGGTGAAATCTGTTGGAAAAGATGGCTCTTTCCTGTCCCACGCGGGCCAAGCTCCACCAGGTTATAGTTCCGTTCGACAAAAGGCACCATCCTGAGCATGAAGGCTTTCCACTGTCGTTCGGAAAGCGACAAGGGTTCGAGGCCGACACTGCGAAGCAGAAGCCTTTTCCATTCAGCAGTGGTGAAGTTCTTTCGCCCATCAGCCAAAATGTCGAGCACGTCCCGCTTCGAAAGCTGGATCTCACGGAGGCTCTCCACCCCGAAGGGGCGGCCCCTGCTTTCCTGGGCAATTGCGGCGTCATAAGCGAGAGAAATCTCAGCATAGAAACCGCCAGTTAGCATTCGTTCATGCTGGTTGACCAGTTCCGGACTGATGCGGACATCTGATAGCCTCAAACTCGGCAAAGTGGCCACATAGGAGTCGGTCTTTGCGTCCAGACGAGCGGTGATAAGGTCGATGATTTTGACCTCTCCCTTTTCTCGCGCCCTGGACTTGAAGAGCTCTTCTTCACCGGCCTTAACTGTCCGGTCGGCAAGCTGCCGCTGGACAATCTCAAGGCCCTCATTGATTTCCTCCTGCTCAATGCTTGCACAGTAGCGTCCCAGGAGGAACTCTACGACATAGGTGGGCACCGGGAACTGGCGGCTGAAAGCCCGAACCAAGTCTTTCCGGACCAGATAGCCTTCAAACGACGAAGCCGCTATCTTATCTATATGATCAAGGTCAATCATTTACCACCCCCACCGATGACCGTTACTAACTGAGCAATAAGTTCACCTTCCGCGTTGATCAGGACAATTGTGGCTTCTGCCCCCTCCATGTCTTCGTTCTCAACAACCACGGAAGCTGTCCCGTTGTCTTTCAAGGCTTTCGCGTTCAAAACCACACTGGAGGATGGATTGCCTGGCTGTATTCGAACATCGAGGCTCAGTCCCGAGAATTGACCATCCACAGCAACAGTACAACGTAAGCCCTTCCAGACTACATCCGTAAACTCAATGGAAAGAGGCGTGACCGCTGGTTCCCCGGGTGAAATGCAGAGTTCCAGAGTCAGGCACTCTTGGAGGCTGAGGCCACCATGGGCATACTCTTCGCCTTTCCTGAAACAGCTAATACCATCGGCCGGCGCGAACTGTTGATTAGGATTCCAATACCAAGGGTAGAGCCGTTCTTGAGTTGATGCGCCGGCTTTGAGAACGGCGCAGCGGCCCCATTTATGTTCGGTCAACGCGCTTGCCAGATCGCATTTCGGAAGACCCCCTGGCAGCAAAAGCCAGCCGTGGTCTGTGACGACACGGACCTTCACCCATCCGGCGTCAATAAGGCGAAGAACTTTGTCCCGGATCTCTCCTAGAATGCCATCCAGATATATGGCCAGTTTCCATCCCCGCTCGTGACCTTCATGGTCGATGTCTCCGAACTCGCACCAGACATTTCCTTGACCGTCCCCCGTCTTTGAACGCTCAAGGATGGCCCATCCGTTCTCCATCAGCAGCTTCTTGAGATGGTGACCGCCTTTGAGGGATTGGCCCGTTTCCGCCACACAAGGCTCGAAATCTATACTTACATCCTGGCCTCCTATTCTGTCCTTGACCGGACTCACAGCCGCCTTTCCAGTGGCCGTGACGCTTGGCAGCGCCGCCCAAGCCAGGGTCTCCTCGACAAGGCAACCCTGATTCGTAAGCAACCCTGTGAGCCTCTGTGCTGCATCAAAACGAAGGCCATCTACGAAAACGATACATTCACCACCCTTGGGAGGAGTGGTTTTACAGTTCTGAATAGTGCCACCAGGGTAGCCTGACGCTTCCACGACTTTCTGGAGATACCTTGCCGATTCTTCCGCCCAGGGAAGGTAGACGGCTTGGACCGCGGTCTTGACAGCGTCGAAATCATCGGGTCTCTCCACGCATGCAAGCGCCTTCAATAAGGTATCATCTGCCCTCCAACCCCAGTTACAGTAACTTGCTGCCAAATCTTCGGCCGTTCCAGCGGCCAAGTTGCTTGCCGTCGTCTCTGCCAGATTGGCCAGGTGCTCAAGTGCCACTGCCAAGGGAGATTGACCCAGTTCCGACCACACAAGGCTTCTTCTGGAGCAATTGTTCTTCTCCAATTCCGCGATCTGTTTTCGTGCCTCATGCGGGGGCAGGTTGCGAAGGTCAGACAATTCCCTGCGGAGGAAATCTTCCCTCTTCTCATTCCACTGAGGCCACCCACCATGGGTCTGCTTATTTGAAAAGAGATCTATGGGTGGCATGGTGCACTTTCGAATTTGCAGCGGGATGTTCGGATACCTCTTTGGGGCTTCGCAGAACCGCTCCCACACCGGGCGCCATGGTCCCTCGTGGATGGCGAGCTTCGTCGCCCCACTCAGGACGCCCCCCTTCTCCGGATCAAAGGCGAGCTGAGATTTACATACTTCAACGAAAGCGCTCCATTCATTGGCCCCACGGGCTAAACGGAAGGTATCGCCCTGATCCAACCATAGGAGCAGATCCCGCACTGGATCGCCCCCAGTCAGGAGATTGTTGAAGTAATCCTTATCCAAACGCTTGCCCTTCAGTAACTCGGTATCCTCGTCAAGGAGACGATAGAGGGCCAATTGCATGGCGTGTTTGGTATCATTGTCCTGGCCGACATCCAGCCCTAAACCGCCCTGGTCAGATTTCAGGAAGGAGAGTATAGTCCAGTCTTTGGCATTGATCTGGGACCAGATCACGCCCCGGTACTGAAGTTCTGCCAACGGCTTGAGGTGACCAGGACAGGATTCTACCGCCCGCAGGTCGTGACGGCTGACACCGGGCAGGTAGAAGACGGGCGTGAAACCGTCCGAAAGGGAAACCTCATTCGTCAACCCAGCGATCACGCAACGCAGCCAGATGGCTGGGCCGGTTCGTCTCTCGGGCGCATAGTCACTCAATATAAGTAACTCCGCCATTTCCCCTTGCAGGCGTGGAATGATCGCCTCCCATTGCCTGTCTTTGTCTGGCCAAAGAATGCACGCCGGGGCAACCTGCACGTCGGGGTTATGGACGGCAGCACCTCGAATGGCTTTGATCAGATGCCGCAAAATATCAGCCATTCGCCTGATCTCCTCGTGCCAATTCCTCCAGGAGGTCTCCGCGTCGGAAGGTCGCCGCTAACCGCTGCAAAGACAGAACCTGGTCCCCATATAACCTTTTGACCGCCGCATCCACCGCCGCAACTGCCCATGTAAAATATGCCTCTTCATTCTGGTCAAGTTTCGACTTGGTTTCGGCGAACCTGCGATGGTCGAGCTGGTTGAGCGTTATGCTTACGTCTTGCAGGAGATACCGTCCCATCAGCATCGCCAGGAAGCAAGATGCGTAAGCTATAAAATCCGGTGCACCCTCGGGAGGACGTCGACGCTTGTTTTCTGCGAATCGAAACAAAAGCGTGGAGATGATGACCTGCGCCGCATTGAGGTCGTCCGCGAAGATCAGATCGTAAAGCTTGCCGAAATGCTCACGGCCATAAAATTTCGCCTGATGAGGGCGTTCTCTCCATACCGACAATATCGCTTCCGCTGCGGTGGCGCTGCTGATGTCTGTTGGCTTGAGCGACGCTTCGCTGCGATGGCGGTGATAGGTAAACCCCAAGTCCCCAATTGCGGTCTCCAGGCTCTTTTGCTTCGGGTCGTTCGAACGAAGATCACGGAGGTCAACAGGGTTCTGGCTGTTGGTCGCATAGGTGATGCTACGAACGAGATCCGCCGAGTCGCTTGGCAGTTGGTAGAGGCGGACGAGAACAAAAGCCTTCTCCAAGCCCGCATCCGCTCCGGCAAGTGCGGCCAGAGTAGTCTGGATCGTCTTGCAGGTCTGCCCCCCATTGATGACCTGAAGCCCCTCAACGCGAACCTGGTAGTTTTCGCCCTGCAGCGCGTTATAGGTAAATTTCCGGCAGAGCAGCGTGATGCCATTATTGTAGAAATAGAAGTTCCCGCGTTCCGCCTCGGTCCTGAGAGTATGGTCGATTCCCTGGTTCACGCGGTTTCCCTGCAGCCCGAGAAAGCGACGGACGTTTCGTTCCAGGAGAAGGTCCCCGTTACGGTTGAACAATACCTCGATTTCCCGGACTGGTATCTTGCCGATAAGAACGCGACAGTAGTCCAAGTCCTCAACGATGGCTTTTCCTGCCAACCGCAACGTATCGTCCACCTGCCTTGCCGCCTGCATCATGCGGACTATCTCGTCGTGATTGACATGTTCCCATCTGACTTGATCACCAGGAAATGCGGCGTTTTCAATAAGTTGTTGAGCCGTATCGGGCCATTTCAAGCCATTGTTGCACAGCACCACTCTAACCCGAGGTATGTGTCCATCACGTACCAGCGAGCGAATTTCTTCGATACGCTTGGTGAGTTGTGGGTTCGTTTCGATGACGGCATCAGGGTCGAAAAGGTACCGTATCGCTTGAATGACTTTTTCCACGCCAGTCTGCGGGAAGTTCGAATTGCCCGCCAAGTCCTGTTTGTATTTTCCCTGAAACATCGTCACAACGAATTCACTGTCCTCAACATCGCCAATATGCACCGCGTCCACGCCAAAATCGTTGCCGCCTTCGGTTAGGCAATCCAGAGCTTCCTCGTCGGGTAGGTCAAGCAGGGTCTTGACCACCAGGAAAACGAATGCCGTCGAACGCTGTCTGATTTGATCATTCCTGATGTTCAGTCTTTCCTCAAACTCGGCCGCGAGGTCCTCAGCCAGCTTTCGCACTCGCTGATCAATGATACCGACATTGATGCTCATTTGGATACTCCCTCCTTATCGCCCGCTCTCTGGCGCGCCCGGCGTTTGAATTCTACCGTATAATGGCAGTTGTTAAAGCGCTCGCCAGTGAACTCCGGTCCGCCTATGAAATCCGCCGTGCCGTCCCAGCCCCAAAACCAGGGATAATCTCGGATGGGGCGTTTGGGCTCTTTGCCCCGGTCCTTGTCCCACTTGATCTTAGGCTTCACGCGCAAGACGCCAACGCCTTTGGTTTTTACATCCGGGACGCTCAGGAAGGGGCGGATGTTCAGACGCACGCCGTCGTTCAAGTCCGGCTCCCAGCCGATGGGCTGTTTCTCTATGGGTTTCCAGCGCACGAAAATGTCGTAGGGGGCTTCCCCTTCGAGGATCATCTCCAACCGTTTCTTAAGGGTTTCGGCGGCGGCAAGACGTTCCTGCGCGCCGTCCACACTCGATGCGATATCGTCCTTCTGGCGGCCGATCCAGTCTCCGAGGTACGTGTAGATCAGAGTCTCCAGGTTCTTTCGATCGAGTTTGTGGTAGTTCACCAGAACGGAAAATCCATCACGCAATCCGTCCCATATCTGCCAGACGAACGGGCGGTGGTGAAACAAGTCGCAGTGCTGTGGAAAGAAACCATCTCGGAGCCACATCTCCAATGTCTTGCCTGCAAACCCCGCATTATTCAGCAGTGCGCCAAGGATATCGGTACTCCAAGTCTTGCCATAGGCCTTAGCGAGCAGATTGAGCAGGCGGTCTGCAGCCGACGCTTCACCACGCACGGGGGGTATACAGACGATGCCGTCCTTGTCAGCGAAGGGTAATAGTTCATCACAGCGCTTGACCAGATCTCGCGTCCGCCCGCTCAAATGCATCTTCTCGTCCAGTTCCGCGGGCCAGCGATAGCCAAGGAGCCGGGCCACAGATACTTGAAGCGGCGCGGTCGAATGCTCCGGGCGACCGTGGAAAAGCCACTGCGTAGGGTCGTCGCTCTCGGGCTCGGGGAGGCCATTAGGGTACTTCTCGGCCGCCACCTTTTGCCAGTGGGGGAGGTCGAAGGGAACCTTGACCAGTGTAGCATTTGTTACTGCAATCTTCTGATCAATCCTTCGTACTTCCTTCGAGTAATCGGGAGACGAGCAATATGCCCACAAAGCCGGCAAATACGAATCATCAACGGGGAAAATAACATTCACATTGCCATCGAACTTCTCACCATCGTAGAGAGACGCTCTGAGGTTGCGCATTTGGTTGATCGCAATTCCCCTCTTACCCCAAGCGCGATTTCCGGATTCGTGCATGTCATGCAGCTTATCCCTCGTTGCTCGCGCATACTTGTCAAGCTCACCTTGGCCTTGCTCCCATCTGATTGCCTCCGATATGCCGTCCGCTGGGTTCGTTGAGATAGATACTGCCCTGAAGGGCTCCCAGATTCTGACGAAGTCGAACACTTCCCAGTATGAAAAAACAAAACGATCACGGTCACCGGTCCGAGCGCCCTGATAACACTCCGCCCATTTGCTCATGGGCAACAGATCCGAACGGCGCATATCGAATGTCACCCGTGCATCAGGATTTTTCAA
>Ga0114946_10003809_pt1 | contig 10059 bp, 7 predicted proteins | sample WalLakDeSediment_FD_88676 | JGI IMG/M metagenome (GOLD analysis project Ga0114946, IMG submission 88676) | Lake sediment microbial communities from Walker lake, Nevada to study Microbial Dark Matter (Phase II) - Walker Lake 11/02/13 Deep Sediment | ecosystem: Environmental > Aquatic > Freshwater...
ATAGAGAATTCCAACTTCACCGATTGCTTCTTTAGCTCAATGCACGCCTCAAACTACCTTTCTGTCCGAGGAAGGTTGCCGCAAGACAGAGCGAGAATGATTAGCGAAATAGAAATGCTTCTGGCAGCAAGAGATCCTTCTCTGCTCAGGCCTGAGTTTTTCAGGGGGCTATGACTATGATGACACAAAAAGATGAAATATAGCCCGCCGCTGATGTGATATCATCATAAAGAGGGTCACGTAGTATTCTTATGGCTAGGCTGAGTGGCAAATCGCTTATCGGATATCTTCTGTTATTTGTACTGGCTGCTGTCCTATCCTGTGTGCCTTTCCATCAAATAGATGATAGCCAAGACGAAATGACTACGCAGTCAATACCTATCTATACGTTCATAATAATCAACGCTTACCCACATGATAGAGATGTTTTTACGCAAGGATTAGCTTTCGTAGATGGCAAGCTTTATGAAGGGACTGGGTTATATGGCAAGTCCTCTTTGCGAAGAGTAGATTTGATAAGTGGCAACGTTTTACAGGTTTATGCGCTTCCTGATGAGTATTTTGGTGAGGGTATTACTGTTTTCAGGGACACCATCATCCAGCTAACTTGGCGGTCTAAAAAGGGATCCGTCTACGATAAGGACAGCTTTGAGGTACTACGTGAATTTACCTATGAAACAGAGGGGTGGGGTATTGCGAATGATGGAAAACGTTTAATTATGAGTGATGGGACTTCGACACTGTATTTTCTGGATGCTGATACATTCCAGATTGGCGGGTATATCCAAGTTCATGACAACGGCAAGCCGATAAGAAATCTAAATGAATTGGAATTCATCGATGGCCAGATATACGCAAATATATGGGGTTCGGAAAACATAGCCATAATTGACCCTGAAGATGGGCGTGTTACCGGATGGATAGATTTATCGGGAATTTTGCCACCTCAATCTGACGGTAAACGAGTGGATGTCCTTAATGGTATCGCGTATGACTCCACAAATGGCCGTCTGTTTGTAACCGGCAAGTTATGGCCTCAATTGTTTGAGATTGAACTGATAATACAGTAGTCCAAATCCAACTGACCTGCTATTCTTTGCCACACACTTTGGCTGATTATTCTGCAATAAGATGAAAAGTGACCTTGGGCATTGCAGTATATGGCGAGCCGCTGAGGATGAAAAGGTCAAGTCAGGGTTGGCTGTTGCTATCTGTCACGGACTCAATTTACAGACAGGGCGGAGTTATGCTATAATTCTTACGCAAATCAGATATGTCGCAGGCATCTGTTGAGAGAACAAGAAGAGGGTGTTGGCCGCTATCGCGAACTGATCGCTGCTCTCGGCCCATATAAGTAAATACATGTAATCTGTGGTGGTGCTGGTTTTAGGCTTCCACAGGAAGGGAAAGTGCAAATTTGATGACCACGTCTAATACTTTTAAAATGGATTTCGCAGGAAGGACACTAGGCCTGGAAACGGCTAAGCTGGCGAGGCAGGCAAACGGAGCAGTAACAGTCCGGTACGGAGATACGATAGTGCTGGCAACCGTGTGCCTAGGAAGGCAGCCGCGGCCTGGGATTGACTTTCTGCCGCTAACAATAGACTACGAAGAGAGAATGTATGCCGCCGGCAAAATACCCGGCGGTTTTATCAGGAGAGAGGGTCGGCCCACCGAAGAAGCGGTGCTCACCGCCCGCCTCACCGACAGGCCGATACGGCCCCTTCTTCCCAAGAACTGGCGCAATGAGGTCCAGGTCATAATAACGGTGCTCTCAGTGGATCAGGAGGGTTCGCCTGATATGCTGGCCGTCATCGGCGCCTCTGCCGCCCTACATATTTCCGAGATGCCATTTAGTGGCCCGGTGGGCGCCAGCCACGTGGGCTACGTCAACGGCGAATACCTCGTAAATCCCACGTTTACCCAAATCGAGGATAGCCTATTTGACGTTACCGTGGTAAGCACCAAGGAAGCCGTAATCATGCTCGAAACAGGGGCAAACGAGGCGGCTGAGGACCTGATTATGCAGGCTATCAGGATCGGGCATGATGCAAACCAGGAAGTCATTAGGCTCCAGGAGAGGCTCCGGCAGGAACACGGTAAGCCCAAGCTCGCTGTTTCCGCTGCCGAAACCGACCCGGAGCTTGCCGCCCTTGTGTCCCGGTTCGCTGATGAGAAGCTCCCCTCAGCACTACTCCATCTCGGAAAATCGGAGCGGGAGCAGGTTCTCGATGATCTTCAGGATGAGCTACTGTACAGCACAGGCGATTCCTATGCCCGCGAGCATATTGTCGCCCTCTTTGATAAGAAGGTGAAGGAATATGTCAGGGCTGCCCTGCTTCAGGGGAAGCGAGTGGACGGACGCAGCCTTACCGAGGTTCGTTCCATAACCAGCGAGGTTGGCCTTTTGCCGCGGACACACGGCTCGGCTCTGTTCACCCGCGGGCAGACCCAGGTCCTGTCAATCGCGACACTTGGCTCGAAGCGTCAGGAGCAGCGACTTGACGGGATTGGAATAGAAGGAAGCAAGCGTTTCATACATCATTATAACTTCCCGCCCTACTCGACTGGTGAGACCAAACGCGTGGGGACGCCGGGGAGGCGGGAGATAGGACACGGGGCGCTGGCCGGCAAGGCATTGCTGTCGGTGTTGCCCGGTGAAGATGAGTTTCCCTATACCATCCGGCTGGTGTCCGAGGTCCTGAGCTCCAACGGGAGCTCATCAATGGCCAGTGTTTGCGCCAGCAGCCTGTCGCTTATGGATGCCGGGATACCAATGAAGGCGGCAGTGAGTGGCGTGGCCATGGGGCTGGTGACCGGAGGAGACGGCGAGTACGTAGTGCTGACCGATATCGCCGGGCTGGAAGACGCCTACGGAGACATGGATTTCAAGGTGGCCGGGACCACTAACGGAGTTACGGCTATTCAGATGGATACAAAGCTCCAGGGCATAAGCCTGGAGGTTGTTGAGAAAACGCTGAATCAGGCCCGGGATGGGCGCATGTTCATCCTGGGCGAGATGGAGCGGACCATCAGCTGCGGCCGGCCGGAAGTAAGTCGTTATGCCCCCCGGATGTACAAGATGAAGATTAGCCCGGACAAAATCGGGGCGGTCATCGGCACGGGTGGCAAGACCATCAGGTCAATCATAGAGGAGACCAAGACCAGTATTGATGTGGAAGATGATGGCACGGTGGTTATCGGCTCGCTGGATGAAGCGGCGGCCAACCAGGCCATGGATATCATCAACAAGCTAACCAAAGATGTTGAGGTAGGCGAGGTCTATACCGGCAAAGTGTCGCGGATACTTAGCTTCGGCGCGATGGTAGAGATACTGCCCGGCAAGGAGGGCATGGTGCACATAAGCGAACTTGCTGACCACAGGATTTCTATGGTTGAGGACGCCGTCAAGCTGGGCGAGGAGGTAGAGGTCAAAGTGATCGGCGTCGATAACATGGGCAGGGTTAACCTCTCCCGGCGGGCCGTAAATGAGACGGCGCCGCGCGATGTGGATGCGCAAGTGAACCGCTCCGAGGATAGGCGGCCGCCACACAGATTCAATGGCAGGCAGTCCGAGCCACGCCAAGACAACCGGCATCGCCCATTCGGTAGATGGAAATAGCACACCGCCATCGTGGAAAGCAAGTTCGATAAATGAGGAGTAGTGTTTAAGACAGCGATCACCACCTGGAACTGTAGCTGGCACTGTCGGAACGTCGCCTTTTGTTGGCTCGACGGCATGAGGGACAACGCTTAGGCTTGTATTAACCTAAACTTGAACTTGCTTTAACTATATCACACGCAGATGCGACACACTGCTTAACACATCAATTTCTGTATAACTGCGTCCCTGTGTAGCTTTGATTGACAATTGTACAGCGTTACTGTACAATACGAGTGAATTGGAGCATAACAATTGGCAAATGTAGCAGTGGATAGTCAAGTCTCCGTATGTGAGCGGGTTCGGAGCCTGCGTATTGCCCTTAATATGTCCGTACGAACTCTAGCGTCGAAGGCAGGCTTTTCTCCAAGCTTCATCTCCCAAATAGAGAACGGCGTGGTCTCCCCTTCTATCGCTTCATTGGAACGCATCGCCTCCATCCTGGGTGTGACTCTCGCCGGGTTTTTCACGGTACCGCAACCGGGGATTAATGTTATCCAGGCTAATAAACGACAAGAGCTGGCGAGTTCATGGTCACGAGCGCGCATTGAAGCCCTGATGCCATCTGATACCGCTAGCCATCTGGAGGCAGTGATGATTATCCTGGCTCCCGGCGGGCGCAGTAGCAAGCAGCCATCAAGTCACCCCGGCGAAGAATTCGCCCTTGTTTTTGATGGAGAAGTCTCTTTGACTCTGGGGGCTGATGACTACGTCCTGCGACGAGGCGACACGGTGAGTTTCAACTCTGAAGTGCCGCATTTGTGGGAAAACTCGGGAATAGATGATGCCCAGGTGGTCATTGTCTCACCCCATTTTACCCATTGAACCCCGGCAGTTCTCCAGAATCAAGCTGACAAGGAGTTCCTTTGTCTTCAATAAAATACGAGATCAAACAAAATAATGGGGACGGACTGTGCCAAGAGGTAGCCCGCCGGCGTACCTTTGCGATCATATCACATCCAGATGCTGGCAAAACTACACTGACGGAGAAGTTTTTGCTCTACGCTGGTGCCGTGGAACTTGCCGGTGCTGTCCGGGCACGTGGCAATCAGCAACATACCGCCTCTGACTGGATGACCATGGAAAGGCAAAGGGGTATTTCTATCTCGGCAACCGCACTGGAGATGGAGTGCCAGGGATGCCGCATCAATCTACTCGATACGCCCGGCCACCAGGACTTCAGCGAAGACACCTACAGGACATTAATGGCGGTAGATAGCGCCGTAATGGTGCTGGATAGTGCCAAGGGCATTGAGTCTCAGACGGAGAAGCTTTTCCGTGTCTGCCGCATGCGGGGGATACCAATACTCACCTTCATTAACAAGATGGACCATCCTGGCCGCGATCCTCTGGCGCTGCTGGATGAGGTTGAGAGAATGCTGGGTATCACCGCCGTGCCCATAAACTGGCCTGTTGGTGAAGCTCCCTCTTTCCTGGGAGTGTATGACATGCAGGATAACATGGTTCACAGGTTCCAGAGGACCGCTCACGGCCAGTACCGGGCACCTGTCAAGGTAACTGGCGTGGATGACCCTGTGCTTACCGATCTTCTGGGAGAACAGATGTACCGCAAACTCGTTGAAGATGTGGAGTTGCTTGACGGAGCGTGCAGCACCTTTGACCGGGCTCGCTACCTGGCCGGTGATATGACGCCGGTGTTTTTCGGCAGTGCGTTGAATAACTTCGGTGTGGAGCCATTTCTGGAGGCCATTCTTGACCTTGCGCCGCCACCAGTTTCACGGGAGACCGCGCACGGTATAATTGATCCGGCCAGTGAGGTATTCTCCGGCTTCGTTTTCAAGGTACAGGCGAATCTCGACCCGCGTCATCGGGACAGGATGGCCTTCCTGCGCGTCTGCTCCGGCCATTTCCAAAAAGATATGTTAGTTTATCATCCCCGGCTGGCGCGGAAGATACGATTGTCACGGGCCTACCGGCTTTTCGGCAGGGAACGGGAGCCTATTGATGAAGCCTTTCCAGGCGATGTCATCGGAATTGTCAGTCCCGGCCTGTTTACTATAGGTGATAGCGTAACGACCGGAGACCCGGTCCCGTTCCCCAGGATACCTCATTTCCCGCCGGAGTACTTTGCCATTTTGAGCAACAACGACATCAGCCGGTACAAGCAGTTTCACAGGGGGTTGACGCAGCTGGAAGAGGAGGGAGCGGTACAGGTGCTTCACGCTGAAGGTGCCCAGCGCCGGGAGCCGATTCTGGCGGCGGTAGGTGAGTTACAGTTTGATGTAGTCCTTTCCCGGTTGTGGGATGAATACGGCGTCAAGGTACGGATAGACCGACTGCCTTTTACCTGCGCCAGGTGGGTGAAAGGTGATAGCGCAGCGCTCAACCAGTTATTCCTGTCTCTGCGCTCTAATCGGCGGTGCCGTGATCGGCAGGAACGCCTGGTCGTTTTATTTTCTTCCGTCTGGGACCTGGAGTACTGCCAGAAGAAAAACCCGAACGTCGAGTTTGCTGAAATTGGATGAATAAGGCTTATAGAAGGTGTCTGCCATGAATACCACCATGACTCATGTTCCCCCGTATATTGCTCGGTGGTTCAAAGAATTGCAACCCCTGAATATGAAAGAGGCGGTGCCCGCTCCATCCCGGGCGAGTGTGTTCTCGGCTGATATGATAGCGGGCTTTCTGTCTACAGGCAACCTGGCCTCAGAGCACGTTGGTAAACTGGCACAGCCGGTATCGGACCTATTCTACAGAGCTTACCGGCATGGCATCCGCCACTTTGTTCTGTTTCAGGATGCCCACCATCCTCAGGCGCCGGAATTCAATGCTTTCCCACCGCACGCTGTTCACGGTACCCAAGAATCCACCACTATCCCGGAGTTACGGGCTTTGCCCTTTTCAAATATATTTACCGTAATCGAGAAAAACTCGCTGCACCCTGCTCTGGGGACCCGTTTCGATAAATGGCTTGCTGAGCACAAGCATCTAAATACAGCCCTGGTGGTAGGAAACTGCACCGACCTGTGCATCTATCAACTGGCCATGCACCTACGGTTGCGGGCCAACGCGCTGGACTACCAGGACTACCAGGTAATCATTCCGGCTAATGCTGTGGATACCTATGACATAACAGAAGAAGTAGCTGAACAATCCGGTTCATTAGCTCATCAGGGTGATTTCTTTCATCAGGTATTTCTGTATCACATGGCCCTCAATGGCATACGGGTTATCAGGGAGCTTATCTGAAGGACAAGTAAGAAACGATGGAACGGGATAGCTTAAGAGACAGATTTCGCGGTGCCATGCTCGGGGTGGCTGTGGGAGACGTTTTAGGGGCGCCCTTTGAGGGGATAGGCATGGTTCACCCCGCCGAACTTCGACGCATGGAAGCAGAACCGGGCCCATTGCGTTACACCGACGACACCCATATGACCCTGGGTATGGCCGAGTCGCTGCTGGAGAGGCGAGGCTTTGATGGGGAACACATGGCTATGACTTTTGCCAGGAAATATCATCAGGAGCCATGGCGTGGCTATGGTGCCGGCCCGCCCCAGATCTTCCGACTCTTGGCTCAGGGGATATCATGGGAAAAAGCTGGAGAGATGCTTTTCGGTGGTACTGGGTCTTTCGGAAACGGCGCTGCTATGCGAGTCACCCCGGCCGCCCTGGCCTATTACCATGACCCAAAGCGGGTAACCTCTGTTGCCGCGCAGTCTGCTCTGATTACTCACTCCCATGAACTCGGGATCGAAGGTGCGGTTCTCCAGGCATGCGCCATTGCCCACCTTGTTCAATGGCATCCTTGTACGCCTTTCAGTGCAGCTGATCTCTTGCATGTTTTGGAGAGGGTAGCATCAAGCTCTGTTTACAGGCATAAACTGGAACGGATGATAACGCTGCTACCCGAAGCGCCGTTAGGCGAGGTGACAAAAGCGCTGGGTAACGGCATCGCCTCTCATGAGGCTGTGCCGGCAGCCCTTTATGCCTTTCTCCGAAACCCCGACTCTTTCTCCAGGGCTGTCCTTTATGCCATCAGCCTGGGAGGTGATACTGATACCATCGCCAGCATGACCGGTGCCCTTTCGGGTGCTTACCTGGGGGAGGCAGCTATTCCGATGGTCTGGAGCCAAGGAGTCGAAGGCGCTCCCCGCCTTCGGGAACTGGCAGACGGTCTATTGGAACTTGCCTCAGAGGTAAAATTCCAGCAGGAGGAAACGAAATGATGACCCAGCCCGCAGATATAGCGCTCCTGACCGACCTCTACGAGCTTACCATGGCGCAGACTTACTTCCACGAGGAACATAATGACCATGCTACATTCAGCCTCTTCATCCGCAAGTATCCACCCAACCGGGGGTTTTTTGTCTCCTGCGGCCTGGAGGACGTGCTGCGTTATCTTGAAGAATTCCGCTTCTCGCCAGGGGCCATAGACCAGCTGCACAAAACCGGCATATTCTCCGACGATTTCCTGGATTATCTCAAGGGATTACGCTTCACAGGGAATGTGCGGGCAATTCCCGAAGGCCGCCTTTTCTTTGTGGATGAGCCGGCACTGGAAGTAACGGCTCCCATGATCGAGGCTCAAATCGTGGAGACCTTCATCATCAACCAGATAAACCTCCAAACTCTCATTGCAAGCAAGGCCGCCCGGTGCGTACATGCGGCACGCGGACATGGCGTCGTCGATTTTTCCCTTCGCCGTACCCAGGGCACCGATGCTGGTATGAAGGTAGCCAGGGCAAGTTATATCGCCGGCTTCACCGCAACCAGCAATGTCCTGGCGGGTGTGACCTACGGTATCCCCCTTTCGGGAACGATGGCCCATTCATTTGTCAGCAGCTATGAGCATGAAATTGACGCATTCCATGCCTTCGCTCGTAACTTCCCGGAGCGCTCTATTCTGCTCATCGAAACCTACGATGCTATAACCGGGGCACAGAAAGCCATCGAAGTAGCCAGGGAGATGGCTGCCCGGGGCCAATCTTTGCAGGGAGTACGCATTGACTCAGGTGACCTGCTGACCATTGGTCGAGAGGTGCGGCGTATTCTGGATGAGGCCGGGTTTCACGATGTTCAGATAGTGGGCAGCGGTGGGCTGGATGAGTTCGACCTTGAAGAGCTATCAGAGAAAAATGCTTCTTATGATGCCTACGGTGTTGGCACCAGGATAGGCGTCTCTGGAGACGCTCCCTGGACTGATATGGCTTACAAGCTGGTTCGCTACGGTGAGCGACCTGTGTTGAAATTGAGCGCTGGCAAGGTCTCTCTTCCGGACGCAAAGCAGGTGTTCAGGTTTGTTGAAGCAGGGCAGCTGCACCATGACACCATCGCAACGTATGACGAGCACATGAACGACGTCGAGCCGTTGCTAAAGTTGGTAATGGCAAATGGTCACGTTACGGCACCATTTCCTGCGCTTCCGGAAATCCGTGAGCGTTTCCGCGATGAATTCGCTCGTCTTGACGAAAAGTACAAGGCGTTGGAAGAACCTCCGGCCTATCCGGTCCTCACCAGCCCCAATTTAAAGTGCCTCAGTGAACAAATAGAGAGACATCTGGTAGCCACAGAACTCCAGCCCGCCCGGCAACGCGTAAGAGAGCTGGGGGAGAGCTAGCAAATCCGAGGCCGGCGATTTAACTGCTTCTTTCGATTGATAATCGTTCATCAACAAAGAGCGGCACATCATGCATTTCATAAAGATGGTTTTATGACAGTTCTTTCCTGTCTGCTCTGCCACGAGCGGTAGTTAATGTTTCTGGTCAGTTTTCTCTCAATGAACTCAGATTTGCTATACTGACATCATGCAATCAATCGGACCTCGTAATGAACGGCCATCAATTACAAGACGAGTTCCTTTTTTTTACGGCTGGATAATCCTGGTAGTCAGCGCACTCGCTATCTTTATATCGGGGCCAGGGCAGACCTACTCGGTTTCCATATTCGTTGATCCCATTATCTCGGATATGGGTTGGTCAAGGAGCATGATAGCCGGCTTATACACCGCCGGTTCTCTGACGGCAGGAGCTGTCATGATATTTGTAGGGCGTTTGCTGGACAGGTACGGCGCCCGAATCATGCTCACAGCAATCTGTATACTATTTGGTTTCGCGGCTCTCTGGATGAGTTCGGTAGATAATGCCTTAAAGTTATATGTCGGTTTTGCTTTGATACGAGCTTTGGGACAGGGCTCTCTAACTATGATACCGACCACTCTAATTGCTTTATGGTTTGTTCGTCTCAGGGGCAGAGCAACTGCGATTGGAGCTCTAGGTAGCGCTATTGGCGCGGCAATTTTCCCCATTCTGATACACCATCTGATTATGCAAGAAGGCTGGCGGAATGCCTGGCTAGTGCTGGCCTTTATTATCTGGACAGTCCTATTGTTACCAGCGGTTCTCCTTGTTCGCAGAAGTCCCGAAGCTGTAGGGCTTAGA
>Ga0114946_10003810_pt1 | contig 10058 bp, 5 predicted proteins | sample WalLakDeSediment_FD_88676 | JGI IMG/M metagenome (GOLD analysis project Ga0114946, IMG submission 88676) | Lake sediment microbial communities from Walker lake, Nevada to study Microbial Dark Matter (Phase II) - Walker Lake 11/02/13 Deep Sediment | ecosystem: Environmental > Aquatic > Freshwater...
ATTGTTGTTGAGCTGATCGGCTTCGGCGGTGAAAATAATCGGCTTCTCTCTCGTGCCGTTCGCGTAAATCTTGCCGCCTCGTGCCACTATCAACGCACTGGAATTTTCGGCTTGTCCGGGTTTGCCCTTGATCACCGTCCCCGGCTCGATAGTCAACGTGCCGCCGTCTTCGACGAACACGAAGCCGTTGAGTATGTAAATGTTGTTTGCGGTCCAGGTGACATCGCCCTCGACGTCGTTGTCAAACACCTGCACAACGTTCTGTGCACTCGCCTGAACGGCAAGAAGCAGGGTGAGAAGGGACATGGTCATGAACACGTGTCGCATGAATTGCTCCAAATAGTAATGAGAAAAATCGTGAATACATTTATTCGAAGGTATACGTGAAACCGAGCGAGAACTCGCGCCCGGTCGTGTAGTTCTGATAGTAGAATTTCTGATCCTTATAATGATGCAGATGCTCGACAGCATCGTTCAGGAGGTTTTTCGCCGCGAACTTCAACGAGAATCCCCAGAACAAGCGCTGAGATACGATCAGATCCAGCAATTCGCGGGACTGTTCGTACACATTCGGAGTGCCGCCCATGCTCACGGCCGACAAGCGCTCGCCGAATGAATTGTAGTACAGACTGATCGACGTTCCCATGTTCGGATGCTGCCAGGAGAGATTGATGTTGAGCAGGTACGGAGATTGTCCCTGCAATTCGCGTGTACGTTCCGTATACGGATTGATTGCACGAATGATAGTGAGTTCGGATTCCGAAATATCTACCCGAGAAACTATCCAGGTCGCATTCATTCCGATCGCGAAGCCGCTCAACGCATCCGATACCTGATCGAGTCTCTTTCGAAATTCCAGCTCCAGTCCGTACACTGTTGCGTTGTCCACGTTCTGATACTGCACTTCGCCGTTGATATTGATGAACACCCGTTCGATAGGATTGGAGAAATCCTTGTAAAAACCACTCATCGCGACGATTTCGCCAGGCCGGGTGAACCATTCCCATCGCAAGTCATAATTCTCTATCATTGTTCGTTTCAAATCACGATTTCCAATGAAGGTGAAATCGTTGACGAAGTTGAAGGACGCATAGGGAGCCAACTCGCGGAATGTCGGCCTCGCAAGCGTTCGGCCATACGATGCACGGATGTTCATATCAGCCATCACGTTGTACAGCAAGCTGAATGCAGGCAAGACGTCCAGATCGTCAAGGTACCCTCTCGGGAGCGTGCTATCCATACTGCTGACATCGATGTTGGTGTGTTCCAGACGCGCGCCGGTGATAAGACGCAGGGCCCGAGAGAGCGGTAGATCCACCATGGCGTACGCGGCGTAAACATCCTGTGTCCCGTTATAGTTGTTCGAAGGTTGTGTGGCGTCTTTGATATAGTTTCCGAAACGATAGAAGTCGGAAGTGCTTTCACTCTCGAGAATACCGACATTCTCCGGTTGGAAGAACGCCTCCGCATCGCCATCGTAGCGTGCTCTGTCCTGTGCGAAATCGAAGCGCCGTTCGCGGAACGATCGAGTCTTGACCGATGCCGCTGCACCGACTTTCATGGTTCCGGTCAGCTTGTTCCATTGAGGAAACGGCAAGGATAGATCGAGGTTGAACGACGTATTGTCTTCGGAAAGTGTACGAAAATATCTGGCCGGGATGGGATAAATCGACTGCCGAATAGCGTAAATCGTATCCGTGTGATCATCCCTGTCGCGAATGGTGTAATTGTTCGTGAAAAAACGCAGGTCCGGTTCGTCTTGAATATTTTTGGAAATCGAGCCGTGCCATTCGGCTGTCAACCCTCCGATCGACGGAAAGTTGTGCTTGCCGCGCAACTGATACGTCTGCAATTCTCTTTCGATGTAATGCAATGTGCGCGTTTCATACACCGCATTTTCAGTCAAATCACGTGGGAAGGAACCCGCGAGATACCTTGCAGTATTGTCCGCAGCCCTGTTGTACATGAGATTGAATCCGACTTCATGAAACGTTCCCAGCGTATAACTGACATTCATCAGACCACCCCAGAGCACCTCCTCGCTGGCTTTATGATCACGGAAATCGTAGTGATTGGCTAATTCGTTCGTCTGATCCACATGTCCGGCCAAATAGTAGCGTGCAACACGGCCATCGGTGTACAAATCGTATTTCCTGGAATAGGTGATGCTACCGAGAAATCCCAATGGTTGGCCGAACAAGTCACTCCGATTTCCGTAGGACATCGAGTAAGACTGATTCATCGGAGCGGTTTTCCGAGTCGGCGACATGACGGGATTGAATTCCTTTGACAATCTGTCAAGCTCCAATGCCTTCTTCTCGTCCGTGTAAGCGAAGCTGATGTCAGGAAGGACAAGGTTGGGATCATTGAAAGCGCTCGGGATAGCCCGTGTTCCGTCGTCCATGCCAAGCCAGTCCGTTCCACCACCCTTGTACGTAAGAAAGTCACCGTTACCAGTAGATTGCGTGTTGAATGATGTGGACGTACTAAGCGAAAAATTCATTCTCTCGGGATAGGATTTCGTGGAGATATTGACGTTGCCACCAGTGAAACTTCCCGGTTTGTCCGGCGTGAAGTTTTTTGTCGTGACGAGATTCTCCAGGAAACTCGCCGGGAAAAGATCAAGTTGCACAGCGCGGCGATTGGGATCGGCACTCGGAATCTCGGAACCGTTGAGTTGCGTTCCAGTGTATCGTTCACCGAGCCCGCGTATGAAAATGTACTTGCCGTCAACGGTGGATGCACCAGTCACCCTGTTCATCGCAGCAGCCGCATCACCTGCTCCCGACCGCGAGATTTCCTCGGAGCTGATAGCATCCGAGATGGACGTGGATTTCTGCCTGTCCCTGAGCAAACTCATTTCGTTATCGAGCAGCATTTTGGCTTCGATAACAACTTCTCCCAGTTCGTACGCCTCCGGCGCAAGCGATATGTCGAGGCGAACAATCTCTCCCGTCCCGACAACAACTTCGCGTATCGATTGCCTGGAGAATCCTATCATCGATGCGATGATTGTATATGTTCCCGGTGGTACTGCGTCTATGGTGTAATTCCCGTTGATATCGGTGGCTGATCCGTGGCTGCTCCCCTCGATCAGAACATTGGCACCGATCAGGCTTTCACCATTGGACGCGTCAACCAGCTTTCCTCTGATCTTACCGGTGTCCTGGGAGGAAGCACTCGGAGCGAAAAGTATGAGGAGGGTAAGAAAAGCGGTAATACAGAGCGTGGTACGCATAAGTCCTTGATGAATGTGGAAAAAAATTGATCGATAGTATTATTGATGATGATTTCAGTACTCAAATGTGCGAACGGGTTGTTCATGCGGGATTAAACTTCCGTTAGTGTCCGGTTAGAAAAATTCATTCCATTTCGCGGTGAATTACTTCTTCTGCACCATCACACTTCCCGTAGCATGAAGGTTTCTTTGCTGACAGCGAATTGTTTTTTCGCAGCGTGTGTTGTATTTGATTCGAAATCGGCTTATCCGCGCAACGAAGCAACATAGACAAACGAACAGGACACAACGTATGATACCGCAGCGGAACATTTCACTACTATGGTTTCGACGCGACTTGCGCCTGATGGACAACGCGGCGCTCGCTGCCGCATGCGCGGATTCGAAACGCGTCGTCCCGGTTTTCGTTTTCGACACCAATATTCTCGATGATCTCGAAAACAGGCATGACCGTCGCGTGAGTTTCATCCATGCTTCACTGACGCGACTTCGCGAGACGCTGAACGCCTCGGGCTCCGACCTCGTCGTGCTTCACGGCGATCCATTGCACGAAATACCTTCGTTCGCCTCACGACTCAACGCCGATGCCGTGTACACGAATCGCGACTACGAGCCGTATGCGAAAGTCAGAGACGAAACAGTGCGGAGAATGCTATCCGCCGATGGACGGGCGTTTCACTCATTCAAGGATCACGTCGTATTCGAGGGCGATGAAGTATTGACCGCTGCAGGAAAGACCTACAGTGTGTTCACACCGTACAAACGAGCCTGGTTGCAGCGTTTGGAGAATCAACGTCTGCATGCTTTTCCCCCAGACCTCGAACATCCCGTCAGTTTCAACCGCCTCGCTTCAAGACGGTCGCTGATGGGTTTCTCCGTCGCTTGGGGTTTGACAGACCTCGGCTTCGAAGAGGTGGACAACGTGCCGAATGCAGGTGAAACAGGTGCACGCGAAGCGTTGGAACGATTTCTCCCTCGATTGAAACACTATCATGACGAACGAGACTTCCCCATGTTGGATGCCACCTCCAGATTGTCAGTGCATTTGCGCTTCGGAACAATATCAATCCGGGAGTTGCTGCGTACAGCTATCAAGCACGACTCGAGTGGATCGCGAGTCTGGTTGTCGGAGCTGATTTGGCGCGAGTTTTATCAGATGATACTTGATCGTTTGCCCGGTGTTGTCAACCATGCCTTTCGCGAGCGATATGACAACATCAACTGGCCAGGCAGCGACGAGCATTTCAAGGCATGGTGCGAGGGCCGCACGGGATACCCTATCGTGGACGCCGCGATGCGGCATTTCAACAATACCGGTTGGATGCACAACCGCCTTCGCATGATAGTCGCGATGTTTCTGACTAAGGATCTTCTCGTCGACTGGAGACTGGGTGAGAGGTATTTCGCCGATAATCTGCTCGATTACGATCTCGCCTCCAACAACGGTGGCTGGCAGTGGTCCGCTTCCACCGGCGTCGACGCTGCACCGTATTTCCGAGTATTCAATCCTGTCTTGCAATCCAAGCGCTTTGATCCAGGTGGTGAATTCATACGAGCACAGCTCCCCGAACTGCGCGGATTTTCCGAAAAGCACATACATTGGCCGCACGACGCGGATGCCGGCCTGCAACGTCGGGTCCGATGCATACTAGGCATGCAGTATCCCCACCCGGTAGTGAATCACGCGGAGCAGAAAGAAAAGGCGCTGGCATTGTTCCGCGGATTGTAAACCTTCTCGAGTACACGCGAGCGACGACTCGATTTCACTGACACCTTTTGTTTCGATGTAGGGCACATCATCTCAGCATCGACATTGCATGTGCGTTTCACGTACTGTGCACTCGAGCACGGATCCGTCAAAGCACCGTAGGGAACAGTATTTCACTGTGTATAGCTCGGAGCGCATGGTTGAAACAGGCTGCTGCCGGACGAATACCCATTATTTCCGAACCTCGAGACGATATGTTTGACGAGCATATTCGAATTGTCATGTTTTCCGGCATCAGTGAATTCGAAAACGAAAACTCTGTCCATGCAGCGCAGTACTTCGAACAGCGTGGACACTGTGAACTCGTTACAGCAGGCAGGGTGTGTTACAACGGGCAGGGTGTCTCCTCATGGCGTGCCGACTTTCGATGTCTCTCCATGTACTTCCCAACCCTGTTTCGGATGCTCCGTATCCGAAAAGAGGGCTCTCGTGCATGTTTACGAAAAACATCGTACCTTGCTCTACATCTATTCAGATCGGATGATCGCATGTACTTCCAGCACTTGGATCCACCGCGGACACACTCGAGTATCAATATGAAAACAATCATCGCATCGCTGATGTCGTTGTTATTGCTCGCAAGCTTTCTCCCCAGCGTTCAAGCGCAGCAACTCCCGTACGGTCATTCGCTGCTCGGGAGCGGGAGCTACGACGACTTCGAAAATCCCAAGTCCTGCGCATCCTGTCATGTGGATTTCGCGCGGCAATACGAACAGGCCATGATGTCGCAATCATACACGCACGCGTGGGACGAAATCGAGTACTTCAAGCTTGCCGTACCGCATGCCATGAAGGATCCGAACTTCGATCATGCACAACAGGGTTGCAACGGCTGTCACGCCCCGCTTGCATTCATTGCTGGCGACGTGCCGCCTCCAAAACCGTATACCGGCTCCCGTGCTGACGAGGGCGTGTCCTGTGATGTTTGCCATACCATTACCGGATCGGGCGAGAATCCTCCGTTCAACTACAGCTATTTCATACAACCCGGTCGAGTGAAATACGGTAATCGCGAAGGCGTGATATCACCACATCACGAAACCCGCAAAAGCGAGTTCACCGTCTCCTCCGAATTGTGTGCCACATGTCACAACGAGAAAAACCCCTTCGGTATATGGGTGAAAAGCACTCACTTGGAGTGGAAGGAGGGACCATACAGCAAGGAAGGAGTTCGATGCCAGGATTGCCACATGCCTCGCGGCACCGCTCGGGTATCGAAAATGTCTCCGGTACAGAGCGAGGTTCCGCAACATCTCTTCATGGGCGCGCATTCACCCGCCAAGCTGCTCGGTGCCGTCGAGCTGTCGGTCTGGCCCGACATCCGAGACGTAGTTCCGGGCGAGAGCATCGTCATCACCGTAGCGGCGTACAATCACAAGGCGGGACATTACATTCCCACGGGCTCGGTCGAAGAGAGACAACTATGGCTTACAGTCAAGGCGATTGACGCGAACGGACGTGAATACCACTTGCCGGTTGACGCAAAGGGCTTCGACGGCGAGGAATACACGATTTCGTCGAATGCCCTCGCCTTTCAGGACATAAGGTACATGCTGGATGAACCCGACTTCAAGGGATTGCCACGGGATGCGTTGCCATACGAAGGCGACCGCGTCTTTCGTATGCCCTTTTTCGATCCCGAAGGCCGCATGACAATCGCGCAATGGAATACTGCGTCGCTCGGCGTGGATTATCGCATCGGACCACGCGAAACGAAACTCGAAACCTACACGTGGAAACTTCCCGTCACTATCCCGTTGGGGACCGTTCGTATCGTCGCCGAGATGCACTACCGTCGCCTTATCGAATCGGTTGGCGTGTACCTCGGGGTTCCCGACGAGGAAATGACACCCGAATTCATCAGTCGCAGCGAAAGTAGCTTCACGGTAGTGGACTACTGAAAAGGCGACGAAAGGACGGCAGAGCTGGGCGAGCAACACGCGGTGTTCATACCGTTCGCTCCCGGCATTGTCGCTATCATACAGTGTTCACCGTAAACTCAAGGAGAGACTATGAAACATCGCAGTGCACCGCTTCTTCTTGCAGCGCTGCTCGCGTTATCAGCTTTTCCGCAGCAAGCCGATGCAATTCCGGCATTCGCACGCACCTACAACATCAGTTGTGCCACATGTCACAGCGTCGCACCAAAACTCAAGGACTACGGCGATGAATTCGCAGGCAACGGCTTCAAACTGCCCGACGCACCGGAACCGATTCGCACATACGTCGACGCAGGCGACGACGACATGCTCCTTCACCGCTTCTTCCCGCTGGCCATTCGCTTTGATGGATACGTCCAGTGGGCCGAGCGTGAACGGGGAAAAATCGATTTTCAACTGCCGTACGGCATGAAAATCATGAGCGGCGGCGCCATCAGTCAGCATGTCGGTTATTACCTCTACTTCTACCTCAGCGAACGCGGTGAGATCGCTGGACTCGAAGACGCAATCATTCACTTCAACGACGTGTTCGGCAGTGATTTGAATGTGATACTGGGCCAATTTCAGGTCAGCGACCCGCTGTTCAAACGCGAACTTCGCCTTTCACTCGAAGATTACGAGCTGTACAAAATGCGGCCGGCCTCCTCACATGCGAATCTCACCTATGATCGAGGCGTGATGCTCGATTACGGCTTCGATTTCGGCTTGGACCTCGTTGCCATCGCTGTGAACGGCAATGGAGTAGGGCCGGCACAGCAGCGAATCTTCGACATCGACAACGGCAAGGCCTTCGCGTTCAGAGCCTCGCAGAGCATTGGGCCACTGCGCATCGGCGGCTTCGCGTATCTCGGAGACGAGAAAGTCAATGCTGCGGAGAACAGAATCACCATATTCGGGCCGGATCTCACCATCGGCAACGACTATCTGGAATTGAACGCCCAGTACCTGCTTCGAAAAGACGACGCCATTCCGACCTTCGACGGAAATACTACGTTGCTCAGAGAGTCGAATATGAACGGACTGATGCTCGAACTGGTCTATCTTCCGGAGGCGGATAAATCGAAATGGGCCTTCGTCGCACTGTACAACAGGGTGGAGAACGAGTTGACCGAGGAGATGTATCACACCGCCACTATTGGCGCTAGCCGTGTGCTCGCACGCAATCTTCGTCTCGTTGGCGAGTTGACGTATGACATCGAATACGAAAAGCCCCGGCTATCTTTCGGTTTCGTATCGGCGTTCTAACAGTTCGCGTACCATCCGATTCTGCCGACCATGCATGCTGTCACATCACACTTTGTGTAATGAAATACGGGGGGTGCGACGCATCCCCTTTTCCATGTGCTGCAAGTGCGCCCGAGCACGGTATAGTTGAATTGCGACGCTGAATTGTTTCGCATCAATGGATTCGAAACACGAAACCGTTGATGCCTTTTTCCCGCAGCGTTTTAAGCTTCCACTTGGCCGCCTCTTCGCTATCATACGCACCGATAATAACGCGGTGTACAAGCTTTCCCTTCACCGTGGCTATTTGAACATGCGCATCGTCTATTCCGGCGGAGGCCAGCCTGTCCAAATGTTGTATAAGATTGTGCATGTGTGCGAACGATGCAATCTGCACACCATAACCAGATAATTTCGCCCGATTCAGCGCTATTTTGTAGAACTCCGTATTCCCTTTATCCTTCGCGAAATCCGGACGCGCATCCTCTTGCACTATTTCGATGCGCACGCGTGCCGTGCCGCTTTTTATCATGTCGATACGCGCAGCAGCTCCGCGGGAAAGATCGATAACACGCCCCTTCATATGCGGTCCGTGATCATTGATGCGCACAATGACGCTTTTCTGGTTTTCCAGATTTGTGACGCGCACCAGGGATTGCAACGGGATAGTCTTATGCGCTGCGGTCATGGCCCACATGTTGAATATTTCACCACTCGACGTCTTGCGACCGTGAAACGCCTTGCCGTAGTACGATGCAACTCCGGTCTGAACAAAGCCGGTCTGGGAACGTGCGACAGAAATAATCATTGTAACACATCCGACTATCAGCAACATTGTACGCAAACGTGCGGTCATACTGCCCCGCGAATATGTGAAACTAACAAACGGTTGAATATACGCATTTGACAATATACTTCAAATCCTTGCCGTAATCCGTTGTAAAAGATGGCGTTGACTGCGGTCATGACATTGCTGCTTACCTGCGAGTGTATCAGCTTCATGACATGAGAGCTTTACTGATGAGAACACCCTGAAGAGAGCACTAACACTGTCGCGTATCGTAGAGCCTTTGGGGTCGGATGCGGGATCGCCCTGCGGAGCATTCACCGCAGCAGCAGAAGCGATTGCGCCGAGAGACGCCCTCGCCGGTCAACGAGACGATGTAGCAGTTGGACGGGAGGCCTGAGATATCGACTTCATGCTGCTGATCCGACACCCGGACGCGATCCGACTCGACGTCGAAAAGCACGCGTCCGAATGCCGTCGATAAGTATCATGACAATGCCGGCAGACGGATTCGGATACATCTCGAAGCTCGACGCGCTCGGAGCATTCTCCACATCCGACGCCTGCATGCGTGCAACGACAGCGGATAGATTCGCCTGCGTTGGTAGCTTCGATACGCACATTCCGTGTCATTGCGTGCATTCTGCATACGCGCGAATTCCACAGAACACTCTGCCTCCGAGCCGATGCGACCAGCTTGGCAAGGACGATGCCGTACGTCGATACCGCATCCTAGATGCGGGAGTACTGAATGAGCGGGTAGCTGGGAATTGGGTTCCCCGCTCCATCGACGTACCCCGGTGTGACGAGCACATTGCTCCATCCGTCGCCGTATATGTCGCAGTCGTCAATCAACTACCCGGAAGCACCGGAATCCCCGGCGTTCTTGAAGATCACGCCGTACCTGGCTGCATGACGAATATACGAGATGCTCACGACGCCGCTATCGTTGAAGTACACGAGATTGTTGATAGCGTTCTCGACGATGGTATAATCGGTCGAATACATCGCCGTGCAATGAATCGATGCTCCCCACCAGGATGCGGATGCGTCGCCTGCTTCCGCGGCGGACGATGCGCTGAGGACTACCTTCCTGACTTC
>Ga0114946_10003811_pt1 | contig 10057 bp, 13 predicted proteins | sample WalLakDeSediment_FD_88676 | JGI IMG/M metagenome (GOLD analysis project Ga0114946, IMG submission 88676) | Lake sediment microbial communities from Walker lake, Nevada to study Microbial Dark Matter (Phase II) - Walker Lake 11/02/13 Deep Sediment | ecosystem: Environmental > Aquatic >...
ATAACAGTTCTTCTTCAGATTCCAATAAATCTTTAGCTTTTTTAGCTTTAAGTTCATCATCACGAGTAAAAAATCTGATTAGGGTACCCGTATCCAAAACTATCATAGATTAACAGACATCTCCGCTTCCATTGCCTTATTTATTACTTTTTCCATTTGTTTATTTGTCAATCTTTTTTTTGACTTTACAAAACCGTACATTTCTTCAGTCGTGGATGCCTTTTCGGCTATTATCCTTTCTCCTAAGACATCAAAACTCACTCTATCAAATGGTTTGATATTTAATTTATTCCTGATTGTTGCGGGAATGACCACCTGTCCTTTGGATGTTACTGTAGAAGTCATCTGCATAGTAATACTTACTATATAACGTAACACTATTTATATCAAGTATTACCTTATTATTTCAACTCTCCCGAATGAATAATTCTCCCCAACCATCCCTTTCTTAAATCATAGAATAGTATCTTGGCGGAGGCATTTTTACGGTAAATCGAAACGGAATAACTTTATCAGAAGAATTTGTTGGTTCTGGCTCTAAGTGATTTTTTGAGCCTGTTATTATTTACAATTATCCCCACTCTTTGGACTATCTTTACTACATCAGTTTGTTTATCCACTAGATTTGGTAATCTTGGGTGGTGTTCAAAGCCAACAGTAATTGCACCTGCCAATTACAGCTTTCTAATTCCTTCAACAGTATCTATTATCAATTTTCATTTTATTACTTTGACCTTAGGCACATCTTTTGGTTGCCATTTTGCACCATAAGTACTCCTAATATCCTCTAAATACTTCTTATCTAGGGTTGCTCTCAAGATTTCCTCTTTATCAAAAGAGCCTTCTGCTAATACAACTCTCTTTGGACAAACTATCATCGCGTGTCCAAACGACGGGTATTCAGTTGCATTAGTTCCGATTGTGCCTGGTGCAACAATATAAACATCAAACCACTTTGCTAATGCTTTTAGAGAATCTACCCAAAGCTCAATAGACCTTTCAGAAACATTTAATGAATATGAAGGGATTAGCACTACATCGACTCCAGCTTTTCTTAATTCGTCAAAAAACCAAGCAGCATAACGATGAAATGAGTCTTTGCAAACAAGAATTGTCATTTTTCCAAATTCTGTATCAAATACTTCTAATGTTTTACCTGGAAGCACTCTATCTTTCTCCTCTGGTGGAGTTAAAACTACTTTGTCGTGCTTTGCGACCAATTTGCCGTTTTTATCAAATAAAAAGCCAGCATTATGAATATCGCCATTATCCTCTTTGACAATTGTAGCTCCAAAAAGATAAACATTATTTTCCTTTGCAACCTTTGAAAGAAAATTAAAAGGCTTATAACCATTCATAATTTCTTTCCAAGAAGCCAAACAGTCCTCCGACAAACCAATCATATCTACGGGCTCGGAAAGCGCTTTCTTTACAAGCCTTTTGATTTGTGCTTCTCCTTCATCTTTCGATTTAGGAACCTTTGATTGGAATATTGCTACTTTTAAGTCTCTTTTCATTCCAATATCTCCTCCAATAATTCTGGAAACTCGTTTGTTTCCAAATCGTCATAGCAAAAATGACCGTAATTATGGAACTCTTTATACTTAATATCCTTAACCCTTGCCCTGATTATCTCAACCGTCTTTTGCACACTATCCTCATCGTCATCTGAAGCAAAAACTGTTACACCCTTTGTTCGTTTAGGAAAATCTGGATCTATCTCAAAATCATCAAAGAAGTCCTTAGTCTTATCTTTATAAGGATCGAGCCAAGGAGCAACAAGCACCACCTTACCAACTTTTAATTTGGGATGAATGCTGAGGTATTTGATAAAGTATCCACTTCCAGTGCTGTGCCCAACCAGGATTGTTTCAGGGGTAATCTCATATCTTTCAACCTCTTTGGTCCACACTTTCCAATTCCTATCAAATGAATGTGGAACTTCAGGCGTTGCTGCTGCAATATCGTGTTTTAAAAGTTGCCCTTGCAACCAAGGAATCCAATGGGCATTACTCATACTTGGAGCTTCAGGGTCATAATACTCTTTTTTACTGGGTTCTCCGTGTAAAATAATCGCGTTTTTCATTTCACTAATTTTCCCTTTCTTAAAATCCTTTTTTCTCCCAATATCTCAACCTTTTTACCTGTAATAGTTATTGCTTCTCCATTCTTCAATAGATACAAATATCCCCTCTTCCAAGTCTTCTTTAATTTAGGAAGCATCTTGTCTTCATAATGTGGATAAAAATGAAAGTTAATCAGTCCAAACCCAGGTATAACTCCCGCTCCTTTTTCAGGAAAGTCCAAATAGTGAACTGCTGTATCCAGTGTTTTTGCACAAACCATACTCCCCGCACTTGATCCCACATAAACTGTTCCAGATTCAAGGATTTCGTTTATATGATCTTGTAATTCAAATCGCCTTATCCAATACATCAAATATCCACACATTCCTCCTGCAAACCAAACAATATCTTTTCCTTTAAGAAGCTTCAACACTCTTTTATTATTTTTATCTTCCTTGTAATCTTCCAAAACAACTGGAGTTAGTTTCGCACCCATCCTCTTTACCAAGTTGTAAGTAGCCCCTTTTTTCCAAGTTCCATATGGTTCCTCACCATTTGCAGCAGTTGGGATATACGCAACCTTTTTACCTTTCAACGGGCCAACAAATTCCTCAAGCTTTTTGATACTCTCCGGGTGTTTCGCCTCTGATGCCAAAAATAGTTTCTTCATTTTAATAGTCCTTCGATTTCGGATAATATTTTACTTGCCAGCATTTTATGTCCTTTTGAATTGGCGTGCAAACCATCCTCGTAAATATATTTCTCCATCCACTCCTGCTTGGATACTCCCGCATCAATAAATGAGATTCTTCTCTCTTTACAAAGCTCATTAAAACGCTTTTGGAATTTCTTGCTTCTTTTGTTTGAAAAATAGGATACACCTCCAGTCAGTGGGTTCTGTTTCGGATTTGTTTTTGACTCATCATAATACCCACTACCCACTGCTATAACTGAAGCACATTTATCTTTCAGCAAATCAAGGAGTTTCTCCATCTCCTGGGAATACTCTTCTAGTGTAGAAACAAAGTTATCAGGTTGATCCTCTGCCTTTGCATTATTACCACCAACGTTTACGACAGCAATAACTTTTCCTCCGCGACCATATTGTTTTAGTAGTTGAGGAAATGTTTTCAATACAAAGTCTATAGTAGCTCCAGATTTTCCAAAATTGTAAATTTCAAACTTCTCACCAACACCATTCTTCCCATACATCTTACTGTGGAATGATTGCTTCACCAAATCTGCATAACCTCCATTCTCCCCTCCAACTCCGTAAATACTACTAGAACCAATGAAAAATATTTGAATCATTCTTATTTTCTGTTAATTACAAATGTAGTATATCAAAAGGTGGTTTTAGTTTGGGCAGTTATTTATAACTTATTGAAGGAAACTTTGAAGATACAATATCTACCTCTTCTTATCTCTCTCCAAGATCATCAGATAATACCTCGATGAAGGCACTTTGACTGTAGATTGGAAAGGAATTACTTTCCCTTCTCTCTAATTTCAGGTATCAATCCTTCAGAAGTCAACGCTTCAGATATGCTTCTTTTTATAGCATCAAGGCTTTCACTTATTTCACTTTACAACTGACATTTCTCCAGCCTAATCTGCACTTTTTAATTTTTGATCAACCATCTTATACAGCTCAACCACAAACTCTGTATCCATTTCTCTACCTTGTTCCACATATCTCTCAGCCAAACCTGTATCCAGCTCTCTTGCGTTGTCATATACTCTCGTGCCCATATATGTTCTGTCGCTACCTTCCTGTGTTACATCCCTGTCTTCCTCTCTGGTTTGATAACCTTCTGGTAATCCTCCTATTACCTTCTCCCATTGTTGTCGTAAATCCGTATATGGACCTGGTCCCTTTCCCCTGTCACGCCACCCCTCGATGTCTTCTTTAATAACAGCCTCTAACACATCACCGGATTTTACTTTATCCACTTCAATTGTTATTGGCGTGCCAGCATTCTTAGCACCAGTTCTTGTCTGTTTAATCCGTTTCCTGCCGAATTTCTCAAGGTAGGTTGTTATCAATTCATTCATTACTTCAATGTAATTACCTCTTACACCCTCTAATTTACCTAACACTTTTTTTACATATGGGTGTTGCTCAGAAGTTCTAATTAATTCCTGAAAACCTTCCCCCTGAAAACTCCTATGCTGAGTCTCGTGCATAATTCTTGTAACCGCAGCATTTGTTATATCTTCATATATATTTTCCACACTCTCGGGAGTACTGGTGGGTGGAATACTTGGATCAGAAACCCAATATAAAACATCCGCAACACCTTCCTCCAGCCTTCCTGATTCAACGAAATTATTTATTGGTTCTCCTTTTTGACTATCTTCCCTGGGGTAGTACTGTAGACTTACAACGACTTTTTCTGGGGTTGGTTTTCCGTACAAAATTGATAAGTCCTCTGAGTGAGAGTTTCTTGTGACTCTTGCCAAGCTGTCTCCCTTACTTTACTAAAATTCATTTTTTGTTCTTTTACAACAGCTGTATCCGTATTTTCAGTTACATCTTCAGCGGGCACTTCTTGAACTTCAATCATAATATCGATTTTCAAATTTAACCCAGTCGTGCAATTTACTAACCCCTTACAATTTTGTATATCGCAGCCTTCTCACCCGAAAAAAGAATGTCGTGTTTAATTATAAACCTAAAAACAGAAGAACCATGCACCAACTTCTCAAATTCATTTTTTTTGTGGTCAATATTATCACAACACCTTTCGATCTCAATACTCTATTAAACTCCAATAACGTTTGGTTATAAAAGCCTTCAATATTTGTAATCTGCTCATTAAACAGCCCCCGGGGTGGATTCGTTATTATCTTATCTACAAACCCATTTATAAAAAGGTCTAACTCAAAATAAGCGTAATAGTCTTTATCTACAAACTTCTGTTCTTTTTTTTCGTAATTTCACAGGTAATAATATATTCACAGTACTCATACGATAAACTTTCAAACAACGATTTTCTTACTCCCCAATCCTTCTTACCATTTCATTTATCTTCTACCTCATAAACATTTCCCACCTGTCTGAAGGTATCATGCACTTTTTTAAAACCGGGTAATTTATTACTAACTACCGCTTGTAAAGACATTAAGTTAAAGGCTTGAAAGTAAACTGCGTTATACAAATAAGTTCCTATATAATCTGCATCATCCGCCCCCACCAAAAACCGTACTCCAAATCTTACATCATCAGCTATCATTGGCTCTTCGCGGTCAATATCTGAGCTATTTCTTTTCATAATCTTTTCTGCTAAGTCTTTATATTCCTCAAACTCTTCTTCTGGTAATTCTGATCGTAATATTGTAACTAACGCATTTGGTAGTGTGAAAAGAGGACTTTTTGGCATGATATCTAAACCGTCAAGAAGCTCGTCAACCCAAATTTTCAATTTCTCAATATCTTTAACATCCAAATTTTCCAAACCATCAAAGTTAACATTTTCTATTCTGTCTGGAGGATAAAACAACTGCTTCTCCACATACTCCCGAAACCTTGCGGGTAGCTCATCAGTACTATCTCTTTGCATCGAAATAATCTTTCCTACAAGCCATTCATGCCAGAAATTATTAACCCCCTTAAGAAAAGGTTCATGACTTCCGCTTGAATCCATTTCAGCTATTAATTTGCTATCAAAATTTGGAGGATTGTCATGTCTCTCACGAAAAGCTGTATGAACGAACAAATCAGGAACTACTTTTATTACGGCTTCACCCTGTGACGCAAGTGCTGTGACCCTTTTTATTAATCCATAATCCTCACCTGTCGTTACGCTCGGGAAACCATTGGTGCTTTCAAGAGTTCTCAATCTAGAAGTCATTCTCGGTGTTCCCACAACAATACCAAAACCTTTAATTGCTTTTTCGGTAAGACCGTATGCATCCAAAAAGGTGCAATAATTTCTGTCTAAAAATATCCTATCAGGGGCATTGTCCGGTACTTTCCACTCCCAATTTGTGACAACCATATCAACTCCTTTGTCTATTTCAGCAAGCACGGCCTGGGTGTGTCCCCCCCCGACATTAGTATCTGCGTCAAAATGAAATACTGCATTATCCTTATTTTTAAAGGTTTCTTCAGATCTTCTAGATACCATACTGTTTCCCGCATTCCTTATATCCCCAATTACCACTTCGCTTACTCCCTGTGAAGACATATCAACATAATTTATCCTCAAGCCCGAATCAATAACTTTACGCAAGATACTTTTTTCCTCAACACTTAATTCGGAAGGTAGTTCTGACCCCTCTTGCACTGCTCTTAAAACCTGTAGAGTACGTTGATTATCCTGATATGCATCCGACTGCCTGGATGCATCGGATTTCTTGTTGTTTATAAGCAAAATTACCTCCATTTCATCCTTCGGTATATCCTGCAATGACAAGTTTTCAAGAAGATTTACAACATTGCCTTCACCGAATTCTCTATAAACAGGCACTACATAAGTCGCCCTATTTTTTGGATTAACTGGCAATTCATAACTTCGAAAAGATTCACCACGGTATATGACTTCTTTTTGAAGCGGGATTCTTGCCTCCCTGGTTGTAATTTCAGAATCCTTAATCATAATCTATTTGATCGTCAAGCAAATCAATTCCAGATATTAATTATATATTTAATAATACAAATGCCGTATAAACCCATATCAATCTACAAATACTACGATTAAGTATATCAGTGTTTTATAAACTAATTAGGAAAAACTTTAAAGTTAAAAAACTATATAGAAAGGCTCTCCAATATCCCGTCCAAGATCTCCTCAAATCCCTGTTTTTCGGGATCTTCTAGAAAATACGAAATACCAAGATAATTCTTTTCCTCAAGCGGCAGGAAAATATTGGTAAATTTTCCCAAAGAAAACTCTTCAAACCCGTAGCCCGAATACTCTCCCACTGTTACTGTTTTAATATCAGACACTTCCTCGTAAATCAGATCACTTTTCCTCTCCAGAATCAATTCACTGACATACTCTTTAAGGGTCGGGTTTTCATAAACACCCTTTGAAAATATCAAAACAATTCCGTCAAACATCTCAGTCGCATAAGCCTGGCTTGGACCCACAAGCAGAAGGCGCACCGTTTTATCATCATCCTCATACAAATCCATTTCAGAGGGGTATGAAAAAGAAATCCCGAGCTCATCTGACCTGTATTGTACCCAATCCGGAGAAACCACTTCTTCTGATGCCTTTGGCGTTTGTGGTTTGTCTTCATCAATTAAAGTAACATCGGGAGCACTGCGTTCTGAATTAATTTTAAAAAATACTCCCGCTGAAAATAGTAATACCAAAACTCCCAGAAACACAATTCTTTTACTCATAAAAGGATTATAGCAAAAACCGTAAATAAATTTAAAAACCGGTTTTATGGTGGTTGACATTCTTTCTAATTTACATATATATTAGGTATTGTATGGATCCTAATCAGAACATTTCCGGCACCAGCCAATCTCCCCCTGAAGTCTCTCCGATGGGTGTAACCGAGCAACCTATGCCACAAGTTCCTCAGGCACCCCAAATACCCCAGCAGCCTGAGCCTATTCAGACACAAACTCCCATGCAACCCGAAACACCTTCGTCTAAGGGTAAATCATTAAAAATTCTTCTTATAATTCTTCTTGTTGTCCTCTTGGGCGCCGGTGCTTTTTTTCTTATGAACTACCTCAAACCCGATGAGGATCTTTATACAACCCCCCAGGATATTTTCGCTCCTCCGGTAATTGAAGAACCCGAGCAAACTTTTGACACTCCTGAGTCATACGTTGAGTGTGAAGTATTCCCCGAAATGCTTGAGACGTGTACTCCTTACGTATGTGAATTTACACATTCCTTAACTGGTGATCTTATGGTAAGAGAGGTTATCGGACTGATTGGTGATACCTGCAGATACACCGAGGAATTACCCGACGGGAACAGAATGGATTGCGATTACACAGAAGATATGCGTATTGCCGTTGCAGCAGCCCACAAAATTTCAATGTTCCCGGAAAGTTCTTTTGGCGTACCTGTCGATGAAGCCCCGGACAACCAGGAAGAAGATATGAATATTGACGAATTAACCCAAACCGCACTTGACACCGGACAGTGTGTAATACTTGATAACTGATTTTTTCTCCTGTGACTTTTTTTCTTTTTTCTTTTAGAATTTGGTTATGTCAAAAAGAAAATACAAAATATATTTTGAAAATATGATATCTGATAACTTTGAATTATTCGCTTCCTTTGAAAAATTACACGAAAAATATGCTTCGGATCAGGAAAATTTACAATCAGAGTTTAACGAAAAAGGAGAAAAAATACTTGAAGTTGTGCGGGAGTATGAAAGAAGGCTCTGTACAAACACTGAAAGGGGTATTTATAATAAATTCTCCACCAACCTTGCCGAAAAATTTCAAAACGAGATACGAAAAAAATACCCTTTTATCGACCATGTGGGTCTTGTTGTGGAGAAATTTTCGATAAAAAAAATAAACTTCTAAAAACCCTTTATTTTCCCCTTACTTTATAAAGGTAAACCTTACCCTCTTTCCTTTCACTTTTCCACGAAGGAAATCCGAATGTGTGAGTAACTACCCTGCTTCCCGGTTTAAGTTCTTTTTTTAACTTCTTTTCAAGATCTCCCATAATATAATTAATTCCGAAAATATAAACCACGTCAAACCGTGACAAGTTAACTTTCCAGAAATCCTTCATGTAAATAAAAGCCTTATCACCTATTCCTTTTTTACGAATGGTCATACGCGACAGCAAAACCAAAAGCGGATTTATTTCATAGCCGTATGTTTTAATCCCCTTTTCAGCAAGTCTGAAAACAATCCTGCCGTCTCCGGATCCCAAATCAACAGCTGTTTCGTTTTTTTTAATACCGGATAGTCTTATCATTTTTTTGATAACCTTTTCTTTCGTAGGCACATAAGGGCCTCCGTAGACAAGAAGAATGAAAATAACAAGCAGGAAAAATAAAAACACCAGCGGAATAAACATGCTGATAATCATACCGAGTCTCCGAACAGTTCAGATATCATATCAAATGATATCCCATCAAAGTCATATACGACAATGTCCGCTTTTTTTAAAGTATCGGCGTGTTTTTCGTCATATGCCATACCGACTGATTTCATTCCGGAAACTTTTGCCGCCTCAATACCGGCCTTTGAGTCTTCAATCACCAAACAACTTTCCCTTTCCACACCCAATTTTTCCGCAGTGAGAATAAAAACCATGGGGTCTGGCTTTTTTTTAATAACCTCATCACCCGTGGTAACACAGTCAAAATATTTTTCTATATCAAAATTTTCAAAAATCATCCTGACTATTTTTCCGGAGTTTGAAGTCGCAAGTGCTGTTTTTATATTTTTCCCGCGTATTTGCAAAACAAATCTTTCAAATCCTTTTTTTAAAGACACCTCCGGAATAAGTTTTACATATTCTTCCTGCGTAAGTCTGGCAAGTTCAGAAACGTCAATTTCGGTTTTTACCTTGAATTTTTTAAGAAGAAAAGGCCAATTCTCCTTTACACCGATTCCTCTTGTGTGAGGAATTTTTTCTTTGGTTTTTACATCAAATAAATTCAATACTTTATTAAAAGCTTTTCCGTACTTTTGTTCATCGGACAATACCGTACCGTTCAAATCAAATATACAAACATCAAAACTCATCAGAAATACTTTCTTTTTAAAACAGGACCTTCTCCTGTGTCATCAATTAAAAATCCTTCTTTTTCTATTTTTTCTCTCACTTCATCGGCCTTTTTGAAATCTCCTTTTTTCCTGAACTTTTCTCTTTCTTCAACCAATCTTATAATCCTGCTTTTTATTTTTTCCTGCTCTTCTTCTTTTCTTTCAAGTTTGAGACCCAAAACCCTGTCAAATTCGACAATAAGTTCATATTTATCACTGTTTGGGATATTGGATTTGGCCACCTCCAATAAAACGGATAATGCTTTCGGACAATTCAGAT
>Ga0114946_10003812_pt1 | contig 10053 bp, 11 predicted proteins | sample WalLakDeSediment_FD_88676 | JGI IMG/M metagenome (GOLD analysis project Ga0114946, IMG submission 88676) | Lake sediment microbial communities from Walker lake, Nevada to study Microbial Dark Matter (Phase II) - Walker Lake 11/02/13 Deep Sediment | ecosystem: Environmental > Aquatic >...
AACGACTGACGATGGTGTCCTTGACAAAGGGGACACCGGCTCGGACCCGTCCTTCCTGGGTCGAGTAACAACCGGAGGCTGCCAGTACCAGGACACACAACACGATAGCCTTCGTAAAGAGCTGTAACATCACGCGATCCAACCAGACTCAGGGGCCGGGTCAAGTGGCAAACGGCGGGGGCGGGCGCACTTAATATCCAGCCTCAGACCGAGCTCAAGCACAGGCCAACCCAGCGTCGGCACTCCGGCCCAACCTTACCAAGGCGCCGTAGCGCAACCCGCGCAAACTGATAAACAGCGATTCGGCCCCGCACCACTCCATCAACCCCGCGTAAATCGCCACACCCATCAGTATCACGTCCGCCCGTTCCGGTGGCAGGCCTGGCAACTGGCGCCTTTGCGCCAAAGGGAGCGACCAGAGTTCCTGCCGTAGCGCCTCCAAGCCTTCCCGGCGCAGGACCGTTCCCTCCAGGCACCCGCGATCGTACGAGTCAAGCCGGGTCACCAACCGCGCCAGAATCGTCGCCGTCCCGCTCGCCCCCACCATCCGCCACGCGCGCGATCCCCAAGCCGCCAACTGCGGTCCCAACCCGGGACCCAGTTCACGACCCAACACCTGCCGAACGTGGTCGCGACAGCCCTGCCAATCGGCCAGGCTCGGTGGATCGGCCGGGGCGAATCGCTCCAGCATGCGAACCGTGCCGAGGCCGAAGCTGGCGTGGAATTGCACCGCGTGTCCTTCCCCCAGTACGACCTCGGTGCTGCCACCGCCGGCATCGGCGATCAAGAGAGGCGACCCGGCCAGGACGGGATCCGAGGCTACGCCTTGATACATCCAGAGGGCTTCCTGATCGCCCGTGAGGACGTTGACCGTCAGCCCCGCGTGTTCCCGAACAGCGGCCAAGAGCTCAGCCTGGTTCCCGGCTTCACGCACCGCGCTGGTTGCCACCACCCCAACCTGGGCTGCGCCCTGGGCCTGGGCCTCCTTCGCGAAGTCGGCCACGCACTCGGCGGTGTGCTGGATGGCCTTGAACGCGAGCCGCCCACCCGGATGCAAGCCAGCGCCCAGCCGCGTCTGCCGGGCGGTCTCCCACACCGCCGCCACCGTGCCCTGGGTGGAGACCTCGCCGACCAGCAGTTTGACCGAGTTGGATCCGACATCAATGACCGCGCGGCGGGAGGATCCGGGCGGAAACTCTGAGAACGGGCGTGGCATGAAGTCAGGCCAAGGCGCCCTGGGCCAGAACGGCGGCCCCGGTGATACCCGCGTCATCACCCAACTCGGAGGCCACGATCTCGACGCCTTTCCAGGTGCCGGTCATCGCGTAATCCTGCGCGGTTTCCACGATGATCGCCATCATCTCCTCCTCGAGTTGCTGGATCAAGCCACCGCCGAGGACGACCACCTCGGGATTCAACAGGTTGATCACATTGGCCACGGCGATGCCGGTGTATTCGGCCGCCTCCTCAACGATTCGTTCAACCAGTTTGTCCCCGCGCTTGAGGGCCTTGCGCAAATCGCCGCTCCGCAGGTTCTTTAGATCCGGCCCCAACATGTCCGTCAACACCGTCTTACGTCCGTCCTTGACCGCACTGGCGAGGCGGCGGAACAGGGCGGCCCGGCCGGCCAAGGCCTCGAAACAACCTCGGTTCCCGCAACCGCACTTGGCCCCGCCGACTTCGAGCACCATATGCCCGATTTCTCCCGCGGTACGATTGAACCCTGAGAACAGCTTCCCATCCAGGATCAACCCGCCGCCGACGCCCGTCCCCAGGAAAATGCCCACCATGTGCCTGGGTTTGGCTTTCAGCTCCGCATGGTAAACGCCCAGGGTGCACACGTTGCAGTCGTTCTCCACGCGCACCGGCCGGTCCAGCAGTTTGGTCAAGGCCTTCTGCAACGGGATGTTCTCCCAGCCGGGGAGATTAGGCGAAAAAACGATCTCCCCTTTTTCCGGGTTGACCGATCCCGGGGCCCCTACCCCGATGGCCTGAACCTGTCGCAGGTCCAGGTCGCACTCGTCGATCGCATCGCGCACACTGCGCGCGATACGCTCGATCACCGACGCGGCGCCCCGATGGGGCTTGGTGCTGAGCCGGCTGCGGCCGACGCAGGCGAGTTTGGCGTCGAAGACACCGGCCAGGATCTTGGTGCCGCCCAGGTCGACTCCCACCACATACGGTTGTTTATCGCGGGCGCTTTCCATGCTTAGTGTACGTTGACTGCTTTGGAGCACGGCTCCGATCCTTGGAGCATCGATTCGATCTTGCGCTGGAGTTCCTCCGTCACCGCTTCCACCGACTGCTCACCGTCCACCAGGGTAAAGCCGTGCGTGGTAGCGAGCCGTCGGAATTGCCTCCGTACCAGGGCCTGATACTTGACGAAGCTGTCGAACATGTCGCGCGACAAACCCAGGTCCATCCCGCTTTCCCAGTAGTCGAGGGTGTGATTCTTGGCAAAGTTCCGCTGGACCAGTTCCTCCGACGACACGTTGAGATAAAACACGGCGTCAGGCACCACCGCCATCCCGTAAAGATTCATCAACCAGTCCTCGTCGAGGCCCCGGACCAGGTCGCGCACCATCGGCGTGTAGATATACCGATCCGCCAGCACCATGAACCCCGCCTTGAGCGCCGGCAGCATGATGTTCTCCAACTGATCGGCGAAGTCCGTCGCGTAAAACAGGCTCATGGTGATGTGCCCAAGGATGTTTCCCTGCTTGGCCAGTTCGAGTTCCTCGCTGACCAGGCTTGAACGCTTGAGCCCGACCTGGACGGTCGCGTGGCCGCAACCCTCCAGCCAATGCACCAGCCGCGCAATCTGCGTCGAGCGACCCGATCCGTCGACGCCTTCGACCACAATCAGCCGACCGGTCAAGTCCTCCGGGTTCACCCCCGGGATCCCACAGCCCAGGAACCGCTTCGCCGTCCGCGGCGGCACCACCACCCGCGGCGGCAGCGATTGCCCTGCCTGCCCTACACCATCTCGTCGGTTGCGCTTTGCCATAATGCTCACCGCTTGGATACGTGGAATGACTCCAAACCAATCCGCGCCGCAACCAACTGCCGTAGCACGCTCTGCTGCGCCTCCACCGGCAGGCTGGCGTCCAACACCAAAAACCCGAATTCCGTGCTCATCGCCAGATACTGCTCGAGCAACCGACCCTGAAACATCCGAAAACTCTCGTGCGGATCGGAGGACAACCGCAGGTCCATGCCCGACTCGAAGTATTTGGGCTCCTGTCGCCGGTCCCGGATCCGCGCCTCGGAAACCTCCAACGGCGCGTTGAGAAAGAAGGTCAGATCTGGCAACGCCGCAAATCCGTAGAGCCCACGGACCCAGGCCTCCGGACAACCCCGCACGGTGTCCCGGGCGTAGGCGGTAAACACGTAACGATCGCAGAGAACCAGGTAGCCGGCCCGCATCAGTGGGATCAGTTGTCGCTCGTAGCGGTCAGCGAAATCGGTTGCGTGAATCAGACTGAACGTCGTCGGCGAGAGCAAATGCCGTCTCTTCCCCTTGCTGGTGGCCGCTTTCACCAGGTCCGACGAGTTCCATTCGCTGAAAAAGACCTTCAACCCCTGCAATTCGAGCCAACGCTGCAGCAGGTGAATCTGCGTGGACTTCCCCGAGCCGTCTAAGCCCTCCACCGCCAGCAGTCGGCCCGGAAAACCCAACTCCGCAAACGTTTGCTTCATGAACGGCCCCGAGGCTACCCGGCCACCGGCATCTGACAAGCACGGATCCGTGCGCCCACCCCCATTACCCGTGCCCCCCGGCTGGGGCGCCGGAGGTCAGCCGCCGCTCCGCCGCGGGAATCTGCACATGATATTCTCTAGCTTTCTTTGAGCTTGTCTCACCCATTTTCAATCACCGGACGGAACGCGGGTTAGGGATTCCCTTCACCCCGCGCCTTGCGCTAGAAACGACCCATGCGTTTTGCCATCTGCAACGAAATCTACCAAGACTGGCCGATCGAGGAGGCGATGGCCCATGCGGCCCGGACCGGCTATGACGCGATCGAGATCGCGCCTTTCACCCTCGCCCCGTATGTGACCGGCGTGCCGCCGGCTGAACGTCGGCGGATTCGTGACTTGGCGGTGCGCTATGGCATCGCTATCTCCGGCATCCATTGGGTGCTGGTGAAGGCCGAGGGTATGCATTTGACCCATCCCGAGGCCGCCGTCCGGGAACGGACCGCCCGTTATTTTGTTGATCTGGTGGACTTCTGTTCCGACCTGGGCGGGAGTGTCGTCGTGGTTGGATCCCCCAAGCAGCGCAGTCTAATGCCCGGGGTGAGCGCCGAACAAGGCTGGGAATGGGCGGTGGCCTGCTTCCGGGACGCGGTGCGGCGCGCCGAGGACCGCGAGGTAACCCTCTGTTTTGAGCCGTTGGCGCCGGTGGAAACCGATTTTGTGAACACTGCCGCCGAGGCCATCGCCTTGGTCCAGGCCGTAGACAGCCCGGCCATGAAGATCATTCTGGACGTCAAGGCCATGTGCAGCGAGGCGAAGCCAATCCCCCAGATCATCCGCGAATCGTGGCCGCATTTCGCTCATTTTCATGCCAATGACCGCAATCTGAAGGGACCCGGGTTTGGCGATGTCGATTTCGTGCCGATTGCAGCGGCGTTGAAGGAGGTCGGCTATGCCGGCACCGTTTCGGTAGAGGTGTTCCAGTTCGAGGAAGGACCCGACCTCATCGCCACTCGGAGCTTGAGCTACCTCCGCAGCGTGTTCGGGCGGTCGGCGGCCTAAGCTGCACCGGTCAAGCGTTTCAAGTCTTCGGCTAGGAACCGGGTCACATCCTTGAACCGCGGCACGTTGTCCGGATTGGCCTCCATGAGCGCCTCGTGCGCCTCGAGCGCCACCCGGGTGGCTTCGGCCTTGTCGTTTTCGCCCTCCGGACTCGCCACTTCGCGGCTGGGCATGGCGAGCGGGACTGGCCCCTCGGTCACCGTGAAGTATTCCTCCATCCCGAGGCTGCTGATCAGGTCGAGGATGCGCGGGGAGGGATTCCGCAGGGTCATCTTATGGTGCCCGCCGTTGGCTTCGTCGAGTTTTCCGGCGAATCGCACCAGAATCCCCAGGAAGGTGCTGTCCATGATGGTGCATTCCGAGAGTTCGAGGGTGTAATCCCGGCAGCCTCGGTCCAGGAGGTGGTAGACCAGCCGCCTGAAGTCCGCACTGCAGGTGAAACTCGCCCGGCCACACGCCCGGATCACCACGCGCTGCCCGTCCATCACCACTAGCAGTTTCGCTGTCGGTCCACTCATATCCGCCAACGGCCGAACTATCGGCCCAGGCCGTGCCGAGGTCAAGGATGGTGGGCGCTGAGGGATTCGAACCCCCGACCTACTGCGTGTAAAGCAGACGCGCTAACCGCTGCGCCAAGCGCCCGACCGTTGACCCACTCGTTGCCAGGGTCGGTCCGACCACTACTTCGCAGGAATCCCGGTCCGGGGCAAGCCGATGTTGGACTTGTCTCGGGGCGCGGTTTGACTTGATATGAGGTCCGCGGAACTGACAACGGGAACAGCATGGCCGACGACAGCACTCTGAATCTGCGGATCAGCAATCTCTTGACGCCGGTGACCATCGGCCTTCACCTCCGAGGCACGGAGCGCGACCAGGTGCTGCGCGAACTGGTCGAGCTGATTCCCGCCTTGCGGGCTCGAGCCTCCGAACGCGAGCGGCTGCTCCGGGCGTTGATTGAACGCGAAATCATGCACAGCACCGGGATCGGTGACGGCTTGGCGCTGCCCCACACCCGGAACACCCTGGGTGGACTGGTCGATCACCCGCTCATCGCCATGGGTCGGCATCCGACCGGAATCTCCTTCGCCGCCATCGACGGCAAACCGGTGCGGCTCTTTTTCCTGCTGCTCTCGACTTCCGTGCCGGAGCACCTGTACCTGCTGGCGCGCACCAGCCGGTTGCTCCGCAATCCCACGCTGCGCGAAGGGCTGTTGACCGCCCCCCGCCCCGAGACCGTCATGACCTTGCTGCGGCAGGCGGAGTCGTGATGGCTCGGGATCCAGCCGCCCCGGGAAACCCCTGCTGTCGCAAAGCCTCGAAGAGCACCAGCGCCGCGCAGTTGGACAGGTTCAACGACCGCGCCCGCTCATTGAGCATGGGGATGCGCAACCAGGCATGGCGATGGGCCTCGAGCAGGGCACGCGGCAACCCCGCCGTCTCGCGCCCGAACACCAGGCAATCCTCGGGACCATACTGAACCTCGGTGTAAAGCCTTGGGCCTCCCGACTCGATCAGCCACCAACACCGGCCCGGGCCCCATCGCGAAACCAGGGTCTGCCAGTCCGGCCACCGATGCCACTCCACCTGCCCCCAGTAATCCATCCCGGCACGGCGCAGGCTGCGATCGTTCAACTCGAACCCGAGCGGCTCGACCAAGTGCAACACCGTCCGGGTCGCCGCGCACAAACGCGCAATATTGCCGGTGTTGGGCGGGATTTCCGGTTCGACGAGGACAAGGTGCATGGCGCCAGCTACTCATCCGTCACCAGGGGCGCAGGGCTATCCCCCGCCGGTGGGAGCGACCGACCGCCCGCTGGATAGAAGACCTTCCACAAGACCAACCCCTCCGCGGGCGCGGTCATTCCCGCCACCCGCCGATCGCAATGCCCCAGAATCGTCTGCACCCCCGCGGCGTCGATCTTGCCCTGGCCCACTTGCACCAGGGTGCCCACAATGCCGCGGCACATTTTGTAGAGAAAACCGTCGGCCCGCACCGTGAAGGTCAGCAGCGATCCCTGTCGACGCACGCTGCACTGGCTCAGCTCGCGCACCGTATGCTCGGCCCGGTAACGGCGGTTGGCGGCAAAGGATCGGAAATCATGGCGCCCCAACAACCCGGCCGCGGCGGCGCGCATGGCCCGCAGATCGAGCGGTGTCGGCACATGCCACGCCTGGTGCCGCAGTAACGGGTTCATGACCCGGTGGTTCCACACGAAATAGCGGTATTCCTTGCCCCGTGCCCAGAACCGCGCATGAAAATCCGGCGCCACCCGCGTGGCGGACACCACCCGGATATCGCGGGGCAAATGGGCATTTAGCGCGAGGGCGAACTTGCGGGCGGGCAGGCGGAACCGCTCGGGCGGCACGTCGACGTGGGCGACCATGCCCAGCGCATGCACGCCAGCATCGGTCCGGCTCGAGCTGTGCAACCGCAAGGATAGGCCCAGCAACCGGCCGAGGGCGTGCTCGACCAGTTCCTGCACGCCGGTGCCGGTCTGCTGCACCTGCCATCCGGCGTAGGCAGTGCCGTCGTAGGCCAGGGTCAACTTGAACCGAAGATGCGGGGTTTGCATGCGCCGTGCCGGCCGTGGCCAGCCACTCTAGTCGCCCGGGTGTTGCGCATCCAGATAGCTTTGCAGCAGGACCGCCGCGGCCACACTGTCGACTTTCTGCTTGCGCTTGTCGCGTCGCAGCCCACCTTCGATCAACAGGCGATTGGCCTGCACACTCGTCAGACGCTCGTCCCAGGTCCGGACCGGGACGGTCAAGGCGGTCCGCAGCACGCTCACGAACTCGTCCACCAACTGCGCGGCTGGCCCGTAACTGCCGTCCATGTTCCGCGGCATCCCCACCAGGACAAGGGCGATCTCCTTCTCCACCAGCAGGCCACGCAATCGGTCCATAAACGCCCCAAACGGATTAAGCGGCCAGTAACCCACCGGCTGCGCCAGGGTGCCGGTCGGGTCGGCAATCGCGATTCCGACTCGCTTGGTGCCGTGATCCAGAGCTAAGACACGCATGACGTTGAAGGATCCATAGTCACCGCCGCCGTTCCGTCACAGCGACCGCAGTACCTGCCGGGCCGCAGCCACGGTCTTGTCAATATCCTCCGCCGTGTGCGCGGTCGAGACAAACCCCGCCTCAAACTGCGACGGCGCCAAATAGATGCCCTGATCGAGCATCCCCTGAAAATACCTGGCAAATCGTGCCCGGTCGCTCCGCAGGGCGTCGGCCAGGTTGTGCACCGGATGGCGCGTGAAATAGGCACAGAACATCGACCCGCAGCGAGCGACCCGCATCGGGATTTTCGTCGCTGCCGCCGCCGCCTGAAGGCCGGTTTCGAGGGCGGCGCCGAGCGATTCGAGCCGGGTATAGTTTTCGCCGTAGCGTAACTCGTTCAACACGGCAATGCCAGCCGCCATGGCCAGCGGATTGCCGCTTAAGGTGCCGGCCTGGTAGACCGGCCCGAGCGGGGCCAGGCAATCCATGATGTCGGCGCGGCCACCGAACGCACCCACAGGCAGGCCACCCCCGATCACCTTGCCAAAGCAGGTCAGGTCTGCGGCCACCCCGAAGCGTTGTTGGGCCCCGCCCCAGTCCACCCTGAATCCGGTCATGACCTCGTCGAAGATCAGGAGGGCGTCCTGTTCCTGAGTGATCTGTCGGAGAAACTCGAGGTAACCCGGCTGGGGCAGATACAGTCCGGCGTTGGCTGGGATCGGTTCCAGGATCACCCCGGCAATCGCCTTCGGATGCGCCCGAAACGCCGCCGTCACCGCCTTGGGTTCGTTAAACGGAAGCACCAGGGTGTGCTGGGTGTAGGCCTCCGGAACTCCGGCGCTGTCAGGCTGACCCAGGGTCAGGGCACCGGATCCCGCCTTCACCAGCAACGAATCCACATGCCCATGATAACAACCCTCGAACTTGATGATCTTGTCCCGTCCCGTAAACCCGCGCGCCAGGCGGATGGCCGACATGGTCGCCTCCGTCCCCGAATTGCACATGCGCACCTTCTTTACACTCGGCACGGCGGCCGTAATCGTGCGCGCCATGGTAACCTCCAGCGGATTCGGAATGCCGAAGCTGGTGCCCTGCTCCGCCGTGTCCTTTACCGCCTGCACCACCTTGGGATGAGCATGACCCAGAATCGCCGGACCCCACGTACAGACGTAATCGATCAATTCATTGCCGTCCACGTCCCACACGCGTGCCCCGCGGGCGCGGTCAACGAAAAAGGGTTCTCCGCCCACCGCCCGGAAAGCGCGCACCGGGGAGTTCACACCCCCAGGTATGTGCCGCAGTGCCTCGGCAAACAACCGGCTGGACTTCTGGCGCAACATGCGGAGCGGAGGATACGTTTGGCCGACCGGCGACGGCCAGGAAAAAGCCGTTGCTGATGCCTCAGAAATCAGAAATGGAATTGCTGGGCTATCGGCACCCGGCGCCCCATGCCGAAGGCCTTGCTGGTCACCTTGAGACCGGGCGCGGCTTGCCGACGCTTGTATTCGCTGCGGTCGATCAGGCGCAAGACGTGGCGGACGGTCGCTTCCGGGATTCCGAGACGCAAGATCTCCCCAGCCGTCCGGCCCTCCACCACGTAGGCGTGCAGAATCGCGTCCAGGATCTCATACGGCGGCAACGAATCCTGGTCGGTTTGGCCCGGCCGCAACTCCGCCGAGGGCGGTTTAACCAGGGTCGACTCAGGGATCACCAGGACCTGACGATTGATCCAGCGGGCGAGCAAATAGACCATGGTCTTGGGGACGTCGCTGATCACGGCGAGGCCGCCGCACATGTCGCCGTAGAGGGTGCAATAGCCGACCGCCACCTCGCTCTTGTTGCCGGTAGTCAGGAGCAAGGATCCGTTCTTGTTGGACAAGGCCATCAACAGCACCCCGCGCAACCGGGCCTGGATGTTCTCCTCGGTGACGTCTTCGGCACGGCCGGCGAACACGTCACGCAACTGATCCTTCAGCTGTTTGAAGGCCGGCCCGATCGGGATCACGTCGCAACGGATTCCCAGCGCCGTCGCCAAGGCCCGCGCATCCTCCAGGCTCCCCGGTGAGGAATAGGGCGCTGGCAAGGACACTCCTTGTACGTGGTCCGGCCCGAGGGCGGCCACGGCCAGACAGGCGCAGACAGCGGAATCGATTCTTTCGATCAGCCCGAGGACCACCGAGCGAAAGCCGCACTTCCGGAGATAGTCGCGCAACCCGAGCACTAAAGCGTCGTGCAGCATCGCCTCCGGGACCGTGGACGCAGGCTGCACCGCGGTCGCGGCGTCGAGATCCACCA
>Ga0114946_10003813_pt1 | contig 10052 bp, 9 predicted proteins | sample WalLakDeSediment_FD_88676 | JGI IMG/M metagenome (GOLD analysis project Ga0114946, IMG submission 88676) | Lake sediment microbial communities from Walker lake, Nevada to study Microbial Dark Matter (Phase II) - Walker Lake 11/02/13 Deep Sediment | ecosystem: Environmental > Aquatic > Freshwater...
GTCTCGGGCTGCACGGTGAGCCGGGAGGCCAGGACGAGCTTGGGGACATCGAGGACGAGGTGGGGACCTTCCTCCTCGGCGCGCCGCAGCAGGTAGCCGGCGACGCGGCAGGTGGCGCTGTGCAGGGTGATCTCGTCGATCTCGACAATGAGGTTGCGCAGGCGCCGGCTCATGTCGCCGAGGAGCAGGAAGCAGGTGTCGACAGACTCCCGCAACATCGCCACGAAGTCCCTGGCATCGATGCTGATGACCTCCGCCGGCCCGATTGCGCTCGCCCCCACGGGGTAGCGCGGGCGGTTGAGGAACATCAGCGCCTCGGCGAAGGTGCTCCCCGAGGTGACGATCTCGATCACCTTCTCGTTGCCGTCCGGGGAGGTGCGCACGAGCTTGATCTGACCCTTGCGGACCAAGTAGAACCGCTCGGCGGGACTGCCCTGGGTGAACAGCGGCTCGCGCTCGGCGAGCCGCAGGGTCACGGCCCGCGCCGCCACCCGCGCGAGCTGCTGCTCGGTCAGCGGTCGCAGCAGCGGGCCGCGGCGCAGGTCATCCGAGGTCGGCTTCTCGCCCTGGTGCAACCCGGATCACCCCTCAGCGCGGAGGGGCCAGGCGGGAGGGCCGCCGGCCCCTGCGACGGCGGTCAGAACTCGCCAACCGCGGCGCCCTCCATGATCTCCAGGATGGTGTCCCGTACGCGCTGCGCCGAGGCCTTGAGCTGCTCCGGAAGCTCGGTCCCGCCGTGGATCATGAGGTCCAGATTCATGCTGTAGAGCCAGAGCTTGCCATCCCTGTCCTCGACCAGGGCGATGCGGCAGGGCATGAATCCGCTGTACTGGTCGCGGTACTCCAGCATCTCCTGCCCCACCCGCGCGTCGCAGAAGGAGAGGAAGTTGACGTAGCGATAGGACTCGCCGGTGATCGCCTCGATCTGCTTGTAGAAGGGCGACTCACCCACGAAGAGGAACTCCCGCCCCGCCGCGAGGCTCTTCATGGACTCGATCACGTCGTCGGTGCTGAGCCCCTCCTCGACCGGGACCGCCCACATCATCGCCACGCCGGGGTCACCGGTCTCGAGGAGCCGCTGGGCAAACTGGGTGTAGACCTCGGTAAAGCCGGGGTCGAACTCGCCGAGCCTTGGCGCGAAGCGCACGTAGGCAAAGGCGAGGGCGAGGATCGTCAGCAGGCCGATCAGAGCGAGTAGGTTGCGAATGAGCTTCATGGATTCCCCCTTGTCTGTTTGGCTCCTCGGGCAGACCGCGGACGTGCTCCGCACCTCCCCTGAGGCGCAGTGGTGCGGCCCGCCGGCTTCAAGCGTTGGGCGCACGCGCAAGAATAGAGCGTTTCGTCGCGACGCGGCTGAATTTTTGGCGATCGGCGCCGGCCCGTCGGCAGCCGAGCGGATCAGCCCGCCTCGCGAACCCCTGGTCGCGACGGCTGCGAGCGATCCCCGCGCGGTGGGCAGCCGGCCCACCGGCGAGCGCGGATTGCCTCAGGCGGCCAAGGTCTGCACGCCCGCCCCGAGCCGGCGCAGGGCGCGCCTAGTGGCGGGTCTTCGTGTAGTAGATGCTCTCGCCCGGGATGTCCTTATCCGGGTCGTACTCCCTGGGCAGGCGGTGCGCAACGCCCTTGTGGCAGTCGATGCAGGTCAGCCCCTCCTCCTCCGCTTGGTCGTGGCGGTCGGCACTCCGCGGCTCCTGCTTGTTGTAGTCCATCGACTCGAAGTCATGGCAGTTGCGGCACTCGCGGGAATCCGTCGCCTTCATCGAGCGCCAGACGTTCTGGGCCAGCTCTAGCCGCTTGGCGTCGAACTTCTCTGGGGTGTCGATGGTCCCGCGGACGTGGTGATAGAGCTCGCTGGTCGCCTGCACCTTGCGCACGAACTTGTGCACCCAGTCCTTGGGGACGTGGCAGTCGGAGCAGGTGGCGCGCACCCCGGTCCGGTTGGTGTAATGAATGGTGTCCTGCATCTCGCGATAGACGTTGGCCTCCATCTCGTGGCAGGAAATGCAGAACGCCTCGGCGTTGGACGCCTCCATGGCCGTATTGAACCCGCCCCAGAAGACGATGCCGATGGCCGCCCCGATGAGCAGGACGACTAGGGCGCGGCGCCCGCTCTTTGGTTTTTGCTCCGACATCTGAATACTCCTCAATGAGTTGTTAACGACCTAAGGGACGGTTCAAAAACAAGTTGAACAACGCACACAATCCTTCTCGTTGTCGTTGTCGTTGTCGTTGTCGTTGTCGTAATCGTAATCGGAGAAGCCATGCCTCTTAGGCGTTAGCCGCTCGATATCCACCGGGTTTCGGTCCGCTCGGCGGCGTGGCGGTAGAAAACCGCCAAGCGTTTGCGAGGCATCGATCGTCACGCGCGGTGCCGCTTCGCTAGGATAACCTCGATTACGATTACGATTACGACAACGACAACGAGAGCGAGAATGGTGCCAAAGGTAGCTCCTGATGGACTTGTTTAACCCATTAGTGAACCGTCCCTAAAGAAACACAAGATCCAAACCAGGCGACCGCGCCGATGTTGTTCGCCAGTACCAGGCCCTGACCGGTCACGGCCTTGCGATCGACCGTTGCGACCCAATCCCTGCAACGGCTGTGTGCCCCTTTTCTTGCCTCGCGCTGGAACCGCCCAGGGGCTAGCGCCTACAGCCGCGTCGCCCCCTCAACCATTCCTCGGCGGCTGACCGACGGTGGATCGGGGGGAGTCAGCCTTGCGCCTCCCGCGGGGGCCCTGCCAGGCCCCGGACCTGCTCAGCGGCGCCCTTCGAAGGTGTTCGCCACCAGTGGCGTGCTGTCGACCTGCGCGGTGTGACACTGGCTGCAGAAATAACGCAGACCGGAAAGGGTCTCGAGCTTGTTGCCGTCGCGGTCGAGGAAGTGACTCTCGGGCGTCGGCTTGGTGTTCTCCTTGGCCGCGGTCGCCTCGCTGTGGCACTTGAGACAGCCGTTTTCGCGCAGATCGATGTTGTACTTATCGACCTCGTGGGGGACCATCGGCGGCTGCTCCTTGAATGAGCGGTCGAAGCCCCCCTGTACGACCTCCAGACGATAGGCGCCGGGCGGGACCGACGGCTCGGCGATATCGCGGCCGCCGAGCTGGGGGTCGGCCTGGGGAGCGACGCCGTACGCGAACAGGGCGCAGCCGAGGGTCAGGGGCAGGACTCTGATGTGCTTTTGCATGGTCTTCTCCACCACCTCAGTGAAAGGATGTCGCTTGTCGCCGGCGCCGACGAGGCCTAGACCGCTTGGGGCCTATCCCGACCTTCCGGCGACACATCTCGGTTGAAGGAACGCAGATCGAATCGGAAGACGTCCTTGGAACAGACGTCGATGCAGCGCCCGCAGTTGGTGCAGTTGATGCCGAGGATCATCGGACCCAGGCCCAGCGCCTCCCCCTTGAGGGCCGGCTTGATCACCTGCGGCTCGGGACAGACCGCGAAGCAGTCCATGCAGTCGTCGCAGTCGCGGCGTTTGACGGCGGACACGCGCACGAGCGCGCCCCAGCCGATCAACCCGTAGAACGCACCCATCGGGCAGAGGCGTCCGCAGAACCCGCGGCTGACCACCAGCAGGTCGAACAGGAACACCGCCGCGACGATGGCCCAGGCCAGCCCCATCCCGAAGAAGAGACCGCGGTGGAGCATCGACACCGGGTTGACGTACTCCCAGGCGATGACGCCGGTCGCCGCCGGCAGTGCCAGGCTGAGGCCGAGCACCCAGTACCGCAGGTTGCGCGACATCCGGCTGCCGACCCGCAGGTCGAAACGCCGCTGTATCCATGCCGCGAGGTCGGTGACCGGGTTGATTGGGCAGACCCAGGAGCAGAACACCCGCCCGCCGATCAGGGCGTAGAAGACCAGCACGATGAGCGCGCCGATGATCCCGCTGAGCACCGGGAGGTTGCCCGAGAGCGTCGACTGGAGCAGCAGGAGCGGGTCGGTCAGCGGCAGGGTGTCCAGCACCATGCTCGCGGACAGATTCCCCTTGATGATCCAGATACCCGCCCAGGGGCCGAGCAGGAACAGGGCCAGGATGCCGATCTGGGTGGCGCGACGGGCAAGGAGCCAGCGATGGGCGCCGAGCCAGCCCCGGCTCTCCACTGCCTCACGCCCGGCAGAGCGCTTGATTGCCATGACTACAGGGACCCCGGCCCGTTGAGGCGTTCAAGCAGATCCCCCCCGAAATCGGGCTCTGCCGGTCCGTGGATCAACCCCTCGCCACCGTAGTCGTACCGCATGCCCTCTGGCAGGTGGTAGCGGTGCTCGGCATCGGGCGTGACCAGTGAGCCGCCCGCCTGCTCTTTCTGCTGCCAGCCGAGCCGGTAGTGGCGCCCGATCTCGCCCTTCACCAGATGCGGCGGAAGCACCTTGATCGCGGCCTCCTCGAGAATGCACGCCTCCTCGCATTTGCCGCAGCCGGTGCAACGATTGGAGTGCACGACCGGGATGAAAAGGGCGTGCTTGCCGGAGCGCGGGTTGTGCTGGCGCTCCAGGCTGATGGCCTGATCCTTGACCGGACAGATGTGGTAGCAGACCTCGCAGCGCAGGCCGTGGAAGGCGATGCAGCTCTCCTGGTCGACCAGCACCGCGAGCCCCATGCGGGCGTCATCGATGTCCTCGAGGTCATGACTCAGGGCGTTGGTCGGGCAGGCGGCCACGCAGGGGATGTCCTCGCACATCTCGCACGCCTTCTGGCGGGCGATGAAATAGGGCGTGCCGGTCGGCACGTCCTCCCCCAGCCGCCCGAGGTAGAGCATATCGAAGGGACAGTCGCGCACGCAGAGTCCGCAACGGATGCAGGCCCCGTTGAACTGATCCTCGGGCAGGGCACCCGGCGGACGCAGGTAGTGCGCCGGAAGCGACGAGGCACGGTTGGAATAGAGCCCAAGGCCGAGCCCCATCAGCCCGACCCCGCACGCGGTCCTGAGCATGTCGCCCAGAAAACCTCGGCGGCTGACGGTCTTGCGCTGGTCGGGGTCGCGATCGGCCATCGCCGGGTGCTCGTCTATGGACTCTGTTGGTCACTGCGAAGGCCGCCCGCGTCCAGGCAGTCGACCCTTCGCGCTCGGCGGAATCCGGAATGCGCGAAACGAGGATGCTGGCATCCCGGCTCCGCGATCCGGACTCCGCGACTCGCAGTCCTTTTAGGCCTTCTCCACCTTACACGCGGCCTTCTTGAAGTCGGTTTCTTTCGACAGCGGACAGGTCGCATCGAGGATCAGCTTGTTCACCAAACGACCCGCGTCGAAGAAGGGGACAAAGACCATCCCCTCCGGCATCCGGTTGCGACCGCGTGTCTCGACCCGCGCCGTGATCTCCCCGCGCCGTGTGGTGACCTTCGCGACCTGGCCATCGCGGAGCTTCAGCTTGCGCGCGTCGTTCGGGTTCATGAAGATCTGCGCCTCGGGTACCGCCTTGTACAGCTCGGGAACGCGGCGGGTCATGGTGCCCGTATGCCAGTGCTCGAGCACCCGGCCGGTCGAGAGCCAGAGCGGGTAGTCCTGATCCGGTACCTCGGCCGGCGGATCATAGGGCGCGAAGATCGCGTTCGCCCGGCCGTCCTTGTTGCCGTAGAAGGACAGGGTGCTGGCGTCGCCCTGGACGTGCGGGTCATAGCCCCCACGGAAGCGCCACAGGGTCTCCTTCCCGTCGATGATCGGCCAGCGCAGACCGCGCACCCGGTGATAGGCGTCGAAGTCTGCCATCTCGTGGCCGATCTTCGGGATCTCGGGACCGGTGTTGAACTGGCGGTACTCCTCGAACAGCCCCTTCTGGACGTAATAACCGAAGTACTCGCTCTCGGCGTTGCGGAATTCATTACCGCGCTCATCGACCACCTTGCCCTCGTAGGGATACTGGTCGACCACACCGTTGGCAAAGAGCACGTCGTAGAGGGTCTTGCCAAGGTATTCGGGCTTCTTGGCCAGCAGCTCCTCGGGCCAGACCTCCTCCATCTTGAACCGCTTGGCGAACTCCATGACTTGCCAGACGTCGGACCTCGACTCGCCGGGGGCGTCGATCTGCTGGCGCCAGAACTGCATACGCCGCTCGGCATTGCCGAAGGCACCCTCCTTCTCCACCCACATGGACGTCGGGAGGATCAGATCGGCGGCCTGGGCCGAGGCATTCGGATAGGGATCGGAGACGGTGATGAAGTTCTCCGGATTGCGCCACCCCGGGTACATCTCGTCGTTGATGTTGGGGCCCGCCTGCATGTTGTTGTTGCACTGCTGCCAGTAGCAATTCATCTTGCCGTCCTTGAGCATCCGCTGCATGAGCACGGCGTGGTAACCGATATTCGGGTTGATGGTCCCCTCGGGGAGCTGCCAGACCTTCTCGGCGAAGGCGCGGTGCTCCGGGTTCATCACCACCAGGTCGGCCGGCAGGCGGTGGGCGAAGGTGCCGACCTCGCGCGCGGTGCCGCAGGCGGAGGGCTGGCCGGTGAGCGAGAAGGGCCCATTGCCCGGCTCGGAGATCTTTCCGACCAGGAGATGAACGTTGTAGATGCTCCCGTTCACCCAGCTTCCACGGGTGTGCTGGTTGAAGCCCATGGTCCAGTACGAGGTCACCTTCTTGCCCGGGTCGGCATAGACCTTGGCCAGCCGCTCCAGGTTCTCCTTGGGCACGCCGGAGAGCTCGGAGACATACTCCAGCGTATAGGGCTCGACGAGCTTGGCGAACTCCTCGAGGCTGATCGCCTCGGCGGCCATCGGATCGCCCTTCCTCTCGCCGGGCTTATCGGGATCTGGGTAGCCGTTGTTGGTCGCCGCCTGCTCGCGCGGATCATTCGGACGCAGGCCATAGCCGATGTTGGTCGCGGTCTTCTTGAAATTGACGTGCTGATCGACGAACGCCTGGTTCACCTGACCATTCTGGATGATGTGGTTGGCGATGTAGTTGAGGATCGCCAGATCGGTCTGGGGCTTGAAGATGATGGGGTTGTCCACCAGCTCGAAGCAGCGGTTCTCGAAGGTGGACAGCACATGGACCTCGCAGCCCGGTTTGGTCAGGCGCGTGTCGGTGAGGCGCGACCAGAGGATGGGGTGCATCTCCGCCATGTTGGCGCCCCAGAGCACGAAGACGTCGGCGTGCTCGAGGTCGTCATAGCAGCCCATCGGCTCGTCGATCCCGAAGGCGCGCATGAAGCCCACCACCGCGGAGGCCATGCAGTGGCGCGCGTTGGGGTCGAGGTTGTTGGAGCGCAGCCCGGCCTTCATCAGCTTGGCCGCTGCGTAGCCCTCCCAGGTGGTCCACTGCCCGGAGCCGAACATGCCGACGCGCGAGGACCCGCCCTCCTTCTTCATGGCCTCCTTCCATTTCTCGGCCATGACGTCGAAGGCCTCGTCCCAGGACACCGGCTCGAACTTGCCGTTCTTGTCGAACTTGCCGTCGGTCTTGCGCAGCAAGGGCTGCGTCAGACGGTCCTTGCCGTACATGATCTTGGGCAGGAAGTAGCCCTTGATACAGTTGAGCCCCCGGTTGACCGGGGCATCCGGGTCACCCTGGCTGGCCACCACCCGTCCGTCTTTCACCCCCACCAGCACGCTGCACCCGGTGCCGCAGAAGCGGCAGGGGGCCTTGTCCCAGCGGATACCCTCGTCGCCCTCGGCGGCCAGGAGCTGTGTCGTCGCTGGCAGGGTGACTCCGGCGACGGCAGCGGCCGCGACCGCGGCCTGGGACTTGATGAATTCGCGTCTTGAGACTTTCACGAGTGCTCCTCCTCCAACAGGGGTTCGTCGAGCGCGTCACCACCGTAGTGGTAGATCAACGCCGTGCTGATGACGCCATCCACACCGTTCACGGCGGCCAAGGTATCCGCCGCCAGGGTCTGTGCCGTGTCCTCCACGGTGACCACCAGGCGGCCCTCGCCCTGACCGTGGATCTCGACACCGGGAAGGCGCCCGAGCTGCGCCGCGACCGCCGGGACCCGCTCCGGCCTGGCGTGGACGACAAGACTGCAGATGTTCATTGCCTAGGCTCCTCAGGCGGTTTGCGCGAGCGCATCGCGCTCGAGCGGCACCAGCGACACGGCCTGGGCGGGACAGCGGCTGACACAGCCCCCGCAGCCCGTGCAGGCGGGTGGGTCGATCCGCGGCTCGGCCGCCCCACCCACCCGCAGGCGGAAGCGGATCGCGCCGGTGTCACAGGCCTCGCCGCAGGCACGGCAGACGACACCCTGGTAGGCCAGGCAGCCGCCGCCGATCTGCACCGAGAGCGCAAAGGGCCGTTGGCCGACCAGCGCCCGACCGCGGCAGGCGCTGACGCAGTCGCCGCAGAGGGTGCACCCGCCGAGCGCGAAGTCGATCTCCGGGAAGCCGCCGTCGCCCAGGCGGATGATCCGCTCCGCGCAGGCCCGCACGCAGTCGCCGCAGCGATCGCAGCGCTCGACGAAGGCCGCTTCCGCCAGCGCGTAGGCGGGCCGGACGGGGGACCGGCGTCCGCCGAGGGCACCGCGAAGGAATCGCCTGCGAGAGATGCTCGTCATTCGCTTCTGGCTCAGCTCGGGCGTCCTTGATAGCGCCACCGCCGGCTCGACTTCTTGAGCGCCATCAATTTTCTTGAGCGACTGACCATTCCCTTGACCCAGATCAACCGACTGCCCTGGTCGCAGCGCCTGATTCCGTTTCCAGGCCGAAATCCCTGGTCATGGCGCCGTCGCCGATCCCGGTCAGAGCCACCCGCTCAGGCCGCGGGCCCAACGCAGCGCTTGCGCAGCCCCTCGACGGAGAGGACGCGAATCCTGCGCCGGTCGATCACCAACAGACCGTCGCGTGCCAGACCGTGGAGCTCGCGCGAGAAGGTCTCGGCGGTGAGGTTGAGGGTCGAGGCGACGACGGCCTTGGCGGCCGGCAGCTCCACCTCGATCCCGTGCGTGGCCGGGGCGCGGCCATCGACCTCGCGCAGCAGGAACTCCACCACGCGGCGCGAGGCGGGCATCAGGCAGCAGCACTCCAAGTCCCGGATCAGCCCGTTGACACGGCGCGACAGGCGCTCCATCACCAGGAGCGCGATCTCCGGCCAACGGCTGATCGCCTCGCGGGTGCGCGCGCCGCTCACCACCAGGAGGCGCAAGTCCGACAGCGCCTCGGCGTGGAGCGGGAAGGGCTGCTCCAGGAGCGCGGACGCCTCCCCGAAAGACCCGCTGGGCAGGACGATCTCGACCGCACGCTCGGCCCCTGCCTCGGAGAGGATGGCGAGCTTGACGCGCCCGCTCAGCACGCAGAAGAAGCCATCGAGCGGACTGCCCCGCTCGCAGAGCACGCGACCGCGGGCCTCGCTGCGCTGATAACAGCCGCCGGAGACGAAACGCCGGACCTCCGGGGCCAGTCCCGCGAACATCGGCACCTCGCTCAAGAGCGGCAGATAGGTCTTCTCGCGATCGACGGCATTCATCGGGGGGCTGGTTTCGAGGCTGGGCCGCGAGCTGCCGCGGCCGGCGTTGCGGGCACAGTCTACGAAGGCCCAACCGGCGCACAACGGAGGCAAAGCCCGACCAAAGGCGTGCGAAATACCACCGAGGAGGTACCCGAGCTAACCCCGGAGGTAGGAGCTAACCAATTGTTTCGACGCTTCTCGCGTCGGCGGTCTCAGCCTGCATCGCGATGCGGGTGGAGCGTCCGGCGATTTGGTGGTATCCCCTTTTCCCACCGCCGGTTTCGGTTTAGACAGACGACCCGTGAGCCCGATGATCCAAACCCTGGCCAACAAACCCCTCCTCCTGCGGGTCGGGGTGCTGATGACCGCCGTCATCGCCCTCGCCCTCGTGAGCATCCTCAGCTCCACCGTGCTCGCCCGGACCCTGGAAGGGATGGCCGCGGCCATCAACCAGTCCGGGTCGTTGCGCATGCAGTCCTACCGCGTGGCCGTCGCCTTGGCCGACGAGGGCACCCCCGCGGCCGAGCGGGCGCAGCGCGCCACCGCGCTGGCCGAGGAGTTCGAGGAGCGGCTGGCGAGTCCGCGGCTGGTCAACGCCATCCCTGGACGAACGGCGAACCAGATGGCACGCGCTCACGCCCAGATCACGCGGCTGTGGGAGCAGGAGATGAA
>Ga0114946_10003814_pt1 | contig 10052 bp, 7 predicted proteins | sample WalLakDeSediment_FD_88676 | JGI IMG/M metagenome (GOLD analysis project Ga0114946, IMG submission 88676) | Lake sediment microbial communities from Walker lake, Nevada to study Microbial Dark Matter (Phase II) - Walker Lake 11/02/13 Deep Sediment | ecosystem: Environmental > Aquatic > Freshwater...
AAATAAGAGAGACTAACCGGTGGAGACATTATGGGTTGGTTAAGATGACCAGCCAATCCCCTGATTAAGCCTGAGAAAATTCTTCAAAAAGCTCTCTCTGGCGGTCGGTCAGTTTGCTTGGGATGCGAACATTTACCCTCGCGTATAGGTCTCCATGATCTTTCGGGGTTCTCAACTTCGGAATTCCTCGTTTTGTCAACCGGAAGGTTTGCCCCGGTTGTGTTCCAGCCGGTATCGTCAGGACAACATTTCCACCCAACGCTGGCACAGTCACCTCACCACCCAGGACAGCAGTCTTGAGTTCAATGGCAACGTCAGTATAGAGATCATCCCCACGCCGTTCAAAACGTGGGTCATCAGAAACCTTTACAACCAAGAAGAGGTCTGCTCTGGGTTGATTCGGGCCAATACTCACAGCAGCCGGCACCCGAACTTTAGTATCTGTACGAGCTCCTGGTGGTATGGATACATCCAATCGCCGTCCATTTACTTCGATCCTGCGCGTGGTTCCCCGATAAGCCTCGTCAAGATTAATGGTTACTGGTTGTTCAAAGGTTTGCGGGCGGGGTTGCCGCCTGACACTTCGCTGAGCAGGTCCAGCTCCAGACATGTCTCCAAAAATCGTGCGGAAGAAGTCCGAGAAGCCACCCATTCCTTCGCCACCAAAAAGATCTTCAATATCACCCACTTCAACCCGTACACCGCCAGGCGCAGCCTGAGACCAATCCTCCCATTTGAATCCTCCAGGGGCTCCGCGTTGTTGCCAGTGCGTATATGAGTCACCCAGGCGATCATAATGTGTCCGCTTTTCAGGGTCACGAAGTACCTGGTAGGCTTCATTTATCTCTTTGAATTTTTCTTCCGCTTTTTCGTCTCCGGGGTTGCGGTCAGGGTGAAACTGCAGTGCCAGCTTACGGTAGGCGCGTTTTATGTCCTCTTCACTCGCCTTACGATCTACTCCTAAGATCTTGTAATAATCTTTGTATTCCATAAGAGTCCAGTCTTGGGTAACGTCTTCCCCATGCTCAAGGCATATACAATGTGATATGCGTTGTCCTTATTCTATGCGCGCTATACACTCAGAGTCAAGAAGATTAAGGTTAATCTAATAGGATTCTAACGCAACTTTAAAACCTTACAAGGATGTATGGTTCATATCGACCTTCTCCCGCTTTTAAGATATCCATGCTATGATATATCCCATGCCCCCCAGAAATAATTGTATCCTCCTGGTCGAGCAAGATCAAAAAATTATTGATCTGCTTTACAGACAAATTCTCAAGTCCCTTGGTTATCAGGTGGAATTAGTCGGAAGCGTGGCAGAAGCCATTAGAGAAGCCTCATCTGACGTATACGATGTGGTGATCACAAACCTGGACCTTTCTGGGTTGAGTGGTAATGATCTGTTGGTAGCCTTTACAGCGCAGAACATCAGAATACCCGTTATTGTGCTGGCAAAGAAGGGTGTGGAACATAATGTTATAAAAGCCTTCCGTCTGGGAGCTGCAGATTATCTGAATTTACCTGTCCGTGAAACAGAGGTTGTGGCGGTAGTTGAACGTGTCCTAAACCAAATTCATGCGCAACGCGAGCGTGAGCGGTTGATCAATGAACTCAAGCAGACCAACGTTGAGTTGCAGCAATACGTAAATGGCTTGGTCACAACACTCATGATAGGAAAATCGATAACTTCGATTAATGATCTAGATGGCCTATATGAGATAATCCTCGAGGCAGCAATATCAGTCACCGACGCAGACCGTGGTTGGATATTGATGCGCAAAGACCGTGGAAAGAAATTTCTAGTGACCGCCCATCAAAACACATACAATAATTCCATCGCCCAAATTCAGATTTTGGAAGAGGGGAACCATTCCCTGGAAGATATTATTGAAGCCATTCAACCCATTGAAGATGAAGAATATAGAAATATCAGGTTATCAAAGTCAGGAAAACCAACAATCGTGGCATCAATACTATCTCACAAAATGCTCATCGGCCTGCTGGTCATGATGCGATCAGACCCCAATCCTTTCAGTTCAAACGAACAAACATTGCTGGAAGCTATTGCCAATTACGCCTCCTTATCCATAACCAAACTTAGGTTGTTCCAAGCAGTAAGAGGTCAAGTTAGAGGTAACAAAATAGGAAGAACTACCACAAAGGATGCAGATCCTGTAACAGATTAACTCCATCATGCCTGTAACCAGGCTGTCAGCAGCATGAATAAGCAACAAATTCTCATCCATCTTTCTGATTCAAATACGGCAGAACTATTAGCCCTTGGAACTTTACGACCGGCGGGTTATCTGGTAACTGTAACAACGGATCTTGAAATCACAACTGCGCTGCTCAAAGCACAAAGACCTGATCTACTCATTGTTGGAGAGGATTATTCAGACAAACCTGCAATTGATTGGGTGCCTGCGCTTTTAGAACGTTTTCCAGGATTACCCACTATTTTCTTAGCCAGCAGGGATTCGAGTTTATCACCAATCGAAGCCTTACGAATAGGCGTAATGGACTATTTATTTTTGCCCCTCAAAGCTAATGAGATAATCCTGAGTGTAAAACGCGCCCTTGATCGAAACCGATATTGGAAAGAATGGCTAAAAAATGAGTCACTGCGTAACACGAAATCATTAAGGAAACAAATCAATGAGCTGGAGACATTAAGCAAGATCGGTCGCGCTGTAACCGCTTCTCTTGACCTGGACAGCATTTTAGAGACTGTGGTCGATGCAGCCGTAGAAATTACCAATGCTGAAGAGGGCAGCCTGCTCCTGTTGGACGAAGATAATGGTCAACTCTATATGCGAGCTGCTCGTAATTTTCAAGATGACTTCGTGCGTACGTTCAGCTTGCCTACACACGACACGCTGGCAGGAGAAGTCATACGGACGGGTAAACCAGCCATCATTGATGAAAAAACTCCCCAGAAAATCAGGACCTCTTACCTGGTCCATTCATTACTATATATGCCCTTGATTATAAAAGATAAAGTGATCGGTGTTCTGGGGGTAGATAACCGTTCTAGTGATTCAACTTTTAAGGAGCATCACCTGGCCTTAATTTCAGCAATGGCGGATTATGCTGCAATTGCCATCGAAAATGCCAGTTTGTATAGCCGAACGGATATTGAGCGGGGCAAATTGGAAACCATTCTGAATAATATTGAAGATTGCGTTATCGTAGCTGAACAAAGTGGGAAATTGGTGCTGGTGAACCGCACAACCCGTGCAGCATTCGACCTGCTATCAGACGACGTGGTTGGTAAACCACTTCATAAGATATTCCACAACCAGGATCTGATCGATTTTTTCCATCAGAACCAACATCAAGGTCCAAGGCACAATGAGATTACTTTTAATGATGGCAGGATTTTCAATGCCCACTTAACACCAATCCCAGATGTGGGGCTAATAGCAGTCACTTTGCAGGATATCACCCAACTTAAGGAGTTGGATAGAATCAAGAGCGAGTTTGTCAACACTGTCTCTCACGATTTAAGATCCCCCTTGACTGCCATTGTAGGATATGTAGATTTGATCAAAAGAACTGGGGCGTTGAACGATCAGCAAAAAGAATACATCCAACGTGTACAAAAGAGTGTAAAGGATATTACTGAGTTGATCAACGACTTGCTCGATTTGGGCAAGATTGAGGCAGGACTCGATATCCGCTTTGAAAGTCTATGCCTTGTATCACTAATAAAAGACGTTATCGATAGTTTGCGTTCTCGCCTGTCACAAAAGGAAATGGAACTGAACCTGGACATACTGCCTGACTTACCCCCCGTGCTGGGAAACTCACTCCGCCTGCGCCAGATGGTTACAAACCTGGTTGTAAATGCTATTAAATACACCCAACCAGGAGGCAGAATTGAAATAAAGGCTTACTGCGAGAAAGAGCAAGTTATCCTCAGCGTTATCGATTCCGGCATAGGCATCCCAGCTACCGATCAACCGAATATTTTCAACAAATTTTTCAGAGCTAACAACGTTCAAACTACATCAGCCGGCACAGGGCTTGGATTAGCAATCGTTAAATCCATCGTAGATAAACACCAAGGCAGGATATGGGTGGATTCGGAACCGGGGCAAGGATCAACCTTCACAGTCGTCTTGCCAGTCAGCGACCGGGTAACAAAGCTTGACCAGGAAACAGTTATCCATTAAAATCTTAACGCTGATTGAAAAACAACTGCCCTCGTAGCTCAGTGGATAGAGCATTTGCTTGCGGAGCAAAGGGCCGCGTGTTCGAATCACGCCGAGGGCGCCTACACAAGAAAAAATCGGAATAGCATCCTACATGCAAAACATGTGGGATGTTTTCTTGTCAGGTAAGTTGGAATTGGGAAAACTTCATGATACAATCAATGCCTTGGAGAAAAAATGATTCGTTGTGGTTTTTTTTACCAGGATGTAGATGATTAGATCTTTGAGCATCTGCCTGCATTCCAGGTAATTTCTGATCTTGTTGTAATAGAGCCTGGTGCATATTTACCGATGGTTCTCATAAAAACATTAGCCTAATCTTCTTGGAGGATTGTTATGGAAGCAACGATTGCAAAGATTTTTGACCGTGTCATCGATGGAGACCGTGCCGGCGTTGAAGAAAACGTCCAAAAAGCGATAGATGCTGGTCTTCCAGCTCAAGATATTTTGAATGAAGGGCTAATCGCCGCCATGAGCGAGGTTGGGGCACGTTTCGAGCAAGGAGATTTCTTTGTGCCCGAAATGTTGATTGCTGCCCGCGCCATGCAAACTGGCCTGGGGGTGCTAAAACCCAAACTGGTGGAGCAAGGTGTAAAAGCAGCCAGTAAGGTTGTCATCGGCACTGTAAAGGGGGATCTACATGATATCGGCAAAAATCTAGTTGCCATGATGCTAGAAGGCGCTGGTTTTGAGATCATCGACCTGGGAACGGATGTCCCTCCTGAGAAATTCCTGGCAGCAGTGAATGAACATAATCCTAACCTGTTAGGCATGTCAGCCCTGTTGACGACTACTATGGCAAACATGAAAACAACGATTGCGGCACTCGAAGAAGGAGGTGTACGCGACAAAGTAAAAGTAATCATCGGTGGGGCACCAGTCACCGATAGCTACGCTCAACAGATTGGCGCAGATGGTTACGCAGCCGATGCCAGCCGAGCAGTTACCCTGGTAAAAGCTTTAGAGGCATCCTGGACAATTCTGGATGACCAGTCCAGCTAATTTCTTTATTCAATGACTCCACCAACCGGAGTTGTGTGCTGGATCGGTATCAAATAATTGGGTTCATACATAAAAGGAATTTTTCTGGTGTTTTGGCAGGAAATGCCTGATGCCTAGCAAGACATTCAACCCTCACCAATAGCGCGATTTCGCGACAAATGGTGAGGGTTATTTATTCAATTACCTTCGAAATCATCTCTGAATGAAAAAAGAAATGGACGCCAAACAACAAATACCATTTTTCCAAACACCTAGTCGAGCAGACTTAGCAGCTAACAATGCTTCCTGGATACAAGATTTTCTAATACTTGCACCTTTTGGGGTAATCGCATTCATTCAAGACAACCAACCTTACCTGCATACCAACCTGTTTGCCTACGATATGGCGGGACAAGTGATCTATATGCATTCCAGTCGCCAAGGTCGCATGTTTAATGCTGTGTCCACAGGTGTGCAGGCGTGTTTCACTGTGGTTGAGATGGGACGCTTGCTACCAGCAAACCAGGCAATCTCATTCAATGTGGAGTATGCCAGTGTGGTTATTTTCGGGCAATTAATCGACATCAAAGATCGTGATGAGTGCCAGTACGGATTACAACTGTTGCTGGAAAAATACGCCCCACACCTAAAGCCTGGTAGTAATTACCGTCCAATCCAAACCGAAGAACTGGATAAGGCAGCCGTTTATCGATTCGAGATCGAAAGCTGGAGTGGTAAATGCAAACAGGCTGCTACCGATTTCCCTGGCGCGTTCTATTATCCGGATTGGTCCATGCTCATGCAATCCATTGGGTAAAGCAGACCAGAAAGTTCCATTTTTCCGTTGTTTGTGTCGAGGTAGACTTGATATAGGAACTTACTACAGGCATTTCACCAAGAATCTGTGGTGAATATTAATCCTCTTTCTTCAGAAACCACCAAACTTCTCTATCCTTAAGCGCCCAGGAGGGATAAGGTTCATGCGCCAGAAAACGGTGGGCATACAGGCGAGCCAAACGGTCGTAACGTTCACCTCCTAACTGAGCCAGGTCGTAAAGCAAAGCCACTTGCACCGCATCTGCCAGGCGAGTCAATGAATCCTTAGATATCCACTGTACCTCATGGATGCCCAGCATTCCTAAATCTTCCAGGACAGTCTCGATCGTCTGCAAAGCCAAACGTGCTTCAGATGTACCGGCAGCCTGTAAGCGTGGGACAAAATCATCCAAAAATGGCTCGTGCGCGCCCTTCTTATGCATTGCCTCAATCATATCAAGCGCCTGGATATTGCTAGTCCCTTCCCAAATGGCAGTCACCAGGGCTTCACGGTGCAGACGGGCTACAGCAGCTTCCTCCAGAAAACCCAAACCACCAAACAGTTCCATCGCCAATTGGGTGCAGACAGCCGCGTGTTCGGCGGTGCGGTTCTTAGCCAGGTGTGAAAGAAAACGGGCGTAGTGATAGGAGATCGAATAGGGTGGTCTTTCTTGCCAGGCGCGATCGAAAGCGTTTATGGCGTGGAAAATCAGGCAAAGCCCTCCAGCAGTGCGCACTGCCAGATCAGTAAGATCCCAACGCACAAGTGGGTGCTCCACAAGGGTTTTTTGGCAAGCGCGGCGTTCCTGAGTGCGATAGAGCGCTTCAAGATGAGCTTTGCGAGCCAATCCCATCGCTCCTACCGCATTAGCCAAACGTGACACCGTCAGGGTTTCTAATGTGTAGTAAATACCCTGGGAAGCCTCGCCAATTAAGTACGCTCGGCTGCCAGGAAACTCCACCTCACCAGTAGGTACTGCTCGAGTGGCTGATTTATCTTTGAGCCGACGAAGCGTGAAATTCAGGTTTCCGTTCTCATCTAAGCGGGGAACAAGGAAAAGTGCCAGACCTTTAGGTCCAGGACGGGCGCCTTCAGGGCGGGCGGTAACAATCGCGCAATCTGCCAAACCAGCGTTGCTGGCAAAATACTTGGTATCGCCGTATAGACGCCAACTCCCACTTTCAACGCTGGCGCGAGTTGTGTTAGCGCCCAGGTCGCTGCCCCCCTGGGTTTCAGTCATCCAGGTTGCGCCCCAGGCTTCTCCGGAGAGCAGTGGTTCCAACCACTCCCTGTGGTCAGGGGCATATTTGTAAATAGCATAAGCGGTCTGGTTGGTAACGATCAGCGAACAATAAAGACCAGGGTCAGCCAGCAGATAACCGAATGCAAAATGGTGATGCCAGGATCCGCCCTCGTAAGGTGGGCGATTGATAAAAGCCATCTGTTTTAGCAGTTCACTATGATCAGGGCTGAGGATTACCCGGTCAATCCGTTGACCATTCAGATCGTGCATGGCGTGCATTGGAGAAGCAGTCCGGTCTACGTGATCGGCAATCTCGTAGGCGCGACCACCTGCCAGTTCGCCAAATTCTGACAAGGTGCGTTTATGATCCTTGAATTCAGGCCAGTAACGTTTTAAGATAACGTGTAGATCCGCATCTAACAACCAGTGGTTCTTGCCATAAGCGTACGATTTAGCCAGCATGGTTACCCCTCCCATCTCAATAGAAAAAAAGGAACGCATTAAAATCTTAACTTTATCCTACCACCTTGCAGGTGTTCCCTCAAGAATACCTTCAGGTAATTAAGAAGTTTACTGAACATTATAGATTACACCAATCTATTGACAGTGATGATATTATTACACTAAAATAGGGCAATACAACTCGTTCGTGTGGATGTATTTTCAAATCATGTATTGGTGGGGAGCACTTATCTGGAGGTAAGTGGATCTCAACCATAAGTGGAGTCCAAAACAAATGAAAGGTCTATGGCTCCATCTGTCCATAGCGTCAATGAATTATGGAGAGGGTATGTGGTGGCCTTCCCTGTATTTCAAGACGCTTGCGTAAAGCACCGTCTCTACGGTGCTTTAATTAATTCTCTATGACTACCACAGCCAACCAAAATATATAGAAAAACAAAAGGAGAAGAAGATGAACACAAGAAAACTGATTTATATCTTTATCGCACTGGCACTGGTGTTGGGTTCATGTGCACCTCCAACAGAGGCTCCGCCCGCAGCTACCCCAACAGTTCCAGCTCCAGAACCCACCACACCACCTCCAGAACCCACCACACCACCTCCAGCGGAACGCAAACTGGTGCGATTTATTTTCACCCAGGAATTTGACACCCTCAACCCACATTACACCAACATGTGGTTCTCTTCCATCACGTGGCAGATCTGGAACGTTGGGGCATGGGATTTTGACGAAGAAAACAATCCGCTACCGATGATGGTGAATGAAATCCCCAGCATGGATAATGGCGGCATTTCCCCCGATGGCACTGTCATCACGCTGACCTTGCGTGACGATATCGTCTGGTCAGATGGGCAGGCGATCACCTCGGAAGACTTTGCCTTCACCTACGAGATGGTTGTTCATCCGAACAATGTCGTTGCAACCACTTATCCCTACGATGTAATCGAAAGCCTGGAAACTCCCGATGCACGCACAGTCGTGATGACTTTCTCCGAACCGTTTGCACCCTGGGTTAGTTCTTTCTGGCGTTCAATTTTACCTGCCCATGTTCTGCGTCCCGTTTTTGAGGCGGAAGGCACGATCGACACCGCCTCCTGGAATTGGGCACCGACTGTCAGCGCAGGCCCATTCACCTTCGCCGAATGGGAATCGGGCAGCTTTGCCCGCTTCGTGGCTAACGACAATTACTGGTTGGGTCGCCCTAAGATTGATGAGGTCTTTATTCGCTTTGTGCCCGACGATGCTTCCCAGGTGGCGGCGCTACTGGCAGGCGACGGAGATCTAGGGACCTTCATTAGTTACGCCGATATCGGCGCCCTGGAAGATGCCGGTCTGGAAATCTACTCGGTACCTTCGGGCTACAACGAGCTGATGTTCTTCTACCTGGACTCCGATAACGCCCACCCAGCCTTGTTGGATGTGCGCGTACGCCAGGCAATTGCATTGGCTTTTGACCGCTTCGCCATCAATGAGGATCTGCTGCTGGGCCTAACCGAACCAGCTGTCTCTTACTGGGACAACACACCTTACGTTGACCCTGATCTCACACCCTGGCCTTACGATCCAGATCGAGCGCGCCAATTGTTAGACGAAGCTGGTTGGATCGATACCAATGGAGACGGTGTGCGCGATAAAGACGGCGTTGAGCTGGTCCTGGCATACGGCTCGACCACACGGCAGATTCGACAGGATACGCAGGCTGTCGCCCAACAACAACTGGCTGATGTCGGCATCAAGGTTGAGCTGTACAACTACGATCCGGATATCTATTTCTCTGGATATGGTGAAGGCGGTCCGGCTGCCACCGGTCAACTTGATTTGTTCCAATATTCAACCACCACCCAATACCCCGATCCCGACACCCCTGATTACCTTTGCAGCGAGATCCCAAGTGACGAATCACCGGCTGGGGTGAACTGGGCAGCTCTGTGCGATGAGGAGCTAGACCGACTCTTCCGGCTTCAACCCACCCAGGTGGATTTCGAAGCCCGCCAGCAGACTTTCTGGGAGATGAGCCGGATCATGTACGAACAGGTTTATATCCTCGGCGTCTGGCGCGATCCGGATATCTGGGCAGTTAACGAACGGGTGCTGAATGTCAAACTGTCTGGCGCTACCCCGTTCTTCAATATCCTCGAGTGGGATCTAGTGCCATAAAAGCATCATGTAACCGTCAGGTGCTGAAGCCTCATCTTATGGCTTGGCACTGATAAAAATACTAACCGGGGTCCGAACCTTTTCCAACCCATAATGGACAAGGTCGGACTCCGGAGTTACCATAATTGGGTAACCAATATGACCCGTTATATCATCCGCCGTTTACTTCAAGCT
>Ga0114946_10003815_pt1 | contig 10051 bp, 11 predicted proteins | sample WalLakDeSediment_FD_88676 | JGI IMG/M metagenome (GOLD analysis project Ga0114946, IMG submission 88676) | Lake sediment microbial communities from Walker lake, Nevada to study Microbial Dark Matter (Phase II) - Walker Lake 11/02/13 Deep Sediment | ecosystem: Environmental > Aquatic >...
ATCGTCGCAGGCCGCATCCGCCTCCTCCGGGAGCTAGCGACGATCTACGGCGAGCGCAAGATCGACCTGGTCGTCCGACCGCGCAGCCGCCCGGAGCAGCCCATCCACCGCATCGCCCGCCGCGACGGGATCCCGCTGGACAAAGCGGTCGGCGACACGCCGTGCGCCGCTTCCAGCGCGCCCGTGGCAGGTTGACATCTCACCACTCGTCACCCATCTCCCCACCCGAGCGCGAATCCGCCAATCTGGCTAATTGCCGAGCCCAGCTCGCTCAGGTCCGGGAGGCAGGCCCTAAAGCTGCGACCCCGGCCCGATTCCGCGTCAGGCGCCCACTATTGATCGACCACTGTGCGGTCCCCGATGAACGGACCGCGCCGACCAGGAGTCTCTATGCCCACCCCCACCGAGCTCAACCTCCACCGCCAGTCGCGCGTGCTGGAGATCACCTTCGACGACGGCTCTCACTTCAACCTGCCCTGCGAGTACCTGCGGGTCTACTCGCCCTCGGCCGAGGTCCAGGGCCACGGCCCTGGGCAGCGCGTGCTGCAGGTCGGCAAGGAGGACGTCAACATCGACAAAATCGACCCCGTCGGCAACTACGCCATCTGCCTGCACTTCGACGACGAGCACAACACCGGCATCTACTCCTGGGAGTACCTCTACGGCCTCGGGCAGAACCAGGAGGAGCTGTGGAAGACCTACGTCAGCGAGCTGGAGAAGGCGGGGCACAAGCGTAAGAAGCCGTCTTGATGCCTCGGCGGTGCGATTGGCGGGTCGCGGTCGGGGGTCTAGACTCACCGGATCCAACCTGACAAGGGGATAAAGGCAATCATGATCGAGGCCGTGATCAGTCTCCGAGACGTCAAGTCGGACGCCAGTCGCCTGTTGCGCGAGATCCACGATGGGGCGGGAGCGCTCGTCTTGACCCAGGACGGTCGAGCCAGCGCCGTCGTTCAGGACTACGACGCCTACCGCCGCCAGCAACAAGCAATGCTGATGCTCAAGCTGCTGGTCCAGTCCGAGGCGGACGCACAGAACGGAAGGTTGAGCGACCAGCGCGCGGTGTTTGCGGCGGCACGCGCGCGACTAAAACCGGCCGAAACTCAGGATGAGTGAATACGGCGTCCTCTGGACGGATGCCGCGCGCCGGGACCTCCATTCGATCGTTGACTACATCGCTGAAGACAGCGTCGAGAACGCCCTCTCGGTGCTTGATGGGGACCTTGAAAAATCCCATCCCTGGGATTTTTCAAGACGCGAAGCGAAAAGTGCGATTTCCGCTTCGCTTCATTTTCAAGTGTTTGGGCACTTGAAAATGGCGGCACGTCCCTGTGCCGCACGGGCACCTTGAATTTTTCAAGGTGCCCTGGTCGGCTGGAAGCACGAGCGGGCGCGCTCAGCACGACCCCGGCACGCGGCCGAAAGGTCCCCGAGCTGGCGGCGGTCGACGTCCACCACTACCGCGAACTGATCGAGAGACCCTGGCGGATCCTGTACCGCATCGAGGGCGATCGGGTCCTCGTCGTCGCGGTGCTCGACGCCCGCCGCGATCTGGCCTCCCTCCTGATCGAGCGTCTGGTCCGTAGCTGAGCCTGGGCGGGCCCCCGCGCCGGGTCCTTAGCCTTCCTGTAGAATCGGGCGATCGCAGCAGCGGGTGCCCGACCATGTCCGACCACAAGACCACCCACTTCGGTTACCAGCAGGTCCCGGCGGAGGAGAAGGCGAGCCGGGTGCGGGCCGTGTTCGACTCGGTCGCCGACCGCTACGACCTGATGAACGACCTGATGTCGCTCGGCATCCACCGCCTGTGGAAGCGCACGGCGGTGTCGCTCGCCGGCGTGCGCCGGGGCCAGCGGGTGCTCGACCTCGCCTCCGGGACCGGCGACCTCGCCGAGCGCTTCGCGGCCATCGTCGGGGCCGAGGGCGAGGTGGTCGTCACCGACATCAACGCGGCGATGCTGGAGCGGGGGCGGTCGCGCCTCACCGACACCGGCCTGGCCGGGAACCTGCGCTATGCGCAGATCGACGCCGAGCGGCTGCCCTTCCCCGACGCGTACTTCGACTGCATCACCATCGGCTTTGGGCTGCGCAACGTCACGCACAAGCAGCGCGCCCTGGACGAGATGTACCGCGTCTTGAAGCCCGGCGGCCGCGCCCTGGTGCTGGAGTTCTCGCACCCCGGCAACCCGGCGCTGCAGAAGGCCTACGACCTCTACTCCTTCACGGTACTGCCGACGCTCGGTCGGCTCGTGGCGGGCGACGCCGCGAGCTACCGCTACCTCGCCGAGTCGATCCGCATGCACCCGGACCAGGAGACGCTAAGGGCCATGATGGAGCAGGCCGGCTTCGAGCGCTGCGAGTACTTCAACCTCACCGGCGGGGTGGTCGCCATCCACCGGGGCTACCGGCTATGAGCACGGGCCTGCGCATCCCCGATGCCGCCCTGGCGGCCCTGGAGGGTCTGATCAACCGCTACCTCGCCCTCGACCCCGAGGGGGCGCACCGGCTCGGCACCCTGCAAGGCCGGGTGTTCCTGATCGAGGTCAGCGGCTTCGGCACCCCGATCTATCTGATCCCCGGACGGAACAGCATCCAGCTCTACGGCGAGTACGCCGGCGAGCCCGACTGCACCCTGCGCGGCAGCCCCGCCGCCCTGGCGCGGCTCGGACTCTCCTCGCACCGCGAGGATCAGCTCTTCGGCGGCGAGGTCCAGGTGGAGGGTGAAACCGACCTGGCCCAGGCGCTCGGCGAGCTGCTCGGCGGGATCGAGGTCGACTGGGAGGAGCAGCTCTCCCGCCTGGTCGGCGACCCCATCGCGCACCAGGTCGGCAGCGGGCTGCGCTCGGCCGAGCGTTGGGGGCGGCATAGCGCCGAGACGCTGACTCGAAATCTCGGCGAGTACCTCCAGGAGGAGGCGCGCCTCCTGCCCTCCCGCAACGAGATCGACGCCTTTCTGGACGACGTCGATCGCCTGCGCGACGACGTGGAGCGCCTGGCCGCCCGCGTCGCGCGGATCGCCAGGCTGCGCGGAGACACCGGCGGCGAGCGATGATCCGCCCCAGCCAGGCGCTACGCCTGATCCATATCAACTGGGTGCTGCTGCGCCACGGGCTCGACGAGGTCATCCTCGCCGCCCACCTGTTGCGGCCACTGCGCTTCCTACTCTACCTGACGCCCTGGTACTGGCTGCGCGGCGAGATGCCGCCCTACCCAGTCCGTATCCGCCAGGCGCTCGAGGACCTGGGGCCGATCTTCATCAAGTTCGGCCAGCTCCTCTCCACCCGCCGCGACCTGCTGCCGGACGACCTGGCGGTGGAGCTGGCCAAGCTTCAGGACCGGGTCCCGCCCTTTCCGGGCAGCGAGGCGCGGGCGCTGATCGAGAGGTCCTGGGGCAAGCCCATCGAGGCGGTGCTCGACGGCTTCGACGAGCAGCCGCTCGCCTCGGCCTCGGTCGCCCAGGTCCACACCGCGCGCCTCAAAGACGGCCGCGAGGTCGTGGTCAAGGTCCTGAGGCCGGGCATCGAGCGGGTCATCCGGCGCGACATCGGGCTCCTCTACATCGTCGCCGGGCTCGCCCAGCGCTACTGGAAGGACGGCCGGCGCCTGCGCCCGGTCGAGGTCGTGCGCTAGTACGAGAAGACCATCTTCGACGAGCTCGACCTGCAGCGCGAGGCCGCCAACGCCTCCCAGCTCCGGCGCAATTTCCTCGGCAGCGAGCTGCTCTACCACCCCGAGGTCTACTGGGAGCTTACCCGCCCCACCGTGATGGTGATGGAGCGCATCTACGGCATCCCGGTGAGCGAGGTCGAGACCCTCAAGGCCATGGGGATCAGCCTCAAGCTGCTCGGCGAGCGCGGGGTGGAGATCTTCTTCACTCAGGTCTTTCGCGACAACTTCTTCCACGCCGACATGCACCCTGGGAACATCTTCGTCGAGCCCTCGGGGCGCTACATCGCGGTCGACTTCGGCATCGTCGGGACGCTGACCAAGGGCGACCAGCGCTATCTCGCCGAGAACCTGCTCGCCTTCTTCAACCGCGACTACCGCCGGGTGGCGGAGCTGCACGTCGAATCCGGCTGGGTCCCGGCCGAGACCCGGGTGGAGGAGTTCGAGTCGGCGATCCGCACCGTCTGCGAGCCGATCTTCGAGAAGCCGCTCGCGGAGATCTCCTTCGGGCACTTCCTGCTGCGCCTCTTCCAGACCGCGCGCCGCTTCGACATGGAGATCCAGCCCCAGCTCGTGCTGCTGCAGAAGACCCTGCTCAACATCGAGGGCATGGGCCGCCAGCTCTACCCGGAGCTGGACCTCTGGACCACCGCCAAGCCCTTCATGGAGCGCTGGATGAAGGAGCAGTTCGGCCCCCGCGCCTTCGTCAAGCGCATCCAGCGCAACCTGGGGCCGGTCACCGAGCAGATCCCCGACTGGCCGATCATGGCCCACCGCATCCTCGCCCGCATCGAGCGCGAGGGTGTGGCCCTCGCCCCGCTGCGAAACGCCGCCGCCAACAAGGCCCAGCGCCGTGCCGACAGCCACCTGTCGGCGGCCATCGGCGGCGGGTCGCTCGTGCTGAGCGGAGCGCTGATCCTCGTCCTCGGCCCCGGCGCCATCCTCTCCGCCGCCGCGGCAGCGACGCTCGCCGCCGCCTGCTTCGTCGCCGGGGGTTGGCTGCTCATCCGCACTGGCGCGCAGGGCTGATCGGGTCGGGCTGACGGGATTGCGCCCCTCAGCCCTCTCACCCCACCGGACATGCGATCTTCCGCATCCGGCGGTTGGGGCCCAGCCGGCTTGGCCCGCGAGGATCCGTGGCGGCGTGATCGCAGCCGTTTCGCTCATCGAACCCCTTCCTGGCAGTCGATCAGCCAGGGCCACCTCAGGGCTCGTCGGCCTGAGGCGAAGCCGGCTAGAGCTCCTGCCCAAACAGCCAGACGGGTACGCCGCCAGCGGTGACGCGGGCGGCATCTCGGTCGGTAAAGCGATAGTGCCCGGTAATCGGCCAGTCGAAGAGGCGGTCTTCGAGCCGTGGTCCTTTGCCGCTGTTGTGGATGATCATGTACCGCTTACCGTCGGGGCCGCGGCGGTTGGAGACGATACCGATGTGCGGCAGGTCGGGCGGCAGCGTCCATGTCACTAGGTCGCCTGGGCGATAGTCCTGAGGGCGCTGCGTGATCGGGAGCACTCGGCCGTGCCGCTCGAAAAAGACCTTGAGATTCAGCACCCGCCGGTGGTCGATGTTGGGGTCCGGCGCCGTGAGCTCCCACTTCGGGAGATTGGGGTAGACGGGGAAGTGCGCGCTCATGTCGACGTGCACCAACTGCTGCAAATCGATGCCCAGCGCGCGGTAGGCGCGGATCACCTCATCCGTGCACACCCCTCGATCGGCCGGGACGTCGCCCCAGGGGTAGTCGATCACGACGTACGCCGGATCGTAGCGGACTTTCTGGTGGGTGCGCTCCAGCGCGGCCTCGGCCAGCAGGTTGGCGAAGGACGCCGCATGCCCACTGGCGCCGAAAAGGCCAAGAAACGCGGCCAGTACCAGGCCGACCAGAACGGCTTTACCCCTGCGACGAGCGAATTCGTGCTTCATCGTCATGCTCCTATCGATGACCGAACCCCACCCCTGCCCCCGGCGCCGCCCAGGGAGGCTCGGATGATTGGCCATCCCGACCTTGCATCAGGACGGAGCCGGAGAACGCGGTTTCCCCGCTCTTTCATTTCCAGCCGCTCGCGCGCCTGAGAACGGCGGCACATCCCTTTGCCGCGGAAACCGCGGAAGGCATACGCACCCCCCTCAGCCCCCGTCGTCCAGGTCCGGGCTCCAACCGGCGGCGCGGGCGCGCTCGATCGCGGCCCCATAGATGCGCGCGTGCCGCTCGCGCAGCTCCGGCGGCAGCCGTGAGGCGAGGTGTCCGTAGGGGTGCCAGGCCTGGCTCACCTGGTCGTAGATCCCTTGGACCCGCTGCATCGACCAGCCGGCACAGGTCTCGGTCTCGGGCAGGATACCGAACACCCAGGCGTCGCGGATGATGTTGGCGGTCGGGGTCATGCCCCCGTTGGGCTCGTTGTCGATGCCCTTGTAGATCTTCTTCTGCATCTTTCAGATCGCTCCCAGGGGTCGTCTCGCCCCCTGCGCCGGCGCGGCTGGGCGGGCCGGCGCCCTTGTCAAAAGGCGGCGGTAAAGGCGCGCACGAAGGCCGGGTAGTCCGTGTCCGTCAGCCGATTGATACCCGCCGCGGCGCGGCGACCGCCGCCGGTGGGGAACTGACGGCAGAGCTCGTCGGCACCGCTCGGGCGGGCAAGCGGCGCCCGCACGCTGACCAGGAAGCCACCCCCCGGCAGCCGCGTGAGGAGCGCCGTGGCGCGCTCGGGCGCGGCCTGGGCGAGCTCGTTGGCGAGCACCCCGCTCGCCCGCCGCGCCCAGGGCTCGGCCGGCAGCACCCAGAGCCCGTGGCGGTCACCGGCGAGCTCCGGGGCCACCGCGCGCGCCCGGGCCATGTCTTCGGCAAAGCCGTCGCGGAGCGCCGCGAAGGTGTCGTCCTCGCGGATGAAGGCGAGCGGGTCGGCGTAAGGGTGCAGGCGGCGGTAGAGCGCATCGGGCGGGAAGTGCAGGTCCTCGACCCGCGCCCCGTAGCCGTTGTAGTTGAGACAGATGCCGAGCGCGCGCAGCGCCGCCAGGTCCTGCTCCGCGAGCCCGAGCGGCTCGGCCGCACGGCGCGCGGCGTCGTCGAAGTTGTCACCGAAGGTCCCGACCACCGCCCAGGCGCGCTGGGCACCGCCCAGGTAGTCGTCGACCAGCAGGCTGGTGCCCTTGTCGGGCAGGGTCTCGATGTGGGCGCTCAAGCCGGGGTGATCCGGCACCTCGCCGGGGTAGTGGTGGTCGAAGTAGCGCACGCCGGCACCGGCGGCGAGCAGACGGCCGAGCGCTGCCCGGTTCTTGTCGAGGGAGACGTCGAGGACCGTGATCTCGTCGCCCGCTCCGGCCTCGACCCGCTCCAGGAGGGCGATGTCGCGCTTGACCCCGGTGACGAGGGTCGCCTCCCGCGGCTCGGCGAGGCGAAGCTGCTGCAAGGCGCAGATGCCGTCGGCATCGCCGTTGAAGACGTCGTAGTAGGCCATGGCGGAGATCAAGCGCTCGGTCGGTGCTTCCAGGCGGGTGATTATGCGGCCAGCCGCCGCCCACCGCCAAAGGCGCACGAGCACGCAAGCACCGGGCTCGTTTGCCGGGCCAGGGCTTACTCAGTAGACTTGCTCGTTCCCATCGCTGGGGAGGTATGGGCCGCGGTCGGCGCTTGGCTCAGGCGTCCCACAGCTCCACCAGGGCGGCCGGCGCCGCCAGCACGTCATCATGAGCAGCGAGCACAGGACTCAGGTGCCCACCGCCCTCCCCACGCCCACAAAGATCAACCTGCTCGACCTCGATCGAGCGGGGGTCGAGCGGCTGTTCGCCGAGATGGGCCAGAAGCCGTTCCACGGGCGCAACGTCTTCAAGTGGGTGCACAAGCACGGCGTCGTCGATTTCGACGCCATGACCGACCTGCCCAAGGCCCTGCGCCAACGCCTGGGCGACGAGACCGAGATCCGCCTGCCGCGCCTCGCCCATGAGCAGCCCTCCAGCGACGGCACCCGCAAGTGGGTGCTGGAGCTGGCCGACGGGCAGCGGGTGGAGACCGTCTACATCCCGGAGCTGGGCCGCAGCACGGTGTGTGTGTCCTCGCAGGTCGGCTGCGCGCTCGACTGCACCTTCTGCGCCACCGCACGCCAGGGGTTCAACCGCAACCTCACGGTCGGGGAGATCATCGCCCAGGTGTGGCACGCCACGCGCCAGGTGGGCAGCCCGCCGACCAACGTGGTGATGATGGGCATGGGCGAGCCGCTCGCCAACTTCGAGGCGGTGGTCTCGGCCATGGGGATCATGCAGGACGACCTCGCCTACATGGTCTCCAAGTACCGGGTGACGCTCAGCACCTCCGGGATCGTCCCCAACATCTATCGGCTGCGCGAGGTGAGCGACGTCTCACTCGCGGTCTCGCTGCACGCGCCGGATAACGCGCTGCGCGATCAGCTCGTCCCGATCAACCGCAAGTACCCCCTGGAAGAGCTGATCCCCGCCTGCCGCGCCTTCGTCGCTGGCGACAAGCGCCGCCGGGTCACCTGGGAGTACGTCATGATCGATGGGATGAACGACGGCCTGACCCACGCCAAGCGGCTGATCCGGCTGCTGGAGGGCACCCCGTCCAAGGTCAACCTGATCCCCTTCAACCCCTTCCCCGGCACCGATTTCAAGACCTCGCCAGCGGAGCGGGTCGAGACCTTCCGCCAGCGCCTGCTGCGCTCGGGGCTGATGGCAATGACCCGCAAGACGCGCGGCGACGAGATCGCCGCCGCCTGCGGCCAGCTCGTCGGCCGGGTGGCCGACCGCACCCGCCGCAGCCCGGGCTTGCCGGTCACCCTGGGGGTAGCCGCGCGATGAGCGCGCGCCGGCGCACCCGCATCGCGCTCGCCCTGCTGGCCAGCGTCTGGCTCGCCGGCTGCGCGGGCCTCGGCACCTCCGAGGACGACGGCACCCTCGGCGGCAAGGAGAGTCCGGCCGACCTCTACGTCGCCCTGGCCCAGGAGTACTACCGCCTCGGCCAGATGGACGCCGCGATGCAACGGGCGGAGCAGGGCGTCAAGGTCGACGGCAAGAACGCCCGCGCCCGCTATATGCTCGCCTTCCTCTATCAGCGCCTCGGCGAGACCGAGCGGGCGGAGAAGCAGTTCCGCGAGGCGGTCGCGCTCGACCCCAAGAACCCCGACATCCGCAACGCCTGGGGGACCTTCTTCTGCGCCCAGAAGCGCTACGCCGAGGCCGACGAGCAATTCAACAAGGCGCTGGAGAATCCGCTGTACGCAACCCCCGAGGTGGCGCTCACCAACGCCGGGGTCTGCGCCCGCCAGGCGGGTGATCGGTCACGCGCCCAGGCCTATTTCGGCCGCGCGTCGAGCGCCAACCCGCGCTTCGGCCCGGCGCTGTTGGAGAGCGCGCGCCTGAGCTACGACCAGGGCGACTACACCGCCGCCAAGGCTCATCTCGACCGCTACTTCGAGATCGCGCCGATGGAGCCCTCGGTCCTGCTGTTGGCGGTGCGGGTGGAGCGGCAGCTCGGCAACCGCAAACGCGCCGCGACCTACGAGCAGACCCTGCGCCGGCAATTCCCCAACGCACCAGAGACCCTGCAACTGCGCGCATCCTGAGCGCCGATAGGCCCGCGAGAAGAGCACCGACGCGCGAATGACGCCAATCCCTGAGTCCGGCACCGACGCTTACCCAGCGGGGGGCTGCCGCCACTCAGCTCACCCGATGGCCCTTGACCCTTGTTGATCACCAGACGCCGGAACGACCCGACCTTAGGATGAATGCCCTGCCCCTCACCGATCCCGCTGACGACCGCGCCCCGGGTTGGGAGTCCGCGGATGGCCCTGGGCGCCGGCTGCGTGAGACGCGCCAGGCGCGCGGCATGGAGCTTGCCCGCGTCGCCCATCAGCTCCACCTGAGCCCCACCCTGATCGCCGCGCTGGAGCAGGACGATTACGACGCCCTGCCGGGCCCCGTGTTCGTCACCGGCTACCTGCGCAACTACGCCCGCTTGCTCGGGATCGACCCGGAGCCGCTGCTCGCCGGCTACCGCCAACGGGTACCCCAACCCGAGCCCCCGACACCCAAGGTGGTGCGGGCCAGCGCGCGCCCGGCGCGCAGCGGACATCTCGCGGTGCGCCTGGTCAGTCTGGCCGTGATCCTGGCCCTGCTCGGCCTCTCCTACGCCTGGTGGCAGGACTACCGCCCCCCACTCTACCCCGAGAGCGCCCAGGAGGAGTCGTTCAGCGGGGAGGTCGAGCTGGCCGCGGCCCCCGACTCACCGGCGGCGGGGCCGCTGGCAGGCGCCGACCGAGCGGCCGACCCCGCCCCCGCGGTGATCGTCGATCCACGGCTCGCGCGCCGCGGGCCAGAGACGCCCCCAGCACCCTCTACCATCGCCAGCGTCGAGGAAGACCCCCCGACCGTCGCGACCACGCC
>Ga0114946_10003816_pt1 | contig 10051 bp, 7 predicted proteins | sample WalLakDeSediment_FD_88676 | JGI IMG/M metagenome (GOLD analysis project Ga0114946, IMG submission 88676) | Lake sediment microbial communities from Walker lake, Nevada to study Microbial Dark Matter (Phase II) - Walker Lake 11/02/13 Deep Sediment | ecosystem: Environmental > Aquatic > Freshwater...
CCTGGGCGGTGAAGCAGAAGGCAACCTGTGGCGGCGCGGGCGCGAGGGCGACGCTGCTGAGGTTGGTTAGCTTGAGCGTGAGGCTGGTTTGGGCGCGGGCGGCGCGCACGGCCGTTTCCCAGGGTGGTTCCATGGCCTCGGCCAGCCCGCCCGGCAGGCGCCAGCCGCCGGGCGTGGGCAGCCACAGCGCCGCGCCGGCCGCGTCGCGCAGCAGGACCGTGGCCTGCGCCTGCCAATCAGCTTCTCCGCCGGCCGCCGGCGCGTCCGCGCCTGCCGGCGCGTCCTCGCTCCGCCATAGGCGGCGCAGCCCCTGCGCCAGGCGCGCGCCCAGCGCCGGAGATTGGGTTTCCCAATGGGGCGGCCCGCCCGCGTGCCGGAACCCGCGCCGGATTTGGGCGCGCTGCGGTTCCGGCAGCGCGTCCGGCAGCGCCTGGGCAGCGAAAAAGCCGGCCTGGGGCTTGCCGCCGGCCACAGCGATTTCGCCGCCGCGCTGGATGCAGCGGAAGATGAGGGCTAAACGGCCGTTGGGCTCAACCGCTTCGTAGCGCAGTTCCACCAGGCGCACGGCCAGCACAATCAGCCCCGTGGCGGCGCGCACGGCGCGCGCCGCGGCCTCAGGGGGCAGTTCGCCGGGCGCAACGGCGTCGCCGGGCAGCGCCGGCGCGCGCGTCTCGGCCTGCTCGGTTAGCAACACCTGGCCAAACTGGTTAATGACGAGACCATAAGCAATGAGCTGCAACTTTCACTCCTATGCCAATGTAGGTCAAGCATCCTTGCTTGACCGCGCAAACAGGGATGTTTGCGCTACGGAAAAACGAAAGACCGGTTCCTGAGCGCCGCCAACCGCGTCGGCGGCGTAAGCCGCGTGCTGGGGCGCGCAGGCGGCCGGTTCCGCGCCCGGCGTGAAATAGGCCGCGCCGGTCGGCGGCTTCGCGGCCGGCGCGGCGGTGAAGACCAGCGCCATCTCGCTGCGGCCGCGCGCCAGGTAGACGCCGCTCAGCCCCGTCAGCCGGACGTGCAGGCCGGTTTGGACGCGGGCGTGGCGTACGGCCGTTGTCCACGGCGCTTCACCAGTATGGCCTGCCCCGCCCGGTAGGCTCCACGCCTCTTGCCACGGCCGTTTCACCCACAGCGCCGCCCCGGCCGCGTTGCGCGCCGCCACAAAGGCGCTCACCCGCCAGCGCGGCGGCGGCTGGTAGGGCGGCAGCCCCATCCATTGACGCCGCCAATCCATCCAGCGGTAAACGACCTGCGTCAGCGCCAGGTAGGTCAGGCGCGTGCGCCACGACGTGCGCTGCACCGCCCACTGCACGCCGTCGGCGTGGGCCAGGCTCTGCGCCACGCTCTGCGCCACGCGCTGGCGGTGCAGGTCGGCCATGGGGCGCGGCAGGGCTTGCGGATCGTGAAAGCCGACGTGCAGCGATTCGGCCGAGGTGCGCAGCGCGCCGCCCAGCGGCCGGCAGTGGAAAACGAATGACAAAAAGCCGGCGCCGTTCGGCCACAGGTAGAGGCCCAGCAGGCGCGTCACGGCGACTTCCAGGCCGGTCTCTTCCGCCACTTCGCGCGCGGCGCTTTCCGGGGGCAGTTCGTTCAGGTCCAGCGCGCCGCCCGGCGGCGCAAAACTGCGCGAGTCGTTACGCTGAATCAGCAGCACGTGACCCTGCGCATTGGTAACGATGCTGTTCGTGCCGATACGCATGAAAACACTATACTCGAAGGCGCGGTTGAAATCAAAATGGCGGGTGGCGGGTGGCGGGTGGCGAGTTTGCAAGTATGCAAGTTTGCAAGTTTGCAGGTGGATGTGCACTCCGCACTCCGCAATCCCCAATCCGCACTCCGCACTCCGCACTCCGCATTCAAAAAACTCCGCGCCCCTCCGCGCCTCCTCCGCGCCTCTCTGCGTTCCTCTAATTCCGCACTCCGCAATCCGCAATCAAATGAGTTGGCGCGCAATCGCGTTATGGCGCTCCATGTGCGGGCCCAGGTCGAGCGTCGTCAGATGGCCCTGGTCCACCACCAGCCTGCCGTTGATGACGGAATAGTCCACGTTGGGCGGCTGGCAAAAGACAACGGCCGCTACCGGATCGTGCAGCGCGCCCGTGAAGCCCAGTTGGCGCAGGTTGATGGCGATAAAATCGGCGCTCATGCCGGGCGCCAGGTAGCCGACGTCGTCGCGGCCCAGCACGGAGGCCCCGCCGCGCGTCGCCAGCGCCAGCGCCTGCCGCGCCGTCATCGCGCCCGGATCGCCGCCGAAGCCGCCGCGCCCGCCCGGCGGCTCGCTCAGATAGCGGTGCGGGGCCACGCGCTGCAGCAGCATGGCCTGCCGCGCCTCGGCAAGCAGGTGGCTGCCGTCGTTGGAGGCCGAACCATCCACCCCCAGCCCGACGCGCACGCCCGCATGCCGCCAATCCACCACGCGCGCGATGCCGCTGGCCAGGCGCATATTGCTGCCGGGGCAGTGGGCCACGCCCGTGCCCGTGCGCCCGAACAGCTCGATTTCGCCGCTGCTCATGTGGATGCAGTGGGCGTGCCACACGTCGGCGCCCGTCCAGCCCAGCGACTCCACGTAGGCCACCGGCCGCTGGCCAAAGGTCGCCAGGCAAAATTCCTCTTCCTCCAGCGTCTCGGCCAGGTGGGTGTGCAGCCGCACGCCGTAGGCGCGGGCCAGTTCGGCCGAGGCGCGCATCAGGTCGGGGGTGACGGAGAAGGGGGAGCAGGGCGCCAGCACGACGCGCAGCATGGCGTGACGGCCGGCGTCGTGGTACTGCTCAATCAGCCGCCGGCTGTCTTTGAGAATGAAGGCCTCATCTTCGGTGACGCGGTCGGGGGGCAGGCCGCCCTGGCTCTCGCCCAGCGACATGGAGCCGCGCGCGGCGTGGAAACGCACGCCGATCTCCTGCGCGGCGCGAATCTGGCTGTCCAGCGTGCAGTCGTTGGGGAAGATGTAGAGGTGATCGCTGCTGGTGGTGCAGCCGGAGAGGGCCAGCTCGGCCAGCCCGGTGAGGGTGCTGACGTAGACCGCTTCGTCGGTGAGGTTGGCCCAGATGGGGTAAAGGGTTTTAAGCCAGGTGAAGAGGTCGGCGTCCTGGGCGATGACGCGCGTGAGGGTCTGGTAGAGGTGATGGTGGGTGTTGATCAGCCCGGGTAACACGATATGGTCGCGCAGGTCCAGGACGGTATCGGCCGTTTCCGGCAGCGTGTCGGTGGGCCCCACCTGCTCGATCACGTTAGCGCGAATGAACAGGCCGCCCTGGGCAATTTCCCGCCGCTCGTCGTCCATGGTGACGAGAACGGCCGTGTTTTTGACTAGCATCGTAGGCATGGTTCGCTCCTTCAGTGGGTATAATGTCTAATTACACCGTTAATGTACCGTTGAAGATCTAGCTTCCCCTACATGGTTGTAACAACCACACAGGGCTAAAACATCTCACTCTCTCAAGACGTTGCTTCATCGTCGTTTTCTTCGGCTGCCGGTAACTGCGCTTGTTCTACTTGCGGCCGTTCCAGATAATTTGTGGACGAGACGACCGGGCGGCCTGTTTCAGCCTCCAGCTCCCGGCGTGCATTACCGGCAATTCGCCCACCTTTACGAGCGGCTGTCTGGTTTTCATTAAAACCCTGGGCGTCGTCACGTCGCGTGATTTCCGTTGTGGCCGCCTCACCTAATATCGTAAACGCTAATTCTAGCCCGGTCATATGGTCGCGCAGGTTTTCCCGCTTTAACTGCTTCAGCTTCTTGTGCTCGCTTGGTGTTAAGCCAAAGGTTGCCCTGGCAATCTCGGCGGTGAGAATGGCTACCTCTCGACCAGCCTCTACACCGCGATTTTGCCATTCATCTGTCAGCTCATTGCGGGTGACAATGGATTGCAGTCGTCGTTCAATCCAGTCGTCGGAATATCCCTTGACCCTGTAAATTTGCCGCAGGCGTTCCGCCGCCAGCTCAGGGTTGTCGATCTCCTCTAATCGCTCCGTACCCACTTCAGCCAGCCAGCGCTTGAATGGTTCTGCTTTGGGAGAAGGAACTGACTGAATAATGCGTAACATTCCCTCTGTGTCCGCACAATCGGTATCGTAAAAACGATTGTTGGGCGCCTTTAATTTGAACTGTCGACAAATTGTCGACAGTTCAACGCCTTCATTTTCAGCTACCCGTTTTTTCATTCGGTACCAGTAATCGCGAGGCTTTTGACTATCTGTTAGCGCTTCAATCACGTCGACAACAGCGTACCACCATTCTCCCGTGTCTTCATCCAGGATGCGCCGAATGCGATAATCCTCAAATTGGAGTTGTACTAATGCCTTATCCTCACTCATTGTCATTCCTTTCTCTGCGAGCATATTCGCCAGCGGACAGCAAAGGTATCTTCACCACCAATATGATAGCACAACCGTTCTGGCTGGTCAGGCAAATGGATCGGAATTCGGTCAATCATGACGAGATTTCCGTCATCAATCAGCGTGCAATACTCTGGGCTGCCGTAACGGCAATGCAGGGTAGGGATCAGCCAATCAACACGCTGTTAACCCGCAACCACCTGCGTCCGCTGCTGGTAAAAATCCAGGAGCGCCGTTTTGGACGCCGGCGCAGACTGTTTCTCTGCCAGATACTGGCGATACGTCTGCACCTCCGTCAGATTTTTCCCGTCAACCAGTGTCCCATTGCCATGTTGAAGCGGTTGTTTAACCATCGTGCTGCCATTGGTCGGGCTGGCGGCTTTGCCATTAGCTTGCCCGCTGCTTTTGCGGGTCACGGGACGGCCGTTGCCATCCGCCGCGCTTCGTACAGCTTGAACATGACGTTGACTTCCACTTTTGCCGGGCCGTTCGGCGTGATCGCCCCGGTGGGGGGTCAATTTGCCCGGCCCGCTTTTCAGTTCCACGTATACACTCTCACCTTTGACGGCAACGGACAACACCCGGCTGGTAGCAGTTTGACCATTTTTCGGCGGCGTGCCCTTGTATTCTCTGTGGCGCGGCTTTTTGATTTTCAGGTTCAAGGACACGATACACGCCGCAATCTTTGCCCGGTGGTCCGGTGGTCATCTGGTTTGGCAAAGAACCTGCCAATGGTATAATTACAGCTTGCCGGGGATGTGGCGGAACTGGCAGACGCGCATGACTTAGAATCATGTGCCGCAAGGCGTGTGGGTTCGAGTCCCTCCATCCCCACTTTGCAAACTGAAGCGTTGCCGGCGCAACGCTTTTTTGCTTACCACGTTAACGCTATTTCACCCGTCACGCAGATTTACCTGATTGGACCTGATGCGCCATTAGCGTTCTGTTTTTGATGGAGACGACGTGCACTGCGGCGCACCATTCGGCTGAGGCTCACGGCGAAGCCACGATTAATGAAAATCGTAGCGCAAGATTCCTTCTTGCGCGGGCAAGTAGGAAACTTGCCCTACATTTACGAGGAGACGTTTTGTGACTATCAAGATTCAAACTGAGGAAGACGACAAACGACAATTGATGCTTACCGTCGCGGTCGACGAGGCGCGCGTCGATAAGGCGATGCGCAAGAAAGCGCGCGAGCTTGCGGGCGACCTGAAAATCCCCGGTTTTCGCCAGGGGAAGGCGCCTTACAGCGTGATGGTGCGCCGCATCGGCAAAGATACGCTGCGGGCCGAAGCGATTGAGGAGTTGGTGCAGCCTGTTTTTGAAGAGGCGATGACCGAGGCCGACGTGGAGCCCTACGGGCAGCCGAGCCTGGAAAGCATAGAGCCGGAGCCGCTGGCGCTTACCTTCAAAGTGCCCCTGCCGCCCGTAGCGACGTTGGGCGACTATCGCGCGCTGCGCAAGGAGATTGAGCCGGTCGTCATTACGGAAGAGGCCCTGGCGGCGGCGCTGGAGCAGGTACAGATTCGCCACCAGACGCTTGAAGCGGCGGACCGGCCGGCGCAGGAGGGCGATCTGGTGACCTTGAGCGGCGTCGGCGAACTCACCCCGCAGCTTACGGCGCTGGTGGAGACGGGCGATGAAGCGGACACGGATGCCGCAACGGCCGTGCCCGACCGCATCTTTGACGAAGAAAGTTTGGATCTGATTGTCGCCAGAGACAAAATGTTTCCCGACACGCCCTTTTTTGACCACATCCTGGGCCTGGCGGCCGGGGACGAGGCCGAATTCTCCTTCACCTTCCCGGAAGCATATGAACAGCCGGAGCTGGCCGGGCGCGAAGCCAACTTCAAAATCACGATGCTCAACGTCCAGAAACGGGACCTGCCGGCGCTGGATGACGAACTGGCGAAGCTGGAAGGCCGTTTCGAGACGCTTGACGAACTGCGTGAGAACCTGCGGAAAGATCTGCAGCGGCATGCCGAGGGGCAGGCCAAGGAGGAACTGCTGGAGGGGTTGGTCGATGATCTGCTGGCCGAGGCGACCCTGGTTTACCCGCCCGCCGCGATTGAATCTGAAATCGACCAGATGCTGCAAACTTTCAAAAACCAGATTTCGCGCTCCGGTTGGAACATGGAGGATTATCTCAAGATGCAGGGCGGTAACGAGGAAAGTTTGCGCGCAGATTTCCGCGAACGCGCCGAAGAGCGCCTGCGCCGCAACCTGGCGCTGCGGCAGTTCATGCTTGATGAAAACGTGCGCATTGACATGGCGGACATTGAGGCATTGATTGAAGAGCGCGTGGACCACATTGAGAATGAGGATTTACAAAAAAGCATGCGCGACTTTTATCGCGGCGGCCAGGGGGTTGAAGCCATCAGCGCCGAGCTCTTGAGCAACAAGGTCTACGAACGGGCCAAAGCCATCTACAGCGGCGACGCGCCCGACCTGGCCGCGTTGGAAGCAATGCAAAGTGAAGCGGATGAAGAGGAATAATACAAATCTGATGCTTTCGGGCTAAAATTATCTTATTTAGCCTAAAAGAGTAACTGCTAACGCTCTGGCCGGTCTCCTGACCGCGCCAGACCAGGCGGCGCGGTCAGGAGACCGGCCGCAGCCAGAGGGGCTTAGTAGTTACCTAAAGGAGAACAATTATGGAATTTCCTACCTCCCTGGTTCCCATGGTCATTGAAACGACCGGCCGTGGTGAGCGGGCATACGACATCTATTCGCTGCTGCTGAAGGAGCGCATCATTATGCTGGGGTATCCGATTAACGATCAGATCGCCAACCTGATCGTGGCGCAGCTTCTCTTCCTGGCGCGCGAGGATGCCAGCAAGCCGATTCGCATGTACATTAGCTGCCCCGGCGGCCACGTCTACGCCGGTATGGCGATCTATGACACGATGCAGCAGGTTGAGTGCCCCGTCTCCACCGTGGCGGTCGGCTATACGGCCAGCTTTGGGACGGTGCTGTTGACGGCCGGCGCCAAGGGGATGCGCTACGCGCTGCCGCACGCCACGATTCACATGCACCAGCCGCTGGGCGGCGCTTCCGGCCAGGCGACGGACATCGCCATTCAGGCGCAGGAAATCATTCGCCTGCGCACCGATCTGAACCAAATCTTGAGCTACCATACCGGGCAGTCGATCGAGCGCATTGCGAAGGATACGGACCGCGACATCTACATGAACGCAAAACAGGCGCAAGAATATGGCCTGGTAGACGAAGTGCTGGAAAGCTCGGCGTCAAAGGTCGGCAGCGGCTCCGGCTAAGCGCATTCGTGCGGCTGCGCCATTGCTTAAACGTTGACCGGGGGCTTCGCTGTTTGTGAAGGCCCCGGTTTTATGTGGGCGACGGCCGTTTCTCCCGTAACCCGTCCCGTAAGCCGCGCGGCTTAAATTTGCTCTAGCGGAGCGCACTCCTTATAATCACGCCTACTGACTTATTTGCCGCAAGGCGCACAGGTTTTCAATGAATGCTTCTCAAACGCCGCGTATTTTCACCGGACTGGCTTTTTTAACGCTGATTCTGGCAGCTTTGGCCCTTGCCGGACGGGCGCCGCTGATCCCCACGGCCGTTGCCGCCCCGCTCCAGCAGAACGACCTGCCTGAAGTATTCTTTAGCCAGGCCGCCTACAGCATCATTGAGGGCAACGTCGGCCAAACCCCGCTGACCGTCACCGTCAACATCAACCGCGCGCCCGCCGCGGGCCAGCCGGTAACGGTGAACTATTTTACGGTTGACGGCAGCGCGATCTCCAACCGGGACTACGTGCCCGCCGCGGGCCAGCTCACCTTTCCGGCGGGCTCCACCGTCGGCCAGACCCTCACCGTCTTCATCCGCGCCAACACGACCCCTGAGCCCAATCGCACCTTTATTATCTTTTTGACCAACCCCGTCAACGCCCGGGTCGGCAACCCGGTCTCGGCCACGGTCACGATTGTCGACGATGACCCGCCCGTGCCCACCGGCACGCCCACCCCCACGCCCGGCGGCCCCGTTTACCTGGACCGCTATGAGCCCAACAACGACTTTGCCACGGCTTACACCACCGCCGCGAACGCGCCCAAGCTAACCGGCATCACGCTCTGGCCGGCCGGCGACGTGGACTTTTTCCGCTTCTACGGCAAAGCCGGCTCCGTTTACCGCGTCTTTACGGACGATCTGGAACCGGGCCTGGATACCCGGCTGACCGTTTTTGATCCGGCCGGCAACCAAATTGCTGAAAATGATGACGCGGACGTGGCTGAGCGGCGTTCCGAGGTGACGATTGTGGCCGGCGTCAGCGGTTTCTATTTTGCGCGCGTTGTGGATCGCGATCCGACCGATCCGACCACGCGCACCTATTCGTTCCAGGTGCTGGAGATTGAGCCGTTCACGCCCACGCCCACCGCCACCCGTATTGCCGCCCCGGACGGCTGCGAACCGAACAATACCCTGGCCACGGCCTGCCTGATCGGCGTGGGCGAAGTCAAGAGCAACATGAACTTCGTGCCGCCGTTTGGCCGGGAGCCGGACAACGATTTTTACCGCCTGCCGGTGAAGCCGGGCGTGCTGTACACCTGCGAAACGTTTAACCTGTCGCCGGTGGCGGACACGAACATGATTTTTCTGGATAACCACGGGCGAGACTTTAGCCCGCAGTTGGGCAATGATGACCGGGAAGTGGGCGACCCCAGCAGCCTGCTCTCCTACCTGTCCACCTACACCGGCTATCTGTACATCCTCATCGGCCCGGTGAACGTGCCGCCCTACGAGGAGTCGCCGCTGCATACCTACGACCTGCGCTGTACGTCCACGGCCGCAACGCCCACCCCGCCGCCGACGGCCACCCGGCCGCCCGCCGTGGCGCCGCCCGGCGGCATTAGCGTTCCGACGGCCACGCCCTTTGTCTTTCCCACCTTCCCGCCCACGCCCACGCCGATTGATCTGTCCAGCCTGCAGACGCCCCAGCCGCCGCCGGTTGTCCAATTCCAGCCGCTGCCTACCGCTACACTCGCCGCCGGCGCCCAGCAGACGTCGACGATCGAAGTGACGGTCTACTATGACAGCAACTTCAGCTTCACGCCGGAGCTGACGGAGGGGATTGCCGACGTGGCCGTGGCGCTGTACGACAACACGACCGGCAGCCTGATTGCCTTTGGCTATACCAACGAGGCCGGCGCGGTCCGCTTTGACGCCATTACCTCCCTGGGGGCGGTGCGCGTCGTGGTACCCTTGCTCAACTATACGCAGGTGGCCGTGGGGGCGAGCGCTGTGATTTTGGTGCGCGTCGCGCCGCAGCCGCTGCCGATCGGTATTCCGTAAAGGTCCACTATGGGTTTTGATCCGCAACCAAACGAGGCCAACGGCGCCAACGGCGCCAACGGCGCGCTGCAAAGGTTTATGGCCGGCCGCGGGCCGCTGGCGCTTTTGGTTGTTTTAATCGTCGTTAGCCTCGTCTTGATTTGCATGATGGGCGCTTTGCTGCAGCGCTCCTTTGGCGGGGATGCGACCGCCGCCGGGCCGACCCCTTTCCCGGACGCCGCGCAGCCGCCCGCGGGCATGGACGCACTGGTGATGGGGATGAGCGATTCGACGACGGTGTCGGTGACGCTGGATATTCCCACCACGCTGCTGCTGAAGGGGCGGCAGTTCGCGGTGCAGACGCAGTCGATTGCCGCGGACGGGATCTGGGCGCCCAACCTGGAGAGCGAGACAACGGCCGTCTGGA
>Ga0114946_10003817_pt1 | contig 10049 bp, 7 predicted proteins | sample WalLakDeSediment_FD_88676 | JGI IMG/M metagenome (GOLD analysis project Ga0114946, IMG submission 88676) | Lake sediment microbial communities from Walker lake, Nevada to study Microbial Dark Matter (Phase II) - Walker Lake 11/02/13 Deep Sediment | ecosystem: Environmental > Aquatic > Freshwater...
CCAGGTGGAGGGCCTGGAGGCCCAGATAGAGGCTCTGATTCCCGACTATTTAAAGCCCTACCGGCTGGTGGTGAGCGACGCCAACGGCCGTTTCGCCATCCCCGGCGTGCTAACCCAGCCCGCAAGGAAAACGTTGCGCATTCGCAGCAACGGCCGTTGGGCCACGGTTGATCTCGACGGCAGCGGCGCGCGCGATCAACCCGTACCGGTAATGGTGCGATTGACGACATAGGCATACATTTTATTCAAGTAGTTCAGCAAAGGAGGCATCCGAATGGCAGCCCAAACCCCTAGAAGAACCTTGCCCCCCACCGGGGCGCCCGGCGTGTACGTCCACGAAGTTTCCGGCGGTTCACGCCCCATCGAAGCCGTCGGCGCCAGCACGGCCGGTTTTGTCGGCACCGCGCCCAAGAGCGCCGCGGTCGACGTGGCCGCGCCCGTTGCGCAGGTCATCGACAATTGGACCGAGTTCAAACGCGCCTTTTTCAACGCGCTGCCTGATCCCCCCGGCCAGTCCGCCACGGCGGCGGAAAAGCAGACGTGGGAAACCGCCATACAAAGCTGGGATGAAGGGGCGTGGACCAACCTGGCGCACGCCGTCTATGGCTTCTTCCTGAACGGCGGACGCCGCTGCTGGGTGGTCGACATCGGCAATAACAAGACTGCGACGCAGTTGGAAAAAGGGCTGGATGCGCTCAAAGCCATCGACGAAGTGGCCATTGTCGCCGCGCCCGGCCTGACCGGGTCAGACCATTACGACAAAGTCCGCGCCCACTGCCTGGCCTGCGGCGATCGCGTGGGCATCCTGGACGCGGCGCAGGACGCGGACCTGGACAGCCTGGACCCCGCCGGCGAATCGGCGACGACGCAGCGCGGCTTCACGACGATGTACGCGCCCTGGCTGCGGGTCGCCAACCCACGTCCCCAGCGCGACAGCGACGGCTTTGCCAAACGCGACGATCACGTAGCCGTGCCCCCTTCCGGCCACGTCGCCGGCGTCTGGGCGCGCAGCGACGCCGCCCGCGGCGTCCATAAAGCCCCCGCCAACGAAATCGTCAACGGCGCGCTGGGCCTGACCCAGAATATTGACGACCAGACCCAGACGACGCTCAACGGCAAAGGCATCAACGCCATCCGCTACTTCCGCGACGCGGGCTACCTGGTGTGGGGCGCGCGCACCCTGGCCACCGACCCGGAGTGGCGCTACCTGAACGTCCGCCGCCTCTTCAACATGATTGAAGAATCCATCGCCGAATCCACGCGCTGGATTGTTTTTGAACCCAACGACGAGTTCTTGTGGGCCGCCATTCGGCGCGACGTCGGCGCCTTTCTCATGGACCTCTGGCGGCAGGGCATGTTGATGGGCAGCACGCCGCAGCAAGCCTTCTTCGTCAAGTGCGACGCCGAAAACAACACCTACGACGACATCCGCCGCGGGCGCGTGATCATCGACGTCGGCATTGCCCCCGTTCTCCCGGCCGAGTTCGTTATCTTCCGCATTAGCCAATACGAAGCCGGCAGCGAAGTCGAAATCGCCTAATCCGTGTCATCCATGTAACCTGTGGCCTATTTCAGGAGACACCACGTGCGGAGCGCAACAGCAAATAAATGAAAATAATCCGTGTCACATCCGTGTAATCCGTGGCCTAATTCTTAAGGAGTTGAATGATGGATCCATATCGCGCATATAATTTTCGCGTCAAAGTCAGCGGCATTGACGACAGCCAATTTCATTTCACCAAGTGCAGCGCCTTTTCGGTCACAATCGAAAACCAGGAATATCGCGAAGCCGGCAATAACCAGGTGACGCGCCAGATCCCGACCAAAGTCAAGTACGACCCCATCACCCTGAGCTACGGCGTGACCGACTCGCGCGCCTTGTGGGATTGGCTCATGAAGGCGGCCGAGGGCAAAGTCGAGCGTAAAAACGTCACCATCTTTGTGCTGGACAACGACGGCCAGACGACGATGGAAAATTGGGAGTTGATCAACGCCTGGCCGCAGAAGTGGCAGGGGGCGGAACTGGACGCCGCCAGCAACCAGCTTGCCATCGCCCAATTGACGCTGGTGTTTGACGTCTTGCAGCGCAGCCGTGGCGGCTAAGGGAACCCTCCGTGACAGAGTACGTGCGTAGCGAGCGGGGCGGACCGCCAACGGCCGTATCCTCAACGACCGCTGGGGACATGACCGTTTCACTCCAAGAGTTCGGCGCGTGGCTGCAAAGCTGGGGCGCCTTCATGCTGCACCAGGCGCAGCGTGATGCGTCCGCGCTAGAAGCGCCGCCTGAGCATTGGCGCGCCTTAACGGCCGCTTCCGATCCGCCGGAACATTGGCTGGCGCTGCTGCGTGAGCATGGAGTTGAATGGCCGGGCGTAGACGCTGAGCCGACGGAAACGGCCGTTGCGCCCGCGCAGCCCTGGACGCTCGATGGCCAACCGCTGGAGGACGTTCCTCCGGCCGCGTGGCTGCGCTGGTTTATGGCCGGCTCCCATGATTTTGTGCTGGCGCTCGCCGGGCCGGAAGCGGCAGCGGCCGTTTTTAGCCACGACCTGGCGCCCTTGCCCATGCAGCCGCCCGAAGCTGAGCCCTCCCCTGCCGCGCAGCCGGCGGAGCGCCCGGCCGCAGTCGCCTCCACGCCGCCGTTCGCAGCGCCTCCTACGCCCGGCGCAAGCCATCCCGCTTCCGCGTCGGCGGGGCTGGACGCAGCGATTGTGCAGATGCGCCGGCCTGCCGCCGCGCCGCCGCGGCCGCATGGGCAGCCTGTTCCCGACTTGGCCGCGCAGCCCTCGCCGTCCGCGTCGCCGCTCCGGCCAGCGCAGCTATTGGACGCTGTTCCCCAAGCTTCCCCTATGCCTGCTTCGCCGCCAACGCTGACCGACTTTGCACCCGCTGCCCCGGCAGCTTCGCCAGCAGCCGCAGCGGAGACGCCGCGCCTTGCCCGTCGACCGGCGCCTGACCATGCCATGGCGCCGGAGACCCCAGGCGTACGCGTGGGGGAGCGGGCGGCTGGCGCGCCGACAATCCACGTTGCGCTGCCGCCAAGCCCGGATCAGCCGGCGTCACTGACGAAATCCGCTGTTTCCCCGCCATCGCCTCCGGTTATCGCCCCAATAGCCCCTGGCTCCCCGGCGCAGCGCACCCCCAACCCGGCTCTCGGACGACCCACGCCCCGCCAGGAAGCGGATAGCCCGGCGCCCGCCCCGGCTGCCGCCGCTGTACAAGCGCCTGCGGCTGGCGACTGGCCCATGACGCGTCCAGAGCCATCACCACCACCGCCGCCGGACGATCTTGGCCATTCGCCGCCGGCTCGGCCTGGCGGATGGCGCCTGCCCAGCCTCAAGCCGCGCCCGGCGCCAGAGGCTGATCTGCCTGCACGGCCGTTTGTCGCGCAATTGCAACTGCCTGGTAAGCAGGAGGGGGAAACGGCCGTTGTCCCCCAACCCTCGCCGACGCCTGACGCAGCGCAACCGGCGCCCCGGCGCGTCACGTATGCCCTGGACTTGCCGACACCATCGCCGCCATTCGCGCCGGATGTGGCAGTTAGCGCCGCGCAGCACGTCGCCGACCCGATCGCACCTCCGCCCTCGCAAATCTCGCGGCCATCGGCGCCGACGCCAACACCGCAGCGGCGGTCGAGCGCGCCGGAGGGTTCACGGCCCTTCCCAACTGCCCCAGTTCAGGCTGCCCCGCCGCCGGCTCGCCAGCTTCAGGCGCCGGCTGCGCCGCGTCCGGAATCGGGCTTACCCTTCCAGGCAGCGCCGGCAGCGGAACCGGCGCCAGATCGCTCTTGGACGTGGCCTGAATTACCGCAGGCGCCCCAGATCGATAATCCCGGTTACCACAACCGCACCGATCCGGCGCGTCGGCGCCGGCTGGCGCGCGAGCAGAGGGGGCGTTAATGGAACGCGTAGAGTTTCTAATCGAAGCGACCCACGTGCGCATTCCCTGCATGCTCAACCCGGAAAATTTGACCATCAAGCGCGTCTCGGGCGCGCGCCGGGTGGGCGGCCAGTTGGTCAGCTACCGGCTGAGCGACGATCCGGTGCATTATTCCGGGCGCGGCCACACCAGCTTTGAGCTGCAGCTCCTCTTCGACGTGGCCTTGCTCGACCGGCCGAACGCCGGCGGCGACGTGCGCGCCTTGACGCGTCCCTTGTGGCAGTTGACAGAATACGTCACGTCCGCAGGCCAGTTCGATCAACTGCCGACGGCGCGCTTCATCTGGGGCAAAGCCTGGAACGTGCGCGTGGTGATTGAGTCGATCAGCCAGCGCTTTGCGCGCGTTTCGCGCACCGGCACGCCCGAAAGCGCGCTGTTAAACATGAGCCTGCTGCGCGTGAGCGAGGAGGCGGGGCGGCGGGCGCGGGAAGAACGGCCGTTTCACCCCACCCTGCGCGATACGGACCAGGAAGCGTTGGCCACGCCCACGCCGGACTGGGGCGTGCACACCCTGCTGGCCGACGAACGCCTGGAGCAGGTGGCCCAGCGCTATTACGGTGACCCTGCGCTGTGGCGCCTCATCGCCCGCGCCAATTTTATTGACGATCCGCAGCAGATACCGGCCGGCATGGCGCTGCGCATTCCGCCGCTTGCGCTCTTGAGATGATAGGTTCACTGCACGGTAGACAGGCTGCCCCCCGGCTGCTGATTAAGGTCAACGGCCGTTTGTTGCCCCAGGCGGCCTTGACGGGGCTGACCTGGCTGCGCGTCGAGCAGCGCCTCGCGCTGCCCACCCAGTGCGAAATGCATTTTCGCGAGCCGCCCGGCCCTTTGCAGACGGCGCAGGAGCTTGCGCTGGGCGACAGGCTGTGGATCGGTTTGGAAGATGCGGCGCAGGCGTTGTTTGTGGGGGACGTAACGGCCGTTGAGCACGTCTACGGCCCGGATAACGTGCGCCAAATTTTGGTGCGCGGCTACGACGCCCTGCATCGCTTGCGCAAGCGGCAGCAGATTCGCGTCTTCGAGAATGTCACCCTGCGCGAGCTGGCGCAGCGCCTGGTCGGCGCCGTTGGCCTGGGCGTCACGCTCGCCCACAGCACGCTGGCCTGGGAACGCCTCTACCAATATCGACAAAACGACCTGGAGCTGCTCAGCGAGCTCGCGGCGCAGGATGGGCTCTATCTGACCCTGCGCGACGCACAGGTGCACCTGATTACCCTCGCGGGCGACGGCGCGCCCCAGAAGCTGGAGCTGGGGCGCAATTTGTTCGAGGTCACCATCGAAGCCAACGCCGACGGCGCGGCGGAGCGCGTGGTGGCCACCGGCTGGGACCCGGCGCTGGCGCAGGCGCACCAGGGCAGCGCCGCCCGCGAGCGCTCCGGCCGGCGCGTGAAGACGCGCGTCGCGGTCGACGCGGTGGGCGGCCAGGGCGACCGCTATCTGGTCAACGCGCACGCGCCCGACCAGAAACACGTCCAGGCCCTGGCGCAGGCCGCGCTCGACCGGCGCAAAGCCGGCGACGTGACCCTGTGGGGCGCGGCCCAGGGCGACCCCGCCTTGCAGCCCGGCGCCCTCATCCAGGTCAGCGGCGTCGCGGCCGACCTGGCCGGACAGTACGTCATCACCCAGGCGACGCACACGCTGGAGACGGGCGGCGTGAGCAGCTATCAGACTACGCTGAGCACGGCGCCGCCGGAACTGCCCCGGCGTGACGAAGCCGACGTGACGACCTACGGGGTAGTGAGCAACATTGCCGATCCGCAGGGCCTGGGCCGCGTGCGCGCCACGCTGCCGGCCTACAACGACGTCGAAACCAACTGGATGGCGGTGGTGACGCCGGGCGCCGGGTCGCGCAAGGGCTTTTTCATGCTGCCGGACCGCGGCGACAAAGTCTTGGTTGTGCTGGCCGGCGGCAATCCGGGTCAGGGCATCGTGGTCGGCGGCCTGTATGGCCTGCTCAAGCCGCCCGACGACGGCATCTTTCCGGGGCAGGCGGGCGGCGCGGTAGGCCTGGCGGCCGTCAAACGCCACACCTGGCTGACCCCCGGCGGCCAGCGCATTCAGCTCAACGACGTCGGCAACGTGATTCGCCTCGAAAACGACAGCGGCGCCTATATTGAGCTTTCCGGCGGCAACGTTTCTATCGTCGGGAACCGCATTGACTTTCGGCGCATCAGCATGGCGCGGCAGATGTTGAGCGAAATCGGCGAGGCCGCCGCCGGGGGACGCGACCAGGTGACCGCCTGGCAGGAGTGGCTCAACAAGCAGGGCGAGCGCAATCGGGTGCTGGTCATCCTCAGCATGCTGCTGTTGTTCTTCCTGCTGGCCTTTATCGTCTACCTGTTGTTTAGTTTTTTCGTGTAGGGACCAAAGCTCGTGGCTGTGGCCGGTCTCCAGACCGAGCCACCGGCGGGCACGGTCTGAGACCGGCCCGAGCTCCCCCAGGTCATTGAGAAGATACGAGAAGCCTTATGAAGTTTATCTTGACCGACAAAGCCAAAGTGACTTGCAAACACCTCACCGGCGTGGTGCAGCTTTTCACCTTTCAAAACCTGGTCACCATCGAGGGCGACCCGGTGCTGGTGGACAATGACCCGGAGATGAAGCTGATCATCGGCTGTTCCAATGTCAGCCCGACGATTAAGCCATGCAGCCTGACGCTCAAGGCCACCGAAGGCTACTCCGACTTCATTTTCATCGCAGGCCGCCGGGTCACGCTGGACACGATTCGCGGGCTGACGGACGGCACGGTACCGGGGACCATCGACTATATCGAGCGCGATCCCGGCCAGCACTTTGTGATGGAGGCAAGCTGATGGCGTCTTTGCGCAAAACGCAGCATGCGGCCTGGCACTTTGTCGAATCGGAGCGTTTGACCTACGCCGACCGCCCCGACCGTCTGCGCTGGGGGCTCAAGCAGAACAGCGCGGGTGGAGTAGCGCTCGTCGGTGGGGACGAGTCGGTGCGGCAGGCGGTCTTGCTGCTGCTGTTGACCCGCCGCGGCGAGCGCGTGATGCGGCCGGAGTATGGCTGCGATCTGCACCGCCTGATCTTTGCGCCCAATAACGCGGCGACGGCCAACATTGCAATCCACTACATTCGCACCGCGCTCACGCAGTGGGAACCGCGCATCGACATCGTGGCCCTAGACGCCAGTCCGGACACCTACCGGCCGAACGTCTTGCAGATTGAGCTGGAATACCAGGTGCGCACGACCGGTCACGTCGAACAACTGGCGCTGGTTTTGGATCTAACGGGAGAGAACCGCTAATGCCCCTCAATTTACCCAACCTGGATGATCGCAGCTTTGACGATCTGCTGGCGGAAGCGTTGGACGAGATAAAAAAGCAGCCGGGCCTTGACTGGAACGATTTGTCGCCCAGTGATCCGGGCATTGTCTTGCTGGAAGCGTTCGCCTACCTGACTGAGCAGCTCATTTATCGTCTGAATCGCCTGCCGGAGAAGGTGTATATTGCCTTTTTGCGTCTGCTGGGCCACAAACAAAATCCGCCGTGCGCGGCCAAAATCGACGTGACGCTGCGACGCCGGTCGCTTGAAGCGGGGGAGGGGAATACGACGTTGACCGGTGGGCGTTTGATCCTCAAAGCGGGCACGCGCCTGGCAGCGGCGGATAGTGAAGGGGGTCTGGGCGGTGTGGAGGGCGCAACGGCCGTTTTCCACCTCGACGCCGACCTCGTCTTCCCGGCCGGGCAGCCTGAATTCAGCGCCCAAACCACCGCCCATCACTTCGCTTACGTCGCCGGCGAGCTGGTCGCGACGGGCAGCGGCCTGCCCGGCTTAACCTGCCAGGTGCAGCAGCCGCCCATTGTGGATGGGATGGGTACCCAATTCGACCCGGTCGTGGCCGTCGAGCTCAGCCGCAAAGAGGTGCAGACGCTGCGCGAAGAGCCGCCCAAGTTCCACCGGGCGGACAAACGGCTGAACCGCGCGCGCCAGTTTGAAATCTTTTACGAACGGGAGAGCCAGAAATATTTCCGCGTCTGGCGCGAAGTGGAAAACTTCGCCAACCTGGAGCTGCAGCAGGCGGATGGGGCCTTTTTCTACACGCTGGACCGGCTAGACGGCCGTATCCAATTTGCCCCCGCCGCGCGCTACCTGACCCACCTGGGCGACGCGCAGACATCCCTGCGCGCGCCCACGCAGCTTGAAAGCCTGGCCGCCATTCCCCCGCAGGGCAGCGAGATCCGCGTCTGGTACGCGCACGGTGGCGGCCCGGCGGGCAACATTCCTCTCAGCACGCCGCTCAAACTCCACGAAGCGGACCTGATCGAAATTTTAGCCGCGCACAATTTAGATCCTTCTGTGACGCTGCCGCTGGAGATAAGCTGGAGCCGCGCAAAACCGGGCTTGCCGGCGGAAAGCCTGGAAAATGCCCTGATTCGCGGCCCCTTGCAGGTTTTTGCCATGCAGCGCGCCATCAAAGCGGCCGAAATTGAAGCGGTAGCCATTCGCGCCGCGGCGCTGGCGGCGCGCGCCAAAGCGTACGCCCAACGCGAGAAGTGGGAGCATGCCCAGCCGGGCACGGTCGAGCTGGTCCTGGTCGATCAAGAAACCGACCAGGAGATCCGGGAGCAGGCCGCCAGCCGAAAAAGCGCCTTGGAAGACGTCGCGCTGGCTCTGCGTGAAAAAACGCCGCTGGGTATCCGCACAGACATCAAGTGGGTGCGCAATAAGCAGATCGCGATCGCGGCCGACGTGGAACTGGAGGCCGACGCCGGCCAGCGGCGGATGGAGCTGAACCTGGAGGGGGCGCTGCGCCAATATCTCTCCGCGCTCCCCTCGGACCATCAGCCCCAGGGCTGGCCCTTTGGCCGCGGTATGCAGATCAAGGAGCTATACCAGTTGCTCAACCGGCAGGAGAACGTGTACCAGGTCCTGGCGATCACGGCCAGCCTGGCGACGGCGCCGGATGCGCGGGTGACCAGCCTGGCGGCCGATTACCACCAGCCCCACGCCTGGTTCGCGACCAGCGGCGCGCGCCTCTTTCGCTCCTTGAACGACGGTCAGGGCTGGGAACTGATGGCGGCCTTCGACCCCGCCTCCGCGACGTTAACGCCGGACATGCCCCACGGCGACGACGTATCCCCGGCGGATACGGCCGACGATCACTTCGCGCTCGTGAAGCCGAACCCGTACCAGGCCGGCGTCGTGGCGGCCGTGACGCACCACTTCCAGGGCATTCACGGCGCGGAGGGTGCAGAGGAGGCGATCTGGCACAGCCGCCTGTACATCACGGCCGATTGTTGGGAATCCATCCCCGCCAGCTTGACGGATTTCCACTTCCGTATCGAAGACCTGGCCTGGCTGCGGCGGGCGCGCCAGACCTACCTGCTGCTGGCGACGGATCGCGGCCTTTTTCAGCTCCGCGTGGCCTCGGAGGGTGAGACGGGCCTGGACATTGGCGACGGCGATCCGATCCCGATTTTGCCTTCCAAACCGCATCATGGCCTGTATGCGGTCACCGTGCTCGAAGGCCAGAACGGCCACGCGCGCGTGGCTGTGGCGCTCAAAGCCGGCCGCGGCGTTTTTGTGTCCAAGAGCAGTACGTTAACGGCTGGCAGCCGGCCGGTGACAGAGGCCGAAGACGCCTTGCGCCAGCGGATGCGCGTCGAGTCCTTGCTAGGGAAAGAAATTCCCCCTACGCTGTGGGAGCAGTTGCAGAAACTTCCCGATGCGGCGCCTGACGTGGTGGAGGAGCTGCCCCACGAGGCGTGGGAAGGGCTGCGCGGCGTCCAGGGTGAGGACATTCGCCATCTGCACGTGCAGTACCACGAAGATTACGTCTTTTTGTGGGCTGCCGCCATGGCCGAAGCCGACCGCGGGCGCGGCTGCTTCCGCTGGCGCTTTGACGTCAACGTCAGCAACCGCAGCGCCGGCGCCTGGGTAAACAGCGCCGCCTGGCTGGGCGGAAGCTGCCTGGCGTTGGCCTTTGCCGGCGGCCAGGTATTTGCGGCCACGGCCTGGGGCGGCATTTTGACGCTGGTGGTTGACCCCGACCAGCCGCTGGCGGAGGTGTGGCGGCCGCTGCCGCGTGAGCGCCTGCCGCGCCTGCCGCTGCCGCGCCAGGAGACCCCGTTGGAGAATCGCGC
>Ga0114946_10003818_pt1 | contig 10047 bp, 7 predicted proteins | sample WalLakDeSediment_FD_88676 | JGI IMG/M metagenome (GOLD analysis project Ga0114946, IMG submission 88676) | Lake sediment microbial communities from Walker lake, Nevada to study Microbial Dark Matter (Phase II) - Walker Lake 11/02/13 Deep Sediment | ecosystem: Environmental > Aquatic > Freshwater...
AGGCGGCATGTCGAAGAACGGATCGGCCAGGAGGCCCGCCAGAATGGCCTCGTCCACCCGCCCCCGGGCGGCGCGGCGGCCGTCCACGTCGAAGCCGGGGCCCCCGGTGGAGCCGAGGGCGACCTCGGCCCGGCGGAAGGCGGCATCCACCAGGGCCACGCCGGGACCGGTGTCGAAGGCCAGGATCTCGTCCCAGGCGCCGGACGCCGGAAGGAAGGTCACGTTCCCCATCCCTCCCAGGTTCTGGAGGGCGCGTCCCACCCCCGGCCGGTGCAGGAGCACCCGATCGGCCCAGGGAACGAGGGGCGCGCCGTGTCCCCCGGCGGCCATGTCCCGGGCCCGGAAGTCGTGGATCACCGCGATCCCGGTCCGCTCCGCCAGCGTGGCCGCGTCCCCGAGCTGGAGGGTCCAGCCGCGCGCGCCTGCCCGGCTGCTCCCGGACGCCCCGGAGGGCGGCTCGTGCCAGATCGTCTGGCCGTGGGAGCCCAGGGCGGCCACCTCGTCGGGGGCGGTCCCGGTGGTCTCGAGCAGCTGGAGAAAGGCGTCCGCAAAGCCCTGGCCAAGCTCCACGTGGAGCCGCACCAGCCCGCGGGCATCGGTCCCGCCGACGGACATGGCCCGTCGCATCCCCTCCCGCAGTTCCTCCGCCCAGGGAAAGGTGTCGAAGGCCACGACCTCCCATGCCAGGGCCCCGGGATCGTCCCCCTCCACCCGGAGCAGGAGGGCGTCGATGCCGTCCATGGAGGTGCCGGAGAGGAGGCCCCCCACGAGGCACGGACCCTGGCTCCGGCTCCAGTCCCGGCTCCGACTCACGGCGCCGCCTCGCCGGTGATGTCGGCCACCCGCCCCCCGGACTCGGCCATGCGCCCCTCGGCTTCCTCCCGGGAGATCCCCAGGCGACCCATGACCAGGGCGGTCTTCACGTGGCCGCCGGCGGCCTCCAGGAGGGCCCGGGCCTCCGGGGGCTCGACGCCCAGCGTGGCCCGGAGGATGCGCTCGGCCCGGTCCTGGAGCTTGGCGCAGGTGACCTGCAGGTCCACCATGAGGTTCCCCCACGTCTTTCCGGAGAGGATCATGGCCCCGGTGGTGAGGGTGTTCAGGACCAGCTTGGTGGCGGTGCCGGCCTTCATGCGCGTGGACCCGGTCACCACCTCGGGGCCGGTGAGGGGGGCGATGACCACGTCGTGGCGGGCCCGCAGATCGTCCGACGGCGGCGTGCAGAGGAGGAAGCCCGTGCGCGCCCCCCGTTCCCGGGCGCGGGCCAGGGCGCCGTGGACATAGGGCGTGGTCCCCGACGCGGCAATGCCCAGGACGAAGTCCCCGGCCCGGACCCCGCGGGCCTCCAGGTCCCGGGCGCCGTCCTCCGCACGGTCCTCGGCCCCTTCCTGCGCCCGGACCAGTGCCTCATACCCCCCGGCAATGATCCCCTGGACGAGCTCCGGATCGGTCCCGAAGGTCGGGGGCATTTCGGCGGCGTCGAGCACCCCCAGGCGCCCGCTGGTCCCGGCCCCCACGTAGAAGAGGCGTCCTCCGGCGGCGAAGGTGGCAGCGACGAGCTCCACCCCCCGGGCGATAGCTCCGGACTCGGCAGCCACGGCGTCGGCCACGCTCCGGTCCTCGGCCTGGATCAGCGCCACGATCCCGGCGGCGGGGAGGCGATCGATCTCCCGCGTCTGCGGGTTTCTCTGTTCGGTGAGGCGGGCGTCCAGCATGGCGGGATCCGGGAGTCGGGTGTATGGTGGCCCGTCGCCCGAAACTAACGCCCCACCTCTGGAGATGCATGACCCTGCCGCCCTCGCCTGACCTCCTTGCCCGCGCCCGGCACCTGGCGCCGGAGCTCATCGAACTTCGGCGTGAGCTCCACCGCCACCCGGAACTCTCCTTCCACGAGCACCGGACCTCGGCCCGCCTCGCGGCCGCCCTCGTCTCCCTCGGCTACCAGGTGCGGACCGGGGTGGCCCGGACGGGCGTGGTGGCCGAGCTGGAGGTGGGCTGCGGCGCGCCGGGGTCTTCCGGGCCTCTTCGCACCGTGGCCCTCCGGGCCGACATGGACGCCCTCCCCATCCAGGAGGCCAACGACCACGGGTTCGTGTCGGAGGTCCCGGGTGTCATGCACGCCTGCGGGCACGATGCCCACATGGCCGGCCTCCTGGGGGCCGCCCGGCTCCTGGCCGCCCTCCGGGAGGAGGGAAGCCTCCCGCCAGGGCGGGTGCGCCTCCTCTTCCAGCCCTCGGAGGAGTCCATGGATGCGGAGGGAAAGAGCGGAGGACGGCGCATGGCCGAGGAAGGCGCCATGGAGGCCGTGGATGCGGTGGTGGGGCTCCACGTGGGTGCCCACCTGGAGGCCGGCCGGGTCTTCCTCGCCCCCGGTCCCTTCTTTGCCGGGACCGATACCATCCGGATCCGGGTGACGGGACGAGCGGCGCACGCGGCCCGACCCCACGAGGGCGTGGATGCCCTCCTCCTGGCGGCGCAGGGCGTACTGGCCGCCCAGCAGGCCGTCTCGCGGGGGATCCCCCCGGAGCGGCGCGGGGTGGTCTCGCTGGGAACGATTCACGGGGGGGAGGCCACCAACATCGTCTGCGACCGGGTGGAGATCGGGGGGACCCTCCGCTACTTCGAGCCCGAAGTCCGGGCGGCGCTGCGGGCCGGGGTGACCCGGGCCTTCAAGGCGCTGGAGGTCCAGGGAGCCCGGGTGGAGGTGACCTTCATCGACGGCTACCCGCCCGTGGTGAACGACCCCCAGGTCACGACCCGGGTGCGAAGCGCCGCCGCCCGGGTGGCCGGGGCGGGCGTGCTCATGACGGAGGCGGCCTCGGAGGCGGCCATGACCGCCGAGGACTTCTCCTTCCTGGCGGAGCGCGCCCCTGGCGCCTTCTTCTGGCTCGGCGCCGCGCTTCCCGATCCCCGGGAACACCATCATCCCCGTTTCGACATCAACGAAGACGTGATCCCCCTGGGCGCCGCTCTCCTGGCCGGTGCCGCGGTGGAACTCCTGACCCCGACCCCGGACCTCAACCCGAACCCGGCCCTGACCCCATGATCCGTTCTTCCCTGACTCCTGCGGCCCTGGCCCTTCTCCTCCTGGTGGGGCCCGCCCTCGCGGGGTGCGAGCTCGAGGCCCCGTCCCGTCCTCCGGTGGCGCCGGCCGACGTCCCCCGGGCCGACCTCGCCTTTCCCGATGGATGGCGCTTCTCCGCCGAGGACCTCCCCGAAACGGGACGGGGCGGCGCCGTGAGCACCACCGACATCCTGGCCACCCAGGTGGGGACCGACGTCCTGACCGAGGGCGGGACCGCCATGGATGCGGCCATCGCCGTGTCCTTCGCGCTGGCGGTGGTGAACCCCTCGGCCGGGAACATCGGAGGCGGAGGCTTCATGGTGACACGGCTGGCCGACGGCTCCACCAGCGCGCTGGACTACCGGGAAACGGCCCCCCTGGCCGCCACCCGGGACATGTACCTGGACGCCGCCGGGGATCTCACTGACGCTTCGGTTCTGGGGCACCTGGCCGCGGGGGTTCCGGGGACGGTGATGGGGATGTGGGAGGCACACCAGCGCTACGGCACGCTCCCCTGGGAACGGCTGGTGGCACCCGCCGTGGCCCTGGCCGACGGCTTCGAGGTCCACGAGCGCTACGCCCGCTCGATCCGTGGGTCGCAGCGGTCCCTGGAGCTCTTCGAGACGACGCGGAACACCTTCCTCCCCGGCGGCGAGGTCCCGGAGGTGGGACGCACGTTTGCCCAGCCCGCGCTGGCCGCCACCCTGCGGCGGATCCAGGCCGAGGGCCCGGACGGGTTCTACCGGGGAGAGACCGCGGACCTCATCGTGGCCGAGATGGAGCGGGGAGGCGGCATCATCACCCATGAAGACCTGGCGGCGTACCGGGCCGCATGGCGGGACCCGGTGACCTTCACCTACCGGGGGTACACGGTCACCTCCATGCCCCCGTCCTCGTCCGGCGGTCCCACCATGGCGCTCATGGCCCACCTCATGGAGCAGCACGACGTGGCCGCCCTGGGGTGGGCATCCGCCGACTACGTCCACCTCCTTGCCGAAGCGGCCCGCCGGGCCTATGCCGACCGGAACCAGGTCCTGGCGGACCCGGACTTCGTGGAGGTCCCGGTGGCCCGGATGATCTCCCGGGACTACGCCGCGGAACGGGGGGCCGACATCCGGATGGAGCAGGCCACCCCCTCGGCGGAGGTAGGGCCGGGGCTCGTCATCGGGGAGTCGCTGGAGACGACCCACTACTCCATCGTGGACCGGATGGGCAACGCCGTGGCGGTGACCACCACCATCAACTCCTCCTTCGGAAGCAAGGTCACGGTGGAGGGCGCCGGGTTCCTGCTGAACAACGAGATGGACGACTTTGCCGCGAAGCCCGGCTTCCCGAACCAGTTCGGCCTGGTCCAGGGAGAACAGAACGCCATCGAGCCCGGAAAGCGCATGCTCTCGGCCATGACGCCCACCGTGGTGGCAGACCCGAGCGGGGAGCTCTTCTTCGTCACCGGCACGCCGGGAGGCTCCACCATCATCACCACGGTGCTCCAGACCCTGGTCAACGTGGTGGACTTCCGCATGAGCGTGAGCCAGGCGGTGAACGCACCCCGGGTCCACCATCAGCACCTCCCGGACCAGGTCTACTGGGAGAACCGCGGACTCTCCGAGGCCGTGGTGGCCGAACTGGAGGCCCGGGGGCACACGGTGTCACAGCGCGGCGGAACGTCGGGCGATGTGCAGGCGATCCTGCGTCTGCCCGACGGCACGCTCACCGTCTATTCCGACCCGCGGCTGGGGGGGAACGCCCGGGCGCTTCCCTGACCCGGGTCCTTTCCTGAAAAAGGGCCCGGCCAGGTGATGACCCGGCCGGACCCCGTTCCAGAATCACCGTGCGGCCAGGATCACCGCGTCCTCGAGACGGATGGTGATGCGGGCGCCCTCGGCCAGGACGGCGTGGCCATCCCGGTTGGTGAGGGCGATCCCGGCGCCGGCCACGGCACCGGCAGCGGCGCCGGCCACGGTGGACCGGGTGTCCCGGCCCAGGATCCGTCCGATCACGGCGCCGGCGGCGGCGCCGGTGGCCACGGTGGCCGCGCTGCGCTGGCCTGAATCCCGCGCCTCGGTGGCCAGCTCGGTTTCCACGACGGTGGCCCGGATGGGGAAGCGCTCGCCATTTACCACGAGCCCCACGATCTCCAGAAGGAGAGCCGCCGGCTCCTCGGCCGAGGGACTCTCCCTGGACTCGGCCACTCGACCCTCGAGCCGGGATCCGGCCGGAAGGATCAACGTGCCGTCGGCGGCCCGGAGCCCTTCCTCGATACGGGCGTGAAAGACATCACCCACCTGGCTGGTGCGGGTGGAGAGGGAGCTTTCCAGGACCCCCGTGATGCGAGTGGCCACGGGGAGCATGGGACCCGCCAGGGCCGGCTCCGGCCGGGGCTCGGTCACCGGGTCGGGCCGGGTCACAGGAGGGGCCGGGGGCGTCGCCGTCGCGGGCGGGGTGGCGGCAGGGGGGCGCGTGGGCGCCGGCGCCGGAGCGGAGGGCGGGACCACGGGCGGCGTGACCGCTGCGGGATCCGTTCCGGGCTCGGTGGCAGGGTCATGGTCCGGATCCTCCCAGGTCTCCTCCGCGAAGGGAGTGCTCTCCAGGTCGCCGGCCGACTCGGCATCACCACCGCACGCCCCGGCCCCGAAGGCCAGGAGGAGCAGGGTTGCCAGGGTGGGAACTTTCTCGAGGGGACGCACGATATACCTTCCTTATCCTCTGGGTGGAGCGTGGGCGACGCGCGCCAGGGGAGGCGCGACGCTCAGGGATGCTCGAGGAGACAACGGGGACCACGAATGACATTGCTACACCGGTACCGGGCCCGAAGAGCCATGGGGATCCCCGAAGCATGACCCAACTGCGCACCCTCCTCCCCTACTTCCGCCCCTACCGAAGAGGGATGCTGGCGGGGATCACCCTCGTGGTGATCTCCAACGTCTTCACCGTGGCGGGCCCCTGGCTCCTCCGCCTGGCGCTGGATGCCCTGGGGGAGCCCGTGGTCTCGCGGGAACGCATCGTGCTCTACGCGGGGCTCATCGTGGTGGCAGCGATCCTGGGGGGCGCCACCAAGTACGGGATGCGGCAGCTCCTGAACAGCATCTCCCGGCGCATCGAGTGCGACCTGAGGGAAGACTTCTTCCGCCACCTCCTCCGGCTGGACGCCCCGTTCTATGGAACCTGGCGCACCGGCGACATCATGAGCCGGGCCACGAACGACACCCTGGCCGTGCGTCAGGCCGCGGGGCCGGCGGTCATGTACGCGGTGAACACCACCGTGATCTCGATCTTCGCCCTCTCGCTCATGGTGTGGATCAGCCCCCGCCTCACGCTCCTGGCCATCATTCCCATGGTCTTCCTTCCGCCCGTGGTCCTCGGCTTCGGGAAGGTGATCCACCGGAGATTCGAGCGCATCCAGGAGCAGTACTCCGACCTCTCGACCCTCACGCAGGAGAACCTGACCGGCGTCCGCCTGGTGCGGGCCTACGTGCAGGAGGAGGACCAGGGCCGCCGCTTCCGGGCCCTGAACCAGGAGTACCTGGCGCGGAACCTCCACCTGGTGAAGGCCCAGGGGCTCTTCCACCCCATTCTCTCGCTCCTCACGGGGCTGGCCATGGTCATCCTCCTCTGGGTCGGAGGGGGCGAGGTGATGCGGGGCGCCATTACCGTGGGCGATTTCGTGGCCTTCACCTTCTACCTCAACCTCCTCACCTGGCCCCTCATTGCGCTGGGCTGGGTCGTGAACCTCCTCCAGCGGGGGGAGGCCTCCATGGGGCGCCTGAACGCGGTCCTTCAGACCCGGCCCGGCATCGAGCCCGGAGCCGGCGTGGAGGTGTCGGAGGTCCAGGCCCGGGGAGCCATCGAGTTCCGGGGGGTGGGCTTCCGCTACCCGGGGACCCAGCGCCCGGTGCTTCGGGACCTTTCCTTCCGGGTGGAGCCGGGCGAGACGGTGGCCATCGTGGGGTCCACCGGGTCGGGCAAGAGCACCCTGGTCTCCCTTCTCCCGCGCCTCCATGATCCCACCGAGGGGATGATCTTCCTGGACGGCGTTCCCCTGGTGGAACTGGACCCGGTCTCCCTCCGCCAGCGGGTGGGAATGGTTCCCCAGGACAGCTTCCTGTTTTCGGACTCCATTGCCGCCAACATCGGTCTCGGGCTGGAGCCCGCCACCGGGGAGGATGGAGACGACCTGGACCCCCGGGTGCGGGCGGCGGCCGAGGTCGCCCAGTTCCACGAGCAGGTCCTGGACTTTCCGAAGGGATACGGGACCCTTCTGGGCGAGCGGGGCATCAACCTCTCCGGGGGGCAGAAGCAGCGCGCCGCCCTGGCCCGGGCCCTGGCCAGGGATCCCATGATCCTGATCCTGGACGACGCCCTCTCGGCGGTGGACACCCATACCGAGGCCCGCATCCTGGAGGGGCTCCGGACCGCCCTGGCAGGCCGGACCGCCTTCCTCATTTCCCACCGGGTCAGCGCCGTGATGCACGCCGACCGGATCCTGGTCCTGGACGACGGCCTCCTGGTGGAGAGCGGGACCCATGAGGAACTCCTGGCCCGCGGGGGCACCTATGCCTCGCTCCTCCGCCGCCAGCTCCTGGAGCAGGAAGTGGGGGAGGCGGCGGTTCCGATGCGCTCGTAGCGTCAGATCCGCTCGTAGCGTCCGTTCGCTCGGGGCGTCAGATCCGGTCGTAGAGGAAGTCGGGGGTCAGGGGGAGGAGCCAGGTGGTGAGGAGGGTGAAGGCCCCCGTCACCAGGAGGAGCCCGATGAGGATGAGGAGGATCCCCGAGACGACCTGGATCACGCCCAGGAACCGGCGGATCTTCCGGAAGGCCGAGAGGAACCGGTCCAGCGCCAGCGCCGACAGCAGGAAGGGGATGGCGAGCCCCGCCGAGTAGACCGTCACGAGACCGATCCCGCTCCAGAAGGTCTCCTGCACCATGGCGTAGGTCAGGATCGCCCCCAGCACCGGCCCGATGCAGGCCGTCCACCCGGCACCGAAGGCCATCCCCACCCCGATGGCGCCCAGCGTCCCCACCGGGGAGTCGGCCACGTGGAAGCGCTTTTCGCGAAGGAGGGGGGTGATGCGGAAGACGCCGGCCAGGTGGAGACCCAGGAGAATGATGACCACCCCTCCCACCCGGGCGATCCACTCCTCGTAGGACTTGAGGAACTGCCCCAGGAAGGAGGCGGCGCCCCCGAGCACCACGATGAAGATGAAGGAGAAGCCCAGGACGAAGAAGACGGCCATGCGGAGCACGCGTCCGCGCTCCACCCCCTCCTCCAGGTCCTCCAGGCTCATCCCGGTGATGAAGGCCAGGTAGGAGGGCACGAGCGGGAGGACGCAGGGCGAAAGAAACGAGAGTACGCCCGCCGACAGGGCAATCAGGAATCCGACCTCGGTCATGCGTCCCCCATGGGAGGTGTTCGGGATGCGGCTCGAAGGGCGCGCCGGGCCCGGGCGCGCTGCACCAGCCCCCGGATGGCCAGGACACCCCCCAGCCACCCGAGGATCACGGCCAGCGACCAGGCCAGCGTCCTGGGAAAGAGGGCCAGGAGCAGCGCCCCCGCAAGGAGCGTCAGGGTGAGGGTCGTGAGCACGGCCCGGTCCTCGCGCCCCACGACCCGACTTCCGGCGATGGCATCCCCCAGCGACGATCCGGCGCGGAACAGGTCTGCCAGCGTCAGCGACTGGGCGCCGGGTGCACCCGGGCCCCAGCGCCGGATCCGGGCGGCCAGCGTCGGCTCGTCAATGAGTTCCGCCTCCCCCCTGGCCTCCCGAACGCGTTTCCGGTCCCGGGCGGTTGCGGCACCGGGAAGGAGGATTTCCACCGACGAGGCCAGGTCCGCAAGGAAGAGCCCCTGGACCTGGGAGGCCAGCTCCCGGTCATGGATTCCGGCGTCCAGTTCCCAGTTCCCCAGGAGGGAGGCCGCGTTCAGGTTGCTCGAGCCCACCCGGCACCAGGCGCCGTCCACCACGGCGGTCTTGGCGTGGATCATGGGGCCCTCCCACTCGAAGATGCGCACCCCGGCTTCCAGCAGGAACCGGTAGCCGCTCCGGCTCAGGCTCCCCACCCAGGGCCAGTTGTTGTGGGCCGGTACGAGGATCCGGACGTCCACGCCGTCCCGGGCCGCCTCGGCCAGCGACTCCCGGACGGCCCGGGGCGCGACGAAGTAGGGGTCCGTGATCCAGATCCGCTCCTGCGCTGCCGCCGCCATGAGCTGGGTGACCCGGTAGACCCGGGTGCGCCAGGGCACCCCTTCGATGAGCCACACCGGGGACTCCCCCTCCGGCGCCACGCCGGCGGGATCCACCTGGCAGGCCGGGTCCACCGGGTCACCGGTCTCGGCCCAGATGCGTTCGAAGGTGCGTCCCGCCACGGCCGCGCCGGGCCCCCGGATCTCCACCCCCGTGTCCCGCCACGGCGGGCTCGTGGGGGTGCCGGCCCACTCCTGGCCGATGCAGAACCCCCCGAGAAACGCCACCCGCCCATCCACCGCCACGAGCTTCCGGTGGTCCCGCTGCAGGAGGCCGAACGGATCCCGCAGCGACGGCCGGTTGAAGGCCCGGACATCGATCCCCGCGTCCCGGAAGAGCTTCCAGAAGCGCCGCGGCGTGGCCCAGCATCCCATCCAGTCGTAGAGGACACGGACCGTGATGCCGGCCTGTGCGCGCTCGATGAGGGCCTCGCGGAACCGGTGCCCCACCGGGTCGTCGCGGAGAATGTAGTTCTCGAAGTGGACGAAGCGCTCCGCCTGGGAAATGGCCTCGATCCAGGTGTCGAAGGCCGCCGGCCCCTCGAACTGCAGGGTCACGGCATTCCCCTGCACCACGGGACTCCCGGCGGCGCGGCTGACCGCCCCGGTCGGAAGGGGGAGGCCTGGCGAGGATCGAGCCACGGGCATGAAGCGGTCAGCCCGCCGCGAAGAAGCGGTACCCGATGAGCTTGTAGACCAGCTTGGCCACCAGGAAGTCCGGGGCGTGGAAGCCGGGGATGGGGGC
>Ga0114946_10003819_pt1 | contig 10045 bp, 11 predicted proteins | sample WalLakDeSediment_FD_88676 | JGI IMG/M metagenome (GOLD analysis project Ga0114946, IMG submission 88676) | Lake sediment microbial communities from Walker lake, Nevada to study Microbial Dark Matter (Phase II) - Walker Lake 11/02/13 Deep Sediment | ecosystem: Environmental > Aquatic >...
CGGAATACGCGAAATTGCGTACATGGACAGAACAGAGGTGTTCCGGCAGGCGCTCAGGGAAGCTACCGACTGCTCCGTGGAGCGCATCGCAACCGAGGCGGGGTATTCGCGCTCCGCCTTCGATCTCTACCTGAACCGCAGACCCCCCAGCTCGGCAGCGCTGCGGGCCTTGGCCCGGGTGCTCCGGGAACGTGCGGACCGGCTGGGGGACCATGCGGGGCGGTTGGAGGCCGCCGCTGATGCGGCCGGGGAGGCGGAACGATGAGATCCGCCCGGATCTGGTGGGCGACGGGTTCGACCCAGAACCCTTGCTTACCGCTGCCCAGGTGGCGGAGATCCTCTCCGTCCCCCCGAAGAGCGTCTACGAGCTTTCTATCCCCCGTGTCCGGGTGGGAGAGCGCCGGATCCGGTGGCGTCCTGCCGACGTGCGGGCCTTCATCCACAACCGAGTCGAGGACCCTTAGAGGAGGGGTGTGACCATGGCGACCAGGCGAACCAACGGGGTGTACTACGTCAAGCGCTCCTTCAAGGGTGTTGGGCCGATCTATAAGACCCTGAACACGAAGAAGAAGACCCGGGCGCTGGCCCGGGAGCGTGTCCTGGAGGTCCTGCACCAACAGGGCCGCCTCGATCTCATCCGGTCCTTCGGGGACGGTGGGGTCTCCATTGATGAATTGGAGTCCTCCTTCGAGACCGGCAACATCCCCGACCTCTCCGCCCGGCTCCGCCGAGAGGACGTGACCCTGGCCGAGGCGTGTAGGGTGGCGCTCCGCCTGAAAGCGCCCGATGTGGCGGACTCCAGTCTGGAGCGCTACACCACGGGACTCGAACACTTCCAGCAGTTCGTGGGCGAGGACGTGAGCGTCCGGGATGCCCTGACAGACGACAAGGTGCAGGAGTTCAAGGGCCATCGCCTGGCCCAAGGTGTGGCGGAGCAGACCGTCAACAACGATATGGTTGCCGTCTCCGTCCTGGTGAGCCGCGCCATGAAGAAGAAGTGGATCGAGGACCGGCCGGAGATCAAGCAGTTCGACTACAAGGCCCGCATCCGGTGGCTGGACTCCGGCCAACTTGCTTCCTACATGGCCACCCTGCGCCCTGCGTTCCGGGTCCAGATGCAGCTACTCGTGGGGACCGGGATGAGACTCGGGGAGACCGAGGCCCTCCGGGTTCGTGACCTTCGCCTCAGCGATGGAGACCGCCGCGCCATGGTGGAGGACTCGAAGACCACCGAGGGGGTCCGGTCCGTGTTCCTGCCCGAATGGGTGACCACCGCCCTCCGGGAGCACATCGAGGACCACGATCTCGACAGGGACGATCCGGTCTTCACCATCCCGCGCCGCACCGTCCAGCAGGAGCACGCCCGGGCCTGCAAGCTGGCTGGACTCTCCCACTACACGATCCATGACCACCGCCATACCGCCGCCGTCCACCTGGCCAAGGCGGGGATGCCGCTAAACCTGCTCCAGACACAACTCGGTCACAAGCACATCTCGATGACGATGAAGTATGCCGCCTTCCATCCCGACTACTCCGACGTGTCCCCCTATTTCGACACGGCCGGGGCTGCCCTGGGTCTCGGGCCGGGTAACAAACCGGGTAACACCCATGCGCAGAAGGTCCCCGTTGAGGCAGGGGCCAAAGATGCGTAAGTCATTGTGGGGCAAGGAACGGAGGGGGTGGGACTCGAACCCACATACGCTTGCGCGCGCCGGTTTTCAAGACCGGTTCCTTAGCCATTCGGACACCCCTCCAGGCTCCCTACAAGATGGCCAATCGGGCCGCGGCGATCAACGCGGCAACTTCGTCACATGCGCCCGGCCTGGATCGTCTTATCAGAGCAGCCCATCACGTTTCCTGCATTCGGAGAACCCAATCCCATGCCGTTCCAGCTTCGTCTCGCGCCTGCGCTCTTCGCCCTTTCGGTCCTGGCATGCGGATTCCTTGACCCCAACGAGACGCTGGAAGTCAGGGTCATGAACGGCTCCGAGTTCCTGCTGGACCAGGGGATCCTGCATCTGCCCGACGACTCCATCGTCTTCAGCGAACTCCAGCCCGGCCAGTCCACGCCCTACCAGGAGGTAGCCCGGGCCTACGGGATCGCGACGGTACAGGTGGTGGTGGCGCAGGATACCGCCCGCCTGCAGGTCATCGACTACGTCGGAGAGACGCGATTGAGTCCCGGCCGGTATACCTACGTCCTCTCCTTCGTCGATAACCTGACCACCCATCTGGCCCTGGAACTGGTTGAGGACCGGTAGGCCGGCAGCCCCGGGCCGGGCCTCGTGGACCCGTTGGGGTTACCCGTGGTCTCAGTGCCTGAACAACCTCCGCCCCGTGAACACCATGGCGATGCCGTGCTCGTCGGCAGCGGCGATGACCTCTTCGTCCCGCACCGAGCCGCCCGGCTCCACGATGGCGGTGACACCCGCCTCTGCCGCTGCGTCCACGCCGTCCCGAAAGGGGAAGAAGGCGTCGGAGGCCAGGGCCGCTCCCTCCAGAGACAGGCCCGCTTCGGTGGCCTTCCGTACGGCGATCTTGGAGGAGTCCACGCGGCTCATCTGCCCGGCGCCGATTCCCAGCGTCGTCCCGTCCCGGGCCAGAAGGATGGCGTTGGACTTCACCCCGTACACGGCGGCCCATGCGAAGCGCAGGTCGTCCATCTCAGCCTCCGAGGGCTCCCGCTTCGTCACCACCCTCCACTCCTCCCCTTGGATGCCGTAGAAGGGCGGGTTCGGGGGACCCTGCATCAAGAGGCCTCCGTAGACGCTCCGGAGCACCCAGGCTTCCGGAAGGCGGGAGTGGGCGGCCAGAAAACGAGCGGCGTTGCGAACCTCTTCCGGAGCCGCCCCCCACCAGGTCTCCAGCCCGGGCTCCCGATCGAACGAGGGCGCCCCGCCAGGAAGCGTCAGGAGCCGCAGATTCTTCTTCTCAGAAAGGACATTGAGGGCCTCAAAGCTGAAGTCCGGAGCCACGATGCACTCCACGAACAAGTGCGAGAGGGCCGCCGCCGTGGGCAGATCCACCGCCCGGTTCATGCTGATGACCGAGCCGAAAGCACTCACCGGATCCGTGGCCAGCGCCTTCTCGTAGGCCCGTTCCAGCGTGTCGCCGACAGCCAGGCCGCAGGGCGTGGTGTGCTTGACGATGCAGACTGCAGGCTTTGGAGAGAAGGCGAAGGGGGACAGAGCGAGAAGGGCTCCATCCAGGTCCAGGAAGTTGTTGTAGGAGAGCTCCTTGCCGTGGATCTGCGTGAGCCCCGCAAGCCCTCCCTCAAACCCGGGGTACCCGTAGAAGGCCGCCGCCTGGTCCGGGTTCTCGCCGTAGCGAAGGGACTGTAGCCGCCCCGCCTGGATCCGGAGGAACGGTGGAAAGGCGTCGGCGCCCTCAGGCTCGGGCGCGGCGGCCGCCTCCAGGTACCTCCCGATGGCCTCGTCGTAGGCGCTCACGTGCTGGAACACCTTGGCGGCCAGAGCCAGCTTCAGGGACGATTGATCCCCGCCGGCATCAAGAGCCTCCAGCACCGCAGGGTAGTCCGAGGGCTCCACCACCACCCACACGTCCCCATGGTTTTTGGCCGCCGACCGAATCATGGTGGCCCGCCGATGTCGATCTTCTCCACCGCCTCCGACAACGTCACATCGGCCCTGGCCACCGTCTCCCTGAAGGGATAGAGGTTCACCGCCACCAGGTCGATGGGGGCGTACCCCAGGGCCTCCAGGGCCTCCAGGTCCGAAGGCTGGTCCCGCCGGGCCAGGAGGCCTGCGTGGACGGCGGGGTGCAGGGTCTTCACCCGCCCGTCCATCATCTCCGGGTGCCCGGTGATCTCAGCGACGTCCAGCACCGGAAGGCCCCCCTCCCGAAGGCTCCGGGCCGTGCCCCCGGTGGAGACCAGCTCCCACCCTCGCTCCACCAACCCGGCGGCGAAGATCTGGATTCCGGTCTTATCCGACACACTGAGGAGGGCGCGCTTCTTCATGGGGTGCCTCGCGAGGGAGAAGGGGTTGGGAATTGCCGAAACCCAGCCTGGATCTGGCTCCGGATCTCTGCGGCGGAAAATATGCCGGATGCAAGAAACGAATCCCCCGGCAGGGACGGACGCGTGACGGCGACACCCTCTTCCACCGCCCGGCAAAGATGCTCGGCCGCCAGAGGATAGAGGATGTGCTCCACCTGGAGGACCCGGGCCGCCAGGGTATCGGGAGTATCGCCTGGGAACACGGGGACGGGCCACTGGGCGAAGATGGCGCCCGTGTCGTACTCCTCGTCCACGAAATGGATGGTGGGACCCGAGAGGGTGGCTCCGGAAGCCAGAACAGCCTCGTGGACCCGGTGGCCCCACATCCCCTTCCCCCCGAAGGACGGGAGTAGGGCCGGGTGGATGTTCAGGATGCGCCGGGGAAATGCCCGTACCACCTCCGGAGGAATGAGGCGGAGATAGCCGGCCAGGAGGATCACCCGGACGCCGAGCTCTTCCAGGGCCCCAAGGGTCTCGACCCCAACTTCCTCCAAGGCCCGTCCCTTCACAGGAATGACCCGGGTGGCGACACCCTCTTCCTCGGCCCGCTCCAGAGCCCCCGCTTCGGGACGGTCACTCACCAGGAGAACGATGCGCATGGGGCCGCCGTCGGCCTGGCGATCCAGCAGAGATTGGAAGTTGGTGCCCCCCCCCGAAGCGAAGACCGCCACGGGTACGCTCATGTCGCCCTCCTCGGATCGCTTGCCTCAGGCCGGATCTGGGCCGGCCGGACCCCGAGCGGCCGAACCCGGCCCTGCCGGATTCCTCAGTCCGGATCTTCCCCGTACTGCCCGACCAGGAACGGGTTCGTCCGCCGCTCCCAGCCTACAGTGGTTTCGGGTCCGTGGCCAGTATAGAGGCGCGTGTCGTCGGGAAGGGTGAGGATCTGGGAGCCGATGGAGGCCATGAGTTGGCGGAAGTCGCCCCCCACCAGATCCGCCCGGCCTATGGCTCCCTGGAAGACCACGTCCCCGACAAAGGCCACCCCGTCTTCCCGGGAGTAGAAGATGACGTGGCCCGGGGCGTGGCCCGGGGCGTGGCGAACCTCCAGCCGGCAGCCTGCCAGCGTCAACTCGTCCCCGTGGGCCAGTTCCCGGTCCGGAGGCGGGAGGGTCCCCACCAGGGGCAGGTTGAAGGCCCGGGCCTGGAGGTCCACCCCATGGTAGAGCCGACGGTCGTCAGGGTGGAGGTAGATGGGAGCGTCGGGCGCCACCTGCCGTAAGGCCGGGAGGCCTTCCACGTGATCCAGGTGAGCGTGCGTGAGAAGGATGGCCTCCAGGGTGAAGCCCTCTTCCCGGATGGCCCGAACCATGGAGGAGGACGCGGCTCCGGGGTCGATGGCCACGGCCGCAGTACCCTCTCCCCAGGTCACCAGGAAGCCGTTCTCGACGAAGGTGCCACCGGTAAAGGCCTGGACGCGGATCATGGCGCGAGGCCCAGGAGGACGCCTCGAATCACCTTCACCCGCACCCGCACCCCGATGGTCCAGCCTCGGCTGCCACCATGTCCTTCGTCTCGGGAACAGGAGCCTGCCACCCTCCCGACACCTCCAGCATACGCAGGAGGGAGGTCTCGGCCCGGGACCGGATCTCCTCGTCCATGGTCACCTCGTACTGCAGGTGGTCCAGGGACCAGGCCAGCTTCGGCAGCGTGTTCAGCTTCATGTTGCCGCAGATGGCGATGCCGGAGAGGGGGACCAGGGTCTTGTGGGGGTACTCCTGACGCAGTCGATCCACCAGGCCCGTTTCGGTGCCGATGATGAGGGCGTCGTGCTCCCGGGCCAGACGCACCATTCCCCCTGTGGAAGTCACCCGGTCCGCCCGCTCCAGAAGCTCCCGGCGGGCTTCCGGATGAATCACCACAAGGGCTTCGGGGTGCTCCTTCTTCGCCTGGTCCAGCTCCTCCAGAACCATGTCGTCGTGGACGTAGCAATAGCCGTCCCAAGGAATGATGTTGTCCCTTCCCGTCACCTCGGCCACGTAGGCGGCAAGATTACGATCCGGGACGAAGATGATGGGACGGTCCTCCGGAAGGGACTGCACCACCTGCACAGCGTTGGAGGAGGTACAGCAGATGTCCGACTCGGCTTTCACCTCAGCGCTGGAGTTCACGTAGGCCACCACCAGGGCGTTCGGCCGCTGGGCCTTGGCCTCTCGGAGGGCGTCCGCCGTGACGAAGTCCGCCATAGGGCATCCGGCCCCGGGGTCCGGCATGAGGACGGTCTTGCCGGGAGACAGGATCTTGGCCGTCTCCGCCATGAAATGGACGCCGCAGAAGACGATGACATCGGCGTCGGTGTCGGCGGCCTCCTGGGAGAGGGCCAGGGAGTCCCCAAGAAAATCGCTGACCTCCTGGATTTCCACCCGCTGATAGTTGTGTCCCAGGATGACGGCGTTCAGATCCTTCTTTCGCCAGTGGATGCGCTCGGCCAGCTCTTCGGCGGACAGGGCGGCGTAATCCAGGGCGGTGGACAATAAAGGCAGAGCAGGTCGAATCATGGACTTCTTGCTCGAAATGTCTCGTGAGGTTGTTGAAGGGGGCCCGCCGGGAGATCCCAGCAGGCCCCCAACACCATCTTCCGCATCCGGGCCGGGTACTCCCGGGACAATCCGGAGCTACAGAGAGCTATACGTTAAAGGAGCTCCCGCAGCCGCATCCTCCGGAGGCGTTCGGGTTACGGAAGGTGAAGCCCGACCCCATCATGGTGGTGACGTAGTCGATCTCCACGCCTTCCAGGTACTGGGCAGAGAACGGATCCACGAAAACGCGCAGACCCTCGAGCTCGAGGATCTCGTCGTCACTCTCGGGGGCGTCCTCGATGTTGAGGCCATATTGGAACCCGGAGCATCCGCCGGGGAGGACAGCGACCCGAAGTCCGGCTTCCCCGGTAGCTCCATGCTCCTCGATGAACTTGTGGATCGTGTCGGACGCGGTGGAGGTCAGGCTGATCTGCATCTGGAAACGTCCTCCCAATTATTCATGACTTCGGGTCCCGACAGGACCTCGATTCTGCGATGAACTCCTACCCGGAGATATTTTCCCGGTTCCCACATTTCGTGGGCCGAATGTAAAAGCTATCCAACCCCGGGGTGGAGGCAACCCCGCCGGCGGCCGCCCGATTCCGCAAGCCTCCCGGAGTCAGCACCTCTCGGCAACCCAGCGGGCCGCCGCCAGGAGATCATCTTCCACCCGAAGGGTCCCGCCCAAGCCACCCCCTTCACGGACACCCTCCACCCCATCGCCCTCTTCCAGGACCAACTCCTCCTCTTCCCCATACCCCGTCCTCACCAGGATCCCTGTTCCTCCGAGCTCGAGCGCCGGCAGCACGTCCCGAATCCGGTCCCCCACGAAGTAGGAGCGGGACAGGTCAAGCCCGAGATGTCTCGCCGCGGCGCGGAAGAGGCCGGGAGAGGGCTTGCGACAGTCGCAGGGCCCGGAAGTGTCGGGGTGGTGGGGGCAGAAGTAGGTGGCGTCCAGTGGGATTCCTTGGGACTCCAGGAGCTCTTCCAGGCGTCGGGCCACCGCGTGGTATTCCTCCATCCCGTAGAAGCCCCGGGCGATCCCGGACTGGTTGGTTACCACTACCAGGGCAAGTCCGGCATCCCGCAGCAGGCGCAGGGCTTCCACCGCTCCCGACAGGAGCACGACACCGTCCGGATCCGCCAGGTAGTCCTTCTCCTGGATGAGAGTGCCGTCCCGGTCCAGGAACACAGCGGGCCGGAGAGTGCCGTCCCGGCCCGAGGGAACACCGGGCCGGCGACCTGCATCCTCACCTCGAGGCATGCCGGTACCCCTGAAGCGCCTCCGCCACCACCTGATCCTCGCCGGGGTCCACGGTTCGGACGTCCAGCACGACCTCGTCGTCGATCACCCTGCCCACCACGGAAGGAGTGCGGGCCCGGAGAGAGTGGGCCAGCTCCCGGGAGCTCATGCCGGCCACCTTCACCCGGAGCGTCCAGCCAGGGAGATCCACTCCCGGACAGGTTCCACCCCCCACCACCCCGAGCCCAGGGGTCGCCACCACCTCGACCCCCCCGCCGGCGGCCATCGCCGCAAGCGCCCGGGCCCTGGCCTCCAGCTCCTCCTGGGGTGCGGCCAGCTGCCGAAGGACCGGGATCTCCCTCAGGGCTTCCTCCGGGTCCAGGTAGTGTCTGAGGGTGGCCTCCAACCCCGCCAAGGTCACCTTGTCCACCCGGAAGGCCCGACAGAGGGGGTTCCTTCGCATGGCCTCCACCACCGAGCCCTTCCCCAGGATTATCCCGGCCTGAGGGCCGCCCAGGAGCTTGTCTCCGGAGATGGCCACGGCGTGGACCCCGGCCTTGAGGCTCTCGGGAGCACGGGGCTCGTGCGGGAGGCCCAGTCGGGCCGGGTCCGCCAGGAGCCCGGAGCCCAGGTCGTGGACGAGAAAGAGACCCAGCTCCAGCGCGAGGACCGCCAGGTCCGCCAGCCCTGCCTCCTCGGTGAACCCCGAGATCCGGAAGTTGGAGCGATGGACCTTGAGGATTGCGGCGGCGCCGGTCCCGGCCACGCCACCCACGGAAGGCGCGGCCTCCGCCACAAGCCCCTGCGCCGGTCCGTCCACCCCTCCCACCGCCGCCTCCCTGTAGTCCTCCAGTCGCGTGCGGTTGGTGGTGCCCACCTCCCTGAGGACGGCGCCGGAACGGGAAAGCATGTCGGGGATGCGGAATCCGCCCCCGATCTCCACAAGCTCCCCCCGGGACACCAGGACACCACGTCCCAACGCCAGAGTGTTCAGGGCCAGGACCACCGCCGCGGCGTTGTTGTTCACCACCAGGGCGTCGTTCGCCCCCGTCAGCTCCTTAAGGAGCCGGACGCAGTGGACGTAACGGGACCCCCGCTCCCCGGATTCCAGGTCGAACTCCAGGTTGGAGTACCCCCGGCCCACCCGGGCCATGGCCTGCCGGGCAGCATCCGAAAGAGGCGCACGGCCCAGGTTGGTGTGGAGCACCACCCCGGTAGCATTGATCACGGGCCGGAGGGACGGAAGATCCCACGTGTCCAAGAGGTCCCTGATGCGGCAAGCGTAGTCCTCATGCCCCTCCGGGAGAGCTCCGTCTCCTGCCCGGGCCACTTCCTCCCGGATCAGGGCCAGGGTCTCCCGGGCGGCATCCACCACCCGGCCCCGGGGATAGCGCCGAAGGAGGTCCTGGAAGGCCGGTGAGGCCAGGAGCACGTCCACCCCCGGGAGGCGGCGCCGGGCATCACTCATGGACTTCGGCGGGAGAGCCACCAGAGGGGTGCGGCCCGGTGGGCCTCGGGCGGCACTGCCGTCGTATCCGGTGGCGGCACTATCGTGGTGTCCGGTGGCGGCACTGCCGTCGTATCCGGTGGCGGCACTATCGTGGTGTCCGGCGGCGGAACCACCGTCGTATCCGGTGGCGGCACTATCGTGGTGTCGGCGGGGGGGGGCCGTGCCTCCCGGGGCGGATCCGGTGGCGTCCACGATACAGCCGCCTCCCCTCCCCCACCCCCAAGGCCATTGACGTTCAGCACCCCGGCGACCTGGACCTCGTAGGCCTTCCCCGGCGGGAGAGGATCCCCCAGGAGGGCAAAGAGGACCTGTCGGGGCCGGAGGGGCGCAGGCTCCGGGGCCCGGGCCGGCGGCTCGGGCTCCGCCGCGGGCCGTCTCGGTGGCTCCGAAGGAGCGAGCCTGGCGGCGATGCTCTCGAGCCGGACCTCTATGGAATCGATCTGAGCAGTGTCTCCCGCAGCCCGGAAAAACGGGAGGACCGTCCGGAGGGAGTCCGCGGCTCGGGTCAGGGAGTCCACCAGAGCCGAACGGGCAGCTTCCGCCCTCATGGAATCGGCCCGGGCCTTCATGGAATCCACCTGGTGCTCCCAGAGTAGAGCCACCACCCGGGGAGTCGCCCTCTCTTCCTCCTGCTCCTCTTCCTCCTGCTCCTCTTCCTCCTGCTCCTCCTCCCTCTCCTCCGGCGTGAGGGTCACTTGCACGTCGGCCAGGACCCCCTCCATCGTCGGATCGAGGTAATCGTCGAACGTCAGCCG